>SDBU01004524.1_pt1 | contig 17040 bp, 16 predicted proteins | sample 2277071 | NCBI WGS metagenome assembly SDBU01 (sample SAMN10397929, study PRJNA504765) | marine sediment metagenome | isolation source: marine sediment core GS08_GC12, 126 cmbsf | place: Arctic Ocean: Gakkel Ridge, Loki's castle | collected 2008 | reverse complement strand
TCTACTTTGCCTACGAGCAACTGGTCCTGCTGAAGGATGGGCCTCAGTCGGGTAAAGAACAGTTGAACCTCGAAATCGACGCCCATCCCGAGACGGGTACTCCACCGTCAATCGATGTTCCACCGCCAATCGATATTCCGCCGCCAACTGATGCTCCGCCGCCAACTGATATTCCACCGACAGACGATCCACCCAGGGCCTGAAGCTAAAACCGCAGGCACCGTATACCGAAGTTCGCTGCATTAGCCGAGAAATTGGTACCTGGGATGAGGTGGTGGACGCCCATCAGCCTGGTATCGAGGATGAGGTATAGACCGCCCAATGGCCAGTGGCCAATGCCCGGAGCGGGAGTCGAACCCGCATGCCACTTGGGCAGGCGATTTTAAGTCGCCCGTGTATACCGTTCCACCACCCGGGCGCGGCAAGCTCAGTATAAGGCTACAAGCGGAATCTGACGATACAAATAGAGTAACCACGGGTAATGAGGTTTTTGAACTAGACAGGAACCTTTTGCCTGGTACGGTGTTGTTACTGATAGAAAGGACCACGTGGGTTCAACAACACTAAAAGACAGTGCTCGTCGGGGCATACTGGCGGGTCGATCACCGCTATTGAGGGTTCAATCGGATGATCGCCTAGTCGCTCTTTTCAGGAGCGGCAACGATGCTGCGTTCGAGAACCTGTTCGAAAGGTACCGCTCTAGACTACTTGCCTTCTGCCGCCACATGTTGCGATCGCAGGAGGACGCCGAGGATGTTCTGCAGGAGGTGTTTGTATCCGCGTACAACGCGATGCGCGCCGATGATCGCAAGATTCAGGTACGGCCCTGGCTTTATCGAATCTCACGGAACAGATGTTTGAACCACCTGCGCCGGCCTGTCCACGACGGCCAGGACAGTATCGACGGCCGCAGTGACGGCAACGGGACGACGGCTGACCGGGTGCACAACCGCGCGATCTTTCGCGATCTGGTCTCCGACGTTGGTGAGCTGCCCGAGTCACAGCGCACCGCGTTGCTGCTCAGGGAGATCGACGCCCTGTCTTACGACCAGATTGCTCTGGCAATGGACACGACGATACCAAGCGTCAAATCGCTTCTGGTGAGGGCGCGCGTATCGCTTGCCGAGGCCGCAGAGGCACGTGAGATGACCTGTGGCGAAGTGAGGACCGAACTTGGCGAGGTCGCAGAGGGCTTGAAAAAGACCAGCGCCCCGGTACGTCGCCACGTTCGCCAGTGCGACCAGTGCGGCAAGTTCAAGGCCAAGCTGAAGGAGAGCACGAGCACGATGCACGCGCTTTATCCGGTAAGCATGCTGGTCCTCTTCAAGAATGTGATTGCAGCGAAGCTGGCCTTCCTCACGGGAGGAGGCGCATCGGCCGGAGGTGGTGCCACCGCAGGAGGGGGCGCGGCTTTGGGCGGAGGCGCAGCCGCATCAGCCGGAGGCGCGGCGGCGGTTGGCGGCGCTACGGCAGGAGGTGTTGCAACCGGTATTGGTGGCGCGGCCATCGGGTCAAAGGTCGCGGCAACTGCCGCGGCGGCAACTATCGCAGCTGCAGGTGTTGCAGGAGTTACGAAGCAATCGGCATCGACAGACAATGCCACCAAGGCAGCACCCGCCAAGGTTGCTCATGTAAAGGTGAGCCGGGCAACGAAGACCGCAGTTGCAGCAACCATTGAAGTTCCTGCTGCTGCCGCGCAGCCGGCAGTGCCGGATACACCCGTGCAGCCGGCCGAAGGCCAGCAACCTCCAGCCACGGACACGCCCCCACCGGCCGACGGTGACAAGGAGAAGGTTGCAGAAGAAAAGGTAGATGCAGAGCTTGAAAACGAGCCCGCCGAAGAGACTGCCGAGCCAGTTCCGCCGGCAGAAGGAATCGATGAGGGCACGGTCACGCCACAGCCAGTCCCGCCCGTTGACCCACAGCCCGTTGACCCACAGCCCGTTGACCCACCACCTGTTGACCCACCACCAGAGGATCCCCCCGGAGGTGGCGAAGGTGAGACCCAGGGAGAGGAAGAGGAATCCGGGCCAGATCCCGAACCTGATCCCGAACCTGATCCCGAAGAGTAACGAGCAGCTCGTAGCCGCCAAAACGCCCTGTTGCAGCCTACTCAAACAGTCGCGGTCTGGTTCCGAGCATTGAAGTCCTCCACTACACGTAAGCTCCGCACATGGGTGAGATCGTAAACATCGGCGATATCGACCTCCACTACGAGGTCCACGGCAAGGGAGACCCGATCGTGTTCATCCACGGCATGGGTGCTGATCGGCAGGCCTGGATGTTCCAGTTGCAAGATCTGCAAAACGATTTCCAGGTAGTTATCTTCGACAACCGTGACGCAGGCAAAAGCTCGCGAAGCGAAGGGAGCTACGACATTGCCCAGCTTGCACAGGACACGATCGCGCTGCTGGAGTCGCTGGAAATCGAGCGCTGCCATCTGGTTGGAGCATCCATGGGTGGGGCGATTGCGCAACAGATAGCTATATCGGCACCCGAGAGGCTTGCAACGCTCTCACTGCTCTCAACCTATCCGTCAGTCGACAGCCGGATGAGGGCTGCGGTCGAGATATGGGCCAAGCTCTATCGCATGCTACCGAGATCCGAGATGACGCGCTCATGGTTCCCGATGCTTTACGGCCGTCGCTTCTGGGACGAGAATCCGGAGACGATCGAGGAGCTAATACAGTTCACGATCGACAACCCAGATGCTCCCGATGCCGACAGCTTCGCACGGCAGTGCAATGCCGTCCTCTCCCATGACACATCGGGGCGCCTGTCAGAGATCAAGACACCGACACTCGTACTATGTGGTGAATCGGACCCGCTGACTCCACCCGCATTCTCGGAAGAGATTGCCAATTTGATACCGAATGCACGACTTGATACGTACGCCGACGCCAGTCATGCGTTCTTCATTGAGCGCGCAGCGGACGTCAACAGCATGCTTGCCGACTTCTTCACCGAGCACAGGTCGCTCATTCAGTAAGCGTATCGCTCTCGGGTTTTTCTCCTTAATACTGCTAACGGTCAGGAACCGAAGCGAAAGCTATCCAGCACTTTCGCTGAAAGTCCCTTGACGCCCACTTGGGTCGCTCGCTTGAAGCTGGCGGACCGTCCCGCAATGGCGGTTATCACAACTCCTCCGGACAGCCCTGGGCGCGGAACAAGGATCAGGCGGCCCTGAACCTTGCCTTTCTCGAGTCCTTTGTCGAGCACGGGGGCAGATCTGGCCGTGAAGAAAAGCTGATATCCGTTCATCCCGCCGACCTTCGTCCACCCCTCCTGCAGGAAACGGTATCCGGGGTATGTGCGTTCAGCCTTCTGTTTGTAGCGCTCCATCAGAATCGGCAACTCAGCGGCCCTGACCTGTTCGGAGCCGTCGGACTTCAGGAAGCCAACGCTCACCTGCTCGAGCAGTTTTCCGCCGCTTTCAGCGACCAGAACAACGTATTGGCGCTCTCCGTCGAGACGTGCTCCGGCCTTTTCCTGAAATTTGTCCGAGTAGTCGAACCGAAAGCTGATCGGTGACATGCCGATCTCCTGCGAGCGGTCGGCGGTCATTTTGAAGCTCTCGTTGCCGGAGGCGCCACATCCCGCCACAATCGTGGCAACGGCGAGGATCGTCAGCAGTCGTGCATGTAGTTCCATTTTGATCTGACAAGAGTAGTGCCTGTCACACTTAGACCTTGACCGTCCGACCTCCCGTCGGTGCTGCCACGGCAATCGCCGCAATGACCCAGAATATTGTCGCGATACGATTTACGTTTGAGGGATGGTCGAGGAAGCCGAAGGAAAAGAACCCCACGAGTGCGATCAGCGCTGCTATTGAATACCGGTTTCTTGATATCGCTCCACGCAGGGACTTGACCAGCAGGGCAATCGAGATCCAGATCACCGATATCAAGGCAATCGGGCCGGCCTCCACCCACCAGGTAAGCCAGAAGTTGTGGGCGTGCCTGAATGACGACTTCGGTGTCGTCGCGTTCATCACGTCGGCAGCCCTTCCCAGGCCAATACCGAACGTCCTGTTGTTGTCGATCACCTCGAACGCGGTGGTGTACGCGAGCGGACGGCCGAAGCCGCTGACCAACCTCCCGGAGGAGAGGAGCACACCGACCAGAAGTGCAGCCACAGCGCCCGCAAGTATGAGCAGCAGCAGCTTCCGCAGATGCGGCGTTGTCGCAAACAGCGCAACGAAAATACCTAGAAGCGCCGCACCGACGCCGGCGCGCGAGAACGTGAGGATGAGAGCCAGGCAGGCAATGCCAACCACGCCCCATACCACTACCTTCAACTGCCGGGTCGCGACATTGCCGGCTGTAACTGCTGCAAGCGGGGCAAGCAGCAGAATGCTTGTCGCGAGCAGGTTGGGATTTGCAAAGGAGCCGATCGCTCTTCGTATCGAGTCTTCCGGTGCCGCACCCAGCTCGGTGACCGGCGTGAACCCAACACGGTAGAAGCCCGTGAACTCGCCCTGAGCAACCTGTGCCACACCCTCCGAGGCCGCTGCTGCAACGCCGACGAGCGCAACGAGCGCCAGGGCTTCGACGGCCTTCGCATCGGTGCGACAGAGGGCTACAACAAGGTAAAAGAGCGCAATCGACTCGATCAGAAAGCGAAGTTGCGGCCCCCCCATGCCAACCTTGATGGTCACAACCACCGTGGCCAGCACAAGCAGCGCGATTGGAATCTCGAGGCCGGTTTTGAAGATCTCCTTGCGAGGCCCGTGCAGCACCAGCAGGGAAGCCAGGCCGGCGATGATAAGCAGCCTCGCAGCGGTTATCTTCAAGACGTTGTAAATCGGCAGCAGCTCCGTGGCCGCTCCAAACAACAGTACCGACGCAGCAATCAGCGGGATCGTGGCGAGGATCACTCGCTTCCGGCCGTTATTCACGCGCATCCCCCACCGTTGGGGTCAGGTCTTGCAATTACGCATGATTGCAAGACCTGACCCCTGACAACGCATGATTGCAAGACCTGACCCCTGACAACGCATGATTGCAAGACCTGACCCCTGACTAGATTTTGTGTGACTGACCCGGCTCCAACACCACGACCTCGGTGCTCCCGTTCGATTCAACGTCCGACTTGAACGCATTCGGATCGCTTTCTATCGGCGGGAAGGTGTCGTAGTGCATCGGGATCACCTGCTTCGGGTTGATCAGTTTCACGGCAGTCGTCGCATCCACGCGATCCATCGTGTAGAAGCCCCCGATCGGGACCAGCGCGAGGTCTATCGGCGTACGATCGGCGACCAGCTTGAAGTCACCGGTCAACGCAGTATCACCCAGGTGATAGATGGTCTTGCCGTCAATCCCCACGACAAAGCCGTGCGAGACCGTGCACGGCCCGCCCTCTATTTGAGAGGTGTGGATTGCCGGGACCAGCTTCGCCCAGCCTCCGTCGAACTCGACCGTCCCGCCAATATTTGCGCCCTGGTTGGCGCCTTTCGCACCCTGGGACTCGCACCACCCGGTCAGCTCAAATGTCCCGGCTATCGGTGCACCGGTTCGCTTGGCGATCTCGACCGCATCGCCCATATGGTCGAAGTGGCCGTGCGTCACGAGAATCTGGGTCGCGTTCAGCTCCTCGTGCGAAGCGGTCGCCTTCGGATTCTCTGATAGAAAGGGATCGATTACCACCTCGGTCCCGTTGTTCGAAATCTGGAAACATGAGTGTCCATGCCATGTAATTTCCACTGATACCGCCTCCTTTTTCGTACCGAACGCAACGCTAGTAAAGCTCACGCCAAATTGGGACCGTCGACTTAGGTTCTATCCCTGAAGGGATAGGACCTTAGCTATTCACCACCCCCATTGATCATCAGCGCACTCCCGCTTGGTAGATCTGTTCGAACCTACCCAATGGTGTTTTGTACCTACATGCGAGCCTCGCACGCAGCTGCCAGCGGTACGACAATATGAGTAAGTAAGCCAAAAACATCCTTCTTGATAAAGTGCCAAATAGGCGATCTTCCCACCAAGAGCCGAAAGGAGCCACTGATGTGTACACGAGCACTGTGGGCAATTGACGACCAACCCGTCCTCAGCGGACGCAACACGGACTGGACCGAACCGATGGACACCAAGCTTCGTGCTATGTCTCGCGGGATCGAGCGCAACGGCCTCACCGAGGAGAATCCCTTGACTTGGACATCCCGGTACTGCAGCGTTGTCGCGACGGCGTGGGACAACAGCGTGGCCGGAGGCCTCAACGAGCGGGGCCTCAGTGCGGACGTCCTCTATCTTGTCGAGAGTGTTTATGGTGATCGGGATGCCGCCCGTCCGGGCCTGTGCGCAAGCCTCTGGGCCCAGTACTACTTGGACAACTTCGCGACAGTAGCTGAGGCGCTGGAGGCTACCGACCGGATGAATATCCAGGTCCAGCCCTTTTCACTCTTGGCCCATGGCGTAGAAGTCAAGTCACCCCTTCACCTCTCGCTGGCAGACTCCACCGGCGACTCCGCCATATTAGAGATTCTCGATGGCAAAACGGTAATCCACCACGGCAGCCAGTTCACCGTCATGACCAATTCGCCGCCATTTGACGATCAGCTCGTCCTGCTCAGGCAATACAAAGGTCTGGGCGGCGACAAGCCGCTGCCGGGGTCTTCTGAGGCCGAAGATCGTTTTGTGAGAGCAGCGTTCTATCTCACCAAGCTCCCCGCGGAGCCGCAGACGTATGAGGCGGCAGTCGCCGGCGTGCTCAGCGTGATGCGCAATGCGGCAACACCGCTGGGCGCAAACGATCCGGTACGTCCCAACATCTCGATGACGCTCTGGACATCCATCGCTGACTGCACGAAGGGCATCTATTTCTTCGCCAGCACCACAAGCCCAAACGTCGTGTGGTTCAAGCTGAACGAGCTCAACCTCCCCGATACAACGGAAGCGGTGTTCGACTCGATCGACAGTCTCAACGTCAGTGGTGACGTATCCTCCCAGCTCAAAGCTGCCAAACCGTTTCGGTTCGCGGCGCCCGGCGTCGCAGCGGCTGCATGACGCAAAACTGGCTGTTTGGTGGTTAGCCCGTTTCCATCCGGTTGCCCGCACCCGTTATCTTGACTATCTCGCGAACCAGCTCTCGCAGATCCTGCTTCCTCTGCCAGAGCTTCAACTGACGCTGCCCGCCGGAGCCGTTCTCGATCAGGTCCTCGATTCCCTCCAGCTCCCGGTCGGCACCCAGCTCTTTCGCATGCGGTCCCAGTCTCTTCACCAGGCGCCTGGCAAGATCTGCTGCCGGAACCCGCTCGCTGCTGGGCAGATCGACCAGCTCTCCGCCCAATCCGTACCGTGCCGCAAGCCACTTGTTCTCGTCCAGCAGCTCGTACGGATAGCGAGAAATCTTCTTTCCGGCCTCGAAGTGCTCGCACAGCTCCTTGACCATCGCCTGGACCAGCGCTGCCAGTGACACCGTGTGCTCCAGCCTGGTCTGGGCGTCCAGAATCCTGATCTCAACGGTGCCGAAATTCGGGTGGGGACGCACATCCCACCATAGATAGGTGTAGTCGTCGATCACGCCGGAGCGAACCATGAAGTCCACTCGCTCGCAGAAGTCGTTGAAGTCCTCATACCTGGGAGGAATGCCAACTCTTGGGAAGGTGCGGAATATCGGTGTCCTGGTTGAAAGTATCCCGGTTGGCAGGCCACGCCAGAACGGCGAATTTACCGACAGTGCCAGCAGAATCGGAAGGTGCACGCGCATTCCGTTGGCGACATGAATCGCCTTATCTGGATCATCCACGCCCACGTGCACGTGCATACCGAACAGAAGCTCCTGGCGTGCGATGAAGCGCAGCGACCGGACCAGATCCCGGTAGCGCTCGCGCGAGACGATCCGCTGTTCCTCCCACTTGGCGAATGGATGGGTACCGGCAGAGCCGATCAGAAGGCCCATCTCCGCTGCCGTCTTGCCGACTTGCCGGCGCAGGTTTCCCAAGTGCTCATGGGCCTCCGGAATATTCGAGCAGATCGGCGATGCTATCTCCAGGACCGACTCCATCAGCTCCGGCTTGATCTCGCCGGGAGTATGACCGGGCGTTGCTTCCAGCAACTCTTCGATGCGGTTGACCAGACCCATCGTCTCCCCATCGATGATCATCAACTCTTCCTCCACGCCGATCGTGTAGAGGGGGCCGGTAAATTTCTCTTCCACGGTGCGCAGCCTACCGCCAGCGGCGGATTTCTTCCATATACTTCAAACGGCATAATCTAAGGAGGATGTATCCCTATGGAAGTACAGACCGCCGAAAAACAGTCGCTACTGGCATCTCTACCCGCCGGAAAGCGCACCAGACTTAGGCGTCTGCTTTACGAATTCGGTCCCGGCAACGGCACTCTGCTGTTTTTGCCGATCGACCAGGGAATCGAGCACGGACCACGTGACTTTTTCCCGAACCCCGATTCGAAGGATCCCGAGTATGAGTTCAGGTTCGCGTCGGAGGCCGGTTACTCGGCAATCGCCTGCCAGATCGGTATGGCGACAAAGTACTACCCGGCGTATGCGGGTCAACTGCCTCTGCTTTTGAAGATCAACGGCAAGACCGATATACCATCCTCGGAAGAGGCATTCTCACCATTGAATGCCAGTGTTGAGGACGCGGTGCGTCTCGGCGCAGACGCAGTTGGTTATACGCTCTATGTCGGTTCTCCCAAGCAGGATGTCGACCTGGGCCAGCTGCAGACCGTCCGCCAGGACTGCGATCGCTACGGCATGCCCCTTGTGGTTTGGAGTTACCCGCGCGGAAAAGCGGTCGACGCCAAGGGCGGAAAGGACAGCTTCTACGCGATCGACTACGCCGCACGCATGGCGATGGAGATGGGCGCCGACGTGATCAAGCTCAACATGCCGAAGGTGAACCCGGAAAAGGACAAGGATGCACCGGCTCCGTACAACGATCTGGAGATAACCCAGGAAGAGGCCATTCGGCAGTGTGTAGAGTCGGCCGGCAAGTCCCTGGTGATCCTCTCGGGCGGCTCAAAGGTCGATGACGAGACCCTCCTCGGACAGGCCAAGATGATCCTGGAGGCGGGCGGCAGCGGTTGTATCTTCGGCCGCAACGTCTGGCAGCGCGAGTGGAGCGACGGCATGCAGATCGCCGGCCAGATCAAGGAGATCCTGCTCAAACACCGGGTACGCATCCCCTGATCCCGAAATTCGCAAGAGATAGCTTTAAACGGTCCCGCAGGTCGGATTCCCATATCTGGCCGCAGGGGCCGTTTCTTTATCTCCTGCTGGCGGCAATCGCCGTCTTTGCCACGGTCGCAACGGGTTGTGGGGGTCAATCTGCGGTGGACACCGCTGAAAACGTCAACGCCAAGGTCACACGGGTTGTCGACGGAGACACGGTAAAGATCCGAATCAACGGCCGGGTCGAGACCGTTCGCTACATAGGTATAGATACGCCGGAGTCGGTCAAACCGGGAAGCCCGGTCGAGTGCTACGGCAGCGAGGCCGGCAAATTCAATGAGAAGCTTGTCGAGGGCAGAGAAGTACGGCTCAGTTTCGACCGCGAAAGAAGAGATCGCTACGACAGGCTGCTGGCCTACGTTTACCTTCGCGACGATCCACAGGTGTCGGTCAACGAGACCCTCGTGCGAAAGGGGTACGCCCGCACACTGTCGATCAAGCCAAACACCCGTTTCAGGAGCCGCCTGAACAAGCTTGAGGATCTGGCCAGAAAGGCGGGGCGTGGGCTGTGGAGCGAGTGTCGCTGAGACCTGCCTCCATGGGGTCTCCACGCTGCAGCGCGATGCACGCCCGGATGGTTCTATCCGGGACTCTCTGAAGGGCTGCTATCCCGCGAGAACAGTGTGACCAGAGCCGGTAGCACCAGCAGCGTTGCGAGCCAGCTGATGATCATGATCGACGAGAGCAGCGCGCCGACGATGATGTAGGGCACAAGTGTGGCAAACAGCAGCGGAATAAAGCCGATGACGATGATCAGGGCATTCCGGGTCAGTGCTCGGGCAGGCTCTTCAAAGAACTTCTTCAGGGCAGCGCCGGTCGAGCCGTATTCAAGCAGCAGCTCGCGATAGCGTTGGACGAAGTGAATGGCGAAGTCAACACCGATGCCAAGCACGAGGGTGGAAAGGACCGCCATCGGCATGTCGTAGTCCTTGCCGCCGTACCCGGCTATTCCATACACGAGCAGGATGGTCCCAAGCATCGGCAGCATCGACAGTGCGGCCCAGCGTAGAGAACGGAACAGCAACAGCATCAGGACAAAGACGATGGCCAGGGTCGAGAGAAAGGCCTTCAGCATTCCCGAGACCATCTTGTCCTGCCAGACGAGATTCAGGTATGTCTCCCCGGCCCATGCCGTACTGATCTCGGCGGGCAAGGGGTGCTCCGCCAGGTAGGCATTTGTCTTGTCGACAACCGTCTGCATCGCCTGGTTGTCTCCGTCCTTCATCGTCAGTTGAAGGTTGGCCCTGCGATGGTCCGGCGTAATCAGATTCTGTACAAGACCGCCCTCAGACGTCAGCTGAGCTTTTGGGACATCTACATACGTGATTGTTTGGCCCACCACACCGATGCGCTCCCAAAGCTTCTGCAGACCGGCGACGGTGTCTGCTGTTTGGGACTTCGTGAGGGCTCCCGGGTTCTCGGCTTTGAGGATCAGGCTGGCGTTGTATGTCCCGTTGAACTCGCGAGTCAGCTCCTCCGTGGATTTTCGAATCTCGCTTCCACTTTTGAACCATCGAACCGGATTGTCATTCACGGAAATTTGAGTGACTCCGGGCACTGCCGCAAGCATGATCAAGATGAAGCCGACCACCAGTATTCTCGGTCGCTTGGCCGTCAGGCGACCGATCCACGCCAGGCCACCGGTTAACACACGCTTGCCTCCCTCAATCTTCTTTTTAGAGATGCGCTGGAGACTCTCCTCGCTCAGCAGCACTAAAAATGCTGGGAGGAACAGCATTGTCAGCGCCCATGCGGCAATCACTCCAATGGCGATGAAGATTCCAAATACCTGTATTGGCGGTATGGGCGCCAGGGAAAGCGATGCAAAGGCAACTGCGGTGGTAAGCGATGTGAATGTGATCGGCAGGAAAAGCTCTTGATAGACGGCACGAAGCGTCTTGCGTTTGTCTTTGTAGCGTGGATAGCGATCGAAGAACTCACTGAGAACATGGACGCTGTCGAGGATCGCGATCGGCATGAGAAAGATCGGGATCATCGAGCTCATGATGTGCAGGCTGAAGCCCGAGCCAATCAGAAGGCCCATGGTCCAGATAACGCTGAGCATGGTCAGGGCCATGGCGGCCGCGGCAAACGCGAACTTGCGGAAGAAGTAATACATGAGGAGAAAGATCAGCATCCCCGCCAGGGGAGCGAGCAACGCCATCTGGAGGAACATGTCGCGTCCAAAGGCCTCCTCTGCAAGGGGTAGCCCGGCCAGGTGATGCGTTGTGTTGTCAAAACCACTGCTCTCTTTCATGAGCTCGTTGATCGATGAGGCAACGTTGTTTGCCTCGCTCTTGCTTGTCAGTGGAATGAAGATGGCGAGCCCGGTTCCATTGGCCGAAATGACTCGATCGGCCAGCAGCGGGTTCTCCTTCACCGATTTCTCGATCGTGGCAACATCGGCTCGGGACAGCCTGCCGGTCGGAGTATCCGCTGCCGACGCAAAGCTGACGACTCCATCCGGCACGGTCCCGTCGATCTCCTTGATGTCATTGATCAGGTGTGCCGCTGCCGCATACATCCGGGGAGTCAGCACACCCCGATCACTGATGATCCCCAACATGATCATGTCCTTGGTACCGAAGTCTTTTTGCACGGAACGGTTGAGAACACGCGTGGGATCATCACTTTTGAGCATGTTCTCCGGATCGGTATCGGTCTCGACCCCGGCAATGAGCGCTCCAAGCGCAAGCGTTACTACGACGGCACCCAAGATGACGCTCTTGGGCCGCCGCAATCCAAGCCCGACAATGGCCCTACCTGCAGAACTGATCCACGAAGGCGCACTGCCTCCTCTGAATCGCATCAAGTCACTGCCTCAGTCCAATTCATCAAGCGGCCTTCTCTCCCACGGCGATCTTGAGCCCTCTGGCCTTCCAGTCGTGCACACCGTCACTGAGCCTCGATGCCCTGAAGCCATGCGCGAGAAGAAGCTCAACCGCCTCGACGGCCAGCACGCAGTACCGGCCACGGCAGTACGCAACAATCTCACGGTCGCGTGGGAGCTCTTTGAACCTCTGCTCCAATTCCGAAAGCGGAAGCGAGATCGCTCCGGCAATATGCCCTGCGTTGTACTCGTCGGGCGGCCGTACGTCGATCACTGTCGCCTCGCCGCTACGCACTCTCTCAAGCAGGTCCACTGCTTCGACCTGCTCCATCTCGTCTCGGTTGCCAAAGAACTCCCTGGTGGTGCGCTCTATCTCGGCAAGGTGAGATTCGGCGATACTTCTCAACGACTGGAAGAACTGGCAAACCTCATCGTCAGCCAAGCTGTATGTGACGAAGTTCCCTTCCTTTTCTGCCTCAACAAGGCGAGCAGAGCGCAGGATCTGGAGATGCTGCGAGGTGTTTGCAAGCGTCTGTCCGGACTCCCCGGCCAGTGCTTCAACCGTGTGTGGACCCTGACTGAGTAGGTCTATCAACTCCAGTCTACGAGGACTCGAGACGGCCTTGCCGATATGGGCAAGCTGTTCGTAAATGGCGTCCTTGAATCCTCTCGCAGATTCCATGAATGAAGAGGATAGTAAAACTTATCTAGGATTCAATAGATTGCTTGAATACTCTGTCAAGACCCCGTGCCTCTAGTGTCCCCCTGCCTACGGCAATGCTCTTCAGGCGAACAGCTGGCAAAACGGCAAGTGGAACTACGATTGAGCCCTCTGGCGGCAAGCGAAGGAGGGGAGTGCAAGGTGGAAGCGAATGGTTCATTTGAAAATCAGGTGGTCGAGACCTACCGCAAGCGCGCCGCCCGATACGACATCTCAGCCAAGCTGTACTACTTGATTGGGTACCGGTACACGGGCTACCGCAAGCATTTGGTCCGAGCCCTCGGGCTTCGGCCCGGTCATACGGTGGTCGAGATCGGTTGCGGCACCGGGCAGAACTTTCCGTTGCTACAGCGAGAAATCGGGCCGACCGGCAAGATCATCGGTGTCGATCTGACCGACGCCATGCTCGCCGAGGCTCGGCAACGGGTGCAGGCGGCCGGCTGGTCGAACGTGGAGCTGGTCCACAGCGACGCTGCCGAGTACCAGTTTCCTGACGGGGTCGACGGCATCCTTTCGACCTTTGCGCTGAGTCTCATCCCCCGCTGCGGAGAGGTTGTAGCCAACGGGAGCAAGGCACTGTCGCCGGGCCGGCGCTGGGCTGTCTTGGAACTGAAGGTTCCATCCCGCCCCCTGGCATCGAAGGTCTTGAAGCTGGCGATGCCCTTCTTGCGCCCGTTCGCGGTGACAGAGGAAGCGCTTGCACAACGTCCCTGGGATACGATCGAGGCAGCAATGCGCCAACACCTTGAAAATACACGGATGGATGAGTTCTATCTCGGCACAACTTACCTCGTCTCAGGCGAATCGGCTGCCCAGTCCTAGCCGGCAGCCCTGTATTTTTCAGCCCGGCTGTTTTACCCGTCGTCAGTACCGGAGTACGGCGCCAACGAAGCCCATCTGCTCCATGTCGTCGTGGTGGCGAACGAACATGATCTCGGCCGACTGGCCGAGTGCCGACTCGACTGCGGACTCGATGATGTCGTCCTGCAGCACGAGTTTGCTGCCGTCCAGCGGGCAGCTGCCGTTGGTGCTCATCAGGTAGCCACACTCATGACAAACCGATCCGCTCTCACGAAATCCTGACTGGATCATGAGTACATCCACCCTCTTCTCGTTCAACGTGCCCAGCGTGTCGGACAACCCCGTCACTCCGCGGCCACCACTGCCAACGGCCGCTTGTAGGCGGTCAAGCCCCTCGCGCTCTCTTTGTTGCTCATCGTCTGTGATGGCCGGGCGAACAGCGGCCGTGATCTCCTTCACCGTGGCATGCTCCAAGTCCAGATCGAGCACGCAGGCGGTGCGCTCACGCAGGTACGGATGAAGCGTCTTCTCGACTTCGCTTTTCAGCTCACTCGTGGAACAGATGACAAGTCGCTGAATCTGTCCCCGCTTGTACAGCGTGAACACCACATCGGCGGCTTTCTTTAGATGGTCGTGCGTCTCCTTTTCGATGCTGCGTTGAAACCTTGCCTGAGACCAGCCTCCCTTACCGTGCCATCGGTGAACCTGGTCCTTGATTGTGAGAACCTCACGCAGCTGCTCGGCGCCCCCCATGAGAACGCGCGCAGTCTTGCGGTTCACCGCGAGTACGCTGTAACCATCATCTTCGGGATGTGCGAGCAGCGGCTCGATGAACGGTGAGTCATCTACAACTGCCTCGTTGTTGACACTGCGTTGAAGCTTTATTACTTCGAAAAGATCCAGTGACTCCGAGCAGAACACCACAACTCCGTGAGCTCCCTTGGCGCTGAAGTCTCCGTTAAAGAAATCGCGCGTGCGCTGGACATCCCGTCGCAGCATCTTGTGTTGTTCGCCACTAATTCGTTCGTCATTACGAAGGCCTTTTTCAAGCTCGTCCATCAGTGATCGAACTTCAGTGCTGCGCTTCCTGCCCGTAGCGAACTCGCTCGGATCGAGATTCAAGTAGACGCTGAGCACCACTGGACCCGGTGCCTTTAGATTGGCCAGCTCACGAAGGCGAGTTTTATCAATCATCCTATAGTTACTAGCTTACCCGTTATCGGCAGGAAAACCCACTCCTTCATGTGCGGATTGGATAGGCCACCGAGACACAAGCCGCTTCCGTCTGACAAGAGCCATATGCTGGGAACATATGTTCGTAGGTCGTCGATACCGCCTCTATCCAACCAAAAGCCAAGAACAAAAGCTGCGCCGCTTCTGCGGTGCGCGCAGGCTCATATACAACCTGGCCCTAGAGCAACGAGAGCTTGCCTACCAGATGACGGGTAGCTCCCCAGGCTATGGTCGCCAGTGTGCAGAGTTAAAGGAGCTAAGGGATGACACTCGTGTTGCGCCTTGGCTTTCCGAGATTCCAATGCAGGTCCTCCAGCAAGCGCTCAAGGACGTCGAAGTCGCCTACAAGCGCTTCTTTGAAGGGCTTGCCTCCTATCCGCGCTTCAAGCGCAAGTGGGCACACGAGTCCTTTCGTGTGCCGCAACATGTCGAGGCAGGGAAGCTCAACCGCAAATGGGGTGAGGTTCGTCTTCAGGGATTGGGTTGGGTCAAGTACCGTCGCTCGAAGGCCCTTGCAGGCGAGATCAAGCACGCCACTGTGAACTACGGGGGCGGCATGTGGCATGTCTCTATCCAGGTCGAGACTCCCGACAGGCGCGATCCTGCAAACGGCAAAGAGGCTGTCGGCATCGATCGTGGCGTAGTCCACGCTCTTGCAACCTCCAACGATTGCTTTCATGACCTGCCGAAGACCTCTGTCAAGGAAAGGGAACGTCTGCTACGCCTGGAACGCAAGCGAGAGCGTGCAAAGCGGGGTTCACGCAACCGATGCAAGACCAAGGCCCGTATTGCCAAGATCCATTCCCGCAGGGCGCACCGGCGCCATGATTCGATCCACAAGGCAACGACGATTCTCGCTAGGGCTCACGGAGCAGTTGTGCTGGAGGCGCTTCAAGTACGAAACATGACCCGCTCTGCCAGGGGAACCGTTGCAGAGCCGGGTACCAATGTCGCGCAGAAGGCAGGGCTCAACAAGGCAATCCTTCGGTCAGGCTGGGGACTGGTGGATCGACTGCTTGACTACAAATGTCTTTGGTACGGCTCTATGAAGGTTGCGGTGGATGCAGCCTATTCGAGCCAGGAATGCTCGCAGTGTGGACACACGCATGATGACAACCGCAAGACCCAAGCGGTGTTTTCATGCCTCGAGTGTGGCTATACCGCAAATGCCGATACGAACGCGGCCAAGGTGATCCTCGGACGGGGGATTGCCGTGTTTAAGAAAACCGTCCCCGCGGCAGGGCTTGCCGTGGCAGCTTGTGGAGACTCATCGTTGGATGGGTCTGTGAAGCAGGAACCTGAGACCATCGATAAAAAGAGCTGTCTCGCCAAAGCGGCACTAGCCGCTTAGGAATCTTGGTCGTTTACGGCTGTGAGGAGGTCAACCGTTCGCTCGACTGAATTTTCAGAAATTGCTGCTGCCACTGGAGCTTTGCTACCGTGATCGGCATGGCCACACGTCAAAGCCTCACTCAGTTCGAGCGCGACTTCAAACAGGAAGTGGACCGCGAACGGCTCCGTAGAGAGAGCCTGAGCAAGCACGTTCGAGTCCGGTCAAAGAAACGACGGAAAGAAAGAGTGGAAAAGCGGGGGCTGCTTCGCTTCACGGCACTGATGGTCACCATAGTTGCGACCGCTGTACTTGTAACCGTGGCCATGTTCGAAACACTGGCCATGCTGCTGGGTTAGTACGACGCGAGTTACCGCACGTGTTTAGAAAACCCAAGCCATTGGGTTTTCTCGATTCCTATTGATCCGCTGCTCTTAGTCGCCGGACATCTGCTCGAGCGCTTCATCCACTTGTTCCCGGCTACTTTTCTCGTTCTTCTCACGTTGAATCTCGAGGTAGACCTCTTTACGGAACACGGGAATATCACGTCTCGCTTCGATGCCGATGCGGACTTTTTCGCCCATGACAGATAAGACCGTTATTTCGATCTCGTCTCCGATCATGATGCTCTGATTAGGCTTACGTGTTAATACAAGCAATTTGGCGCCTCCCTGGCCAAGTCGTTATTTTTATACTAAAGCACCTCGAAGCTAACTTTGCAAGGTGTTTTCTTAAATTATTTCTAACAGGAACTGATAAACTGCCCGCTGCATTGTCAAAAGAGCCTAACCAAAAAGAGATAAAGGACCTGGTTGAACAGGGGCGAACCGATGCCTGGATCGCACATAAGCTGGGCATTTCCGGTGCGGAGTTGATCGAACACAAGGTGGAACTTGGCCTTGCCGAACCACCTGAAGCACCTGAAGAGGCTGA
>SDBU01004523.1_pt1 | contig 17041 bp, 17 predicted proteins | sample 2277071 | NCBI WGS metagenome assembly SDBU01 (sample SAMN10397929, study PRJNA504765) | marine sediment metagenome | isolation source: marine sediment core GS08_GC12, 126 cmbsf | place: Arctic Ocean: Gakkel Ridge, Loki's castle | collected 2008 | reverse complement strand
GAAGCTCTATTCTTACCTGTCTCCGCAGGACGCACGCGAGGCTCTGACAACAGCTAAGGAACTCGAGATGTACAGCGCGGGTCATGTGCCTTATGCCATTGGGCTGGAGAACATTTTGGCCGCCGGCATGGACGAGATTGCCCATGTTGAGGAGCTGCTGTTCGCGTTCATCGAATATGATCGGAAGCAGCAACTTACCCCTGATGCATGGCTGAGCTATCTAATCAATTCAGCCATGGGGCAATTCGATTTCGCTTCAGGTTTTAATGAAGCTGAGTTTGCCCATCTACATGCAGAGACCATGCAGCATATCCTCAAGGAGTTGCGCACATATGGTCCTCCAATATGTACCACCATGGTGGTCGACGATGTCATTCAGCATAAGCTGTTTGAGTTGGATGCCTTCCTCGCCCGCCCCGAGATCGGCTTTATCCCTACGGCCTATCTTGATCTTCTCCGGATTGGAGAAGAGAAACATCAACTTAAATTTAGTGGGATCGAACATCTGGCGGTTTATAAATACGGCATCGATCGTTGACTGCTCACCGAATTGCACCAAGCGGGGGTTCCGCTCTTGTTAGGGACCGACTCAGGAATCATGGCGGTTGTCCCTGGGTTTTCCATCCATGATGAGCTGCGGATCCTGATAGAAAATGGGTTTTCACCCTATGAGGCCATTGCAACAGGCACGGTAAACGCTGCGGAAGTCATCGAAGCGATGGTCGGGGATGGCAACTTTGGGACAATCGAGGTGGGAAAACGGGCGGATCTAATCTTGGTGAATAACAATCCATTGGCAGACGTCGCCAATATCAAGGATATTCGCGGCGTTATGGCAGCTGGTAGATGGTTTACTGAGGAAGAACTTAACCAGATGATGGCTCTTGAGTAGGAAAGTGGATACGACTCGAGGGTTGTCACGAAGAGTAGACCGAGATGACGCCGTACCCCAACATCCTGGTTGGTGGCCAGATTGAATGCGGGTTTATCATCTCTGATCTGGGAGAAGGGCATTATGAGTTTAAAAGAGACCAGAAGTTGAGAAAGATGTCTGGAGAATAGATATGGACATTCGGAAGCACAACAGCCTCGCGTGGGACAGAGAAGTTGAACGAGGAAACAAATGGACGGTTCCGGTCAGCGAGGCGGTGATCGCCGCCGCAAAACAAGGACAATGGGAAATCATCTTAACGCCATCGAAGCCGGTTCCGAGGGCGTGGTTTCCTGATTTGGAAGGTCTCGATGTTCTCTGCCTTGCCTCAGGTGGAGGGCAGCAAGGTCCAATCCTGGCTGCGGCTGGAGCGAAGGTATCCGTTCTCGACAACTCATCCAGGCAGTTAGAGCAGGATCGACTCATAGCCGAGCGGCACGCGCTCGACATCACCACTGTGGAGGGTGACATGGCTGATCTTTCCATGTTCTCCGATCAGAGCTTTGATCTCATCGTCCACCCAGTCTCCAATTGTTTCGTCCCCGATATACAACCGGTGTGGGCTGAGGCATTTCGTGTCTTGCGCCGTGGGGGTGTGCTGCTAACTGGTTTCTCGAACCCAGTGACCTATCTCTTCGACTACGATCTTGCCGACCGCACCGGCATCCTCCAGGTCAAATATGCACTCCCTTACACTGATTTGGCCAGCCTCACCGCGGAGGAAAGACAGCGATATATCGAAACGGAAACGCCTCTTGAGTTCAGCCACACTCTTGAGGATCAAATTGGTGGGCAGCTCGACGCTGGCTTTCTGCTCACCAGTTTTTTCGAGGACGCTTACCCTGAAGACGAAAAAGATCTGCTCACGAACTACATGTCGACTTTCATCGCCACGCGAGCGATAAAGCCGGATCACAAAATACGAGAGAAGGATCTAGTATGACTGAGATAGCTATTCGCACCGAGAATATCACCCGCGATTTCGAGACGGTGAGAGCCGTGGACGACCTCTCTTTGGAAGTGCCTTCCGGCATCATCTTCGGCTTTCTGGGTCCCAACGGCGCGGGCAAGACCACCACCATCAATCTGCTGCTGGGCCTGCTGGAGCCGACAAGCGGGCGAGCCGAGGTACTGGGCTTCGATACCCGTACCCAAGCTAACGAGGTTCGCACCCATACTGGAGCCCTCCTCGAACACCACGGTCTCTACGAGCAATTGAGCGCCGAGGACAACTTGGAGTTCTACGGTCGGATCTCGCGTTTGCAGGCGACCGAACGGCGGACTCGTATCAAAGAACTGCTCACCCACATGGGGATGTGGGAGCGACGAAAAGAGCGGGTAGGGACGTGGAGCAAAGGGATGAAGCAGAAGCTAGCTCTAGCCCGGGTCATGCTTCACCGTCCGCCGCTGGTCTTTCTGGACGAACCGACAGCTGGCCTCGATGTGGTCGCTGCGACGGCAGTCCGCGACGATCTGGAAGCCCTGGCCGAGCGCGAAGGGGTGACGGTCTTTTTGACCACCCACAACATGGTTGAGGCAGAGAGGTTGTGCAGTCAGGTAGCTGTGATTCGTGAGGGCGAGCTGGTGGCGATTGGCCACCCCGATGAGTTACGCGCCCGCACCGCCGGCCCTGGCCTGGAGATCTTGGGTCGTGGGTTCGATGACAACGTACTGAACCTGCTGCGAGCGCACCAGGATGTAGTTGTCGCTGAAATGCAAAACGAGCGCCTGATTATTAATGTAGGTGAAGGCATGGACACTGCGTCATTGGTCAGCCAAATGGTGAGCGCAGGCGTTCAGGTGGAAGAGGTTCATCGAGGCAGGGCCAGCCTGGAAGAAGTTTTCTTGACCTTGATGGAGGAAGAGAGATGATCGCCGATATCTTGACTGTGATGTGGAAGGAAAGGAAAGGGCTGCTCCGTTCCCGGGGTAGTCGAACCAAGGCCGTGATGGGTTTTCTAATCCCCATGGTTATGCTGGGTATTTATCTTCCCTTACAAATCGGACGCGCCCTGGTGGAGGGACCTTGGTCGCTTCTGGCCTCTGTATTTATCCCTATGATGATGGTGGGGATGACGATTCCCGAATCATTCGCTGGTGAGCGGGAACGGCACACACTGGAGACATTGCTGGCTAGCCGTTTGACAGACCGGGCCATCCTGTTCGGCAAGGTCGCCGTGTCAGTGGGTTATGCATGGGGGATCACGCTGATGCTTCTCCTCGTGAGCCTGGTGATGGTAAACGTCACCCACTGGGATGGTAAGGTATTGTTCTATACCCCGATCATGGTTCTGGCCAACGTAGCTTTAAGCCTGCTCTTGGCAAGCCTCATGGCCGGCCTCGGCGTCCTCATTTCACTGGGAGCGGCAACAGTGCAGGAGGCTCAACAGAGCCTGATGACTGCTACCCTGTTTCCTCTCGTGCTTCTGCAAATGATCCCGCTCTTGCTGCTTAACGTGGTGCCCAATGGCAAGGCACTTCTCAAAGAACTGGTGGAGGCTGCCAATCCCACGCACATCATTCTCATCGTCATAGCCGTGTTGGTTGTGTTGGATCTGGCGTTGCTCGTGGCAGCGATGGTCCGTTTTAAACGAGCGCGGTTGATTCTGGATTGAAGCGGCAGTTGAGCAAGGTGAAGAGCCAAAGAGAAGGATTAGTTAACGAGATTCGATTGGATCGAGCCACTCATTAGAACGAGCACCAGCGCCTCGCACCGTCTTAAAAAAGGTCTGTTGGATCTCTCGAGTAATCTGACCCATACTTCCGCTCCCGATTGGTCGGTAATCAATCTCGCTCACCGCCACGCATTCCGCCGCCGTGCCCGATAGAAATATCTCATCCGCGATGTAGAGCTGATCGCGGGAAACCGTTTCTTCGATGACTTCATACCCCAAATCCCTCGCGATGGTAATAATTGAAGCGCGAGTTATCCCTTCCAGAATTGTCGCCCGAGGCGGGGTATAGATTGTGCTATCACGGACGAGGAATATATTCTCGCCAGTACATTCAGCAACAAAACCGGACGGATCAAGCATGACAGCTTCGTCAAAACCCGCTCGAGCTGCAAGCGTCTTCGCCATGACGGAGTTGGCATAGTTACCCGATATCTTGGCCTTGGTCATCGACACATTAGGGTGATGACGTGTGAAAGATGAGACTTGTAAACGGGCGCCTTTTTCGAGAGCTTCCTCTCCCAGGAATGTCCCCCACTCCCACACGGCGATGCCAATTGCCGGTTCCATCTCGTCCAGGTTCAATCCCAGCGGACCATCGGCCATATAGATCAAGGGCCGGATGTAGCAAGATTTCAATTTATTAGCGGAGATGACATCATGCACGGCGCGACGTAATTCACCTAGGGTGTAGGGGAAATCTAAGATCCCGAAAATGAGCGCCGAATCCATGAAACGTTCTAGATGTTCTTGAAGTCGGAACACTGCCGGTCCCTGATCGGATTCGTAGCATCGTATGCCCTCGAAAGCTGCTAGACCATAGTGTAGAGCAGGGGATAGAAAGTGCACCGTCGCTTCGTTGTGTGGTACCAGTTCACCATCCATCCATATGAGAGCATTTGTTCCTGCCATGATGTCTCCTTCAGTTGAGTGAAGTGCGGATTGCGTGTTTCCTAAGGAGGTGCTCTTTGTTAGACGTGAGCCCGAATGGCGTCGCCCATTTCCTTCGTGGACATTGCCGGTCCCTTTTTAAGATCTGCCGTCCTTGCCCCATCCACAATGGCAATCTCGACGGCTTGCTCGACCTTCTGCGCTTCCGCTTCTAAATTTAATGAGTATCGTAAAAGCATAGCGGCACTAAGAATTGCGCCGATGGGATTGGCAATATATTTCTCGGCTATGTCTGGGGCAGATCCGTGCACGGGTTCGTAGACACCGGGTCTTCCATCCCCGATGGAAGCACTGGGCATCATGCCTAGTGATCCGACTAAGACGGAAGCTTCATCGCTTAAAATATCACCGAACATGTTCTCGGTGACTAACACATCGAACGTCTCCGCTGCCTGGATTAGCCGCACGGCGGCCGAATCCACCAGCTGGTGCTCGAGGATGACGTCAGGGAATTCTTCTGCGGTTTCTTGCGCCAGTTGCCGCCATAAGCGCGATGTCTCAAGTACGTTTGCCTTATCCACTGAAGTAACTAACCCTTGCCTTTCCCCGGCAATTCGAAATGCTGTTCGGAGAATGCGCCGGATTTCAGCCTCTGAGTACTCGAGGGTATCGATGGCTCTCAGCTGCCCTTCAACTTCCTCCCGCAAACTGGGCTGGCCGAAATATAAACCGCCGGTCAACTCGCGAACGATCATGATGTCGACATTCTCGATCCGGTCCGTTTTCAGGCAGGAGATGTGTCCCAGGGCTGGGAAAGGGCACACCGGACGCAGGTTGGCATATAAACCCAACTCTTTGCGCAGGCGCAAGAGCCCCTGCTCGGGTCTAACAGGAGCCAGCGGATCGTCCCATTTTGGTCCACCCACTGCGCCGAGCAGGATCGCGTCCGCGTCCCGGCATGCGGTGAGTGTATTGGCAGGAAGGGGGTCGCCGACGGCGTCGATCGCACAACCGCCGATGAGCTGCTCAGAAAATGAGAATTCGTGGTTGAACTTTTCGGCGATGGTATCGAGAACTATTCGAGCTTGATCGATGACCTCTGGCCCGATGCCATCGCCGGGCAGGAGCAAGATTTTAACTTTCATTTCACCTCATTCTTCTTCCTTGATCGAAGCGGTAGGTCTCACTCATCGGTCAGATCACTTTGCAGCGACGGTTAAGCCATATTCGATGCTGTCTGCAAGAGCAAACCAGGAAGCTTCGATGATATTCGCGGAGGCACCGACAGTACTCCAATATTGATGGCCGTTGCGGGTATCGATCAGTACTCGTGTCGTGGCCTTGGTACCGCGATTGCCATTGAGAATACGAACTTTGTAATCCACGAGTTGAAAATCGTCGATTGAGGGATAAATGGGCGCGAGCGCTTTTCGCAGTGCGGTATCCAGTGCATTGACTGGGCCATTCCCGTCTGCGGCTGTGTGCAGGACTTCGCCGTCTACGGTAATCTTCACCGTCGCTTCGGCGACCATGCCGCGCCGGTCGCGGTGCTCGACCGTGACCGTGTAGTCGATCAACTCGAAGGCAGGGCGATATCCCGGTGAGTTCCTTCGAATCATCATCGCCACTGAAGCCTCTGCAGCCTCGAAGGAAAACCCTTTCGCCTCCAATGCTTTGATCTCCTCCAAGACGGCGGTCATAGTAGACGGGTCAGCTGTGTCCAATCCGAACTCCTCTGCCTTGCTCAGCAGATTGCCGCGCCCGGAAAGTTCGCTGACAACCACCCGCATCTGGTTGCCCACCAGGGTGGGTTCGATATGCTGGTAAGAATCGGCATTCCTGCGCATTGCGGCAACGTGAATGCCACCCTTATGGGCGAAGGCACTCTTCCCGACATAGGCCATGTGTTCGTCTGGCAGCAGATTGGCGATCTCGGAAACGAAATGTGAGATATCTGTAAGCTCGACCAGTTTTCCTTTGGGCACGGCTCGAAGCCCCAGTTTCAACTCCAAGTTTGGGATAATCGTGGAAAGATTGCCGTTCCCGCAGCGTTCACCGTAACCGTTGATTGTTCCCTGCACATGGACTGCGCCAGCGCGCACTGCAGCAAGGCTGTTTGCGACTGCACATTCACTGTCGTTGTGAGCGTGAATTCTAAGCGGGAAATCCATCTTCTCGCGCACAGCTTGGACAATGGTGAAAATCTCATCCGGCATGGATCCGCCGTTTGTGTCGCAAAGCACCAGCATCCGGGCGCCGCCAGCGACCGCGGCGCGCAGTGTCTCAAGAGCATAGGCTGGATCGACCTTGAAGGCGTCAAAAAAGTGCTCGGCGTCGTAGATCACCTGCCGGTTTTTGGATTTAAGGTATGCCAGGCTGTCAACAATCATGGACAGATTCTCTTCCAAGGTGGTGCGGATTACTTCGTGGACATGCAGGACCGAGGATTTGCCGACCACGGTGCAGTACGCGGTCTCTGCCTCGAGCAGGGCGCGCAGGTTTTCGTCATCTTCCGGGGCTGTATTCGCTCGGCGAGTTGAACCGAACGAGACGATCTGCGCCGTCTGCCAGGCAATAGATTTCGCCCTTTCGAAGAATTCAGCGTCTTTGGGGTTCGATCCCGGCCAGCCGCCCTCGATATATGCGATTCCAAACGCATCAAGGCTCTGCGCGATGCGGATCTTGTCATCACAGGAGAGGGAGATTCCCTCACCCTGTGTGCCATCCCGCAGTGTAGTGTCATAGATTTCGATCATCTTAGGTTCGGTCATGGGCGACCTCATATGCGGTAATTTCCTCGTCGAGTGAGAGGAGATATGCTAGCTGGTCGATGCTCTCCAACAGGCATTTGCGGGCGAACGGATCGATCGAAAATACGCTTGCGGCGCCGCCGTGGATAGTGACTGTCTGCTCGAGCAGGTCGACCGTGATTTGTGAATTCAGGTCGGCCTCGAGGGCGGAAGTGATCTGGCTTAGAAAATCGGGGTCGAGTTCCACCGGCAGCAACCCATTTTTCATCGCATTGGAGCGGAAAATGTCGGCAAACGAGAGGGCGAGAACAGCTTCGAACCCCCAATCGATAAGCGCCCATGGCGCATGTTCTCGAGATGAGCCGCAGCCGAAATTGCTCAGTACGACCAGGATTTTCGCTCCTTGAGAATCAGGCTGATTGAGAACGAAGTTTGGCAGTGGGGTCCCGTCGGAAGCGTAGCGCCAATTCGCAAAGAGGGCTTTCCCCAATCCATCCTTCCCGGTGGTCTTCAAAAAGCGGGCCGGGATGATTTGATCGGTATCAATATCGTTCAGCGGCAGGAGCACTGAGTGAGATGTGAGACTGGTGAAGGATTTCATATCGCATCCTTGGATGTAGGTGTACACGGGTCTTTAGAGCAGCGTCCGTGCATCTGTGACCCGCCCGGTTATGGCTGCTGCAGCTGCAGTGAGTGGTGAAGCCAGGAAGGTCCGTCCGCCTGGCCCTTGCCGGCCCTCGAAGTTGCGGTTGGTGGTACTGATGGCATACTGCCCGGGGAGGATCTGGTCTCCATTCATGGCGATGCACATCGAACATCCTGACTGCCGCCATTCTGCTCCCGCGGACGTGAAGATATGGTGCAGCCCTTCCGCTTCGGCCTGCTGTTTGACTGCCTGCGAACCAGGAACAATCAGTACGCGAACATCGTCCGCGACTTTCCGGTCCTTGAATAATTGAGCGGCCACCCGAAGGTCGGTGATTCGGGAATTGGTGCATGATCCAATGAAAACGACGTCGATCTTTCGCCCGAGCAGGGGCTTTCCAGGGGGGAGATCCATATAGGTGAGCGCTTTCTCCAACAGTACACGTTGGCTCAAATCACTGATCTCATCGGGTTCGGGGACCGCAGCCAGGATGGGAATCACCATACCGGGGTTCGTGCCGAACGTGATCATCGGTTCGATGCTGGAACCATCGAGGACGATTGAGCGGTCATGAACCGCGCCCTCATCAGTGGGGAGTTTTCTCCATTCCTCGATCGCTCTCTCCCAGTCGGCGCCCGCGGGGGTGAATTCCCGGCCGGCAAGATACTCGAATGTGTCATCATCGGGTGCGATCATGCCCGCCCGTGCACCGGCTTCGATGGACATGTTGCACACTGTCATGCGGGCTTCCATCCCCAATGCCCGGATTGCAGAGCCGCAGTACTCGAATACATGGCCGACACCTCCCTGGATACCGATTTTCGCCAACAAGGCGAGGATGAGATCCTTCCCGGTCACGCCTGGCTTAAGCGTGCCATCCACCCGGACCTCAAAGGACTTGGGTTTGGATTGCAGCAGGCATTGCGTTGCCAGGACGTGTGCGACCTCAGTCGTCCCGATCCCGAACGCGAGCGCACCGAATGCACCATGGGTCGATGTATGGCTATCTCCACAAACGATTGTCATCCCGGGCCGTGTGAGCCCTAATTCAGGTCCCACCACATGCACGATGCCGCGCTGGGCGGAATCCGTCGCCAACAGCCGAATACCGAACTCCTGGCAGTTGGTTTCAAGCTGCTTCAGCTGCGCTGAGGCCGCGGGGTCGTTAATCTTCAGGTCGACCTCTGCTGTTGGAATGGAGTGGTCCATGGCGGCCAGGATTAGATCCGGCCGGCGGACTTTCAATCCTCGCTCTCGCAGTGTGGAAAAGGCCTGGGGGGAAGTCACTTCATGCACGAGATGTTGATCGGCATAGAGCACTGCGGGTTGGCCGGGCATCTGGGAAACGATATGACTGTGCCAGATTTTGGTTAATAGTGTTGCGGATGGTTTCGACTGAGGATCTTTGTTCATCCTTCCAGTGTTCTGATCACTCATGCAACTGTCCGTCTTTGACAAGAGGTGATGCTTGTGGAGCGCGGATCTCGGAAGCGCCAGCGTGTTCCCCTATCTCGCCAGATGCTCCGATGAGTTTGTTAATGGCAGCAAGGTAGGCTTTCACACTGGCGACGATGATGTCAGTGTCCGCTCCATAACCGCCGAAAGTGCGCGAATCGAGAGGATTATCGAGCGGCTTCATAGAATCTTCCCGCTGCTTCTGAATACGTACTGTGACTTCTCCCTGCGCATCGATGCCTTCCGTAACGGCGTGCACGGAGAATTCAAGCAGGGCATAGGAGCTCCCGATAATTTGGTCAATCGCTTTGTAGGCGGCGTCCACCGGTCCTGTCCCGATCGCAGCCTCGACCTGCAAGACGTCATCAGGTCTCCGCACGCGAACAGTCGCGGTGGGCATCCCCATCGTTCCGCATGCGACTTGCAAGCCATCCAAGGAGAAAAATTCCGGTGGTTGGTACAGTTCATCGGCGACGAGCGCTTCAATATCCGCATCGGTGACCTTCTTCTTCTTGTCGGCCAGGGATTTAAACCGCCGGAACGATCTCTCCAGACCGTCATCATCGAGATCGTAGCCAAGTTCTTCCATGCGAACTCGAAATGCGTGCCGGCCGGAATGCTTGCCAAGGACGAGGCGGCTCTGGTTCAACCCCACGGTCTCAGGGCGCATGATTTCGTACGTCTTGTTGTTTTTCAACATACCGTCTTGATGGATGCCGGCTTCGTGCGCGAAGGCGTTCGCGCCCACGATCGCCTTGTTGGGTGCCACGACCATCCCCGTGTACTTGCTCACCAGCTTACTCGTCCGCGAGATGAGGGTGGTATCGATGCCGGTTTTCAAGCCAAAGAGGGGATGGCGAGTTTGTAGGCTCATCACGACCTCTTCCAGAGAAGTATTCCCAGCACGTTCCCCAATGCCGTTAATTGTCACCTCAACCTGACGTGCGCCGGCCTGGATCCCGGCCAGGGAATTGGCGGTTGCCAGTCCGAGATCATCATGGCAGTGTACCGAGAGAACCACGTCATCGATGCCTGCCACGTTTTGTACAATTCCAGCGATGAATTCTCCGAACTCGTCCGGGGTGGCATATCCGACTGTGTCGGGGATGTTCAACGTGGTCGCTCCGGCGCGGATCGCCTCTTCTAGCACGGAATAAAGGAAAGCAGGATCGCTGCGGGAGGCGTCCTCCGGGCTGAATTCAACATCCTCGCATAAGGATCGAGCAAGTCCGACCATTTCTCGCACGCGTTCGACAACTTCCTCAGGTGTCATGCGGAGTTTGTGTTTCATGTGGATCTCGGATGTCGCCAGGAAAGTGTGCAGTCTTGGTTTGGCTGCGACACGGATGGCATCCCAGGCTTTCTCGATATCATCCGCTGTTGTGCGAGCCAATCCACAAATAACCGGGGGGTCGCGGTCTGATTTAGACACCGCAGAGGGCAGGTTGCCCACTTCCTCCGCGATCCGGAGAACGGCGGTGTAATCATCAGGGGAGGCGGCAGGGAACCCTGCCTCAATCACATCGACACCCAACCGGGCAAGTGCACGCGCAACCTCGAGTTTTTCGGCGGAGGTCATCGTCGCGCCGGGGGATTGCTCGCCATCTCGTAGGGTGGTATCGAAGATCCTAACGTAGTCAGATGCCATTGCCTGCTCCAGGATTGTTCAGGGGACCTTACTCCCCGGGTTTGATCGTGACGGGATGGAGAAATGGCATCATCTCTCTCAGTGCTGCACCTGTCTTTTCAATCGGGTGTTCCTGATGCCTGCGGCGTTCTTCATTAAACCAGGGGCGGCCGCGTTCGTTTTCCTCGATCCAATTCTGGGCGTAGGAGCCGTCCTGGATTTCGGTCAGCATCTGCTTCATTTCGCCTAGCGTGTCTTCCGTAATGATGCGTGGCCCGCCGGTGTAGTCTCCGTGTTCAGCCGTATCGCTGACAGAGTACCGCATGTAGTTCAAGCCTCCCTGATACATCAAGTCGACGATCAATTTCAGTTCATGCATACATTCGAAGTAGGCGATTTCGGGCTGGTAGCCAGCTTTAACGAGAGTCTCAAAGGCAGCGCTCACAAGGGCGCTCACCCCGCCGCAGAGCACCGCTTGTTCCCCGAATAGGTCCGTCTCCGTCTCTTCAGCGAATGTGGTTTGGATCACGCCCGCTTTGGTCGCGCCAAGGGCTTTGGCGTAGGATAATGCGACCTCCAAAGCCTTCCCACTCGCATCCTGGTGCACTGCCAGAAGCGCCGGCGTGCCCTCGCCCTCCTGGAAGAGCTCACGAACCCTGTGCCCGGGGGCTTTAGGTGCGACCATGCTTACATCCACATCTTCCGGGGGAACGATCGTTTGGTAGCGGATGTTGAAACCGTGGCTGAACAGAAGAGTTTTGCCTTTGTGTAGATGGGGTTCGATGTGTTCCCGGTAGATAGCGGGTTGAGCGGTATCCGGGGCGAGGAGTGCGATGATATCCCCCCATGCGGCGGCTTGTGCCACATCAGTCACCTTTAGCCCTGCCTCTTCCGCTCTTGGCCAGCTTTTGCTGTCAGGGCGTAAACCGACGGTCACATCTAAACCACTGTCGTGGAGGTTTAACGCGTGCGCGTGTCCTTGGGATCCATAGCCGATCACCGTTACCTTCTTGGAACGGATAATTTCAAGATCAGAATCTCCATCGTAATAAATCGTGGCCATCCCCGGGCTCCTTTTGTGTGAAAGATAAATCGGTCATTTTTGTACACCCTGGTTTCTAGAGCAGGTCGCTCAGGGAGAAATTCGGGAACGGGCTGGTGCCGGATCGAATCCCCGCGTCATCGCGATTCGCCCTGTGCGTGCAATCTCGATAATCCCAAACGGGCGAAGGACATCAAGCAGCCCTTCGATCTTGTCTTCGATGCCAGTAATCTCGACGATAATTGCATCCGGGGTCACATCTACTGCCCGGGCTCGGAACACATCGCAGAGTTGCAGTACTTCTGAGCGAACAGTCGAGTCGGCTTTCACCTTGATGAGCGCCAGATCGCGCAAGACGGACGGGTTGTTTGTCACGTCATCCACCCGGACGACGTTGACGAGTTTGTACAGGTTCTCGACGACGCGTTTTGCGATCGCATTGTCTCCGATTATCACAATCGTCATGCGGGATACGCCGGGTTCCTCACTGTGTCCGACTGTGAGTGATTCGATGTTGAACCCCCGCCGCCGGAACAGGGAGGCAACCCTATTGAGTACCCCGGGTTTGTCCTCCACGTGGACAACAAAGGTGTGTCGTCCGTTGAAAACGGGATTCTTTCCATTGTCTTTCATCTAAACCACTCCTTCCTGAAATTATCCCCTGCTCTCCACTGTGGTTTCCGGGCGGCGGATCATATTGTCTAGATCCGCTCCTGCCGGCACCATAGGATAGACACTATCTTCCTTCTCTACTCGGAAATCGAGCACAACAGTGCCCGGTTGATCCTGCGCCCATTGGTAAGCTTCTGCGATGTGGCTGCGTTCGGTGACTTTCCTTCCTTTCAGCCCGTGTGCGTCCGCAAGCTTTACGAAATCTGGATTGGCGAGCGGGGTCGCTGCATAGCGGCGTTGATAGAAAAACTCCTGCCACTGCCTCACCATGCCCAGGTATCCGTTATTCATCACCGCGACATTGACTTTTACACCTTCCTGCGCGCAGGTCGAGAGTTCGGCGGCTGTCATCTGGAAGCCGCCGTCTCCGACAATTGCCCAGACCTCCGCCTCTGGATCCGAGAACCATGCCCCTATGGCGGCGGGCAGCCCGAATCCCATCGTTCCCAGACCACCGGAGGTAATCAATTTATAGGGATAATCATGCTTGTAATACTGCGCTTGCCACATCTGGTGCTGACCGACGTCTGTCGCGATCGTAGCCTTCCCCTTTGTGAGGTGCCACAGATCGTTGATAACATGTGCTGCGCAAAGACGGCCGTTATCCGGAAGGTGTTGAATGTCACGAACTGCAGAATCGCCTCTAAGGTCGTCAATGTGAGCCACCCAATCGGAGCAGTTTCTCTCTGGGACTTGTTTATTCAAGGCTGAGAGAACTTCACGCAAGTCACCGACGATGCCCACATCAACGGAGACGACTTTATTGATTTCGGAGGGATCAATATCGATGTGGATTTTCTTCGCAGCCTGAGCGTATGTCTCGAGATTCCCGGTGACGCGATCATCAAACCGCATCCCGAAAGCAAGGAGCAGATCAGAGCTCTGGATGGCCTGGTTGACCCAGGCTTCACCGTGCATGCCCATCATGCCCATATTGAGTGGGTGACTTGCAGGGAACCCACCCAAACCTAAGAGGGTCTGGGCAACGGGGATTCCGGTTTTGCCCACAAAATCGATCAGGGCATGCATGGCACCGGACATTAATACGCCGTGACCGGCAAGGATCAGCGGCCGTTGAGCGGCGCGGATGAGTGTTACAGCTTCCATGAGTTTATCTGTTGGGACAGGTTGTGAGGGCTGGTAGCCGGGGAGGAGTTGGGCATCTTCGTCCCATACAAACTCTGTGGTCCCGATTTGGGCATCCTTGGCGATATCGACCAATACCGGCCCTGGGCGACCCGAACGGGCGATATAGAATGCCTCGCGGAGCACAGAGGCAAGCTCATCAACGTGGGTGACCAGGTAATTGTGTTTGGTAATGGGCAGCGTGACCCCGGTCACATCAGTCTCTTGGAATGCATCGCTCCCTATCGCATTGGTGTTAACCTGACCTGTAATACAAACGATTGGAGATGAGTCCATCATAGCGGTGGCGATGCCGGTGACGAGGTTTGTGGCGCCAGGACCCGAGGTGGCTATGGCGACTCCGACTTTTCCTGATGCCCGCGCGAAGCCATCCGCCATATGCGCTGCACCCTGTTCGTGGCGAACGAGCACGTGCCGCACGGGGTAATTCAGCATCGCGTCATACATCGGCAGGGTCGCGCCGCCGGGGTAACCGAAGACGATATCTGTTCCTTCACGGGTGAGAACTTCCCAGATGATTTGCGCTCCTGTTCGTTCCATAATCGTCTCCTTAGACATGTTTATTCGCTAGAATCTTGTTTCATTCCCGCAGTACCGCCCCGGTCGATGCGCTGGTCACGCTCCGGGCATATCGACGCAGCCACTTACTATGGGATTTAGTCTCGAAGGCTGGCAGATCGGCCAATCGTCCCTCGATCTCCTCGGGGGAGAGTCGAACCTCGAGTCGTCGGCGGTCGAGGTCGATATCGATAGTATCTCCCGCCTGCAAAGCAGCGATCGGACCACGAGCAGCGGCTTCTGGACTGATATGTCCGATGCAGGCACCACGGGTTCCGCCCGAGAAGCGCCCATCTGTAATTAGAGCCACCTTCTCGCCCAATCCCATTCCCATCAAAGCGCCCGTGGGCCCCAGCATCTCCTGCATCCCGGGTCCTCCAGCAGGGCCTTCGTAGCGGATCACGACGACTTCGCCCGCCTGGACTTCACCATTCAGGATCCCCTGCATTGCCTGATCGTGGCCCTCATAGACGCGCGCCGGTCCGGAGTGCTGCCGCATGGCGGGGCTTACAGCTCCGACTTTGACGACGCTCCCCTGCGGTGCCAGGTTGCCGAAAAGAATCGCCAACCCACCGGTTTTGTCATAGGGTTCGTGACGTGGCCGGATCACTGCGTTATCGAGGATTTGCGCATCACGGATGGAGTGGCCAAGGGTAGATCCACTCACGGTGGGACGATCCAAATGCAGTGTGTTCTCATCCTTCCCGAGTTCGTTGAGAAGTGCGGGTATGCCGCCTGCACGGTGGAGATCCTCCATGTGCCAATGGGAAGCGGGGCTGATCTTGCAGAGATGGGGGACTTTCTCGGCAATCTCATTGATCCGTTCGAGTGAATAAGGGATTTCTGCCTCGTGCGCTATCGCCAGGGTATGGAGGACGGTATTCGTGCTCCCACCCATCGCCATGTCGAGTGCGATGGCGTCATCAATCGCCTCAACGGTGACGATGCTTCGTGGGGTGATGTCAGCTTCCACCAGGTTTTTCAACTTGCGGGCGGCTTCGATGGCCAGGCTGTGCCGTTCTGGTGTTTCTGCAAGCGCTGTCCCGTTAAAGGGCAATGCGAGGCCAAGTACTTCTAAGAGGCAGTTCATGCTGTTTGCGGTAAACAACCCGCTGCATGACCCACAGGAGGGGCAACTATGATCTTCCAAGACCTTCAATTCGGCTTCATCGATCGTTCCTGCTTGAAAAGCGCCCACCCCTTCGAATACACTGATTAGATCAACGATGCGACCGTCTGGAGTCTTACCGGCGGGCATTGGCCCTCCGCTGATGAATATTGTGGGAATGTTGAGACGCAGAGACGCCATCAGCATGCCGGGTACGATTTTGTCGCAATTCGTGATGCAGATCATCCCGTCAAAAGAATGCGCGGAGATCATCGTTTCGATGCAATCGGCAATGAGTTCTCGGCTGGGGAGGGAATATTTCATTCCGGCATGTCCCATCGCAATCCCGTCATCTACGGCGATGGTGTTGAATTCGAAAGGGACCATACCGGAATCGCGGATCGTTTCTTTCACCCATTTTGCGAAACCTTGCAGGTGAACATGTCCGGGTACGATGTCGACATAGGAGTTGACGACGGCGACGAATGGTTTCGACATATCCTCGTCCGTCAGGCCGGTCGCTTTCAGCAAGGCGCGGTGTGGGGCACGTTCGTACCCTCGCTTAATCCTATCTGAGCGCATCGATCACCTTGTATAGTGGAGCATGAACTCATCAATCAGCGGAGTCTCGACCTGCGGCTTAGTTCTGAACTCCATGGCCGACGTGGTCTGACTCTGCTGCGTGAATCTGTCTGGATGGGTCATAGCGTTGTCACTCGTCTTTCCATACGTGCCTGCAGTCAAACCGGTGTGTCTCAATCCCGCTGCTCTTCGGGTGGTTTGCTGGAGGTCCGGGGCGATTTAGTTGCCGACGAATCTCCCGGTGTATTCATTTGGACATCGCTCCCTGATTTCGATTCGTCATTCGCCGAATCCCATGCAGGGTGCCATCCGTTCGCCCATGGGCCGTGATTGCCGAACAGGGGGTAGTATTCGATCATTGGTTTGTGTTCATCTGGGGACTTGGGTTTCATGATTGCTTCTCTCCTTCAAATGATTTGATAAAATCCACGAGTATTGAAAAAGCTGCCCCTTTTGGTTGAGGCAGCTTTTTTTGCTTCTCCGATCTGATCTGTTTTAGAGAATTGCTCTTCTGCTAAATCGGACCGGAATGCCCTCAACCAATGCTGTTTGCCGGTAAATAAGCAACAGCCAAATATGGATAATTAAGGTGAGGACAATAATTAAGAGTAACACTAAACTTGGGGCGAACATGAGCTGATGTACTCCTCCAGAAACGAAAAACACCTCCCGGCTGGGAGGTGTTCGTAATCACCAAAGTAACTTCCTGCTACGTCACCACTCCAACCGGGTATGGCTTTTCGCCCAAAATGAGGACGATAAGCGAAATTAGGAGGACAATAATCAGGGTGAAGTAGTTAGTAGCCATACTTAGTGACCACATTAGCATGAGAATCCACTTTGTCAAGAGGCAATTTGGGAAATGTCATTTGAAATTCAAAAGCGAACTGTTTTCATTTGAAAAGCGAACTCTATTCAGATGAAAGGCGAACACCCATACTGACTACCTCAACTTCATCCA
>SDBU01004522.1_pt1 | contig 17042 bp, 10 predicted proteins | sample 2277071 | NCBI WGS metagenome assembly SDBU01 (sample SAMN10397929, study PRJNA504765) | marine sediment metagenome | isolation source: marine sediment core GS08_GC12, 126 cmbsf | place: Arctic Ocean: Gakkel Ridge, Loki's castle | collected 2008 | reverse complement strand
ACGATTGGGGCTGGGCTGGAAGGACTTTCTGGCCCTGGGACGGGTCATCGCCGATGACGAGACGGAACCGTTCTGCATGACGGTGGCGGCACTGAAGATGGCGGCTTATGCCAACGGTGTGTCGCAACTGCACGGGAACACTTCCCGGACCATGTGGCACAACATCTGGCCCGACCTGCCAACGGAAGAGGTACCTATAGCCGCCATTACCAACGGTGTTCACCCGGCATCGTGGATATCTCACGACATGAGCGAACTGTATGAATCGTATTTTGGACCGCGCTACGTCGAGAGTCCGGGTGACCTGGAAATGTGGCGGCTGGTGCATAAGATTCCCGACGCCGAATTGTGGCGGACACACAACCGGCGCCGAGAACGATTGGTGTTTTTTGCCCGTAAAAGATTAAAACAGCAACTGCTGCGACAGGGCTCCTCGCAATTGGAGACGCAGAAAGCTGAGCAGATTCTGGATCCGCGTGTTCTGACAATCGCTTTTGCTCGACGTTTCTCGACATACAAACGCGCCACCCTGCTCTTCAGCGATATTGAGCGACTCCAGCGCCTGGTTAACAACGACCGGCATCCGGTTCAGATAATCATTGCCGGCAAAGCACACCCCCTGGATAACCCCGGCAAGGAACTCATCAAGCAGATAGTCGGCTATGCCTCCCAGGAACAGTTTCGCCAGCGCATAATTTTCCTTGAGGACTACGATATAAACGTGGCTCGTTACCTAGTGCAGGGAGCTGACGTCTGGTTGAATACACCCCGTCGTCCCCAGGAAGCTTCCGGCACCTCGGGCATGAAAGCCGCCCTTAACGGCGCCCTGAATGTCTCTGTCCTCGACGGCTGGTGGCTGGAAGGTTACAGTCCGGAAACGGGATTCAAGATAGGCAATGGCGAGGAATACGACAGCGTGGAGGTGCAGGATCACCTCGAGGCGGAATCGCTATACAACGTGCTGGAACGGGAGGTAATCCCCCTGTTCTACGAGCAGAACGAGGTCGGTCTGCCGTCCCACTGGATAGCCATGATGAAGGCCGCCATCCGGATGGCCGGGGAGGGGTTCTCGGCGCAGCGAATGCTGATGAACTACACTGATCGTTTTTATACGCCGGCTCTCGACTTCAGCGTCCGCATGCGTGAGGATAACTACCGTTTAACCAGAGAGGTCACAGCCTGGCTGGACCGCATGAAGAGCAGTTGGAGTGAGATAGCCATACGTGACGTCAAATCACCGGATCTGGGTCCGACGCTATATGTGGGCCAGAAATTCCCCATTTCCATCGAGGTGTATCTCGGGCGCCTGACGCCGGCTGACGTCAATATCGAGATTGTCTGGGGCAAGCTCAACTCTCAGGAACAGATTCTTAAGTACGCTCCGCAACCGGCGGCATTGGCTGAGGAATCTCAGCCGGATGTTTCCGGCGAAAACGGAACTTACTCTTTTACCGGCGAAGTAGTCTGCAATGAGTCCGGACGTTTCGGCGTCACGGCGCGGATAATTCCCAAAAACGACAACCTTGCCCATCCTTTCAAGCCTCGTCTTATCAGTTGGTGGTAAACATCGTTGATGCTCTCCCGGGATTCGCGACTCATACTAACGCCCTCGTAACAGCCTGTTCTCACGCCTTGTACGCTGCGTGTCTCAAGTATCACTTAATGTAATCCGGATTCAGGAACGACGATTACGGCAAAGAATTCCTGTCTCTGACCGGATAGCGGTCGCTCTGAATCGAACTGCCACTTCTCCGAGCTTGACAGAAGCCTCGGCGACGCCTTAATTCACCACCTAAAGGATTAGGCACTCAATAGTAAACTGGAGGAAACAGGAGTGAGAAGTGTGAAACGTGCATTTGTCTTGCTGTTCTGTTTCAGCTTGCTTTCCGCGGCGAGTGTTTTCGGTTTTGATTTTTCAAAGCTGGAAAGCGCTGTCACGGAATTTACGCTGGAGAACGGCCTCAAATTTATTGTCATGGAGCAACATGACGCTCCGGTCGCTTCGTTTGTAACCTGGGCCAACGTCGGCGCGGTGGACGATCCCAAGGAGTATACGGGTCTGGCCCACATGTTCGAACATATGGCCTTTAAGGGTACCACCACGGTGGGCACCAAGGATATTGACAATGAACTGGAACTGATTGCGGTCGAGGACTCCCTGTTTCTGGAATTCAGGACCGAAAGGAAAAAGGGACGGCTGGCCGATTCGACGAGACTTGCAGAGTTGCAGACAGCCTACGAAGCAGCCCGTGAGACATCGTATGAACTGGTGGAACCCAACGAGTTCGGTAACATCGTCGAGCGGGAAGGCGGCACCGGACTTAACGCCGGTACCGGTAACGATATGACCGTCTACTTCATGAATTTCCCATCGAACCGGGTGGAGTTGTGGATGTTGCTGGAGTCGGAGCGGTTCTTAAATCCCGTTCTGCGCGAGATGTATAAGGAGCGCGACGTTGTTGCCGAAGAGCGTCGGATGAGAACCGAGTCAAGCCCGTTCGGCCGTCTTTTTGAGGAGTTTCTCGGCATCGCCTTCAAATCCCACCCTTACGGAATCAGCGTCATAGGACACATGTCCGATATCCAGAATTACTCTCGAGACGCCGCCAGTCTATATTTCGAGGAGCACTACGGTCCTTCAAACCTGACGGTAGCCATTGTCGGTGACGTCGATCCAAAGCAAATCAAGAAGCTGGCCAAGAAGTACTGGGGACGTATTCCCTATCGTCCGGCTCCGGAACTGATCGCTACAGTGGAGCCGGAGCAGTTGGGCGAGCGTCGGGTTGTGTTGCAGGATCCGTCGCAGCCGATCTACCTGGTGGGCTGGCATATTCCGGAAGGAACCCATCCGGACCGTCCGGCTATTGATGCCCTGTCCGACTACCTGGGACAGGGTCGGACGTCGCTTCTGTACAAGAACCTGGTAAAAGATAAGAAGATTGCTATGACTGTCGCAGCCTTTGCCGGTTTTCCAGGCAACAAGTATCCTTGTCTGGCGGGTGCCTATGCCATAGCCGCCAGTGGTCACACCAATGATGAAATTGAAACCGAGGTATTCGCGGAAGTTGAGAAGCTCAAAGATGAGTTGATTGACGAAGTCGAGGTGGACAAAATCAAGGCCAGGGCCAAAGCCCAGTTGATAAACCAGATGGACGGCAATCAGGGTTTGGCCTTCCAACTGGTCGCCTACCAGACTTACTGGGGTGACTGGCGTGAACTCTTCCATGAACTCGACAGAATAAACGCTGTTACTGCTGAGGATATACAGCGCGTCGCCCGTACCTATTTCACGAAGAAAAACCGGGTGGTGGGCATGATTAATACTGAGGAAAGTTAAGTCGAGGAGCTGTGATAATGAGAAGAGCAAGTACGATTATTATGGTGGTTCTTGTCGCGACGTTAATGCTGGTGGTTGCCAGTGCCACCGGACGAGACGTCGACGACTTGAAATTCCCCAAGCTGAACAAGCTTGAAATCCCGGAAGTGGAACGGGTCACCCTTGACAACGGCCTGCGACTCTACCTCCTGGTAGACAAGAGCCTGCCGGTGTTTGAAGTCGCCGTCAGGGTAAACTGCGGGAGCTACCTGGAACCGGAAGATAAGGTGGGACTGGCTGACATCTGCGGCACGGTCATGCGCACCGGCGGCACCGAGAAATGGACCGGCGACGAGATCGATGAATTACTGGAAGGTGTGGGCGGATCCGTCGAGACCTATATCGGTACCACCTCGGGTGGCGCCCGGGTGAATATCCTGAGCGAATACACTGACCTGGGGCTGGAGGTACTGGCAGGAGTGCTGCGCGGGCCGGTCTTTGACGAAGACAAGATCGGGCTGGCCAAGGTCCAGGAAAAATCGTCTATCGCCCGCCGCAATGACGATCCTCAGCAGATCACGTTTCGTGAGTTTCGCAAAGCCATTTACGGGCCGAAATCACCCTTCGCCCGTCACACCGAATATGCTACTATTCAGGCCATCACACGGGATGACCTGGTAGCCTTCCACCAGGCTTATTTCCATCCTCAGAACGTCCAGATGGCGATCTGGGGTGACTTCGAAAAGGAAGATCTGCTGGCCAAGATCGATCAGTATTTCGGCGACTGGGTAAGGGCGGGTGACCCGGTTCCGCCGCTACCTGAAGTAGATTACGACTTCAAGACCAAGATCTATTACGCTGAGAAGACCGACGTTAATCAGTCAAACATCGTTCTTGGTCACATCGGCGGCCTGGTAACGGACGAAGACTATGCGGACCGCATCGTGATGAACAACATCCTCGGCGGTGGATTCGGGAGTCGTCTGTTCAATGTCGTTCGATCCAAAGAGGGACTGGCCTACGCCGTGTTTGGCGTCTACACGGCCAACATATCTTATCCCGGGGTGTTCTACAATTACGCTTCGACGAAATCGGAAACGACCGGTAAGACAATCAAGGAGATTATCAAGCAGGTCGAAAAGATACAGACTGACCCGCCTACCGAGAATGAGATGCGTATGGGCAAGGACGGTTACCTCAACTCCTTTGTGTTCAATTTCGATACGAAGGAGGAAGTTGTCCGGCGTCTTATGAGATACGACTTCTACGGTCTGCCGGAGGATTTTCTCTTTCAGGAGAAGGAAAACGTAGAGAAAGTGACTCCTGAAGACGTGATTGCCGCCGCCAACAAGAACCTTCATCCCGAGGCTCTGCGCGTGCTGGTGGTCGGTAAAGGCGAGGATTTTGAAACTCCGCTGGATGAGCTCGGTTTTGGCCCGGTGGACACGCTCGATATCACCATCCCTTCGGCCGAAGAGAAAAAAGATCTGGCGATGACGCCGGAAAATCTCGAAAAGGGGATGGCTCTCGTGCGCCAGGCGGTTGAGGCTCACGGTGGCTTGCAGAGTTTCAAGAACGTCAAATCAATCTCCATGAAGAGCACGGTGATGTTCAACATGGGCGGTCAGGAGATCCCCGTGTCGATGGAGATGGTGCGAGTTCTGCCCGACAAGGTCCGCTCCGTCATGAGTGTCATGGGTCAGAAGATCGTGCAGATCAGAAACGGCAACAGCGGCTGGAAGTCCGACCAGATGTCGCCGGATATGATTGCCATGACCGAGGACGATATTACCGAATCCGAGCGTGAATGGTCGCGCAGCACAATCAGCATCTTCGCCGCATCGGATGACCCATATTACCAGGCCGTCTACGATGGCTCGGGAGAAATGTCCGGATCGCCGGTGAATTTCGTGGTTCTGGTGGACAAAGAGGGTGAGCAACTGTGTCGACTGGCTTTCAACAGCGAGACGCAGGTGCTGATCGGCAAGTTCTACTTCCAGGAAACAATGATGGGCGCCGGAACCGTAGAGGAAACTCAATCCAACTTGGCCGATGTCAGCGGCATCAAGCTGCCGATGGCTTCCATTCAGATACTGGACGGGCAGAAACTGACCGAGACTGTTGTCAATGAGTATGTGATCAACGGCGACATACCGGCCGATGCCTTCGACAAACCGGAATAATGTCACCAACCATGGGTGAGCGAAAGGCCGGCCGCTATGGTCGGCCTTTCTTTTCATACTTGTTTTAAGGTGTAGGAGAATACTGTCATTCTTGCTCCGTTACGAATCCTTTCGTGATGGCTCCATTTGTTGCGGTCAGGAAAGGAGAGGCTGTCCCAAAAGTTAGAACTGGCCATTATTGTCATTCTAACGGATGAAGTAACAACTTGCCAACCCCGCGTAGCGGCGGGCTTTACGTCCGCCGCCGGCATCGCTACTTTTATTAGCGGGAGACAAGCCCCCGCTCTACGCGAGCAGGAATGGGCACCTTTTAGGACAGCCTCAGGATTCCTGACTGCGCATAACAGTTCACCTGGGAGATGGGCAGTGCGACCGGCTTCGGAAAAGTAGTTGCCGATGGTGTCTCTCTCTCGGGCACCGGGGCATATGGGGATATGGATTTTCTAGCGACAATGGCGGTACCTGGAGCGGTTGGCGAATAGAATAGCCGACAATAGGGACTAACCCATTTTCAGGGCGAGATCCAAGGTAATAACCTACCGCCGCATTGTCTCCAGCAGCCGCTGGTTGTAATAGTCCAGCAGTGTTTCGCGGCGGATTACGCCAATTACTTCAGTCTTTTGCTGACCACCCACAACGGGTATCAGCTTAAGGCCGCGGGCATCGAATTGCTGGAAGGCATGTTCAAGATCATCGTTGGAGTCCAGTACCACCGTTTCTTCGTGCACCAGGTCCTGGGCAATGACCAGATAATCCAGTGAATGCTGGCTGAGTACCGACCGGATGTCCTGCAAAGTGAGCACGCCTCGAATATGACCGCTGTTGTCCTGAACGACAAAGTACGACTCTTTGGAGTGCTCCATGATATCGAAAATACGCACCAGCGACGTCGACGCTGAGATCGTCTTGAAGTCGGTATCCATTATCTCCGACACCTGGTGAGATTTCAAAACGTTGATATCTTTACCGCCACGAATGTCGATACCGCGCCGTATCAGCTTCGCAGTGTAGATAGAATGAGGGAACAACCGCCGGGCTACCAGGGCTGAGAAGACAACAGTCACCATCAACGGCAGGATTATACGATAGTCTGACGTCATCTCGAAAATAATCAACAAGGCCGTGATCGGCGCGTGCGTGGTGGCGGCGACCATGCCGGCCATACCCACCAGCGCGTAGGCTCCGGAAGTGGCGGTAATGGACGGGAACAGATGATGGACCAACACGCCAAAGGCACCGCCGGCGACGGCGCCCATAAACAATGCAGGGGCGAATATTCCGCCGGAGTTGCCCGAGCCCAGTGTCAGGCTGGTGGCCGCCAGTTTCATGAAGATCAGCACGATCAATAACCAGACTGATATCTGCCCGTAGAGGGTGAGCTTTATTGTCTCATATCCGTCGGCCAACACCTGCGGATAAAAAATGGCGATCACGCCCAGCAGCAGACCGCCCAGAGCCGGTTTGAACATCGGGTTCATTTTTAACCTGTCAAAGCCATCTTCAAAAACAGCCAACGTACGCGTGAACAGGACGCCACCACCTCCGAGTGCCATTCCCATAACCACGTACAGAGGTATCTCCCAGGCCGACACCAGCGAGTAGTCGGGTACATCGAAAGCGGGATGGTTGCCCATGACACTGCGGGTGATGACGGAAGCCACTACCGAGGAAATGATCACGGGAGAAAAGGTGGTTATAGCGTAGTCCCCCAGGATGATTTCCAGGGAGAATATGACGCCGGCTATGGGTGCGTTGAAGACCGATGATATTCCGGCCGCAGCGCCGCAGCCAACGAGTATCCGGACCCGGTCGCTCGACATGTGAAACATCTGCCCAACCGTCGAACCTATAGCCGAGCCTATCTGAACAATGGGACCTTCCCGACCGGCGGAACCACCGGAACCTATACAGATAGCCGAGGCGATTGTTTTGGCGGCGGCCACCCGGGGACGGATAATGCCCCCCAGTCGCGCCACGGCATTCATCACTTCCGGTACACCGTGACCCCTGGCTTCGGCAGCATACTTGTAAACGATCGGGCCGACCAGCAGTCCGCCTATCACCGGGATAATGGGGAACCAATACTTGATGCTGAACCCCTGCGACCCGATGGCCTCGGTCAGAATCTGGTCGGTTAACCCGAAAAACAGGTGGTTGAAGTACCGAATCAGCGCGATGAAACCGATTGCCCCCAGCGCCGTGCCGACACCGACCAGGGCTGACAGAATGAGCAGCACATTTGTCTGTGAGAAACGGAATTTCCTGGTCAACTTGTGAACGGCCGGAACTTGCATGGCAAAGTGAATCTATCCGGTGAGTGGCATTACTTCAACTAAATTATCGGGCTCCGGTGTCAGGTGTTTCAGTTGACCCTGGCGGCAATAGACCTTGACATGTCGGCCTTTTCGCATACCTTTTGTTAAAAAAATTCATGAGAACCGGTGTTGCTGAGCCAAAAGAGGAGTCCTGATGCGAACGACGGCTGACGTTGTCATCATAGGTGGAGGAATTGTTGGAGTGGCGGTAGCTTTCTACCTGGCTCAGCAGAAGTATGGCCGGATCGTGCTGGTTGAAAAGGAAAAGTTGCTCGGTTCGGGAGCCACTTCCAAGGCAGCCGGCGGCATCAGGGCACAGTTTTCCACCCGCGTCAATATTGAGATGTCGATGCTGGCCGAGAAGATATTTGCCAACTTCGAGGAGGAAACCGGCGCTAAAGCTCTGTTTGACCGGGTCGGATACATGTTTCTGCTTCAGCGCGACACCGACATCCAACAGTTTAAGGAAGCCTACCAACTGCAACAGTCATTAGGACTTAAGGTGGAGCTACTGGCGCCGGAAGAAATCAGCAGGGTGGCGCCGCACGTTCGCATCGACGATATTAAAATGGCAACTTACTGCAGCAATGACGGCCTCGGTGACCCCCACGAATTTCTCACCGGGTACGAGCAAGCGGACCGCAGACTTGGTGTCAATTTCGAGTTGGATACGGAAGTGACCGATATCGCCGTCTCCGGCGGCAAAATCATCGCTGTAGAGACCGGCAACGGAAACATCTCCACACCGTTGGTGATTAATTGTGCCGGTCCGCAGGCCAGGCTGATCGGAGCTATGGTTGATGCCGAACTGCCGGTGGACCCGATCCGCCGACAAATTGTCACCACCGGTGAACTTGATTTCGTCAAGCCGTATTTCCCAATGGTGGTCGATGTCGAGTCAGGGTTGTATTGCCATAAGGAATCAAAAGGAATGCTGCTGGGATGGGCCGATGGTTCGGTAGAACCCTCCTTTGACACTTCCATTGATCCTGACTACACCGATGCTATCCTGGAGAAAGCGCTGCACCGGATTCCGCAACTTGAAGAAGCAGAGATTGCCAACCAGTGGGCCGGACTCTATGAGACAACACCGGATCATCACGCCATTATCGGCTACGAACCGGTAGTTTCGGGAATGTTTCACGTCACCGGCTTCTCCGGGCACGGTTTTATGCAGGCTCCGGCGGCGGGACTGGTTACCGCCCAAATCCTGACCGGGTTGAAGCCTTCCCTTGATATATCAAAATTGGCACCGGATAGGTTCGTTACCGGAACCGTTGTCAACGAAACCAACGTGATCTGAATTAACTGTCAAATCATATAAGTTTTCAACATCACAGGAGGCTGTATGCACAAGTATCTGTTGATCCTGGCCGCAGTACTGTTGTTGGTGCCGGTGGCAACAGGAGGTGAAGCGCCGGTGGAAGAGGGACCGGGACCGGGTCATGCCGGATGTCCGGCGCACCGGGCTGCCGAACTGGGGCATGATCCCTTCCACGAGTTCCACAAAATTCTGGCTCCAGTCTGGCATCAGGCATGGCCGGATAAGGACTATGACGCCCTGCTGATGGCCGGTCCCAGGTTCACCGAAGCGTTTGTGACTATCGCCAAAATGGAGCCAACCTTCAAATCACAGAAGCGCCAACAGGATTTCATGAAGTATCGCGATGAGTTCGCCAAATACGTCAAAGCCTATTCGGTGGCGGCCGAGCGAGGTGAGAAGGATAAAGTGTATGAACTTATGCCCGGTCTTCACGACGCCTTCGAAATGACCGCCACAACACTGTTGCCCGTTTCCTACCCGGAGATCGAGGCCCTGGCGGTGACGCTGGATCTGATTGTCGGAACCCACTTGCCTAAAGATAATCTGGAGGGAATCATCGGTTCTACAGAAACCCTGCTGAGCCGGTTCTCAACTCTGACGGATACGGCCAGTGTTCCCGTTGAATTGAAGGATCACCTTGCTGAGATTATGCAGGCTGTCGCCGTCATGAAGAAACTGGCCATGCAAATGCAGGAATGCTGCGACAAGAAAGATATGGCGGCGTACAAAGACCACGCCGCTAAACTGGATGCCGTAGTTAAGGAGTTCTACGAAAAGTATATCTGATGCGATCAGGAAAGGATTCGTGACCGCGCGTAAAAGTTCTTGTGCGCGGCACATGTCCACATGTGCCGCGTCACCCGGCAGATGTGGACATCTGCCGAGCACAGGGATTTGATATGGTTCTGCTCTTTTTTCTGTCGTTGCCGGTTATTGAGAGGACGGCCGGGCAAACCCGAATAGCCGACTACTCCTCATCGGATGACAAATCGAGCATTTTCGTTCCTTCGGTATACTCGACCGTGCGGGGAGTGGAAATGCGCATCAGCCGCTGAGTGACGTCCCTGATCTTGAGAGCCGAGGTCTCTATTGTCTTTAGCTTGGTTACCAGGTCCCGGTCAAGGTCGTCACGCTTCAGCAACAGCAGTTGCACGTTGCCCAGGATAGCGGTCAGGGGGTTGTTGACCTCATGGTTGACGGCTACGGCGGTTTCAACGATGGCACCGAGGCGTTCCTGATCCAGACGCTCTTTCGCCGGAGCCGCGTCTTTAGCCAGGTTACCGACTGCGAAATTGAGGGCCAGCAGGGCACACAGGGCACTCAGAAAATCATCCTCAGTGACGGCAGTTCTCTTGCCCTCCTGCAGACCAATCACCGCTCCAAAGACTTTGGATTGGTAGCTCAGCGGCAACGTGAAAGTGTGGCAGGGGTCATCGCCGCCAAAAGACAGGTAAGCTGAGACCAACTCCTTATCCCGGCGCAGGCTCTTGAACAATTCCTGTTCCACCGAATCAAGGCGCTGACGGGATTTCCGGGACCGAGCCTGACTGACAGTCACCGTTATTTCGAGTTGATCGTCAAACAAGAACAGTGAGGCGGCCTCCAGACCAACCAGCTCGGCTGCCTGTTCCAGTGCCTCCTGGGCTGTTCGGTTCAGATCTTCTCCTTCGGCGGCCGCCAGAGCCAGCCGGCTGAGAATCGCGAATTTGTCGAGTTTTCCTTTTGCCATATCGAGAACTGCTCTGCCTGGTCACCGTTTTTTAAGCAAAAGCAGTGCCCCTGCGAGAGCTGCGTCGGTACTCTGTCAAGTAATGCAGTACGGCGTAAGATACTGCTGCCGGCGGCATTTATCCAGAGTTTTCTGTGTGCAATGATTGAGCAACTCCTGCCGGAGATCGAAGATCGCAATTCTCTGCACACCCGATCTGCAAACTACTTCCAAAGTGGGTTGACAATCGCCTGGGGGAGATATAACTTCCAAGCTTTCGCCCTGCGGCACCGGAGGAATGGCGGATGCTGGACCGAATGATACACGATCAGTGTGGTGTCTTTGGAATTGTCGGACACTCCAAAGCCGCCGAGTTGACCTACCTGGGATTGTATGCTCTGCAGCACCGAGGCCAGGAATCGGCCGGTATTGTGACTTCAGATAATGGCGCTATTCATCTGCACAAAAGTATGGGGCTGGTTTCGGAAGTATTCTCAGACAAGCAAGTACTGGAACAACTCCGGGGTCGGATAGCTATCGGCCATACTCGCTACAGCACCACCGGGGCTTCATCGCTGATAAACATTCAACCTTTTCTCATTACCAACCGCGATCGGCACCTGGCTGTGGCCCACAACGGCAACCTGACCAATTCGCTGCAATTGCGCACCGATTTGGACGCCCGTGGCTGCATTTTCCAGACAACCTCAGATACGGAAATCATTTTACATCTGGCTGCCCGATCCAAAAGGCGCACCCAACTGGACAGAATCTGCGATGCCTTGAGGAAGGTACGGGGTGCCTATTCATTAGTGTTCTTAACCGAAGATTCGATTATTGCCGCCCGTGATCCGTACGGTTTCCATCCCCTGGCGCTGGGCAAGTACCGTCAGGCCTGGGTGGTGGCCTCGGAATCGTGCGCTTTTGATTTGATCGGAGCCCACTACATTCGTGATATCGCTCCGGGAGAAGTCGTGGAGATCAAGCGCGGCGGGCTGAAAACACGACGACCTTTCAAGAAAACCAAACCGGCCTGCTGCATCTTTGAGTACATTTATTTTTCCCGACCCGACTCGATCGTATTCAGCGAAAACGTCGACAAGATTCGTCGTCGCCTGGGGCGTATGCTGGCGCGGGAACATCCGGTTGCCGCCGATATTGTCATCGGCATTCCCGACTCGGCCAACACCGCCACCCTGGGCTACTCGGAGGAATCCGGTATTAGCTTTGAGATCGGTCTCATCCGCAACCACTATGTGGGGAGAACGTTCATTGACCCTCACCAGCAGGTGCGCGACCTGGATGTCAAAGTGAAATTCAACCCTGTCAAGGGAGTCCTGAAAGGACGGCGGGTAATAGTTGTCGACGACTCCATAGTGCGCGGGACCACCTCCAAGAAACTGGTTAAACTCATCCGCGACGCCGGTGCTCGGGAGGTACATTTCCGGGTATCTTCGCCGCCGATCATATCTCCCTGCTTTTTTGGAATCGACATGCCGACCAGGCATGAGTTGATCGGCTACCGGATGTCGGTGGAGCAGATCAGGAAGTTTCTGCAGGCCGACTCTCTGCAGTATCTGTCGCTGTCGGGTATGCTGTCGATGCAATCGCTGCCCCGCACAACCTTCTGTTCCAGTTGTTTCTCCGGACGTTACCCGATCAAACCACCGCGCGTGAACGGCAAAAACCGGCTGGCCAGTGGAACCAGACGCCGGCGCCGATCATAGCAGATTGCCCTTTATCTCATTTATTCCCCATCTCAGCCGATACCCTTTCAGTGGGATAACTTGTTGACAATTCCGGGATTAACGATATATTCGTAGTAGGGTACTACAAGGTTGTGGTATCCGTGCCCGATCTGTTACTCACCATCAGCGGGTACTACCGTCGGAGGCAGCATGAAATCCAGTAGAATCATCCGATCAGCATCAGTTGTGGCGCTTCTGGCCACAGTAGCGCTGTGGAGCATGATTGCCTGGGGCATGGGCCAGTTGGACAACACCTCTCGGACAACCGGCCATCCGGCGCTACGAGTATTGCCTCCCAAACCGGCGGTCATGCAGATCGACCCGGCCGCGTCGGCTTCCTGCGTTATCGTCAAGTTTCGGGATGATTCTGCCGTTCGCTATCGTGGCGGTCGGTTTGTCTCGAAAAACGGGGTGTCGGTCAACGAAATCCACCAGGTTCTGAACTTTCGCGCAGATGCAAACTGTCGACGGCTGTTCTCAAGTTACCCGGAAACCCGGCTGGATTATGATCGGCAGGTGTGGCAGTGGGCTGCTAAACAGGAACTGGCCGATCTCAACAGCTATTTTTGTATCGATATTTCCGGTCCAATCGAGGCGGAACGGATAATCAACGATCTGAACCGCTTGGACGTTGTCGAGATCGCCTATCTTCAGCCGACGCCCGAACCAGCCGGTGACATTCCGCCACCGACCCCGGATTATCAATCTAACCAGGATTATCGTGAGGCTGCTCCGGTCGGTATCGATGCCGACTACGCTAATAGTCTGGCCGGTGGCGACGGCAGCGGTGTTACTATAATCGATATCGAAGGTGCCTGGCAGACGACGCATGAGGACCTGGACAAGGCGGCATCGGGGATTATTCTCGGTGAACCGGTCAGTGCCCCGGCCTGGCGTAACCACGGCACCGCCGTGATCGGGATCATGATCGCCGGAGACAACGGTTACGGTATTACCGGCATCTGTCCCGGAGCCGATATCGGTATGGTTTCGGTCGGAAACTGGTCCACGGCGGAAGCGATCTACGCGGCTGTCGACACCCTGCAGGCGGGGGATATTATCCTGATAGAACTGCACGCGCCCGGCCCGCGTTACAACTTCCAACCGCGTCCCGACCAACTGGGGTATGTCTGCATGGAGTACTGGCAGGCCGACTATGACGCCATGCTCTATGCCTGGGCTAAGGGGATCGTGGTTGTCGAACCGGCCGCCAACGGCGCCGAGGACCTTGATGACGTCCTGTACGGTGCCCTGTTTGACACAACCTGGCGCAACTCGCACGCCATCATGGTGGGGGCCGGCTACCCGGCGGCATCGGCCGACGATCTGAAGAGACAGGATTTCTCCAATTACGGTGAACGGGTCAATTTACAGGGTTACGGCTCAGGCGTCTATTCGACCGGATACGGCAGCCTGTTTAACGGGGGCGGCGATGAAGACCAGTACTACACGGCTATCTTCAACGGGACGTCGGCAGCATCGCCAATCGTAGCCGGAGCCGCCGCATGTCTGCAGGGACACTATCTGGCGACCTATGCAACGGCACTGACCGCCGACATCATCAGGGATATACTGGCGGCAACCGGGACACCTCAGGCAGGGGATACGTCAGAACATATCGGTCCGCGCCCGAATCTGCTGGCGGCCGTGGCGATCCTGACCGGACCGCCCTCACTGTATGCAGCGCCGATCTTTATCGACACGGTGGTCAGCGAAGGTGAGGTGGGTGTTGTCGAGTTGTGGCTCGTCAATCGATCGGGAATCAGCACTTTTGATTTCGACATTATCGGCAATGATTCTTTAGCCAGGCTGGTCGAAGCGGACTGGCTGAGTGCCGCACCACAAGCCGGCAGCGTTCCCGTAGACGATTCAGTCAGGATTGACGTCACTCTGGACGCCACCGTCATAGAAGACCGTATCGAACGGTATAGTGGTGTGATCGAGGTATCCTGGGGACCGTCGGGTGGTTCGTTGGATTCAATGATCTTCGTCCCGGTGTTTCTGGAAGTGCCCTGCTTCGACACCACCTACGAGTCGATTTCGTCGGATGATCCCCGAGGACCGGCATTCGACTGGATTTCCGCGAAGGACCTCGGGACCAGGATCAGCCACAATGCTTTCTCCGGTTACAATCCTCTCGACGACGGCACCGCCGGGCCGTTGTGGGTCGGCTTTGATATGATATATTTCGATTCCAGTTATGATATGGTACATATCGGTGTGAACGGCGGTATCTCGTTTACCGACGATGATCTGAGTGTCGACGGTTTCTTCTCCAGCTTTGATCTTCCCGGCGCTCCGTTCGCCACGTTTCTGGCGCCTTTCTGGAATGACCTCGTTGTTGACACCGCCGGTGTACCGGATGCCGGTGTTTATCTCTACCGCAGTCCGGCCTATGACACCTGTGTTATCGAGTGGTATCACCTCTCCAGCGTTCTCGCCTCCGATGACAGCACTATCAACTTCGAGATAGTGCTTACTGAGGACGGCTACGTTCTCTTTCAGTACCAGGACGTCGGCAGCAGCGGACTGGAACAGACGGCGCTGATAGGTATTTCCGAAGAGGGCTGTTTGGCTTTGAGCCATTTCGATGATGGTGATATCCCCCAGAATACAGTCTCAGATTCCGAGTCCGTCCGTTTTGTCAACACGACCGGAGTCTGGACCCGGTCCGGTGACGTCGATGCCAGCGGCAGCATAGACGTTGGTGATCTGACCTACCTGGTGGCTTATCTGTTCCAGGGTGGCCCGGAGCCACAGCCGCTGGCGACCGGTGATGTCGATTGCAGTGGGGGAGTAGACGTTGGTGACCTGACCTACCTGGTGGCCTACCTGTTCCAGGGCGGCCCGGAGCCGTGTTACTTCTGGCTGGAACTGTAGTGGCAAGCGGCCGATGGCGGAACCGCTAAGGGGTTCCGCCCTACAATTGCTTGGTGGGCGGCAGATGTCCACATCTACCCCAGTGCATCTACCCGTTGGGTGGGGTACAAAGTGGCTCAAGAATCAGAATAAACCGCCATCAGAGATCGCGGTCACACCGATCTTTTGGACAAACATAAGAATGGCGGAACCGCTAAGGGGTTCCGCCCTACAATTGCTGCTGAGACTGCTCTATAGCGAGTCGCTCGACTGACCGGTGTCGACAGGTGCCGCTGTCTCCACCTCCGGGATGGAACCTATCGTAAACAACGTGGAACTGAGAACCTCGCCGTCGGTGTCCAGCACGCGTACTTCCCATTGGCCGGTCCATTCTGGAAGGATCGTTTTGGAGCTCCAGGTCCTCCAGGAGGTACTGCGTACCGGCAACTCGACAGTAGCCATTTCTTTTCCCTCGTAGAGCCAGAGATGGCTGACGACAGTCGTATCGACAGCGCCGGTAATTCGACACCACAGAAACAGTTTGTCCACGTCGGCACCGAAGGCTGTCGCCGTGCCTGACGGTATCCGTTCCTCGATGGCGGTGCAAACCTGTGCTTCAACTGTCATCACCGGTTCATCGATTGTCGCGGTATCCTGGGCCACGCCCAAGAACGGTACCGCCATCACCAGAACCGCCAGATAGACCTTGAAAAACTTTGTCATAATTCCTCCCGTAAAGTGAGTTGTTTCTGATCCAGGATACGCAAGAGTCACCGATGTCGCAAGTGCCATGATACTGGCGATGCCGATGGCAGAACCGCCAAGGGGTTCTGCCCTACAATTGCTGCCCTGTGATTGCCACTACTGTTCCACCTCGCCCCGCATAGGGACGAAACGGACTTCGTACAGTGTCTGCTTTTCAATACCCTGGCGGCTCTTGCGGACTTTTATCAGGTCCTGTCTGCCGAAATCCCCTATCGATAGCGGCAGCACCATGCGACCGCCTTCGGCCAACTGCTCGACCAGCGTCTCGGGAATCCTGGGTGCGGCCGCGGTTACAATAATAGTGTCAAACGGCGCTTCTTTGGCCCAGCCGAGTGATCCGTCATTGAGCATGGTTCGGATATGACCGTAGCCCAGTTGGTGCAGGAGCTTGTCAGTGCGTTGCAGCAATTCCGGGATCATTTCAATCGTGAAGACGCGGTGGGTGATCTCGGCCAGCACCGCCGCCTGGTAACCACAACCGGTGCCGATTTCCAGCACTTTGCTGTTTGGTTCCAATTCCAGATGCTCGGTCATCGAGGCCACCACGTAAGGCTGGGAGATCGTTTGCCCGTAGCCGATCGACAAGGGACCGTCATGATAAGCCTGATCGCGCGAATTCCGGGGCACGAACCGATGTCGCGGCACGGTGCGCATAGCGGCCAGCACGGCACTGTCACGTATGCCGCGTGTCGCCAACTGTTCGTCTACCATGCGCAGCCGTTGTGACAAGAATGCGTCGTCAGTGGTTTTGTTGTGCTTTCTGTTAAACATAAAGGCTCCGGCAACAGTTGAACGCAATTCTTCGAATCAACTGACCATCACAG
>SDBU01004521.1_pt1 | contig 17043 bp, 16 predicted proteins | sample 2277071 | NCBI WGS metagenome assembly SDBU01 (sample SAMN10397929, study PRJNA504765) | marine sediment metagenome | isolation source: marine sediment core GS08_GC12, 126 cmbsf | place: Arctic Ocean: Gakkel Ridge, Loki's castle | collected 2008 | reverse complement strand
AAAACTTACGAAATATTTTTCAAGCTGGAGAAAAATGGATAGCATAAAATAGTATATATTGCAATGTTGTTCTATATTTTCAGTCGGCGTAAACAATACATTCAGGTCAAGATATACAACGATTTGGTCAGTTTCCATAGTACTTTCCTAAGTTCATAGGCAAATGACATATAACATATCTTTGGCAAAGTCTGAAACCGTTGCAAATAGGATATAGTATTTATCCATGTTTGAGTTACATTAGGCAAGAAAAAATTTGCCATTTTGATAAAAACACCATAAACTACCATCTTGACATTTTTACAGTGAGGTAGCTTGATGATAAGAATTCCTAGAATTCTCTTGATTTGTGGTCAATTATAACATCTCCTTCGTGGATTGTCAAATGTGATACACTCAAAATTGTATAGCCAACACACATGTGAGAAATCCGCTAATGAAGCGGAAATAAGTAAAATGGCAAAAGGGCAAAGGGGTTAAGGGGCTTTCGATAGCCCTCTAGCCCTCTTGCCATCTTTCCATTCAACAAATCATTGAACCGATTTTCTTTTTGTGGGTCTAATTATTTAAATAATATGACTTTTTCGCTTCCTGTTTGCTTGCAATGACATTGCTTCATGCTTCACGTTTCACGTTTTACGTTCCTTAAAAAAACCGGGTAATTACAATGTACACCTCAAAGCCGGATGACATATTGGTACAGCGCTGCCAAAACGGCGATAACAAAGCCTTTGAATGCTTGATTTACAGGCATCAGCAATTAGTTTTTCGTTTAATCGCGCGCATCATGGGACAACATGCTGAAGTCGAGGATATCGCGCAGGAGGTATTTTTGCGCGCATACAAAGGATTAAAAAACTTTCGCGGAGATGCGGCATTTTCTACATGGCTAACACGCATTACGGTGAATTATTGTCTGAAGGTGTTGCGCCAACGAAACAAGAATCCACTTTTTGAACGTTTGACATCTTATGTCGCGGATTTTAAAATTGCAACCCAGCGTTGCCCAGTAGAGCAAAATGAGCGGCGCGCTGTTGTTAAGGATGCTCTGGAGCAACTATCTCCGAAGCATAAAGCTGTGGTGGTCTTGCTCTATTTTGAGGAGCATCCCTGTGCAGAGATAGCCGATATTCTGGGGTGTTCTGTCGGCACGGTAAAATCTCGGTTGTATCATGCGCGAAAAAAGCTGAAAGAATTGCTGGCACCGTATTTTTTTGAGGGCGAATGGAATCCAATTGCAGAATAAGAAACCGAGTTTTTCTAAAAAACTCGGTTTCTACCTTGACTTTGGTAAATTAACTTGACTTTATTACCCAGAACAATTGATGCCACTAATGTAACACGATAATGGGGTATTGGGGGAATGGGGTGTTGGGGTGCCCCAATCCCCCAATACCCCAACACCCCAACGCCCAGTCACCAGTCATCAGTACCAATTACCAGAACAATGAATAATTTGAAATCTACCAAAGTCAAGCTACAAGGAAAGCAAATATGAAATGCTCAAAATGTAGGAAACTTTTAATCGAATACGCTGATGGGCGGTTACCAAATACTCTGAGTGAAGAACTAAAAACTCATTTGGAAAATTGTCATCGTTGTAATGTCGAGTTGAAAGCGTTGAGAACAAGCCTTAGTTTAGTAATGGAAACCGCTGATGAAGTGATTTCTACCCCATCTGAGGAGTTCATCCCCAAATTGAGGGGACGGATTGAACAGTTGAGTTCCTCAAAAACTATCAGTTGGAAATACAGATGGTTGAGGATAGCCTTTGCCGCGGCGCTTCTGTTGTTTATTTTGGGCACAGTAGTTGCGTTGCGATTTTTAAAGAATCCAGAAGCACAGCTTACCGAAACGCAAATGCGCGCGATTGCAAAAATGCCTGAAGGGCAGATGCTCGTGGAGATGCTGCCCGCATCCCGGCCATACATCGACGCTCTTGTCGCCGCGCAACAAGCGGAAGAGCAGCATGCGCGCATTATGTCAACTTTAGGGAACGTCAACCCGCAACTTTGGGAACGAATATTTCAGGTGTTGGAGTTCAGCGTCGCGGCGATACAGACGGCGGATGGAGCAGAAGCTAACCCACTGCCTATATACTTCGACCGGAACCATCCAACCGATACAAATAAGGAGGAAGAATCATCATGTTACGAAGAAGTAATCTGACAACTATATTCATCCTGCTATTCATGGGAATTTTGCTATATAGCGAATTCCTCATAGCAGCGGCATTAGATGCGTCGGAAAATACGCAAGCGCCCGAGGATATTATGCAATCCGCGTATCCGAACGCAAAGTTGGTGGAAGAGTTAAATCTTTCAGGCGACACGCTCTCCGAGATAGTCGGCGGTAATCCTAACCTTTCCCGTTTGAAAAGCCTCGTTGCGCGCGTCTATAAACTTGCTGATTTTCAATGGGATACAGACAAGGTGGATACCATTTTGAAATTCTATGAGGACAATCTGAAGGCACAAGGTTGGCAAGTGATGATGCGTAAAATCGGTGGCATGAATGAGGCAACGCTAAATCTTGTGTTGCAAAAAGATGGTGTGCGTGAAGGGTTATTCGTCGTACAACTGGGCCCAAAAGATGAGCTAGTGCTGGTCAAATTGATGGGCAAATTCAGTCTCGCAGCCATTGATGACTTGCGAGCGGCAATACGAGCGGAATGGCCGTTGAGAACGTTACGTCCCGTTGCGCCGAAATTCCGGATGCCGACCGTGATAAGAAGTTCACCATCCCAAATGCCAACAACCGTGCTGCAAGTCAGTCCGTCAAAGTCTTGGATGACAGAAGGCATTCCCAGTGAACCTGTTTATCGAGACGATGTCGAAAAGTTGGAACAAGCAATTCGCGAAGGCAATGCGGAAGCGGATGTCTATGTCTCTTTGGGCATTGAATACGAACGCCAGAATAATTATGAGAAAGCTCTGGAACAGTATCGAATAGTTCTGGAAGAATTTCCCAATGCGTCAGATTGGGTTATACAACGCGCGCTCTATGCAAAAGGCAAGTGCCATGAGCAATTGGGCATGATTGAACAAGCCAAAGCGACCTATGCTGAGTTCATCGACAAATTCGGGTCAAACATGTATTTCACACCAGTGGTCGAAATGGGATTAATACGATTACAGCAGTATGACGAAATTGTGTCCTCTGAAGAGTATGAGAATGCCCAGCACATGTTGTGGTTAGCGGAAAATGAACTCTACAATGAGCGAGATTACGAAGATGCTATTAGGGGCTATAATTTCGTCGTGGGGAAATATCCCGACAACCCGCAGGCGGCTTCTGCTCAGTTGATGATAGGTATCTGCTATGGCTGGATGAGACGGCCAGAATTTGAAATCGAGGCTTTAGAAACTGCCGTCGCAGAATATCCTAATGCCGCGGCACACTACTATTTGGGCGCGGCATATCAGCGCCAGGGTCAATATGAAGATGCTCAAAAGCAGTATCAAACACTACTGGACGAATATCCCGACGCCAATCGTTGGCACCGCACTGACACAGCCTACAACATTGGCGTATGTTTGGAACATACAGACGAAGTTGATGAAGCAATTGAACAATATGAACGTTTCATGGATATGTACAAAGACGATTCCGACCAAAAATACTTGTATTCGTCAGCGCGAGTCGCCTTAGCAAATCTCAAACGCGACGCCGACCAATTGCCGTTTTTAGGTGTAGGATTGCGACGCATCAAAGGCGAGGTCATCGTCACCAGGGTCATTGAAGGCAGCGGCGCCAAACAAGCAGGCATTCGAAAGGATGATGTAATTTTCGCCATCAATGGCGAGGAAGTGTATTATCCTCACGACGTTGTGGCGGTGGTTATCAAACATGAGATTGGCGATACCGTCGTTGTGACCCTGATGCGTGGTTATCAAAAATTAGAGATTTCAGCGACTCTGGGCAAACGGCAAACATCCATTCCTTCCGAACAGTGATTTAACTTCCCGTCGCAGAAGTCCCCTACCCTGGGGTTCGGGATGCGGAACTCTGCATTCCGAAGTCCCAATTTCTTTGTTTCCAGCCAGGTATTATTCCAAACCCAAAATATCCAAACATGCCTCCAGAGCGTGTGAATCACACGCTACTTTCTCTCACCAAATATTGAAAAAAAGAATTTTCTTGACGTAAATAGAATATTATGTTATCTTTATGTGGTAACTTTATTAAAAATCAATTAAGGAGGAAATAATTGTGAAATTCCTAACCACAATCTTCTTCGCAACAATTTTGGTTGTCGCTTTCTCCACTTTTGGAGGAGTAGCACAAGGTGATCCGATTCCGATATTGCATTTCACCTTTGATAGCGCAGTTGGTAATACAGTACCAGATATGGTAGGTGGTAATGATGGCACTCTCGATTTGGCTGAAATCATAAGCGACCCGGTGCAAGTTGGAAAAGGCGCGCTTCAGATCGAGAATGAGAATGCCAGCATGATAGTAGAAAATTTCCCGGATCTAGCAGCAGACCAAGATCACACCTATGCTTTTTGGCTCTACTTGACCGCTGGTTCCAATGACGCTTGGAGCCAAGTTATTGCCAGAAAATCAGATGCTTCAGATAGGTTTCCCGGTGTTTGGATAAACCCAGGCGGCACAGGACTTCACTATCGCTACAATGCGGGCAATATGGGTTTTAGTCGAATCGGACCTGGCGGTGAAGGTAACGACTTTCCACTGAATGAGTGGTTCCATATAGCCTGTGCTAAAGAAGGCGAAAACCTAACGATGTATATTGGTGGTGTAGAGGAAGGCACTGTCGCTGTTCCAGCCGCGCATGATGCGGTGGAGGGCTCGATATTTTATATCGGCCTAACGGGGTATCGAGCTGCTACGTTCATAATCGACGATTTGGCGGTTTACGACAGTGCTTTAACTGAGGCAGAAATTGTAAAAATCATGAGCGGCGTAGGCACTGCTGTGTCTCCGAAAGGTAAATTGGCGGCAACCTGGGCAAGCATAAAATATTAAGACAATTCTTAGCTTGATTTTGTCTGATTTACCTGTAGCCCAAGATTCTATCGTAGGAATTTTGGGCTACAAAATGGATATTAGAGAGGGAATAATGATGAAAACTTTGTTCACAAGTTTTTTAGCAGTAATTTTGATAGTGGGTTTTTGCTCTATTGCTAAGGCAATAGATGATAAATCTTTGATATTGTATTTCTCCTTTGATAGCGAGAAAGGGGGAACAGTCCAAGATATGACAGGCAATGGGCACGATGGCACTCTCAGTAATGCCGACATCATAAAAAAACCTGTAAAAATCGGAAACGGCGCGCTTCAAATCGAGGATCAGAATGCCAGCATGACAGTGGAAAGTTTCAAAGAGTTAGATGAATACCAAGATAATACCTTTGTTTGGTGGTTCTATTTAACCGCTGGGTCCAATGGCGCTTGGAGCCAAATTATTGCAAAAAAAGCCCCCGGTTCTGACCGGTCACCAGGTATTTGGATAAATCCAGGCGGTACAGGAATTCACTATCGCTATAATGCTGGCAATCAGGGTTTTAGTAGAATCGGGCCTGGTGGTGAAGGTAGCGATTTCCCACTGGATGAGTGGTTTCATCTAGCCGGTGTAAAAAAAGGCGCAAATCTAAAGATGTATATCGACGGTGAAGAAAAAGGTAGTGTTGGTGTTCCAGCGAAGCATGACCAAGGTAAAGAGAAACTCTATATTGGCCTAACCGGGTATCGTTCCGCTACTTTCATAATCGACGATTTGGGAGTTTACAACCGCGCTTTAACAGAGAAGGAAGTTAATGAAGATATGGAGAAAGGCGTCCTACCGCAAGCCGTACGCATAGAGGGCAAATTAACCACAACCTGGGCAAGCATAAAAAATAGCTTGTAGCCGGTGAAAGGATGTTCCACTTCTCTGGCGTTACCTGTCTTGGATTATTGCTTTCTTTCATATCAAATCGAAGGTGGAAATGAAACGATAGAAGTAGAGACTTTTACGGAATTAGAGAAGTATCAAGACAATACCTACCTGTTTTGGAGGAAGATGATGATGAAAATGTTGTTCACAAGTTTTTTTGCCGTAATCTTAATAGTGGCTTTTTGCTCCATTGGTAAGGCAATAGATGATAAATCTTTGATATTGTATTTCTCCTTTGATAGCGCCAAAGGGAAAACAGTCGAAGATATGACAGGTAATAAAAATGATGGCACTCTTAATAATGCTGACATCATTAAAAAACCGGTGAAAATCGGAAAGGGCGCGCTTCAGATCGAAGACATAAATGCCGTTATGACAGTGGAAAGTTTCAAGAAATTAGAGGAATATCAAGATAATACCTTTGTTTGGTGGATTTATTTTACCGCTGGGTCCAATGGCGCCTGGAGTCAAATAATTGTTAAATTAGCCCCCGGTTCTGACAGGTCGCCAGGTATTTGGATAAACCCAGGTAGTACAGGAATTCACTATCGCTATAATGCCGGCAATCAGGGCTTTAGTCAAATCGGTCCTGGAGGTGAGGGTAGTAGCTTCCCACTGGAAGAGTGGTTTCACATAGCTGGTGTTAAAAAAGGCAGTAACCTTAAGATGTATATCAACGGTGAAGAGGAAGGTAGTGCTGGTGTTCCAGCCAAGCATTCACAAGGTGCTTCGGCGCTCCATGTTGGCAAATCGCCGACTTATCGAGCCGCTACGTTCATCATTGATGATTTGGCAATTTACAACCGTGCTTTAACTGAGAAGGAAGTTAACGAAGATATGGAGAAAGGCGTCCTACCGCAAGCCGTACGCATGGAAGGCAAATTAACTACAACTTGGGCAAGCATAAAAAATAGTTTATAGCCGGTGATGCACAATTTAAGATGAAGCAATGGTACCACAGAAAAACGCTACACAAGATGTAACAGAGATATACAGACCAAAAGACAGCCCGGGGATATTATTTCTCGTCGGGCTGTCATGATTCGCTATGTCAGTTCCGGAAGCGGTTGCCCATAAAACTTTTCCGAATATCGGCTGAAGCACTCGTACATGAATCGTTTGATTTCCGGGTCTGCAACGCCGATTGCCTTATCATCTCCATAATCGCTGAACACAAACCCGCCTTGCTCATCCGCCCAGTATTCCATCAGTTCCTGGACATCCCTTTCAACCAGAGCCTTGTTGCTTGTTGGCAAGGTATGTTGAATGTCCGCCAGGCTTTCAAAAGCAATCCTGCCTCGATATCGTCGGCCGATTTCTGGAATATCCAGCGCGCGTGGCTGCTGAAGATTTACGACATCTACTCCTGCTTCGATGTAGCCTTCGATGATTTCGTTCACCTTGCCGCAAGAATGAACCCAGACATCATATCCATAAGAGTGCATCGCATCGAACAATTTTTTGTAATGTGGCAGAAAGAAGTCACGCCACATTTCAAGGCTGATAAATGCCGCCTGCTGAGTGCCCCAGTCATCCGACATGCCAAAAGCGTGTACTCGACTTCCAAAGTGTTTGCCGATATAGTGGATGTAGGTTAGATGGACATCGACTATGCGTTGTGCCAGCGCTTCCATCGCCGGACGGTCAAGAACAAGTTCCATTAAAACGTTTTCAAATCCATGTAGGGTATGCATTCGTTCAAACAGAACCATGAAGATTCCAGCAACTACATACTTGCCTTGCTCCTCATATCCATCCAGAGCCGCTGGCACATTCACATATCGACTATTATCGTTATAATCAGGCACGGGATGGCTATCAAGCTTTGAAATATCTTCAAGGGGATGTCCCTTCACCTGTCCCATATTTTGCACCGATGTATGCGCCCAAACACAGCCCCACTCATCCATCCCCGGTTGTTGTGGTTCCCAACCCTCCGGCGCTTGAACGGGAATCCCAGCGGTATCATTTTGTCCCAAACTTCCCATCCGCACGGGGAGGCGCGGTGGGTTCTGACGCTTAATTGCTTTTCTGATTATCTCATAGGATTTCATCGTGAAAACTCCTTAATTAAAAACGGAAAATGGAAAATGGAAAACGCCTGCCTGTGCCAACGGCAGACAGGGAACCATTGGCAGGAGATTTAAACTCCTCCCAATTGATGTTATGAGGCATTCACCACCCTGGCCTACCCCTGAACGGAAAGATCGAAAGAACTTTCCTTTTCAGACGCCGTTGCGAGCCGAAGTTGCGAGCACAGCGAAGCAAACCCGAAGCAAACAAGACTTCTGCGACAAAAAGAGGTAAATTCAATCCACATCATCCATCACCAGTGCCGGCCCCCAGGGTGCCATCGCCACGGTGAAGTAGCTGTTGAATATGTAATCCTCCTGCTCGCGAGCGAAGTTCCACATCCGGCGGAGTAGGTCTTGCCGAATCGGCTCCAATTCTGGAGCCAGTCTTGGCCAGGGAATGTGCTGACCGCTGGTGAGGCGTTCTTCGTTATGCGGGGGAATCTGCGGAACACGGTCAGGAAAAGCAAGGTTCACCATCTCGTGAGGGTCATTTTTCAGGTCATAGAGTTCGTCGAAATCGAAACCGTTGTAAACGTACTTGTAGCGTCCTGTTGTGACTGCACGCTGAGTGTAATAGAGTTCGACACCGTTCAACTGGGTGAAAATGGCATCGCGCCAGTTGGCTGGGGTTTCATCGTGTAGCCAGGGCAATAAGCTCTGCCCGGCAAGTTCCATCGTTGGTTCGCAATCTGCCAGTTCTAAGAACGTCGGCGCAAAGTCGGCATGGGACACAAACGCGTCAACGCGTCGCCCCGGGTTGATGATGCTCCGCGGCCAGCGCATGATGGTTGGGACGTGGTATGCTTCTCGGAATGCGGGAACTCCTTTGCAGTAAAGACCGTGCGCGCCGCAATAATCACCGTGGTCTGACATATAGATTACGAGCGTGTTTTCCTCCTCACCTGTTTCTCTCAAAGCGTCCAGGACTAACCCAAACAGGGCGTCTTCCATCGTGCAGTATCCCCAGTAATGGGCGATGCTCTCGCGAACTTCCTGTTCGGTCAACTGTCCCCAATACTGGTGCCGCATCCGCTGGTAGATACGAGGCTTGTCTTCCAGAGTATCATGAAAATTTGGTGGCAGCGGCACTTCGTCTGGGTCATACATTTTGGCGAACGGTTCGGGAATAACAAAGGCATCGTGAGGACCGTTAACGCCAACGAACAGACACCACGGTTCCTCTCCTGCGGCAAGTTCTGGTAAGGCTTTGAGCGCTCTTTCGACGGTGCGATAGTCCCCCGTCCCTTCATAGCCGTTGGGGCCTTTGGCAGGGACCGAGCCGTACACCAGCCGATGTCCCCATCCGGAACGAAAGATTTGGCCACGCGCTCGGAGTTCATCGGTACTCAATTCCGCGCGTGCTTGCTTCCAGACTTCCGAATCCCGCGCTCGCTCCATTGCGCCTTTTTGCGGACCAGAGCCAAGAACCTCCCAACCTCGGTCATCAGGGCCTTCTTCACGTGATACATGCCATTTGCCAGAATAAACCATCCGATACCCGGCATCCCGTAACTGCTCGCTGAACAGCGTCACGTCTGGGCGCAAGCCTGAACTGAGCGCGCTGAAAGTGTTCACGTTGTTGAAAACACCGTGGCGGCTGGGGTAAAGCCCGGACATAAAGGTCGCCCGTGTGGGACAGCAATGTGGCGCGGGACACATTACATTGGTAAAAGTCACACCGTCCCCTGCCAACCTTTCTAGATTTGGTGTTTTGCATGGATGCTCCGACAGCACCGTAGCTCCCTGCTGTTGGTCGGTCATGAAGATTAGAATATTTGGCATATTCATGTGTTTTTTATCCTTTCTTATTGTTCGCTCATTTTCCTTCGTTTCCGTTTTTTAAAAGGCAAGAGGGTTGCCCTTTAACTCCTTTGCCCTCTTGCCATTTTGCCATTTTGCCCCTTAACCTATTATATATTCGCCGTCAACTCTTTGAGGTACGAGAGAGTATCCCGGATGCTATCCCGAGCATTTGCGGACGCGCCCATCTCAATGCACAGAGGCCCCTTGTAGCCTGCCTCTTTTAGGATTTCAAGGCTCTTTTTCAGGTCGTACTCACGTTTCTGTCCATTGCCACCCTCCCAAGATTGCATTCCATCTTCGCTATAGCTGAACACTTTTACATGGCAGGAAAAAGCACGGGGCGCTAGTACACGCATGCCAGCCTCCCAGTCATCCGAAGGAAAATTCCCCGTGTCAGGACAGGTGGCGAACCAGGGAGAATCCACACCTGCCAGAATCTGGGCAAGGCTCTCAGAAGTGGAGGAAACACCCCCGTGGTTTTCGATAAGTAGTTTCACTTCCGCCTGTTCGCCCACTTCAATCAGTTCATTGTATCCCTCAATTACTCGTGTCATAGCTCCATCATCATCCGCATGCCCGGTGTTAATGCGGATGGCTTTAGAATTCAGCGCAGATGCTGTGTAGAACCACTGCTTGAGCGCCTCAATATCCGTGTGCCGCACTGCCTCATCCCCGCCGGCAATATTGCCCATATCTACAGCAATATTTTGTACAGAGAGGCCGTTGTCTTCCAGAGTCTTGCGCAATTCGTTCAGATAGCGGGCATCCTGACTGGTGAAAAAAGTCGAACAGAGTTCCACAGTCTTTACACCGTAGGAGGCGCATACCGCCGGAAACTCCATAAGTGTTAGGGTTTTCTCCCGAAGGATTTCGCCACTGAGTATCCATCCTGCAATGCCAATTTCAAGTTCCATTTTGATTGTTCTCCTTTTCAATTCGCGTGTAACTACGCGACGTTCATTGTTCCATTTTATATCTCTGACCCATTTGAGAAGATTTAATAGCCCCGAAGACCATCTCTAGACTATTAAGGTTATTTTTTCCTGAGAAGCCCGGCTCATCGTCTCGCTCCAAATAGTTGACAAAATTCTCGAATATAATCTTGTTGAGTACCGGGAGATTCAGGTCGCTTATATCTGTCCCATCCTCCCACGCGACGTGAACTTCCTCGCCATTAAAGTCTACGCGGTCGTTTATGACCGTCAGTATTCCTTTCTCGCCTTCAATGCGCCAATTGCATGTCCAATTTGTGTGGTCAGTTTCTGTGGCGATGCCGCGGTAGCAAACCCGGCATCCGCTTGACATCTCGAAAGCGACGTAGGCACAGCGCATGCCTTCACCTTCTGTCCATGAGGGATTCCAGCAATCAGCCCATACAGCCACCGCGTTCTGCTCTAACACCCATCTCAAGTAGTCGAAATGGTGGATAGAGCCTTGCACTAACAGGGGATACGCTTGCGGATAGCTGCCACTGTATCCCCCTCTGTTAAAGAACGCGTCCTGATGTATGTATCCCACCTGTCCCAATGCGCCGGACTGTACCATTTCCCGAACTTTCATGATGACCGGGTGAAATCGGAGTTGCTGGGCGACGACCATTCTTCGTCCTCGTTGTTCAGCCTCTTTCACCATCGCCACGCCTGTTTCCCAAGCATTGCTCATGGGTTTAACGACAACGAGATGCTTGCCGCTGCCGAAAGTCTGCATTGCATTGTTATGGTGGTGCAATTGAGTCGTCGAGTCGATAACCACGTCAGCTTCTATATCAGCCCATGTTCCGTCTGTTTTGTCAGGTCTTAAAAAACAACGTTCGTCTGGTACGTCCAATATCTGTGCCGCATCTTTCAGCGCGTCCCGGTTGATGTCCACCAGAGCAACAACCTCCACGCCGGGCGTCGTACTGAGTGTGTGCTGCCAGGTAGTTCCAAATCCAGCAACACCAAGTTGAATAACTTTGATAGGCATTTACGTCCCTCCGTTAAGATTTAATTTCCTCCGCCTGTGAATAATTTCAATAAATCTTCTGGCGTCACGATTTTTATAGATGTTCTATTTTCAAAGTGCTTTACATTCCAGGTTACAAAATGCGATATGTTATACTCTTCGGCCATAGATAATATTTTAGCATCTGGATATGTCATTTGCATCAAAAAGTATCTAAACATATCTGTCCTATGTTTTCGTAAATATTGCTGTAATGTACTATCAAGGTCTTTCGGATACAAAATGTCGACTCCATATAGCTCATCGAAATGGTAAAACCATTTTCTTAGCTCCTTAGGTGAAAGGTTGAAGGACGCTAATCCACATAACTCCAAGAGTGTATATATGCTAATGCTAGCATCTAACTCTGGAAGTTTTTGTACAAAACGGTTATTTACAGGATAACGACTATCTCGTTTAAAAAAACGGTCAATTAAAAAGACGTTGCTATCGATTGAGAACATATTTATCATATCCTCGCATAAATGCTTCTGCTTCTTCCACGCTTTCGTAAGACATCCCTTTTGCTATTTTTTCGGAAAGTCCATCCATCAACTCTACTACTTCATCACGTGAGAGTTTATGGTTAAGCTCTGGGTCTTCTTGTTGCATCTGTGCCTTAATCTCTTGGTGTAGTCTCTGAGAACGTTCCACAGCCCCAATGATTTCCGCGCATCGGTCTATTTCTTCGCGCTCCGTTTCGACTACAATATCTATATTACGTTCGATAAGTTCTTTCTTGAACCTTTCAACATTCAATCCCGCAATCTCTATGGCTATCTCCAAAGACACTATATTATTGCAATACAGTTCTATCGCAGTTTCTATCCGTAATGTAGGATTTGCCATCAAAAGGACATCTAATGCGTGTTTGATAACTTCTCTGTCAGATTTGTATTTGCCAGCTTTCACTACGGCTTTTATTTCATAGTCCAATATATCGTCGGATGAAACTCCTAACATTTGATTATTCCTCCTCATTATTTTGACTTTGGTAGATTTCGTTCCCCGACGCTGTAGTCTAGGGCTTTATGCCCGTTTTATGTTTACCAACATCCATAGTGGGGCAAATGACGCCCATAAAGGGCTAGACTACGGGTCATGGCGTTCTAATTTACCAAAGTCAAGTTATATACCACGACAAAGGGCGTTCCCTGCGGTGGTTCACGAAATAACCAGCGCGTGTAATCGTACGCGCTATGAGCAAATTGAAGTGAACTTTTGGGATAAATTCTAAGCATAATAGGTTGCATATTTCTCCATCGCGTCCATCAGTGCCTTCACGTTCTCGAGTGGCACACCTGGATAAAGTCCGTGGCACATCATAAGCCCGCCTTCCTTGCTGCCGAGTTTTTCCACTTCTTCACGAATCAGGGCGTCAATCTGAGCAGGGGTGCCGAAACGGGTGATTTGCTGCCGGTCAACATCAAGGTCGATGCAGATTCGCCCCGCGAGGTTGGCTTTAATCCAGTCGATACCGTTTACAAGGTCTTGCAAATTGATTATCTCTACCCCGCCGTCGATGAGGTCGTCCACGAGGTCGCGGATGTCGCCGTCGGAATGCATGTGTACGATGCAGCCGGCCTCGCGCGCCGGCGTTATTAATCTCTTATAGCTGGGCTTGATGTATTTCTGAAAGTGTTTCGGTGAGAGCATAGGCCCCATCTGCATGCCGAGGTCTTCTGGGTAGCCCATCCACTCCGCGCCAAGGTCAATGTAGCGCTGCACGATTGACATATTGAAATCCTCGACCATCTGTATGAGTTCGTAGAGCCTTGGCTCTTCATCCGCCATATCGAAGATTAGATTTTCATAACCTCGGATGTAAGTGAGCGTTAGGAACGTGTGTCCATGTCGCAGTGAACCGCGAGCAATACGTCCATTTGCTTTGGCCTTCCGGAAATTTTCAGCTATCTGGTTCCAGTTGATTGGCCCCCAGCCAGAATGGATATTCGGGTCAGGTGGTTCGTAGTTCTCAAAATCATCCCAAACCTCAAGTGGGTGTTTTTTTACCGCGCCGGTAATTCCATTATCCTTTGTTTCCCAGACACAGCCCCAGGAATCAACATAGAGTTCGCCCGCGCGTCGCCAGGGCGCGTATTTCGGTTCGATTCTTGCCGACGATTTCTTAAATTCTGGGAAGAGAAATGGATGCGATGCCATCAATTCCTGCAACGCGTTCTGGGGATAATGATGCCAGCACGCGGAACTGATGCTGAAGCTCATCGGGATGTACTCAGGTCTCTCGAAGCGAACAGCACGCAAGAGATTTTCATGTTCTTTCATCATAAGTTCTCCAGAACTTTAGAAACCAAGTGACCTTTCGAGAGGCCACGAAAGTTTATGGCCTTCTTTTCCGAAAAAACTTGGTTTCTATATATGCAGGAATCGGTATCACTTTTCAGGAGAAACTTCTGACTTATCCTGTGGCTCATAGCCGATTACCTTACGTCCATGTTCTAAATCATAGAGTTTCCATGTACTATCCGATACACCAAACACAATTTCGAACTTCACCCCGGGCTGAATCACAGCTTGCTCGAACACCTGCACCGCATCCGCATGACTGAGATGGTGAGGGTGTTCGGGATAGGGTCTATCGCGTTTAAAATTGCCAATCCGCACTGCTACAAACTCCATGCCGAACCGGCTCGCGTACATATATCCCAGGTTCTCCCCGAATACCTTACTGATGGAATAGTAGCTTTGTGGTTGAGGTGGTAGGTCTACTGTTCGCATAATGTCCTTCGGATAAGGCGAAAGGAGTCCGGCGCGGCTGGCAAAAACCAACCGTCGTACCCCATTTTGACGTGCGGCTTCGAATACATTGTAAGTGCCAGTGATATTGTTTCTGAGAATATCCTCCCAAGGTTTCCCTCCTGAAGCACTGCCTGCCAGATGGATTACAGCGTCCATATCCTTAGTGGCTTGAAGTGCCGTCTCAAAGTCGGCTACATCACCGACGATTGTATCTTCCAAATCAGGCATCGGCACGCGGTCGAGACCGCGCAGTGAATGTCTGTATTTCATGCCCTTAACTAACGTTGAACCTATGGCGCCTGCAGCGCCGGTAATCAGAATACGCATTGGTATCATCCTTTCTATCTCTCACAAGTCTATTCCCTCTTCGCTCGCTATTTTTCGAATGAATTTAGCAGCTTCAATATATTCCTTTTCGTTAGGAAGATGTTCAATCATTAAAGGTGTATCCGAGGCAATTTTATTCAGTTCCTTCAAGTAAGTTCGATAATCAAGATACCCAGTACCCGGACGGACTTCGTCCATGTGTACAGTAAGCTCGTCCGCGAGTAAAATATCTTTCGCATGACAACTTTTTATGTATGCCCCGAGTTTTTCAAAGCACTCTCGAATCAACGCGCCATTATTGAAATATCTTTGCGGACTGCATACGATATTTACGGGGTCGAAATGAACTCCAAATTTTTTGCGGTCAATAGCCTTAACCAGTTGGAGATAACTTTCAGGCGAATCAGGATACATCCAAGGCATTGTCTCCAGAGCAAAGAAAGTGCGTGACGGCTTTACCGCGTCAATGACTTCCCTCACATATTCAACAATCATATCAAATGTTTCTTTGGTCAAATTGTCCGGATGATGCCCAGCCCATCTTGCCCCGCGCGAGCCAGAAACATTAACACAGCATCGCGCGCCTATCTTATCCGCAAGAAGAAGTTTTTCCTTTAAATTCTCCAATGACTTCTTCCGTATTTCTTCATCAGGACTTACAGGATTATTGCTCCAAGCTCCGACTTCAGCTATCACGATACTTTCTCTTTTTGCTGCCTGCGCGTAGGCGTGAATTTCTGAATCATCTGCACCTAAATCTACAGGGCAATATGCTGCACCATAACCAGTTGCTTTCACAGCAGAAGCCCATGAATCGGGGCTGCTGTATTCTCTAAATATTGGACCACCAAGTATCATAATGTACTCCTTTCTGATGATTGCTAATGAATTTCGACTGTCAAATTGGGTAATGAAAGTTTTGGAACCCTACCTTCGGGCAGCCGAAACACGAATTGTAGCCGAATTTGCAAAAATTCGGGGGGGCGGCTACAATTCGGTATTATACCTCTTAAAAGCGGTGTTCCGCATCTTTTCTATTTTCTTTGAAGCTGCCGGATGAGTTTTTTTACTTGAGGTATGAGTCGTTGTAGTTTGGTATTGGCTTCTGCTAAAACCATAAACTTTTGAAAATTCAACATGGCATTTTCTCTATCTCCTTTGAATGCGTAAGCATTCCCGAGATTGACATACGCTTCCGCAAAGTCGGGGTTAATCATGATAACTCTTTGAAATTCTAATATAGCATCATCCAGTTTGCTTTTGTCGCGGTAAGCAACTCCTAGCGCATAATGAGCTTTTGCCAAATCGGGCTGGATGTCGATTGCCTTTTGGAATTCCAATATAGCATCATCTAGTTTGCTTTTGTCGCGGTAAGCAACTCCCAGAATATAATGGGCTTTCGTCAAATTAGGTTGGATGTCGATTGTCTTTTGGAATTCCAATATAGCATCATCCAACTTGCCTTGAGCATCATAGATAATTCCGAGATTGTAATGCGCTTCTGCCAAATTTGGGTTGATGCTGATGGCTTTCTTGTATTCAGCTATAGCCTCATCTCGCATGCCTTTGGTATCATAAGTAACTCCTCGATTGTAATGCATTTGTGCCAAATTCGGATTGATGCTGATAGATTTCTTTCGTGCAACCTTAGCACTTTCGATAACATCTTTTTCAGCGCCTCTTATAACATCTCTTGTTGTATACAGTTCGATAGTGTCAATGCTGCCTCTTCCTGTAACGGTGCGTTGAAAAATTCGAATAGCATCGGTGCGAACCGATGTACTAATTTCAATGGGGAGCGAAACTTGTGCCTTGATTTTCTTTATCGATTTCCAATTTTTTTCTTCGATTCGAGCTTCGATTTCCAGATTTCTGACTGTTCCCTGCCCGGTGATGACAATCTTGCTAATGTACCGCTTTTCTGGGATGGTATACATCTGTCCGAAAGTAACAAAGGATTTCTTCAACCCTTCATCCGCTCGGGCAAGTTCCTGTTTGACAAGCAGTTTAGCGCATCCAATGCAAAATAGGCTTGCAAGGCCTACCGCCATAACAGCTAACATCCTATTGTCATGGAAATTCATTTGAATCACCTCTTAAGTGAATTACGAATTACGAATTACGAATTGAAAACACCGCGTGATTGATGATGGGAGAAGGACACCTTCCCCCAAACCCCCATCCGAAAATGATACT
>SDBU01004520.1_pt1 | contig 17047 bp, 16 predicted proteins | sample 2277071 | NCBI WGS metagenome assembly SDBU01 (sample SAMN10397929, study PRJNA504765) | marine sediment metagenome | isolation source: marine sediment core GS08_GC12, 126 cmbsf | place: Arctic Ocean: Gakkel Ridge, Loki's castle | collected 2008 | reverse complement strand
ACCGATCAGACGACGATTTGAACGGAAAGAAACGTAACTGACGAAAACGACCTCCCATACCGCCACTCTGAACGACGGTTACGACACAGCCTGGAAGCGACAGGTGGGTTCCACAAAAACACTACAACCTCTCCGCTAAACGCGCCTGCGCGTTCTTCTACAAAGGATCCGCCCATGGCCACCAGCGCCAAACAGATCGACGCCGATAGGCGTAACGCCAGGAAATCCACCGGCCCCCGCTCCCCCGAGGGCAAAGCTGTCTCCAGTCGCAACGCCAATCTTATCGGCTCCCAGTCGGTGCCGGACGAGTCATTTCGCACCAGCCTCATGCACCATGAAATGCGCCTCGACCGACAACATACCCGCGCCTACCGATTGCTGCACCAGCTGCAACACCCGAACCAATCCGAATCCCCACCCCACCCCGCCACAAAAAACTTTTTTCCGGAAAACGAACCCATTTCCACACCGCCGTGCGCCCCACGCATCGGGGAGTCTTGAAAAGCTCTTATTCTGTGCGCGGCAGACCTCCAGGTCTGCCGGTCTATTACGTTCCGCGCGCGGTGGACGTCCCCGTCTACCGCGATGATGTGCTGTCGGCGCTGCGGACGTACGCCGCGCACAAAGACTGGATTCTGGCCTTCGCCAGAATGACAGAGCCACCAGAACGTCATGCTGAGCGCCCCCACCAACCTCATGCTGAGTGCCTCCCCCAACCTCATGCTGAGCGGAGTCGAAGTATGACCGGGTAGTCCACCATTCGTGGTGGTGCCGAAGTACCCCGCCGTAAACGGTGTGCCACCGCCAGGACGCGCGCAGCGCAAGGGACCCATTCATGGGCGGCTTGACCAGGTACCATCTTTTTATTTGTCGCGCGCCACCCATTGGGATATCATCCGGCGAAGGAAATCGCGGAGGTGTTTTATGTTCTTCGGTGTTTTGCTCTTGATCCTGGGTGGACTGATGCTTCTCGATCAGTTCGGACTGCTCCGGGGAGATATGTGGGACTACTTCTGGCCTGTGGTGGTCATAGCTATCGGCGTGTCGATGATCTTCAAACACAAGCAGGTCAAGAAGCCTTAATGCCCGCTCGACACTTTTATTTTGATCCAACGGCCGACGGAACGGCGGTTTTCATGGGTCCCACGGAAGCCCGCTTGATGGAGATTGCCTGGTCCCGCGATAGTCTGACTGTTAAGCAGGCCTTGTTTCAGTTGGGCGAAACGAACCGCCTGGCGTACACCACGGTTATGACAGTGCTGAGCCGTCTGGCTGATAAACAACTCTTGTCTCGGGAGAAAGCAGGACGAAGCTTTGTCTATCGGCCGAGGATCGAGAAAGTGACTTACCTGAAAACGCGCGTCAAGACGGTGGCGGACTGTCTGTCAAAGAACTTCGCTAACCTGCCATAATCAACTGCCGCAGGCAAGCCTGTCTTTCGTGCTTCGCGCACCGCGTCTCAGGGTCACACTACAATTAGCCTCCCATCCGGCCGATATCAAATGTATGAGACCGATTATCTCCCACCTACTGATGGCGCTACTGGCGGCACAACTGCACGCCGATAACCTGGTGCGGCCGGCCGACGAAATCAGGCTGCCACTTGCTGAAGGATGGGTCGCCGGCGGCGATAGCGGTTTTCCGATTCAACTGGTCAATGAAGATCTCACTGCGGAGCTGCAGATATTTCGCTCGGAGATCCCTGAAGAGGACGCTATCGTCGACGGCACACAACTGTGCCGCGCTGTCGACGACATAATCGACGACGTGATCCTGTCCCTGCCGGAGGCCCAACTGTTGACCAACACCGGCTACCAGGAGGCCAATCGAGCCTGGTTCGTGCTGGAATTCTCATCTGTGGATACGGTGACCTTTGAGGATATCCGTCATCGAATGACGGCCATTTTGTATCGCCATCCCAACGGCCACCAACTTTTGTTCACGTTATGGGGTAAGGCATCGACAATGGCGCCCACTTCGGTGCAGGCCGATTTGCGAACCATGCAAAACGGATTCGCATATACCGGCCCGGCGCAACGGGCTGTGTTTGCTGAATCCACCAGCTATCGATACTGGTTGGTCGCTGTGATTGCTGTTGTCTTGGTGTTGATGTTGACTATCAGGCGTACTCGACACCGATCCGAACTACGCTTCCGTTGGCAGCAGACACCCTGAGGCTGTCCCACACAAGGATTACTTGCCTCGCTCCTCCAATTCGATCAGAACCCCATGCATGCTTGATGGGTGCACGAATGCGATCAGGCGACCCTCCGTCCCTGCGCGCGGTGACTCATCTATCAGCTTGACACCGGCCGCCTTCAGTTCGGCCAGCGTTTTCTTGATGTCGTCGACATAGACACATACATGGTGCAAACCCTCGCCTCTCTTATCGAGAAAGGCAGCCACCGGACTGTCGGGCGTGCTTGGCGCCACTAGTTCGATACGAGCGGAACTGCCTTGCGGCGAATCGGCGAACATGGCCACGCGGACCTTCTGGTCGAAGACCTCGGTGATCTTATCGGGCTTGCTGCCGGTGATGAGTCGAAAACGTTCTATGGCAGCAGTGAGATCGGCAACGGCAATCCCTATGTGTGATATCAGTTCGCGCGACATGCTACCAGTCATCAGAGTCATCGGCCTGCCGGATCAACTCGTCATAATCATGCTGACGATTGCTCCGCGACATGTATGGTTTGATCCAACGCCCTTCGTGATAATAGGCCATCAACGGCATCGGCGACACTTTGTCCTCACCCGTACTTGTCATATGGAATATCGTTTCAACCATGGCTGAATCACGACCAAAAAACTCGATGTCCACAATCTCGATATACTCCAGACTGTCGGCATTGGCCCAGGTCACTTCGCCGTGCTTAAGATACTCGTCGAACGTCTCCTGTTCTCTAAGATACCGAAACTCGTTTTCATACAGTCCGGCCTTGTCTCCATAGCTGAGACGCGTAATGACCTCATCGATGACCGCCACGATAGCAACCCAATCCTCAGCCCGCGCACCCACACTGTCCGGCACCTCAGCAGTCCTGACCAGGCTGGCCTCCGGCTTCTCATCCACGGCGGCCGTAGTGTCGGCGACCTGAACAACATCGCCTTCATCACCGCCACATCCGATCCCACCGATGGTCATAATCACAGCAGCTACGAACAAAAGAACTCTAGTTCCCTTCATGATACTCACCCCATACTTCTCGGAAGACATCAGAGATTTCACCAACGGTGGTGTAGTGTTCCACCGCCTCGATCACCGGATAGACGACGTTGTCGGCACCGACGGCGGCGTCTCTCAGTTGCTGGAGGCATTCCTGCACGCGACTATTATTCCGTTCGGATTTCATCTTCCGTAACTGATCTCGCTGTTGTTTTTCAAGTTTTGGATCCACCTTGAGCACATGCGGTATGTCGGCCTTGTCGGTGGCGAAACGGTTGACACCGATCACCGTCCTGTTGCCGGATTCTATCTGCTTTTGGTATTCGTAGGCAGCGCGGGCGATTTCGTCACGGTAGTACCCGGACTCCACACACCGAACTGCGCCGCCACGCCGATCGATTTCATCCATCATCTTCAGCACCTGTTGCTCCAGTTCCCGCGTCAAGTACTCCATGTAATATGAACCGGCCAGTGGATCAGCCGTGCCGGTAACGCCGGATTCATAGGCGAGAACCTGCTGCGTACGGAGAGCGATCTCGACCGCCCGCTCGGTTGGAAGCCCCAGCGCCTCATCGAAGGAGTTCGTGTGCAATGACTGCGTTCCTCCCAGCACCGCCGCCAACGCCTGAACGGTTGTCCGCACGATATTGTTCTCCGGCTGTTGAGCCGTGAGCGTGGAACCACCGGTCTGCGCGTGAAACCGCAAGAGCATCGACTTCTCATTGGCGGCGCCGAAACGTTCCTTCATCGTGCGTGCCCAGATCGTCCGCGCCGTGCGGAACTTGGCCACTTCCTCAAACAGATCGTTGTGCGAGGCGAAGAAAAACGACAACCGCGGCGCAAACTGGTCAATCTCCAAACCAGCTTTCAACGCCGCCTCGCAGTAAGCGATGCCGTCAGATAGCGTGAAGGCCACCTCCTGGACCGCGGTAGCACCCGCCTCGCGAATATGATAACCGGAGATGGAGATAGTGTTGTATTTTGGGAGGTGATCCCTGGCGTAGGCGAAGATGTCGGTGATGATGCGCATCGACGGTTGCGGGGGAAAGATGTGGGTGCCGCGGGCAATGAACTCTTTCAGAATGTCGTTTTGGACTGTGCCCATCAATTGCTCCGTAGGCACACCCTGCTTTCTGCCCACCGCGATGTACATGGCCAGAAGAACCACTGCTGTTGAGTTGATGGTCATTGAGGTCGATACTTTGTCCAGCGGGATACCATCGAACAACAACTCCATATCGTGCAGCGAGTCGATCGCGACGCCGGTGCGACCCACTTCACCTTGCGCCATCGGATGATCGGAATCGTAACCGATCTGCGTAGCCAGATCGAAGGCCACCGACAGTCCGGTCTGGCCGCGTTCCAGCAGATATTTGAAACGCTGGTTGGTCTCGGCCGCCGTACCGAAACCGGCGTACTGTCGCATAGTCCACAAACGCCCGCGGTACATATCCAGATAGACACCCCGTGTAAACGGATACTCCCCAGGCAGGCCACAAGTGGCTTCTGCATTCGTGACGTCGTCTGCTGAGACGACGGGAGGAATCTCAATCCCGGAACTGTTTACTTTCTTAGAGGGCGGCACTACTCGAACTCCAGCATCTGGTCACCCTTTTCGACCGATGCTCCCTTTGCTACATCCACACTCTTCACCACCGCGTCGGCTGATGCTTTGATGACGTTCTCCATCTTCATAGCCTCGATCACGATCAGTGGCTGGTCTTTCGATACCTTGTCTCCCGGCGCCACCTTTAGCTCGAGGATCAACCCCGGCATTGGCGCCTTCAATTTCCTTCTCAATGATGGCTCCGACTTCATCCCGGCGGTCTTGCGCAGTTGAGCCAGATGGTACTCCTCGATCACGGCCGGAATCTCGACGCCAAGCATGAAGACGGTCCTGGTGTCAGCCAGTCCGTTGGGACGCACGTCGACCTCGAAAGAACGATCTTCCACCAACAGTACCGAGCGCGTCTCGCCCAACCGGTGACTGGTCACCCGCACAGGCGCACCGTCGACCGTCACACTGTAGCCGTCAGCGCGATACGCCAGGTCGATATCGTATTCTTTGTCATCGATCTTGACCAGGTAACGCGACATCAGCGGCTTCCCCCAAACGAGCGCAAATTCTCACGGCGATGATGCTCGGCCCAGCCGGACGACTCTGACTTCCCTGCGCTTCGAGAACTGAGAGCAATCTTGCGTTCGTGACTGAACTTGTCCAGGGCCGCCGCGATTGCGGCGCAGCGACGGATGTCGTCGGTGAGGAAGGAGTAGTTGTTATCAGGAAACTCCTCCGGCAGAAAGCTCGTGGAAAGGTCGCCCGCGATGAACCTGGCGTTGTCCAACACCGCCAGATGAAAACCGATCGTGGTCTTAAGCCCCGCCACCCGGTACTCCTGTAGGGCTCGTCGGGTGCGGTTGATGGCCTCGGTGCGATCGCTGCCCCAGACTACCAACTTGGCGATCATCGGATCGTAAAAGATAGGTATCTCGTTATAAATGACCACGCCGGAGTCGACCCGCACACCCGGACCGGCCGGGATGCGATAGTTCTTCAACGTGCCGGTGGAGGGTGTGAAGCCCTGCTGGGGGTCCTCGGCATAGATGCGGCACTCGATAGCGTGACCATCGAGCTTGATATCCTGCTGGCGGTAGTGTAGCGGCAGACCCTCGGCGACAGCTATTTGCTCCTTGACCAAATCTACTCCGGTGACCATCTCGGTGACCGGATGCTCCACCTGCAAGCGTGTGTTCACTTCAAGGAAGTAAAACGACAGGTCCTGAGGCACCATGAACTCCACCGTCCCGGCGCCGACATAGCCGGTCTTCTTCGCGATACTGATTGCAGCCTCACCCATCTCCTGTCGCAACGCCGGCGTCATCACCGGCGAAGGCGACTCCTCGATCACCTTCTGATGGCGGCGCTGGATGGAGCACTCCCGTTCATTAAGATGAATCGCGTTGCCGTGCTGGTCGCAGAGGATCTGAATCTCGATATGGCGCGGACGGTCGAGATACTTCTCGATATAGACCCGTCCGTCACCGAAAGCGGAAGTCGCCTCACTGGAAGCTCGCTCCAACCCTTCCTCGAAATCCTCAGGCTTATGAACAACCCGCATACCTTTGCCACCACCTCCGGCTGCTGCTTTGATCAGCACCGGGAAGCCGAGACGATCGGCTTTGACCAGAGCTGCCTTGAGGTCGTCGCCGTCCAAAGTCTCACCCGGCACAACCGGCAGGTCGGCCTCGAGCGCGGCGGCGCGGGCTTGAAGTTTGTCACCAAGCAGCGTGATTGTCTCCGGAGTCGGTCCTATGAAGATGATTCCCTCGTCGGAACATCGTTGCGCGAACACTGCATTCTCGGCGAGGAAACCATAACCGGGATGGATCGCATCGGCGCCGGAGCGCCTGGCGGCATCGATGATCTTGTCGTGGACGAGATAACTCTCGGTTGATGGCGACGGACCTATATGATACGCTTCGTCGGCCAGCCGCACGTGGTAGGCGGTCTTGTCGCAGTCGGAGTAGACGGCCACCGCGTCGATACAGAGATCGCGACAGGCGCGGATGATGCGCACGGCGATTTCACCACGATTGGCGATGAGTATTTTTTTGATCTTGGTTCTCATGTCAGATGCCGCGGTGCAACCTACAGCGGTATATTCCCATGCTTCTTGGGCGGGTTGGAATCTTTCTTGGTCTCAAGCATCTCGAACGCCCGGATCAACCGCGGCCGCGTCGTCTTCGGCTCGATCACATCATCAACATACCCGCGCGCCGCGGCGGTAAACGGGTTGGCAAACATATCGCGATACTCATCGGTCTTTTTCTGTAGCTCGGCTTCCGGGTCCGAGGCATTGGCGATATCCTTCTTGAAAATGATCTCAACCGCCCCCTTAGGACCCATGACCGCAATCTCCGCGCTCGGCCAGGCGTAGTTCATGTCGCCGCGCACGTGCTTACTGTTCATAACATCGTAGGCGCCACCGTACGCCTTACGGGTGATAACCGTCACCTTCGGCACCGTGGCCTCACAGTATGCAAACAGGAGTTTTGCGCCGTTCTTGATGATACCGCCGTGCTCCTGGTCAGTGCCCGGCAGGAACCCCGGCACGTCCTCGAAAGTCAACAGCGGGATATTGAAGGCATCGCAGAACCGGATAAAGCGAGCGCCCTTAACTGATGAGTTGATATCCAGTACCCCGGCCAGTACCGCCGGCTGGTTGGCGATGATACCGATCGACCGACCGCCGAGATGGGCAAACCCGACCACGATGTTCTGCGCGAACTCCTCGTGTACCTCGAAGAACGATCCCTGATCGACCACATGGTTGATGACGTCCTTGATGTCGTAGGGAACGTTAGGGTTCTCCGGCACGATACCGTTGAGCGCCTCATCCTCGCGGTCGAGAGGATCGGTGCAGTCGGCAAACGGCGGGTCTTCGCAGTTGTTCTGCGGGATGTATCTGAGCAGTTGCTTCAGTTTCGCGATAGCGTCCGCTTCGTTCTCACAGGCGAAGTGTGACACGCCCGATTTGGCCGCATGCACCATAGCGCCGCCCAGTTCCTCGGATGTCACCTCTTCGTGTGTGACGGTCTTGACCACGTTGGGGCCGGTGACGAACATGTACGACGTGCGCTTGGTCATCAGGATGAAATCGGTGATGGCCGGACTGTACACAGCGCCGCCCGCGCACGGACCCAGGATGACCGAAATCTGCGGCACGACCCCGGAGGCGAGTGTGTTAAGCAGGAAGATATCTGCATAACCACCCAGCGATACTACGCCTTCTTGTATGCGTGCGCCGCCGGAATCGTTCAACCCGATCACCGGCGCGCCGTTGCGCATGGCCATCTTCATGATCTTGCAGACCTTCTCGGCATGCGCCTCGGATAGCGACCCGCCGAACACGGTGAAGTCCTGCGAAAAGATGTACACCATGCGACCGTTGATCTTGCCGCAGCCGGTGACGACGCCATCGCCGAGGACTTTGTGTTCGGCCAGACCGAAATCGTGTGAGCGATGGGTGACGAACATGTCGAACTCTTCGAACGAGTTCTCGTCTACCAACAGTTCGATCCGCTCGCGCGCGGTCAGTTTTCCTTTAGCGTGCTGGGCATCGATCCGTTTCTGTCCGCCGCCGAGTTTGGCCTGTGTGCGCTTCTGTTCGAGGCTGTTTAGTTTTTCCTCAAGTGACACGGTTCACCTATTGGTTGAGGTTACTGTTGACCTACTGGTTGGGCCACGAGTCGTCTTCCATCCTTCACCACGCGGGCCAGCGGCGTATCGACATCATGATCGAACGCCATCACGACGTTCTGGTCAACAAGGCGCGGCAGCGTCTTGCGTTTGATCTCCATCGTGTCGAGAGGGTACAAGTCGGTCGCTGGTACGTACGCCACACCCAGATGCGCCACCGTGCAAAAGATGTCGGCGTAGTAGAAGACGCTCGCGCCCTCGGATTCGATCTCCAGGGCGTAATGCCCCGCCGTATGACCACCCGTGAACACGGTTTTGATACCGGGCAACAGTTCTGTGTCACGGTCAATGAGATCCACCTGCCCGGATTCTTCCAGCGGCCTCAATCGCTCCGGCACATACACGGCCGAGGTGCGTTCATCCGGACTCAGTGCCATCTCCCATTCCTGCTTGCCGACGACATACCGCGCTTTGGGAAAACGCGGTATATACTTGCCGTCAACCATCCTTACGGCACCCCCGGCATGGTCGGTGTGCAAATGGGTAAGAATCACATAGTCGATGTCGCCCTCAGAAAGTCCGAGACCTTCCAAGCCGCCATGAAGGTGCGAAGCACCGTCGGCGCCGTAGATCTTTTTCTCCCGGTCGGAGAGAGTGTCGCCGAGACCAATGTCGAAGATGATATTCTTGCCGTGCGCTTTCAGCACGAACAAGTTTGTCACCATCGGGATCAAATTGTTCTCGTCGGCCGGGATCATTCTCTGCCAGATTGTCTTCGGAATGACCCCAAACATAGCGCCGCCGTCAAGACGGAAGCGTTGCTCGACGAAACTGTGAATCTCGAACTGTCCGAATTTCATCAGCGTCCTATAATGTTGCCGGCGATCACCAACCGCTGGACTTCCGAGGTGCCTTCATATATCTCCAGCACGCGCTGGTCGCGATAGAGCTTTTCGATAATCGAAAACTCACCGATGTAACCATAACCGCTGTGGATCTGCATAGCGCGGTCGACACAGAAGTTGGCTGCCTCGGAAGCATACAGTTTTGCCATTGCCGCCTCAACGGAGAACTTCTCACCCCGGTCCTGCATCATAGCCGCCTTGTATGTGAGACAACGCGCGGCTTCCAGCCGTACCGCCATGTCGGCGATCATCCACTGTATTGCCTGCAACTTCGCGATAGGCGCGCCGAACTGCACGCGCTTCTTGGCGTATGCAACAGATTCATCCAGAGCGCGCTGCGCGAGACCGACGCCCTGTGCGGCTACACCGACACGAGCCGAATCGAGCGTTCCCATGGCATAGCGAAACCCTTTGCCGATATCGCCGAGCAGATTGGCTCTGGGTACCTTGATATCCTTCAGTATGATAGCACCGGTCGTAGCGGCACGCATACCCAGCTTGTTCTTCAGCGTGCGCGCCTGCCAGCCGGGCTGGTCGGTTTCGACGATGAAGGCCGACAGTTTTGGCTTGCCTTCGATCTTGCAGAAGAGCACGCCGATATCGCAGACGTCACCGTGCATGATGAAAGTCTTCTCGCCGTTGATAACGTAACCATCATCGGTCTCGACCGCCACCGTGGTTAGCGAGGCAGCATCGGAGCCGGCGTTCGGTTCGGTGAGAATAAACGATGGGATCCGTTTGCCGGTGGCGCAGTCGGGCACGTACTTCTTCTTCTGGTCGTCGTTGGCGAAGTGGATGATGGGATGCGTGGCCAACTCAGCGACTGCGGCCAGCAAGCCGACCGCAGCGTCGTGGTAACAAAGCTCTTCGATGAGGGTGATATATTCAAGGCTTGACGCGCCTTTGCCGCTGTACTCTTTGGGCATGACGTAGCCGATAAAGCCGGCGTCTGCCAGTTTCTTGTATAGTTCAAAGGGGAACTTGCGCGGCTCCGGCATTTCGTCCAATTCACGCGAGACGGGATGGATTTCCTTTTCGGCAAACGCCTTGACTTCGTCCCTGATTGCTTGTTGGCGTTCGTCAATATTCTTGTTCATCATTCCTCCGGGCCGGGGCCATAAATGGCTTTTATTAGGACGTTTCTACAATTGTCTTAGTCAATATGGTGTGCTGTCAGGCGTCTCGGCCTGACAGCTATGTCATTCTACTTACTGATCCCACAGCCCCGCCGGGGCGGGGTGGGGCACCCAAACATCAGAAGAACCTACCCTTCGACTCCGCTCAGGGTGAGGTTGTGTACGCGCGTAGCGCGAGAAACACACTATTGTATCCGCGCTTATTAAGAGGGGTGGCTCCGCCGCTGGCGGGGTGTGTGTTCCGCCTCGGCAGATGTGGACATCTGCCGCGCACAGGAGTGAGGCTGTGACGCGCGTAGTGCGAGAAACACACTTGTGTGTCACTTCTTCCTCTCCGCAATCGTTCGCCGCAGGAACTGGATCGCTTCCTCGGTCGGTGCACCGGGCGTGAAGATCTTGGCCACACCCATCTTCTCAAGTTCCTCGATGTCCTCCTGCGGGATGATGCCGCCGCCGAACAACAGAATGTCCTCGGCGTCTTTGGCTTTCATCTCTTCGAGGATAGCCGGGAACAAGGTCATGTGCGCGCCGGAGAGGATCGACACGCCGATGGCATCGACATCCTCCTGCACGGCGGCATCGACGATCATCGACGGCGTTTGTCTCAGGCCGGTGTAAATCACTTCCATCCCGGCGTCGCGAAAGGCGGCGGCGATCACTTTGATACCGCGGTCATGGCCGTCGAGGCCGGGTTTGGCTAACAGTACTCTGATTTTGTCTGGCATACGATCTCTATCTAAATTCGTGAACTGCTTTTTTCACCGCAACAGGTGCCCACAGGGCGAATAACAGGCATCGCCCATCACGACGCCACCATGGCCGAGGGCGGTTCAACATACTCGCCCCACTCCTCACGCAACACGTCGCACATCTCACCTAACGTACCGTACGCCCGGCTGCAATCGAGGATGGCTTCAAACGTGTTGCCGCTGCCTTTGGCGACTTCGCGCAGTTTCGCAAGCGCTGTCTTCACAGCCGCTTCATAGCGCTCGGCGCGCACTTTCTGTACGAACGCCACTTGGTCGACCTCTACCTGTTTGTCGATTTTCATGACCGGTATCTCGATCACTTCATCGTCGTCGACGTAGTCGTTGACGCCGACAATAATGCGCTGCTCTTCCTCGATTTCCCTCTGAAAGCGATAAGCACTCCTGGCAATCTCGCGCTGGAAGAACCCTTCCTCGATACACTCTAGCACGCCGCCGCGCCGTTCGATCTCCTCGAAGTACGCCTCGGCCTCAGCTTCCATCTTGTCGGTCAGCGCCTCGACGAAATATGACCCGGCCAACGGATCGATGGTGTTGCCCACGCCTGATTCATGCGCGACAATCTGCTGCGTGCGCAGAGCGATCTTAACCGCTTTCTCCGACGGCAAGGCCAGTGTTTCATCCATCGAATTGGTGTGCAGCGACTGTGTACCGCCCAGCACACCAGACAGCGCCTGCAACGCCACCCGCACGATATTGTTTTCCGGCTGCTGCGCCGTGAGCGAACAGCCCGCGGTCTGGGTATGGAACCGACACAACCAACTGCGTTCGTCCCTGGCGCCGTACTTGTGCTTCATGCGCTTGGCCACAATGCGCCGCGCGGCGCGATATTTGGCTATCTCCTCAAAGAAATCGCTGTGGGCATTGAAAAAGTATGACAGCCTGGGCGCAAACTCATCGACGTCCTGTCCCGCCTCGATAGCCGACTCAACATACTGGAAACCATCAGCCAGGGTGAAAGCCAGCTCCTGCACAGCCGTGGCGCCCGCCTCGCGAATGTGATAACCGCTGATCGAGATTGTATTCCACTGCGGAACATTCTTGGTGCAATACTCCATCATATCCGTGATCAGGCGGATGGACGGCCGCGGCGGGAATATGAACTCCTTCTGCGCGATGTACTCTTTGAGAATATCGTTCTGCAGCGTGCCGCGCACCTGGTCAAACGGCACGCCCTGTTTTTCGGCGACGCAGAGATAAAAGGCCAGCGCTATCGAGGCCGAGGAATTGATCGTCATCGAAGTCGACACCTGCGACAGGTCGATACCGTCGAATAGAATCTCCATGTCGGCAAGTGAATCAACCGCGACCCCGCACTTGCCGACCTCGCCCAGGGAGCGAACATGATCGGAGTCATACCCCATCAGCGTCGGCAGGTCGAAGGCAGTAGACAAACCGGTGCCGCCGCTCTTCAAGATGTACTTAAACCGTTCGTTGGTCTGTTTCGGGGTACCCATACCGGCGAACTGTCGCATCGTCCAGAGCCGTGTGCGATACATCGTATGGTGCACACCGCGTGTGTACGGATACTCGCCGGGCAGCCCGATATTGTCCCAATAGTATTGGTTGTTATCGGCTCCCTTCACCTTGTCGGGCGTGTACAGTTCGTCGATATCGACACTTGAAACGGTGAAGAAGCGCGGTTTGGATTTCTTTTGGCGCGTCTTTTCAGCAGTCTCGTTCCATTTGGCCAGGCGCGCTTTCAGTGTCTCAAGCAGGTTCTTAGAATACACAATAATTTCTCCGCAATTCAGATAGGTTTAGAAGATATGTAAAGCCCTCTGCAAAATCAAGCTGGAGGGTTTATTTTTGTCTGGGGCGGCGAGCCGAGGCGGACGTCAGAAGGCAAACGCCACCCCTGCCGAAGCAGGAGTGGCGTATATGTTCGTTGCGGTTTCAGATAGACAATTCATCAGCACTCGGGTGGCGATCCGCCGTTGAACATGAAATCGACCAGAGACACCAGATCGGCAATCGTGATCTCATCGTCTCCATCGAAATCAGCCGACTGCATGAACACCGGAGGGGGACCATCGTTGAACATGAAATCAACCAAGAGGACGAGATCGGCGATATCGCCGATCGTGCCGTTGTCATCAAGGTCACCACAGGTGTAGGCCGGGCTGATTTCGACCGTCAATGATTGCTCATAGGCCGCACCGCAACCGTCCTGAGCCTTGGCTGTGAAACCAACCGTGATTTCCGCCGGCGGCGTTCCGGAAAGGAGACCTTCACTCGAGAGGGTCAGGCCGGAACCGTCAAGATCGCCATTCAGATCGCTCCAGTTAATGGTACCCGTGCCTCCGGTGTAGCCCAGTTGCTGGCTGTATGGTTCGCCCACAACACCCGGTGGCAACGATTGGGTAGTGATCACCAGTTCGTCATTGATGGTGAAATCAAATGGTTGCTCGTCCTGTGATCCCACTTCGTCGGAGGCCTCAGCAATGAAGTCGACCGAACCGGAGACGGTCGGTGTACCGGAGAGTAGGCCGGTTGGCGACAAGGTCAGACCTTTGCCCGACAGTCCACCGTTCTTGTCTTCCCAAGTCAGGTCACCGGTACCACCAGTGGCTGTCAACTGCTGTGAATATGGGCAGTTCATCGTCCAGTCGGGCAGGCTGGCGGAGGTGATCTCCACAGCCGGATTGATGGTGAAGCTCAGCAGTTGCTCATCCTGTTTCTTCGCCTCGTCGATAATGTGGGCGGTAAACGATATTGGCCCAGCCGTCGTTGGTATGCCGCTGAGCAATCCCAAACCCGATAACATCAATCCAGTGCCGATCAGGTCACCATTCTTATCCGACCATATCAGCGTGCCGGTACCACCCTCGGCCGTCAACTGCTGTGAGTAGGCGATACTTACGGTCCAGTCGGGGAGGGTCTCGGTGATAATATTCGGTCGGTTCTCATCGCACTCCATTCCGATAATTTCGACACCATCGATATTCCACCCACAATACCGCCATGACCCATCGGTCGTGCCCATGGTCCATTTCAGATAGACGGCCGGCTCGTTGTCGGCATAGGCAGAGATATCGAACTCCTCCTGCACCCATGAACCTCCGTCGAGACTGCTGGAGTTTTGCCACAGCGTGATCCAGTTGGCGCCGTCGTTGCTGATGCGCACATAAGCATGATCATAGCTAGATTGCTCGACACCCAACCAGCGTTGGAACTTGAGAATTATCGATGACATACCGCTGCAATTGATGGCCGGACTGACGACGTCCATCTCACCGAGGCCGTTTTCATAGTCACCGTTCAAATTGTAACCCATCACATTGGGACCGACCACGCCGCTGGTGGGATCGGGCTCGCCGTACTGGCCGCCGTTGCCGGTCGGAACGCCTCGCGCCCACAAACCGCCTGAAATAGACCAGCCCTTGTCGGTTTCAAAATCGTCTTCAAATACAGTGATAACTCCGGTGGCGGCCATGACCGTGTTGGGGTTGGCCGGGCTGGGGTTGTAGAAAGTCCCGTTGGCGACTTCCTCGGCACTGACATAGAAGCTCATCACGTCGCCACAGTCGATTGGCGGCAGAGTGGCTTCGTAGTAGTTCTCAAACAGCTCGGTCATCGACACCGTATTGAACATGCCGCCGTTGATAGAGTAGTGCAACTGGCCGGTGCCGGGCACCGGGACGCCGTCACCGACACCGTAGACTTCCACCTCAAACGTAGTTGACTCGCCCGGCAGAACCGTCTCCGGTACCCCGTTGGGGTAGTTGAAGGCAATTGCGGTCACGCCGCTGATGGGGACACTCGGATCGCCAAATAGGTTCAACTCGTAGTAGCACCACCGCATGCAAGCGTCGCCGATGCGATATAGGTTATCTTCCTTGGAATCGTGGTTGGCCTTCCCGATTTCCGGTTTGCCTTCGGCCGTATTGAACACAGCATCAAAGAACTCACGGTTAAAACGCTGCGACGGTCCGTCGGTACTGGACCACTCACCGAACCCATACCGAGCATTCATGATCACCGCGAATGCGCCGTGGTCCATCTTGATGTTGGTTTCTTCCGCCCAGCAGTCCAGACCGTCGAGATGGCCGGCCAGACATGTCTGGGAATAGATGAAGCAGAGGTCGGTGTTGGTCCATGCACTGTGCACCTGGCTATTGGTAAACTTCATGGCATACTGCTCGGAGCCGTGACCGAGGTGGTTCAGGATGTGCACACCGTTGTTTACGCGGGTACTCAACTCCGAACTCGGCCAGTCGTTGCCCGGCCAGTCACGATCGTACAGGCGATCGATACTGTACTGATCGGAAGGGATGCCCACAGTGGTGTAACCATGCGTGCTGGCGCCGTCGATCAGTTCATCCAGAGTCTCGGCGGCGTACTCCGACGGTCCGCCAAAACCAAGATGCTCACCGACCATTTGCACATTCTGCGGCGTCGAATGCTGTCCGGTCAGATACCACAAAGTCTTGGTGACAAAGCGATCGACCTCGGTACTGTTCCCTGCCGCCGCACGGCCGACATAGACCTCCGCTACCAGATCGACATCGCCACCCCCTTCGCCGTCATTCGGTTCACCCCACCGGCTGTCGCCGTCGTAGTTGTAGGTGCCGTCCAGGCAGGCGAAGTAGATGTCGCCGGGCATATTGTACTCAGTGTAGCCGCCGGCACTGGTGACTACGTAGAGATCCTTGGCCGGGATGATATCGTCATCAGCGCCGATTATTACATACTGGATGCCGTCGGTGAGATACTTGTTTCTGATGTAATCGCGAACATCGTCGGGGCTGCTGCTGCCGACGTCGTCGGTAGTGTGAATCTCGGTCAGAATGCCGGTCGTGTCGTGGTAGTCCTTCAACGGTTGAAACGATGCTGCCAGCGCCGGAGTAGTGATAATCAGCAGATCGTAACTACGATCCCCGCGAGACATCGCCATCCAGTAGCTGTTGACTGTTTCCGGATTGTCGACCCTTTGCGTCACCTCCTGCTCGTCCACTTCCAGACCGCGCAGGAGCGCCGAGGACCGACCAACATCTTCGGTATGAACGATAACTTTAAGTTGCGGGTAGTAATAAAGCTCGCCGGACAGAGGTAAGTACTGCACCGGCTGTAGTCTCAGGGTGAGGATTTGAAAACCTCGAAATCCGTAGACACCCACCTGCTCAAAGTTGCCTTCGGGAAAGGGGAGGTCCGAGTGATATATCGCTGCGTCCGGCTCCGGATAAACAACCGTGCCGGGGGGCGACGAAAGTGGAATCGGCTCCAGATTCGGCTCGATATTATAGCCGCTGCCGATAAGGACTTTCTCGCCGGTCTCGATCTCGATGCTCACAACCTCGTGGCCGTACGGGATCAGTATATCCGCCCCGCTCGCCGGCAGAGCCGGTTGGCCGGTGCGACCGGCATTGGGCGTGCCCGGCATCACGATGCGATCGAAAACTTCACCGCTCAGCCTGACTGTCTCCATAGCAGGTCGTTCAAAATCGTACTCAGTAGTCACTTGGTCTGCTTGGGCACTAAGTGGGCCCATCAGTAGCAGTGCACACACTGCCAGAACACCCAAAACTGCGTTACCGATTCGCTGGGTTTCCCTCATCTCTCTGTCCTCGTATTAATAAGTGGATTAGTAATGTCAAAGCCGGTGGACACTTATGCTGGTCCTCTGTAGTCACTCGGATGACTTACAGGGAGGGAGGACCGAAGTACTGGAGTTTGTCGCTCTCCCATCACCTGGATTCCGAGCGAAGATATTATCAACGTACCATACGGCTACAAGATACGGCGATTTCAATTATCTGTCAAGGATTTACAGCGACTGTGTCAAGGCAAAATAGAAATGTCCGGTTTTTAGCAAGATAGAAATGTCCTATTTGGTTAATTGAGCTATCTTCTTTTGTTCAACTGACTTCAAG
>SDBU01004519.1_pt1 | contig 17050 bp, 11 predicted proteins | sample 2277071 | NCBI WGS metagenome assembly SDBU01 (sample SAMN10397929, study PRJNA504765) | marine sediment metagenome | isolation source: marine sediment core GS08_GC12, 126 cmbsf | place: Arctic Ocean: Gakkel Ridge, Loki's castle | collected 2008 | reverse complement strand
GTCAACAAAAGTGCCCAAAACTTTTGGTGACCTACTTACGCTTGGTTTCGATACGATTCTCCATTGGCATTCCGAATCTACTCAACCGGCGCTACGGGCTGCTAGATTGGCGTTTAGAAGCCTTAAGTTGATACGAATGGGGTGGGTAGAATCAGAAGCCACCTCACCCCGGAATTGCCTTAGTGCCAAGGAGTGTTAAAAGCATGGCAAATCAATGTTCAATGAAGGTTTTACAGCTTACCGGTAAAGAACAGTTTGAATTCATCACCATGCCGGTTCCTGAACCTGAAGAGCGGGAAGTTCGGATTAAACGCCTTGGAATAGTGACCTGCAACGCTTATGACATCAATATCTACCAGGGCAAGCCATATCCCAATATAAATGGAACCTTGACTTTTCCTTATTCACCAGGAGGTCCAGGTCATGAGTGGGTAGGCATGGTGGATAAACTGGGCTTGGGCGTGACGCAACTTTCGAAAGGTGATTGGGTAAGTCTGCCCGGTGGCAGGGGCGAGGGGCGTGGCATGTATCCGATGGGCTATGCGCCATATTCAGTCTGCCACGAGACCTGTCTGATTAAGGTGCCAGTGGGGATGGATGTCGCCAAGCTTGCGCCTTTCGAGATGGCAACGTGTATGGCAGCAAATATTATCGACCTGAAGGCAATCAAAGCCATTGCGGGAAAGAGAGTGGCCGTCATAGGACTTGGGCCGGCAGGCCTTATTGGCGCGCAGATGCTCCGGGCAGAAGGCGCAGCAGAGGTGATTGGCATGGATATTGATGCGGGAAGACGAGAGTACGCGGTCTCATCAGGACTGGTTGAGCGGTCAATAGACCCTTTTGGAGATGATGGCAAAAACTTGCCACTCCGCCCGTCAACCCCCATTGACACCGGCATTGATTGCGCTGGCAGGCCGGCTGCGATAGAATACCTGATGGACCACACCAAAGACATCGTCAGTTTCTTTGCGGTCCAGCTTGGACCGTTTGAATTCAAGGAAGGTGCTATGGAGCGTCACGAGGGACTCCATCTTCGCAGACATCCCGGCCGAAACTTTGAGTGCGGCGAATACACCCGAAAAGTCATCTCAGAAGGTAAAATCGACCTGAGCCTTTCAGTCAGCCATCGGATGCGGCTACAGGAATATGATAAAGCTATGGAGTTGATTAAGTCTCACCAGGCGCTCAAGGTGCTGTTCACGTTTGATGAGAGGGATTGGTAGTGCTCTGTTACTTTTAATCTGATATGTAGAGCGATCTGTTAGATCGCTAAGGAGTATGCAACATGAGGAAGGACACAAAGGTTCTGCTTTTGGTCGGCGGAGCGGATTACCACGACCAGCCTGAACATCGGCAGATACTTTCTGATTTCATCGGAGCAGAATTTAATCTAAATATGACTGACCATCTCGGGGAGTTGAATCCAAGCACCTTGGATACTTATGATGTTATAGTCAACTGTACGACGTTTGTCGAGCCCACAGAGGAGCAAGTTGGCGCATTGTTGGATACTGTAAAGGGTGGAAAGGGATTTGTCGGTATACATGGCGCTACTGCCACCTTTTGGAATTCACCGGCTTATCTTGAGATGATTGGCGGCAAGTTCATTGCTCATGACCCAAATAAGGAATTCATGGTCAAGATTAGCAATGCCAGAGCCGTAATTCCACACCTGATTACCAAGGGCGTGGATAACTTTACCATTCAGGATGAACTTTACATCATCGAAGGCGATATAACCCGGTGGGAAATCCTGGCGCGGGCAGAAGGTCATCCGGTTATTTTCAATAAGGTATATGGCGAGGGCAGGGTTCATAATAACGCTCTGGGGCACGACGCCCGGGCGTTGAACAACCCCAGTTTCCAGAGATTAGTCAACAATGGCATCGCGTGGGCGGCTGGCATTCTGTGAGTCAACGATATCATACAGCGAGAAGACAGTAGCAGAGCGTATCCGATAATCTAGTGTTCCGTTATACTAATGTTGACGTATTGAATTGCTGAAGCGATGAGATTGCTTCGCTTCGCTCGCAATGACAGGAAAATAGTGTCATTGCGAGGAACGAAGTGACGAAGCAATCTCAAGCCAAATTGTTAATATAAAAGTAACAGGGCACTAGAGCCAAATCCTATGCGATGAAAATTCTATGAGATTCTTGGATAATCCAACATTAATTTGAGAAAGGAGTAGAAATAATGGCAAAATTTCGAATCGGTCATAGTGGGATTACCTGGGGTTATGATGTTCAGATAACTGAAGAAGCACTCAAAGACATCGCAGAACTAGGGTATTGCGCTTATGAGACCTTCGGAGCAGTAATTGAGCAGTATGATAGGGATAACCCTGGAGGATTCGGCGCTCTGTTGGAGCGGTATGAGATTCCCTTATCAGCCATCTATTGTGGCACATCATTTACCGAACCAACTCAAGCAAAGGATGATATCGAGACTGTGATAAGGCAAGCCAATCGAGCGCAAAAACTGGGAGCCACAACGATTGTTCTTCAGGCCGGCAGGCGTCAATCGGAACCTTACACTCAGTGGCGTGGTATGGCGGATGTTTTCAATGAGATAGCTAGACAAGCTGCTGACATCGGTATGATAACGACCCTCCATCCCCATACAGGAACTCTGATCGAGAAGCGCACCGAAATCGATGCGATTCTTGATGCCGTTGATTCGGATATGGTGTTCTTTGCACCAGATACGGGGCAAATAGCAAAGGCTGGTGATGATGCCATTGAGGCTTTACGAACATACAAGACGCTCATCCGCCATGTGCATCTCAAGGACTATGGTGGTGGAGAAGAAACAGGCTATGCTGGTTACGTGCCTGTGGGGAGCGGCGTGGTGGATATCCCGGCCATCTTCCAAATTTTGGAGGAAGTCAACTTTAATGACTGGATTTCGGTAGAGCTGGATGGTACGCCACAAGCCCCGCGTCCTCCTCGGGAAGCAGCAGCGATGAGCAAACGCTATCTGGAACAATTGCTGGGTGAAAAAGCTGACTGGTAGTCATCAGGTAAGGCAGCAAAATAACATCTGGTATTCATGAGATAATGGAATACAGAAAGGATGGAGCAATGAGTAAAAAGACAATTACCAACCCGCATCGTCCCATATACCCCACTCCTGTGGGACTCATAACCTGCGTAGACAGAGATGGAAAGCCAAACATCATCACACTGGGCGAGATAGCTATGGTGTCGCTGAGACCCACGAGAGTGAGCATTGGCGCTCGGCCAGCGACTTACTCCAATGGGTTAATAAAAGCCACCGGTGAGTTTGTTATCAATTTTCCAACTGTAGATATAATTGACGCAGTGGACTTTTGTGGAACATGGTCTGGTCGGAATGTAGATAAATTTGCCGAAACCGGTCTCACGCCTGAACCTGCAATTCACGTTAAGCCACCGCTGATTAAAGAATGCCCTGTGAATCTGGAGTGTAAGGTGATTGGGGTTTTATCGCTTGGTTCTCATGACCTATTCATCGGTGATGTGCTGGTCATGCATGCTGAAGAGGAGGTTATGCCGGATGGCGATGCGACAAGGATTAATCTTGCAAAAGCAAAAGGTGTTATTTTTGCGATGGAAGAATACTGGAGCTTCGGGGAGAGGATAGAGTCAGTACACTTTACGAGTCGGAAAAAGCGAGATAGCGGATAACTTGCGTAACCGAGAAAAATTTCATTGGCATGAATCAGAAAATATGCTAAAATTTGGTTTAACGAAATTAGGCAGTAGAAATAGCTGCAATTGTATTTTTGCCACCTCTTATAACTAGAGCGTGTTGACGAATTATATGTCAATCCAGTTGTAGCCCAAGATTCTATCTTGGTTCGCCGTTTGGGGCCAAGTTAGAAACTTGGGCTACGAGCGCATTTCCCCGAATTCGTCAACAGAGCCTAACATTGATACAGCAGAAAGTCTGCTTAAGATGGCCATTCAGAAAGGAGATTTACAGTGCTTAAATCAGCATTCTTGGGTTGCGGTGGAAGGTCTGGAGGACACCATAGTGCCTACCAGTATGTGAACAACGGCAAACTCGTCGCGGTTTGTGATATGGATGAGGAACGTTTGAATACGCGTGGTGAAGCATACGGCATCCCGGTTGAGAAACGCTATACCGATGTTCACGAAATGTTGGAGAAAGAAAAACCGGATGTGCTGCATATTGTCACAGCACCCATCTGGCGCGTTGAGTTGATGACCATAGCTGCGGAGCATGAAGTTCCGGTAGCCATCGTTGAAAAGCCCGTCGTACTTCAGGGAGAGGACTGGAAACAAATTCGCGATCTAAATGAGAAATGCAAAACGAAGTTTGTGGTTAACACCCAGCTTCATTTCCATCCCCATAATATGATGTTGAAGCAGGATGTAGCAGAGGGACGCATAGGCGATATAAAGTTTATTGAGGCAAGCGCGCGCTCAACCGTCTGTGACCAAGGAGTCCACGTATTAGAATTAGCACAATCATACGGCGGTTTTGCAACTCCTGTTCGTGTTTTTGGAAATGTTGCAGGAGCTGGGCCTATCGACTCGCGTCAGCCTTCTCCGGCGACAGCAGCCGCTTCGATTGACTTTGAAAATGGGGTCCGGGTACAATTACTCTGTGGTGACGTTGCTCCCGAGACCAACGAGGGCGGTGGAACATGCTCCCACAAGCGGGTGGCCGTCCACGGTAGCAAAGGTTTTATACAGTGGACTATGCATTGGTGGGAACGAAGCACTCCGGAAGACGGATATGAAAGAGGAGAACACAGTTATGGTCAGCAGGATACACTGGCACAGGCAGCGTTGACTGATGCGGCGTTTGAGTGGGTAAAGGACGATTCTAAATTGCATCCCACGAGACTAGAGCGCGCTTTAGCCAAATTCAACGCGCTTCTCGGCGTTTATGTTAGCACGCTGACTCACGAGCCTGTGGACTTACCATTCGAGCCGCCTGATGGAATAATGAACGCTCTTAAGGAGAGGCTGACGTCTTCACAGAACTTGCTTTGAGGCGATAGCGAGATGTATTACTGATGCGGCGACATTGTTATACCAATTCAAAAAATAATGTAGCACCTCGTAGCGTCGTCCCTCTGTGGCGACACAATGCTGTGAGGTAATTGGCAGCACAGAGGCATGCCGCTACGTCTGGTATATTATTTTCATTTCTTGAAATGGTATTACCATCAATGGTATTGTAACAGCCCATGTTAGGAGATACAATAAAAATTCTGGAATATTGATAATATACGGCATTCGTATAAAGGTCGTTAGGCGTCGGAGGACACTATGAAAAGAATCAGAAAAGGATACAAGGAATTCTGGGCAGAGCGACTGCTGATTCAGTGTAAGCAATCCCTTGCGGGATTAATCGACCTCACGGAAATCTATCGGAAGGAAGCTTACTTCATAAAAGAAATACTTTGCCTCTCGCCCGGTCAAAAAGTTCTGGATTTGGGCTGTGGGGGAGGAGAGCACTGTCTTGCACTAGCACAGAAAGGCATTGAAGCAACAGGAATTGACATTGCCCCAGTTCTTGTCGATTATGCACGCAAGCAAGCCAAAGAAACAGGGGTATCGGCGATGTTTCTCTGTGCGGACATGAGAACGTTCCGCCCAGAAACGCAATTCGACGCGATCTTCACCTCTAGCGGCACATTTGGATTGTATGAGAATGATGTTGACAATCGGTCAGTTCTCCGGACGATTCGGGCCACACTTGCAGACAACGGTAGATTTCTCATTGGACCTAGTAACCCCAACTTGTTAGAGCAGGGGAGTTTCTCTGAGAAAGACTGGTTCTTCGTAGAAGATGGTTGTTTTCTGCGAGAGATAGCATGGAATCAATCCACGTTACTGTTTCGGGAGAATTGGCTATTCATAAATGAGGAAGGAACGGTCATCGAGTCAGGCGGTTTTGATGATGCATCTGATGGCCAATATGCAGGGGTCTATTCCTTGGGGCAATTGCGGAAAATGATAAGAGAGGAAGGTCTGGCATTCAAAGCTGCGTATGGTTCTTTTGAACTTCCTCCGAAACCATATGGAACTGATACACCGAGGTTGCTCATTGTAGGTCGTAAGGCTTAAGACGTGCGCAGCGCCTAACCAGTCGTTGCAGTTGACGGCGGGGAACTGTGATTTTACAATCATCATTTTACAATCATCAACAGGCAAATGGCGGTCCTAATACTTATTTAGGTTTGTCATTTCCCATACACGTTGCCATTAGTGCCATAACGGGAAGCATCAAGCCTAAACCAGTATAAGCCCTATCAAATAAGGCAATTCTTGAAGCTCGTTGAGCGTTACAATCTCAGTTTGGAGGATGAATAATGCAAGATTACCATATTAATATATTCTACTCCGAAGAAGGCGGAGGTTACATTGCTGATATACCCGACTTAGAAGCATGTTCAGCATTTGGTGAGACTCCTATCAAGGCGCTCCAGGAAGTCGAAAGAGCTAAGCGAGCTTGGTTAAAGGCTGCTAGCGCAGAAGGGAAAGCGGTACCAAAACCCAAGTATCGTCCACTCATATACCAAACAGTGCCAGCATAAGATGTGCTGAACCGAAAATAACCCGTCCTAAAATCCTAACCAGTCGTTGTCGTTAGGCGATTAGGACAGACCCAACGGATAGCTTGTAGGAGAGAATTTAATGCAAAACGTCACGCCAGATATTATCGTCGCAAAGATTTTCTGAAAATCCCTTAGAACCACTGAGCGACCAAGCAATCGCCGAGTTACTTGAGAACCATGGTATTTCAGTTCTTCGACGAACGGTGGCAAAATTTCGCAATCAATTGGGAATTTTGCCAAGCAGCAAACGTCGAAAACAGGAATGAGGAAGGCTTCTACAGCCTTGTCCGACGGAGTGAAAATAGATTTAACGCAATCAATTCCTAATCAGTCGTTGAATTTTCTGAAGGAGCTGGAAAAGTGTTTGCCAACGCAAGCTGGTCAAAAAATATAGAAAGGCGAAAAGATGCTTTTCTTGAAGTTCTCTCAGAAAGTAGCCCAAAATTCTATCGTAGCCGATTTCTGAACAAGGCAGAGCGATTGCTCTGCCTTTTCTTTTAGTTCAGTTTTGGTTCGTGGCCCAGGTTCTCCCAGTGGTCTTTTTTTTTAGTTCATGTAGGGTTTGAAAGTCGCGGACAGAGGGGCGATACTACATGGATGCATGCATATCAACTTAGGAATAGCTGCTAAATAACTTGGTTCTTCCGACTTTGGTGGGGGAAAATACAATTTTACTAGAAAACGAGATTGCTTCGCTTTGCTCGCAATGACAGCCTCTCCTTGTCATTGCGAGGAACGAGGTGGTTGCGAGTGTCAGTTGCGAGGAACGAAGCAAACTAAACTAATCTCATCTTTTAGACACGTTTCCACACTTAACCCTGAAGAACCAATAACTTCTGCATCCGCTAGAGGGGGAAAATGAAATCACTAATTCTTGCTGATATTCACGCCAACCTGGCAGCGTTTGAAGCTATCTTGGAGAAGGAAGGCTCTTGGGACACGTTTATTTTCCTCGGCGATGCTGTGATGGCAGGCCCAAATCCTGATGAGGTACTTTCCCTGCTTTCAAGTCTTGGTGGGACCTTTATCATAGGCAATCATGATAGAGAAGTACTTGAACTAGACTCCGATGCCTCCGTGACTAATCCCGACAAAAAATGGGGTCAGTGGCATCGGAAGAACATATCAAAGGCTAATCTTGACTTCTTGGCAAGTTTTCAGGAGAGTTGTGTCCTGGAAATTCAGGGGTTAGTCATGAGGTTTAGTCACGGGCGTCTATCACGCGAAATGGGTGGACGCCTTTGGCCGGATTCAAGTCCAGAAGTATTCGCGTTCCTGGCAAACCAGCATCCAGAATCCTACGTTTGGGTAGGCCATTCGCATGTGCAATTTCAGAAAACTCACGATGATACAACTTTTATCAATCCTGGTACAGTAGGCGCTGGGTACTTGGGTCAACCGCTGGCCTGCTACGCGATGATACGGGATGGACAGGTGGAATTAAAAGCCATATCTTACGATGTAGAGAAGACCTGCTGGGCAATGGAAAGCCGCGCTCGCGACATTGTGGAAGAGGCTTTTATTGAGGATTGGAAGGAATGCTGGCGCACCGGAGTGTTGCCTGCTCAGTACTTCATCCGAGATTATACCCCGCTTCGCGAGCGAGGATATCGGTGAACGAATTACGAAGTACGAATTACGAAGTACGAATAGGAGGTAATTGTTATGGAACCCATACGATTGGGTATTATTGGTTGTGGTGTGATAGGTAGCAGTCACGTGACAAATGTGACGAAATCACCTTTTGCGGAACTAGTCGCAGTAGCCGATGTGATGGAGGAACGTGCGAGAGCTACTGCAGAGAAGTTCAACATACCGTCATTTTACAACAACGATGAGGACCTGCTCAACAACGAGCAAATTGAAGCCGTATGGCTTGCGATGCCCGCAGGTGTCCGAACACCGATAGTTTTCAAGGCTCTAAAAAAAGGTAAGCACGTCATTCTGGAAAAGCCTGCTGCGAGCAACGCCGGTGAAATCAAGAAGATGATTCAATTGCGTGGTGACCGCGTTGTGGCATGTTGCTCACCCCGATGTGCTTTCAGTGGACATGCAGAGGCCGCAGCTAAGTGCGTTGCATCGGGCACATTGGGCAAAATCCGCGTCGTGCGCGTCCGGGCGATTGGCGGAACTTCGCCAAATCCTTCAGCCAATCCTCCACCCTGGAGGCAGAGCATGAAATTAAATGGCGGCGGAATACTTGTGAATTGGAGTTGCTACGACCTGGACTACCTGATGCAGATAGTCAATTGGCAGTTGCAGCCACGGGTTGTCTTGGCCAAATGGTGGCCAATTGCAGAGAACATGTCCGCTTACGTAGCATCAGGGTCCGACGCCGATTCTCACTACACAGCGTTCATCCAGTGTGATGACGATATCGTGTTGACAATGGAACGCGCTGAGTTTTCCAGCGCTACTAACGACCAAGCGTGGGAGATTATCGGCACGGAAGGAACACTACATTTGCCGATGGTGTCGCAGAAAGGCAAACCGAATGCCGTTATATTGGATAGATTCGTGCCGGGCGAAGGAATTGTCTCCGAGGTAATCTGGGAAGAAGGACAAGGTGGTTCTTCAGAAGGCGGTGTTCTGGAGAATTTCGTTCGTGCGGTGCGCGAGAACAAAGAGCCGAAGACGACTCTGGAACGCGCACTTGTAATGCAGAAGATTACCGACGCAATCTATGCTTCCACAGAGACAGGTGAGGCCATTCATATCTCTTGAAGATTGGAGAATGAAGACTTAAATTCGGACGTAGTCCAAGATTCTATCTTGGCTCTGCCTACTGCCAAATTAGAAATTTGGGCTACAACTCAACAGAAAAAGGAGGTAATCATGATAGACAAAAACGCTTTATCCAACGATACCATAAATAACCGAACTTCATCGGCGGAACGTTATGTTTTCCCCAACAACATCGAAAGTGCCATTTCCTCGGCAGCTTCCTTCATGAGAAAGGTAGTCGATGGCCATGCCTACGGCATCAAGGATGGCACTTCATCGGAACAGACAGACCCGAATCTCAAGGACCCCGTAGAGAATTCTACATTGGTCAAGAAGGTCGCTTCCATGTTCGGTGCTTCGCTGACGGGCATTTGCATCCCTGAAAGACAGTGGTTCAAGTCGTCTGATGGAATCGAAGAGATGGGATTTTCTGATGATAACATTCGGGCTGTAGTTATTGCTGTTGCTATGAATCCAGACCCGTTTCATGGTTCCCCAAGCATGGCGATAAGCCGGGCAACCAGCATCGGCTACATGGAAATGGCTATCGCCGCAGGATGTGTCGCCGAGTTCATAAGAGGACTGGGATACCGGGCTGTGGCTTATGGGAACGACCGCGCCATAAGCACTCCGATGGGAGAGAAAGCGGGACTTGGACAGATAGGCCGCAACTGTATGCTCGTAACGAGGGAGTTCGGTCCCTGCGTTCGCCTATCTAAGGTGTTCACTGACATGAACCTTGCACCCGATAAACCTTCTGATTTGGGAGTAAGAGAGTTCTGCGAAACATGCAATCGTTGTATTGAAGCCTGTCCTGTCGGGGCGTTTATGAATGTCAAGGAAAGAAAAGATATTCACCAAGACACGGTTGTGGACGAATACTGGAAGATTGATGGAGTCAAGTGCAGAGGATACTGGAGAGAAATTGGAAGCAGTTGTGGTATCTGCATAACAGTATGTCCCTACCATGAAAAAACTTAGGATTGGCAATTAAGTAATTACTCAAGAAACCGAGTTTTTTGAAAAAAACTCGGTTTCTATTTCAAAATTACCATCCGCTTTATCGCGGAGAATTTGCCAGCGTCGAGCCGATAAAAATAGACGCCGCTCGATACTCTCTCACCAACGCCATTCCTGCCACCCCAGTGAGCAGCGCGGTCTTTTGTGGTGTAGATACCAGCGTGTTGGTCGCCGAGTACGAGCGTGCGGAGAAGCTCGCCGGAAATGTCATAGATAGAAATCGTTACGTTCGCGTTTTCTGCTAATTGGAATGGAATCCACGTATCAGGATTGAACGGGTTTGGATAATTTTGCAACAACGCGGTATAATCCGGAATCGGGTTGTAGTGTGGATTTACGATTTTATAGGCGTTTTCAATATCTGTTGGGTCGATCGTAACCTGCTTTTCTGCGACAAGCCGTCCATCTGCGTCTATAACCTCAATTGATAGCGGGTCCCCTGCTTCAACAACTGCGCGACGGTCAGAATCGACGAACACCACGCGGAATGCGGATGACGTAGGGAACGCTCCTGGTACTTTGTTACTTTTAATCTGATATGTAGAGCGCTCTGTTAGAGCGCTGTTGCGGACGGAAACGGTCAAATGTCCAGCATCGCGCAATTCGATAGGTAGTTCTCCTGCGATGACAAAAGCCCATGTATCCCCGAATAAATTCGGGCGTCCAGAACGGGAATGTGCCGTAGCGGACACTCTCCGTCCCGTCCCGTTTTCGGACTGGGGCGCGGCATTGGCGTTATCCCACGCTGCACCGGTAAAATCAACATCTTTGTCAGCGGTGACGTTGACGATGTAGCCTTGTCCGCCATCAATAGAAAAACCGTCGTCGGTGTCGTAACCCGGAAGATATGACATCCACTCTTTTGCAACATTATCGAAGCGGATTAGCACCGTCACATCCTCTATATTTTCAGCAAAGGATTTAGCGGTGTAAGGCGTGCCGGGATGGTTGGGCAGGGAAATCATATTCAATCCTGTGATGAACGCAATCGTGAGTGTGCCTTCAGAACTAGGGGTTCCTAAGTTTATTACAACCGTATCAGATACATTCGAGTTTGTCGCCGTCGCAGTAATTGTCACCGTTCCTGGCGTCGTCCCCGCTGTGTAAGTTGCCGTATACGTGCCATCGTTGTTGTTAGTCACTTCGCTGAGTACGCCATCGCCGTCGAGGGTCATGGTGACAACCTCATCCGTCACAGGATTGTCTTCGTGTGAAGTCATGGTCGCCGTGATAAGCGAAGTCGATTCGCCATCGGGAGGAAGGCTCGAAGGTGATGCTTCCACTTCTATCGTGGGCAAATTTCCTAACGTAAAAGAACGAACAGCGGAAAAATTACCGATGACAACTCTATCGCGAACAGCGGCCCGCCACTGATAAATGCCTGCGGGTAAATCCTCGGTTGGGGTAAATTCGGCTTCATCGCCTGATTTATAATCAAGTTTTGACCAACCTGACACAGAAACATTTTGGTCATAGGTTTTGTAAATCGTCGCAAAGTTGTCCTTACTCAATTCGATTATGCAGCCTAAATCATCATCTCGATTATCCGTCTCCACACTGGTATCAATCACGTTGAACTTGAAAGTTGGTCGGTGAGATGCTAAAGACGCCCCATCCTCCGGCGCAATCAGTTCAGGCTTGGGCATAGCATCTGTCCAAATTGTTCCATTTTGACCAGGTTGGTGGTTGCTACTCCCCCCTCCTCTGGCGCCACCACTGACGCTGAGTTTATCCGCTACATCATTGATGTTGACGCCAGTCTCATAGAACAATTTTATACGTCCGCCGCCACCGCCACCACAATAACTACCTCCATTGCCACCATTGGCTGTGATTGAGCCTGCGATTTCGAGATTCATCCGGCTCAGAACCAGCACACCACCGCCGCTACCTCCGCCGGCATGAGTGCCGCCATTGCCTCCACTAGCCGTAATTGTACCATAGATAGCAACATCACCTGTTGAAATGATGGATATGCTTCCGCCGCCTTTACCGCCTTGATGACCACCATTATTACCTCCGCGTGAACCCATCTCTATCATCAGGGAGAAATGATCGCCATACGTATTGCCTCCTGCTTTACTACTTCCGTTGCCGCCTTTACCGCCATAGCCGCCTCCACCTGTATTAGAACCATCACCGCCAATGCCTCGTGTGTCTCCACCAGCGTAGTTGGCATTTATTGACGCGTCTTCCCCAAGAACGAAATTGTTGCATTCAAGGGAAAATGTTCCTGAACCTTCGAGCGAATCGGAATACGGGATGACGTAGACGACACCACCGTTAATGCTCATGTCATTGACATACCAATTCCCAAGGAGGTATAGTGCGCCTGATTCGACTGTTACACTTCCGATAGGTTGCTCTTGAGTTCCTACATTTCCATTTATGCTGAGTTTGCCCAATCGGAGAAGTATTATTTGGGCGGTTATATCTCCATTGATGGTCAATATGCCGTCGTGCTTTACGAATATAACGCCGTAACATCCACCTTCAACAGCAACTTCTTCTCCATCGACAATGAGGTCAGGACACTCTTCTGCTGATGCAGAGCCAATAACCCAGCACCACATAACAAGGGTTAAGATTAGAAATATATGTTTGATTCTTGGCGTTTTGCCTTTCGTTTTCATAATTGTCTTACTCTCCTTTATGCTTTTCACTTATTATTTCGGCAATTGTTGCAGCATCCATCAGGAAAATTTTGCTTAAAGGACACAATCTAAAAGTTTACTATTCTGCCAAACGGGTTTATTGTTTGAGTCAAAATTTGGATTATCATTTGATACTATTGGCTCTTCAGGGTTAAGTGTGGAAACATCGTTACAGTTAGATTGCTTCGCTTTGCTCGCAATGACAAAAAAGGGGCTGTCATTGCGAGCAAAGCGAAGCAATCTCATTCTTTAAATGTTTTTCCACACTCAAGTCGGAAGAACCATACTATTTTGAAGGGTGACGGTTACTCAGGAGATAAAAGCATTTCCACCGGAAATTCAATAATTAACCCTGTAATCTTTTGAAGTATTAACGCAGCATCCATACAGCTAAGAGAGCCATCATTTGTCACATCTCCTCTCACCTGCTGGTCACTGCTTAAAATCAACTCTCCTATAACGTGCTGCATGACCAACGCGGCATCGGCCGGAGTGACCTTTCCATCGTCGTTTACATCACCATGAATTACCTCTTTTTCTGTAACACCAATGTTGTGCCGCTTGACTGCGATTGCACCTTCGGAGTTGACGTAGTAATTGAAACGATACCTGCCCCGCTGCTCGGGATGGCTTCGCCGATTTGCCATTATAGAAGGAGTTGTGACTGTGAGAAAGATAGTGTAGCGTTGTTCTTTGTCTAGCATTCTTGTATCCCAGTTGCAAAGCACTTCGTCATATTTATTGCCATACCCTGAGTCTATCTTTTTAATTGGTTGTTCTCCTATGCCATAATGCACACTCCACTGAAGGTCAGAATCATCATTGTCAGAATCTACGACTAATCCTACAATCTCAACTACACCGCTGACCATGCTGCCGTCTACAGGAAAACTGATATTAACTGATGGGAAATCCCAGATACACTTGAATTTTCTTTCTGCTATCTCACTTTCATTGCCTGCATTATCAATGGAACGCACATGTACTGTAACAAAAATCACCTCATCATTTTGATAATAAGAATGACGCCAATTTATTTCACCCTCTGCTTCTAACCAACCCGCACCATTAATATTGACCTCAACTTTAGCTATTCCATACGCGTCATCTGCAATTCCTGATATGGTTATTTCTTTTTGGAAAATGTTGAAATTAGCATTGAAAACAGGATTCTGTATCGTTACTGTTGGCCTGTCATTATCAACTTGTAGAGAATTTGACGTTCCCTGGCCTTCGTTTCCTGCTCTATCTTTGCATTTCAATCGCAGTATCATTGTGTTAATTTCATTTCCACTTAGGTCATAACCATCTGGAATAATTCCGGTTATCTGTCCAGCTTCATCAATGTTGATATACTCTTTGACATCGTTGGTGAACGACAATCCACCTTCAGCCTTCAGGTATGCTTCTATCAGTTGAGCGCCTGCCTCGACTTCGCCCGATACGTACAGTTCAGTATAATCCTTCGTAAAGTCGCCGGTTGCCCCCTTCGATTTAAGTTGGACAGTCGGTACTGGGTCGGTATTATCAACGTTGATTGCAATTTCATATATCTTCCTGTTGCTTATTGTATCTATCGCCGTCAGACGAAGCGTGTATTCTCCGTCGCCATCCTTCGTTGTGTCCCAATTACCCAATTCGCCATTGTCAACTTCTGTATCGCCATAATCGATAGTTTTTTCTTGCTCGCCGCTCTTTCGCCGCTTCAGAATCCAACTGTTCAATCCATTCGGACCGCCAAGTACAGTGCCAGTGATGGTAATTCCTCCATATATATAAGCGTCTTCGATAGGAGAAATAATTACTGCATACAACTCTTCTACATAAGTGAAACCATCCTCCAAAGTATCGAAGTTGCCATCGGGATTTTCTACGACTACATCTACTTTTCCAGCATTTCCTGATGGTGTTTTCGCTGTGATTTCCGTTAAAGAGATAACGTCAACACCGGTAGCATCATTCTCGCCTATCTTGACTGTTGCGCCCTGTTCAAAGCCTTCGCCTGTGATGGTAACATCAGTGCTGCCAAAAATAGGTCCGCTATTGGGCACAATCGAGTAAATTATCGGCAGTTCCTTGTACTCAAATCCATTCTCAAGTGTGTCGCTTCCCCATTCCGTAGTTACCACCACGTCAACCACACCGGCGGCATGAGGAGGAATATCGGCTGTAAGGTGAGTAGCATCAACAACATTCACATTCGTCGCTTCATTTTCATCGAAGTTAACCGAAGTTTTGCCGATTACAAAATTTTTGCCTCTGATTTCGACAGAAGCGCCGCTATCTACTTTGCCGACAGTTGGCGTAATGCTTTCAATTGTCGGAGGTTCGTGATAAGTAAATCCATCTTTTAGAGTCGCAAATTGCCTATCAGGATTTTCAACAACAAGGTCTACATCTCCGGCTTCGCCTGCTGGAGTTTTGGCTGTGATTTCCGTCTTAGATTTCACATCAACATCGGTGGCGTCACTCCCCCCAATTTTAACCTTCGCTCCGGCTTGGAAATTGGAACCGGTAATCGTAATCTCCGTGCCGCCAAGCGTTGAACCATCAGACGGCTCAACTGAAATTATCATGGGTGGACCTAACTCAACCGTAACCGTCATCTCATCCGTATCCTTGCATCCATTATCATCAGCTACAGTCACAGTATAAGTCATAGTTTCGTTCGGACTTGCGGTTGGATTTGCGATATTTGGATTATCCAGACCGGTTGTGGGTATCCAACTGTAAGTGTAATGTGCCGTGCCGCCAGATGCAGTTGGGTCGCCGCCTATCTGAGTCGAGCCGCCCTGCGCGATGTTTTTATCATCTCCAGCATCGGCAATAAGTTCAGTATGCACGGTAACGGTCACACTGTCGGTTGCCTGTTGTGGTGTTTCGCTGGAATCGGTGACAGTAACGGTGTAAGTCGTCGTTTCAGTTGGAATCGCCGTTGGATTTGCTATGGTTGCATCATCTAAACCAGTTGTGGGTGTCCAATTGTAGGTGTAAGGTGGCGTGCCGCCGGAAGCGATTGGATTGCCGCCAATCTGGGTAGAACCACCGTTATTGGGATGACAGATGGTTTTGTCTTCCCCTGCATCGACAACAAGGGGAATTGGCCCTAAGTATTCATAAGCACCTATGTCTGGATTGGAATCTCTTTCATTGCCTTCTATGTCATCAGGCGGTGCGTCTTCAGATGTGCCAGCATTGACACATGGGGAACCAGCTTGTAAGTGATAATCACCACTTTCTGGGTCAACAAACATCGGGTCGGTGTCAATGTTGCTTTCGCCTTCCCAACCACCTTTAATATCAGAGTAGGTGATAGTGATTGTAGAACCATCAAGATAAATTTCATCTGGGCCATTGTTCCAAAGAATTGTATTGATTACCACAGGAGAAGCAGTTTGGCAGTATATTCCACTGCCATAATCTGCCGAATTATTTGCAATTGTGTTATTAGACGTTTCTTGAGATTCGAGACGCATTCCCCCACCATACCGAGCGGTGTTGCCCGTGATGATATTATTTGTTACTATACCAGATGGAGAACCATGACTGCATATCCCACCACCATAAGAAGCCGCAGAATTATTTCTGATGATGTTATTTTCTATCACAGTCGATGCAACATAAAGAATCCCACCGCCCCAACCTGCAGTTGAATTGCCTTCAATAATATTATGTTCTATTATCGGGGAAGCATTATTCAGGCAGTATATTCCCGCGCCATGACTGCCTGTATGGATCTCTTTGATAATATTGTTTTTTATTGTAGGCGAAGAATTATCACAGCGTATCCCACTGCTGTTACCATTTGTAATAGTGAAGCCACTGATAACTGCTGATGAATCTTGTCCTCCGCGGAGATGAAATCCTCGTCCATCATTTTCACAGTCAATCACAGTTGATTCTGCCCCATTTTCTGAAGTAACGATAATATTCTTCCCTTTAAAACTCAGATTCTTATTGCCGATTCCCTTATATGTTCCATCAGCTACTATAACAGTGTCCCAGTCAAATGCAGCATCAATCCCTTCCTGAATTGTATTGAAGGGATGCTCTTGTGAACCATCTTCGATACCTG
>SDBU01004518.1_pt1 | contig 17050 bp, 16 predicted proteins | sample 2277071 | NCBI WGS metagenome assembly SDBU01 (sample SAMN10397929, study PRJNA504765) | marine sediment metagenome | isolation source: marine sediment core GS08_GC12, 126 cmbsf | place: Arctic Ocean: Gakkel Ridge, Loki's castle | collected 2008 | reverse complement strand
CTTAGGCTACGTCGAAGCTGGAAAATTGGCGGAACTCATTGATAAGATAGCAGAGGTTGAAAGGATGCTCAAGGCGTTGATAAAATCGTTAGAAAAAAACACTTGGCCCCTTGAATCCTCGAATCCTTGTCTGCCTTGCAGGCAGGATTTTCTACAACTAATCTGGAGAAGAACCGTATATGAATACCATATAAGAAGGATGGAATGATGGAACAGGTTAAGGCGCTTAATGTGGCAATTGTGGGTGGTGGCCCCGGGTGCAAGGCGATTATGGATATGATATTTGCGGCAAAGCTCAGCCAGCTTCATATGAAGCTGGTGGGGGTGGCTTGTAGCAATACCAAGGCCGTGGGTTATTGCTATGCCCAGGAAAAAGGGATTTATACAACAACAGACTACCATGACCTTTACAATCTCAAAGATCTCGACATGATCATTGAGCTGACGCGTCGCGACGAGATGGCAAATGAAATCTTCCGAACCAAGCCAGACCACGTGCGAGTGATGGATCACGTTGCTGCCCGCGTGTTCTGGGATGTTTTCCAAATTGAAGAAGAAAGGATTGTGGAGCGCAAGCGCTCGGAGGAGACAACCAAGCTTGCCTATGCAGAACTCAATCAGATATTCGAGACCTCGGCCGACGGAATGCGTGTGATTGACAAAGACTTCAACGTACTTCGAGTTAACCAGACCTTTTTGGCCCTGTCAGGTATGAGCAAGGATGAAGCAATCGGCAAGAAATGCTATGAGGTATTTCGCGGTCCCGTGTGTCATACACCTAGTTGCCCGCTGACCCGTATTCTCGACGGCGAGGAACGTATTGAACGCGATGCAGAAAAGGAACGCAGCGACGGAACTACGGTCACTTGTATTGTGACGGCAACTGCTTTTCGGAGACCTGACGGAAAACTCATTGGCATTGTCGAAGATTTCAAGGATATCAGTGAGCGCAAGCGAGCAGAGGAGGCAATTCAGGAGAGTGAGAAATACTATCGTGAAACCATCGATGCAATGGGAGACTGGATACTAGTTGTTGACCCGGATTTGAAAATTGTACTGTTCAATGAAGCCTTTATGCAGATCAACAAGGAGTTGGGCCTGACTACGGACGTGATTGGCCGAAGCCCGATGGAAATTTTTCCCTTCTTACCTGATATCCTTATTGATGAATACCGCTGGGTATTTGAAAACAAAAAGGTTCTTATTACTCAGGAGACCACAAAAATTGGCGGCAGGGAATTTGTCACTGAATCGCGCAAGATACCTTTATTTAAAGAAGGGAGCGTCGTTAGGGTGGTCTCGGTTATCCGTGACATTACCGAGTCGAAGCGCCTTGAAGCCCAACTCCAGCAGGCCCAGAAGATGGAAGCTATCGGCACGCTGGCTGGCGGGATTGCCCATGACTTCAATAACGTCCTCATGGCTATCCAGGGGCACACGTCTTTGGTATCGCTGCGTACTGACCGCGACCATCCGAATTTTGGACATATGAAGGGGATTGAGGATATGGTTCAAAGGGGGGCGGATCTTACAAGACAGCTCTTAGGTTTTGCCAGGGGTGGCAAATATGAGGTTAGGGCGACTGATCTAAACGAGCTCATCGAGAAGTGCTCTGAGATGTTCGGCCGCACTAAAAAGGAGATAAAGGTTGATAGAAAATACCGAGAGATCTGGCCGGTGGAAGTAGATCAAGCACAGATTGAACAAGTGTTGTTAAACCTCTATGTCAATGCCTGGCAGGCCATGCCCAAGGGAGGAAGCCTCTATGTAGAAACGAGCAATGTTGTGCTTGACGAAAACCACACCAAGCTCTTTGGTGTGAGCCCCGGCAATTATGTAAAGATCTCTGTCACCGACACCGGCATTGGTATGGATAAAGCTACGCAGCAAAGGATATTTGACCCGTTCTTTACCACCAAGGAGATGGTCCGTGGGACAGGCTTAGGTCTTTCCTCTGCTTATGGGATTATCAAAAATCATGGTGGCATCATAAATGTCTATAGTGAAAAGGATGAAGGAACCACGTTTAACATCTACCTGCCGGCTTCAGAAAAGGAGATTGCAGTGAGAGAAGAGAGGCTGGCTGACGAGATCTTGAAGGGGACAGAGACGGTTCTTCTTGTAGATGATGAGGATATGATTGTTGATGTTGGCGAGGAGATGCTCAAAGAAATGGGCTACAAGGTTTTGGTGGCCAGAGGTGGGAAAGAAGCAGTAGAGGTTTACGCAAAACGCAAGGAAGAGATTGATCTTGTCATCCTCGACATGATCATGCCGGACATGGGCGGTGGGGAGGCCTATGACAGAATGAAAGAGAAGAACCCTAAGGTAAGGGTTATTCTTTCAAGCGGCTACAGCATAGACGGCCAGGCCGCCGAGATCTTGGAACGCGGTTGTGATGCCTTCATTCAAAAGCCGTTCAATATAAAGGAGATGTCTGGAAAAATCAGGGAGATTCTGGAGAAGAAGTAGGTTTTTGGAGCACTTGCCCCGATGGGATAACCTTGAACCTCTGTGTCTTGAGACCCTGTTTTCCTTGACATATAAGGCTTTTTCCCCGTACTCTGACCCTCAAAAAACAAGTTCTCATCGGTTCAAGATAAGTGAAAATGTTTACTCTGTCGGTTCAATGGGGGAACCTCACCATGCATAGAAAAACCGTTGCTTTGTTCTCACGCCCGAGGGTTATTGACCAGATACGTGCATCCCATTTGCGAATGGTTCTTTGCCTTATTGTCGTTTTCGCCCTTTTGTTTCCTGGTATGTGTAGGGCAGAAAAGAAGCCCCTGCAAATGGATGCCGCCGACGAAACGTCCACAAGGACCCCTGCGGAAGGGACTCCCAGCCCTGCGACCGAAGAAAAGGACCCGGCCGTACTTGAAGAATTAAAGGCGAGGAAGGCGGACCTGGACATGGAACGGACCCGGCTCGAGAAGGAACGAGCGGAACTTATGAAAAAAGGGCAGGAACTGAGAGCAACCAGAGCGATCTGGAGGGTTAACGCTGACTTGAGAGAGCTCAATGAGCGGATTGCTGCATACCAGAAGAAAAGAGATGCCCTTGAGAAAGACTGGGACGCCCATTATGCCTCGCTGAAGGATTCGCCCGAGCTTGAAGGATTAAGGGCGAGGAAGGCGACTTTAGACGTGGAACGCATCCAACTGCAAGAGGAGCTATCGAAGCTTGTGGAAAAAGAGCGAAACACGAGGCAAAGGAGAAAGATCCGATGGCATAAACGTAACTTGCAAGAACTCAATGAGCGGATTGTTGCATACCAGCAGAAAAGAGATGCCTTTGAGAAAGACTGGGACGCCTTTTACTCCTCGCAATAAGAACAAATAAACTCATGACCGTCCCCTCTGAAAACCGAGAAGTTTTTCCTTCGTTCTATAATGAGCGAACCCCTTGAGAGATACCAACTGGCGTCCTCAATCCCGCAGGGCGGGATCTTGGACAGTCTTTGAATCCCGATCGTTGATCGGGACGAGAAAGGCCGCCTTTCACGCCTATCCATAAAAAAGGGACTTGCTGAGGAATCAACAAATCCCTTAAAAAGAAGCTGGCGTCCCCAATCCCGCCTTTGGCGGGATGCCTGCCGGGATCTGGAGCCGGCAGCCAGCCAAAAGAAAAAAGGACTTGCCAAATAACACAAGCCCTTGGAAAAGCAATTTGGCGTCCCCAACCGGATTTGAACCGGTGCTGCCGGCGTGAAAGGCCGGTGTCCTGGACCTGGCTAGACGATGGGGACGCTGGTGGGCCGTGCTGGATTCGAACCAGCGACTCTCTGCTTAAAAGGCAGATACTCTGCCAACTGAGTTAACGGCCCTTTTGCGTAAAGTGGTAACACCATACCGCCTGGGTGTCAAGGAGAAAGGCGGTCGAAATGGGGCCTTCATGCCCGCTGGTATTGGTTTTTGTTGAAGTTGACAAACCCCATATAGTGTGCTTTTATTGATTTTCGAACAAAGAACGTTTGCCCGCATTACAAACATTGGAAAAGGAGCGTGACAATGGGACAAGGTGTTTTGGACGTTGATGACAACAGCTTTGAATCAGAGATATTAAAGGCTGAAAAGCCGGCTTTGGTCGATTTCTGGGCGCCCTGGTGCGGCCCTTGTAAGGCTATCGGTCCAGCTCTCAAGGAATTGGAAGAGACATACGGGGACAGCATCATTTTTGCCAGATGTAATGTAGACAACAGCCCCAATACCCCAACCCAATACAGCATCCGTGCCATTCCTACCCTCATTCTGTTCCAAGACGGTAAGGTGGTCGACCAAGTCGTTGGTGCTGTGCCAAAATCCGACCTTGAATCATTAGTGCAAAAAGTACTCTAAATGTCTGAAGATCTCTACGATGTTGCCATAATCGGCTGCGGACCTGGCGGGCTTCAGGCAGCTATCCATGCTGCCAGCAAGAAGGCAAGGGTTGTCGTCTTTGGAAAGCCACGCAAAAGTAGTCTGTACAAGGCCCACGTAGCCAATTACTGCTGCTACGAAAAGCCGATCTCGGGCAAGGAGATACTTGAGACCGGAAGGAAACAGGCTGAAAGCTTTGACGCAGTATTCGTGGAAGAAGATATCATCGAAACGAAAAACGAGAATAATCTATTCAGCCTCGTCACGGAAAGTGGTGCAGCCCTCACTTCCAGGACCCTTGTCCTTTCTATGGGAGTTTCCCGAAAAAAGCTTGGCGTCAAAGGAGAAAAGAGGCTTGTGGGTCGTGGTGTGAGCTATTGTGTGGATTGCGATGCCAACTTTTTCAAAGGCATGGATGTGGCGGTTGTGGGCAATGAAAGCGCTGCCGTAACCGGGGCCCTGACCCTCTTATCGTATGCCAGGACCGTGCACCTGGTCTGCCGGAAACTTATGGTCATAGACACGCTTTACGATCGATTGAGAGGCAGCCAGGTTAAGGTCGTGGAAGACACCTGGGTTAAGGAAGTCATTGGGACGGATGAGGTGGAGGGGGTATTGCTGAAAAACGGTGACACCCTGAACGTCAAAGGGGTCTTTGTTGAACTGGGTGCAAAGGGTGCCCTGGAGCTGGCAGCCAACCTTGGGGTTGTCTTTGATGCAGAAACCTTTAGTTCTGTCGAGACCAACAAGAAACAGGAAACCAACATACCCGGCCTATATGCGGCTGGGGATATTACCGGCCAGCCATGGCAAATAGCCAAGGCTGTGGGCGAAGGGTGTGTGGCAGGGATCGAGGCGGCAGAATATGCCAAGAAGCTCGCCGATTCCTAACTAGAACCCATCTCAAAAATGCGTCTAAGTCCCCATGGCGGCGTTGCGGGTCGGCTCAAAATGCTCATCCCGCCGTCAGGCGGGGCCCTGAACCCTGATCCACATTTTTGAGATGCGTTCTAGTTTCCATCCATAAATGGCCCTTTTGTTGCTCGGCAACAAAACTCCTCAGTTATGAATTGGAAATTTACCCGGTGCTCAACACTTGTTACGTTATTTATGGATGGACACTAACTAAGCGTCTAAGGATACTTTTATGAATCTGAAGAAGGTAGTCTATTTTGCCATCGTGCTGTGGATAGGGGCTCAGGTGTCGGGCTGTGCCTGGTTTCAGACCAAAGAGAAGGAGACAGCTCAGGAACTTGCCGAGGCTGGCATGGAGGCCTTCAGGGACGAAGACTATAAAGAGGCTATTGAATATTTTGAAAAACTGAAGGACTGGTATCCATTCAGCCGGTACGCCATCTTAGCCGAGCTCAAGCTTGGGGACGCCTACTACCACCGCGAGGAGTACGAGGAAGCCATTTTTGCCTATGAGGCATTCGAAAACCTTCATCCCAAGAATGAAGCTGTCCCGTACGTGGTCCATCAAATAGGCCACTGCTATTTTGATCGGCTCGATTCCATTGACCGGGACCAAACCATGGCCAGGAAGGCGCTTCAGGTTTTTGAAAGGCTAATCCGCACCTATCCCGCCAGCCCTTATGTCAGGAAGGCCGAGGAACATATAAAGGTGTGTAATAAAAGCTTGGCTGAACATGAGTTCTATGTGGGCCTGTTCTATTATAAGGGCGAGCATTACAAGGCTGCCTTGGAGCGTTTCAAAGCGGTTATCAGGTCGTACCTGGACCTGGGGGTTCATCATAAGGCTCTTGAGTACATTCCCCTGTGTATAGCCAAGATCGACGAAGACGTTCGCGACAAGAAGAACTTAGAGGCTTCGCCCCAATCGGAGTAATGGAGTATTGAAGTGATGGAGTGATGGGTTTAAGTGAGTTGTAGAGATTCCAAGACGTTCTGACTAACATGATCTTCAAGACCATGCTCCTACTGCCATTTGCTTATCTTCTGGGCTCTGTGCCCTGGGGTGTAATCCTGACTCGCGTCTTCAGCGATGTGGATATTGGGTCCGAGGGCAGCGGAAATATAGGGGCCTACAATGTGTTTCGGGTGGCTGGAAAGAGTCTCGGGCTCATGACCCTTGGGGGAGATCTGCTCAAGGGTGCCATCCCTGTGCTGGTTGGGATCTTCTGGTTAGGCGTTTCAGATTGGAAAGGGGAGGTGTTGGTCTCCCTGATAGCGCTTTCGGCTTTTGCCGGTCATCTCTTCCCTGTGTTCCTGGGCTTTAAGGGAGGCAAAGGGGTGGCCACTGCTGCTGGTTGCTTCCTGGTAATCTCGCCTCTTGTGTTCCTGATTAGCGTACTGGTCTATGTATTGGTGCTGTGCTCGTGGGGGTACTCCTCGGCAGGTTCTCTTTCTGCGGCAGCTATCCTCCCAGGGGCGGTGTGGCTTGCTACTCACTCGGTTCCCCTGACAGGCTGTGCCTTAATCATGGCCGTGATCATGTTTGTTCGTCATGCAGACAACATCAGACGCCTGCTTAAAAGGACAGAACACTCGTCGCTCCGCCCATAAGGGGAGAGATTTCAAAGGTCTCAAGGAGAGCTTATCTCAGGAGACCATCTTCGCAGTATATAATAGGGGGATGTAACGGGGATGTATATTATCACACAGCCTTATAGACACCTCGACCGGCCCTCTTGATCTTACCCTGCTTGCCTAGCCTGAAAAGAACATTCCGAATCTTCTTGTCTTCGAGACCCGTGCGTGCTTTGAGTGTCGCCACATCCACACCAGTCCGGTACTTCCTCATGACTCGCAGGACTTTTTCTGGACTTGTCATTTGAGGTTTCGCCTTTGATACCCGCTTCTTCTTGGTAGCAGCCTTCTTGCCTGTTTTTGCACGTGCCGCGACCTTCGTTGCCCTCTTCCGGGGCTTAAGGGCCTTTTCCAATGCCTGCACCCTTTTTGTCAGCCGGTCAAATTCTGACCTTGTCGGCATCTTAAGGGAAAGAAGAGATTTCTCGGTCTTTTTTATCAATTTATCAATCTCTTTTTTCGTCGGAATTTTGATACGATCAGTCACGAATTCGATCAAAGGTTCTATAGTAAAAGATTTTTGCTTCTTTTTCATAAGGCCTCCCTGCGTTGTTTGGCGTCCTGGGAAATCTTCAGTAATCAACCCGTTCTTTCAACTCTTTGCCGCACTTGAAGAAAGGAAGCTTTTTAGATGGTATCTCAACAGGGGCGCCGGTCTTAGGGTTTCTTCCTACATAGCCTTTGTAATCTTTCACAAAGATGCTGCAAAAGCTACGCATCTCCACCCTCTCACCCCTGGCAAGGGCGTCTGAAATGGCGTTGAAGAAAATGTCAACAACCAGCTCAGCCTTTGCGTTGCTGATACCTGCTTCCTTGTGTAAAGCATCGATGAGGCTTGACTTGTTCATGAGTCCTCCCTCTCATGGGTCTCGTGTTCATTCTTGTGATCCAGATTATTTAATAAAAAATAACACCTTGAAAAGTCAAGAGAAATTTCTCCAAAAACCACACTCGAACCCATCTCAAAGATGTGGATCAGGGTTCAGGGCCCCGCCTGACGGCGGGATGAGCATTTTGAGCCGACCCGCAACGACGCCATGGGGACTTAAACGCATTTTTGAGATGGGTTCTAATACCTTTGCTGGATCTCAGCCACGACCGACTCTACCAGGGATTGGATTTCAGAAAGCCGGGCCTGTGAAAGGGTCTCAAATCGCAGGACTAATACAGGTTGGGTATTGGAAGCCCTAACTAGACCCCATCCATCTTCAAAGAGAATGCGCACGCCGTCTATATCAATGATGTCATACCTCTCACGGAAGTACTCGGTGACATCCTTTACCACTTGAAATTTTCTGTCATCCGGACACGGCACCCGGATCTCAGGGGTCGTGTGGGTCTTTGGGACATCCCTTAACAGTTCTGTAATGCTCTTTCCTGTTGCTGCCAAGATCTCCAACAAACGACAAGAGGCGTAAACAGCATCATCGTAGCCAAAGTACCGGTCAGCAAAGAACATGTGTCCGCTCATCTCCCCGGCCAGTTCAGCCTCGACTTCTTTCATCTTCTGTTTGATCAGGGAGTGCCCTGTTTTCGACATCACTGCCCGGCCACCGCGTTTTTCTATGTCATCATACAGGGTCTGGGAACACTTGACCTCGGCAATGAACGTAGCACCGGGTTTTCTGGAAAGGATGTCCCTTGCGTATATGATCATCAATTGGTCACCCCATATCATATCGCCTTTTTCGTCAATGACGCCGATGCGATCTCCGTCGCCGTCATACCCGATCCCAACATCAAGCCCCTTTTCCCGTACCAATCCGATCAGATCCTGCATGTTCTTTTCTACCGTGGGATCAGCTTCGTGATTGGGAAAATTTCCATCCATGTCGCAATAAAGCTCGAAAACCTCGCAGCCCAAATTCCGTATGATTGGGGCTGCCACCACACCGGCTGTCCCGTTTCCTGCGTCGATTCCTACTCTCAAGGGTCTGGCAACCTGGACATTGTCCTCCAGAAATTTCTTGTATGGAGTGATCACATCGGCAGTTTCCACGTTTCCACGACCCTCAGCAAAGGTCCCGCCCTCAATGATCTGTCGAACCTCCTGTATCTGCTCGCCGAAAAGTGTGTCGTAACCGCTGCACAGCTTAAAACCGTTGTACTCAGGAGGGTTGTGGCTCGCCGTAACAATGATGCCGCCTTCTTTTTTCAAGTGCCTGATCGAAAAGTAAAGAACGGGCGTAGGGCATACGCCGATATCCACCACATCGCACCCTGTGGCAAGCAGGCCTTCGATCAAGAGGCGTTTATAATTCTCTGAACTCAAACGGCAGTCCATGCCTATAGAGACCTTGGAGCGGTTTTCGCTCCGCAGGTAGGTGCCGAACGCCTTACCGAGTAAAATCACATCCTGGTCGGTCAAGTCCTTGTCCACAACCCCTCTAATGTCGTATTCTCTAAAAATCTCAGGATTCATAACGTCTCCGGGTTTGTTACTCGCAAATCGTCATTCGTTACATCAAAAAGATTTCTGGTTTTTTTAAGCCGAATGGGTATTGGAAGAATACAAAATGACTGGAACTGCCAACAGACAAGAACCCAGTTAAACTCTGGACGACACCCGCAGCATAGCGCACCTCCACGCCAACTCTCACTCCTGGCTAGACTCGAAAGGGAGGTGTCCTTCCAGTGCCATGCTGATTTTTCGCTTTAGCTCACTCAGATCTGCACTTTTCACCACATAGTAATCGGCTGCGATCGACTTGAGGTCGCCTTTATAAGAAGAATAGGCTGAACATAGAATGACGGGGACGTTGTAGAATTCCTTCCGGATATCCTGTAGCAAGTCTAACCCGTCGTGTTCGGCCATTTTAATATCCAAGATAATCAGATCTGGTTTTTCCCGTTCGATCAATCCAACGAGGCCGTGACCACTTCCCGTGGTGATCACGTCATATCCTTCGTCCTCTAATTCCTCGCCATAGAGCATGCGGATGACCTCTTCATCGTCAACGATAAGAATTCTCTTCATGAGTGCCCCCATTTGCTAACTATAAGCGCAAAGGTTGCGCCTGACGGCTTGAAAACATTCACTTTGTGTCCGACCATCTTGTAAGCAGACCAGGTTTGCTCCGTTCAAAAACAATGCACTGATCTTCTATCACTTCCTCAGCCTGCTGAATGGTCATTGGCTCCAGTTCAACCACAAAGGAACACGTGCGGCCGAAATAGAGTGGGATCAAACTTTCCATTATTCTTTGTTTCTCATCCGCACCATTCTTGTAAGCAACCGCAAAGTCAATCAATAGCTCGGCCCACAGGTTGGCTGGGAGTTCAAAATTCGTAAAACTCAATGTTTTCACCTCAGAAATCTTCTTGTAGAGATTGGTAGAAAGAATTTCCTTCCATAGGCCATCATAGCTTGCAAAGCCCGCCTGAAATTTATCATACAGCCTTTCCAGATTTACATCGACCGCCGGGGGCATTTCCATCTCCCCAAGGCCAAAACCGAAAATTGCCGTCGGCTTGCTCCACCTGACCTCTTTCCAGAAAGCTACCTTTTCTGCCATAATATCAAAGATGGTTCCCACGACCTGCAGAAACATGGGACCCAAGGATTCTCCCGGGTCTTTTGGTTTGTGTATCTTAGGCCTTCCCATGAAAGACTGGCAAATGGGTATGTCGTGACACATGGCCGTGGTGGTCATCCAAACATCAATACCGAATTCCGCCACAGCGGGGCTCCAACCTTCCTCCCTTGAGTAGATCTCTGCCAGCTCCCCGGAAAAGCCAAAGTCTCCGCCGATGGGTTGACGGACTCTGCGCCCGTAAATGGACCTTGTCATGGGGTAGGCAATATTGTTGGTAATGGTCCCATCATATTTATGCCGAACGTAGAGTGGTGCTACAAATCCAAAGTCTTCAAAGAGTGGCTCTCCCAGATTCTTTACCCAGCGCGGTGTGATGCTTTTGAGATCGGCATCCAAAACAATAACGGCCTGTGCTCCGAGGTCGCAACTTTTCTTGAAAAGGTTTCTGATATTGTTTCCCTTTCCTTTCACGCCAGGCGGCGTTGACAGGTATATCTTGGGTATTTCGGTGGGCGTATTCATAAATGCATCACGGGTGCCGTCGGGGGAATTGTTGTCACAGTTAATAATAACGCTGTTCTTGTCCCCAAAATACTTCACCAGACCTTCGCCTGCCATCTGCGTGGGGTAGGAAATCAGTTCTGCCTCATTGTACGATGGAATCCCTACAATCAAGTCTGCAGCCCGCACGTCATTTGGATTTTCCTCTATGTGCATGCAGCAACCCCCTATTAACAAACTCTAAGTCAGAAAGAAAAAAAATACTATAAAGCTACGGCCTTTGCATTATAAAGGCGTATACTACATATCTTGAGCCACGTCAACTTGACACGGGACAGTCATCCGGGTAATCTAACATAATTACCGAGGGGAGCATCTATAGTGGTTGTCAAAAATATGTTCCGTTTGCGGCAATCTTTCTAATTATAAATGGTTCAAAACGGAACATGTTTTTGACAACCGCTCTAATGGTCTAGATCTGAACAGGCTGTTGTCCAAACAGCCGCACATTACTTATTGCAAGCAATGCTAGTGTTGTGTCTCATAAGTCTGTTCAAAAAGTATGGCTTCGCCATCAAGCCATTTTCCTTACTCCATGGCCATTTTCGGGACGTCAGCTTTGTTCCGCTAAAATTGTAAAACTCTCCCGATAAATCGGGATCAAACAGTTTATGATTCTTAACGCTGCACTCAGCTGACGTCTAATAGCGCAGAGGTTGCGCCTGACGGCTTGAACCGAAGCACTCTGTGCCCGAAAATGCTCAATGTCGTTCGGAAAAGGCTTTTGGCTGGCGTTATAGTAATTAACGTCTCGGAACTTCTACAACTTATTGACAATATGGGAAGTTTTCGAGGCCTGGATTTTTGCCTCGCGTCGCGCATGGAATAATGGAATGGTGGAATATTGGAATGTTGGTTTTTAAAGGAAGTTACACATTTATTGACTTCCCTGTCAAGAGAGATTTTGCCAATAAACCACTGCCCCATTTTCCCGGAAGCCATTATGAGCGCAGGCTTCACTACGTGTCCAACATTCCCTGGTCCAGACCTGGATTACTGACTTCGTAGCTCATAATAAGCCGAAGCGCCAGGGCAGGCCAATTGTGAGCGAAGCGAACTAAGTTCACTTATTTTAGAGACGCAACACTATTACTTTTAATAGTATATCAGCATATTTGAAGGATGACCATAAAACAAATAGTGGTTTTCACCGACTTGGATGGCACGCTGATTGATCATGATACTTACGAGTTCGAGGAGGCCAAGCCCGCCTTGGACCAGCTCAGGTCACGGGCTATCCCGGTCATCATTTGCAGCAGCAAGACGCGGGCCGAGATTGAGGTCTATCGTGAGCGCATGGGCCTTAGCGGTCCGTTTATCGTAGAAAACGGTGGGGCTATCTTTATCCCTCACCCTGACTTCAACGTGAGCCTAAGCTTTGTTCAAAAAGAACCATACCGAGTGGTGGAATTGGGTGTGCCCTATGCTGATTTGTGTACAACTTGGAAAGACATCAAGAATAAGGGAAACTTTCGCATGAAGGGCTTCAGTGAGATGACAGTCGAGGAGATTGCCGACTGTACGGGGCTTCCCCCTGAAGAGGCCTCACTGGCCGCAAAACGTGAATACTCAGAACCGTTCATATTTTCTGACACGTCGGCCCAACTCCATCTGCTTACAAGCCTCTTACAAGAAAAGGGCTTAATTATCACCCGAGGAGGCCGTTTTTACCACTTGATCGGACCAAACGATAAGGGGAGGGCGGTCGAGATCCTAAAAAGAGTCTATGCTGATACATACCCTGACAAGAGGATCTGGACTGCCGGACTCGGAGACAGTGCTAATGACGTTCCAATGCTAAGGCAGGTGGACATGCCCATTGTCATTAGGAAAAAGACTGGAGAATGGGAGCGCGTAGAGGAAATCGACCCTATTTATTCAGATAAAGCCGGCCCAAGGGGATGGGCCGAAGCCATTCAAACGATTTTATAAGCAGTTTTCCGATAATGACGTATTCACGATGACCGAGGCGTTTATCACAGGCAGGCGAGAGGACTAAGGTTGGACGAGCCCAAGAATAGGGGTAAAGACCAAACATCTTCAAGGGTAGACCGTGAATACTGGACACTCACGGCTTGGGTAAAGACTTGGGCATATGTTGTGCTTGATCCTCTTTCTCGTCTTTTGGCACGCCTGGGAATACAACCCAACCTCCTGTCGATGATCGGTTTGTTTGCGGCTTCTGCTGCGGGTGCGGTAGTGGCTGCAGGCTACATTTCCCATGGAGGATGGTTATTCCTCGTTTCCGGTCCGTTTGATGCTCTCGATGGGGCCTTGGCCCGAACAGAAGGCCTTGAATCACGCTTCGGGGCCTTCCTTGATTCCTTCATCGACCGTTATTCAGAAGCTGTCGTCCTGTTTGGAATACTTTGCTGGGCTACCTTTCACGATCGCCATGTTCTGGTACTGCTCTCCTTTTTGACCATGATAGGCTCATTCATGGTCAGTTATGCCCGCGCCAGGGCCGAGGGGTTGAGTATCTCTTGCAAGGTGGGCCTTTTTACCAGACTCGAACGCTTTATTGTATTGACCCTTACCCTGATTACTCAACAACTCTTTGCCGGGTTGATTATCCTTGCCTTGTTGACCAACTTTACTGCTCTGCAGCGGATGTTCCACGTCTACAGGCAATCCCTGCACGAGTAGTTTCTGTTGCAGAAAAGCCTAGAAGCCATTTCAAAACCCCATCTAACGCTCGATGGCTGTGTTGAAAGCCTGTTGTTTTGCTACGCAAAACTTAAACCTGGGCGCCTAATCGCGCCCTTAAGTACTTGCTTTCGCTTTGTACTTAAGGCCATCCCGCCAATGGCGGTCTGGCGATTTATACAAAATGCTCACATACTCCCCATGTATGCTGCGCTTTTTCATCGGCTTTCGCCTTGCCCTCAAACGCGATCTGAGGTTTTGAAACGCCTTCTAGTGCAAGTGCTGAGAAACCCCACGAAACAGCCTGTTGACAAATCTTTGTCTTCTGGATTAAAGTACTAGGATAAAGGTATCGGGTCGCATGGCCTGGCTTGAGTCTCAGAATAATAAGAGGTGTGATTATGTATTCCAGAATGCTCGTGCTTCGGTTCCCAAAGACAGAGGTGGAAAATCCTATAGTCTGTTTTCTTGCCAGTGACTTCAACCTTACTTTCAACATCCTTAAGGCGACCATACTCCCCCGCAAGGAAGGGGTCATGGTCATGGAACTGTCCGGAAAGAGGAAGGACTTTAACAAAGGTGTTCAATACCTGAAAAAGCACGGTGTGCAGGTGCAGGCAGCTGACCAAGACATCAAACGTAACACGACCATATGCACTCATTGCGGAGCTTGTACGGCAGTGTGTCCCACAGGGGCCTTATTCATCAAGCGGCCCGAGATGAGTGTTGAGTTCAAACAGAAGAAATGCAGCGTGTGTGGCCTTTGTGTCCCCGCCTGTCCCCCGAGGGCCATGGAGGTTCGCACCATAGGGAACCCGGCCCCACAATGAAATGACGGTTCAGACCTTCCTTTTTCTCCCTATAGTGAATGATTGCAATGGAAAAGACCGTGGCCGTTGCCTTGAGCGGCGGCCTTGATTCCGCTGTCGCAGCCGCCCTCCTTAAGAAGGAAAACTACCGAGTCATCGGATTTCACTTCCTGACGGGGTACGAATATGGCCCCGGTGACTCAACCCCACCCAGGCCTCTGTCCCGTGTCAATTCTTGGGCTCAGAGTGTTTCAAAGCAGATCGGGATCCCCCTTGAAGTTTTCGATTGTTCCGAAGCTTTCGAAAGGGAGGTTGTCGGCTATTTTGTTGATGCTTACCGGTCAGGACAAACGCCGAATCCGTGTGTGGTCTGCAACCAGCGCATCAAGTTCGGCCTTGTCCTCGAAAGGGTCAAGGCGTTTGGTGCTTCAACCATGGCAACGGGCCATTATGCTAGGATACGCCACGAGGTTGACGGACAGTGTTACCTCCTAAAGGGTGTGGATGGGGTTAAAGACCAGTCCTACTTCCTGGCTCGCCTTACCGAAGAACAGTTGAGCCAGGCCATGTTTCCGCTGGGAATGTACACCAAGAAGCAGGTAAGGGGGATGGCCCGAGCATTGGGTATAAAATCCTTCAGGGAAGAGGAAAGCCAAGAGCTGTGTTTCGTCCATCACCCAAGCTATAAAGACTTTCTTCTTAACCGAGCGGAATTTCCCGGCAGGCCCGGACCGATTGTAGATACCAGAGGTGACATCCTGGGACACCACCAGGGCCTCCATGCTTACACCGTAGGACAGCGCAAAGGGATTGGCATACCCGGACCAGCCCCATACTATGTAGTTCGTGTTGATCAGGAGCAAAACCAACTTGTCATCGGGTCCAAGTCTGAGCTATCAGCTACAGAATGTAGGGTGACCGATATCAATTGGATCGGGGCTGAGCCTCCGGACAAACCGATATCAGCCCAAACGCGTATCCGCTATCGTCACCAAGAGGCCGAGTCCATCCTGAGGCCGCTTGACCCTAACACAGTCACGGTGCACTTTTCCCAAGCCCAGTACGCTATTACGCCCGGCCAGGCAGCTGTCTTCTATCAGGGCGAACGCGTATTAGGGAGCGGGTGGATTAGTTGAGAGGGATGGCAACATGAAGTCCTTTACCATCACGACCCTGGGATGCAAGGTCAACCGCTACGAATCGGAAGCGATTTCGGAGCAGCTTATAGACCAGGGGTGGTACGTGATGGACGAAGGAATCACGGCAGATCTTTGTATTATCAACACTTGTACTGTCACCCAGAAAGCAGCCATGCAGTCGAGGCAGGCCGCAAGAAAGGTCATCCGTAACCATCCAGGGGCCAAAGTGGTGGTTACAGGCTGTTATGCCCAAATAGCTCCTGAGATCTTCAGTGCCATGCCGGGGGTGCATTATGTTGTAGGCAATGCCTTCAAGGACCAGATTGTGCCACTGGCAAACACTCACAAGGAACAAGCCTCCGGCCTCACCCTTGTTCAAGACCTTTCGATGCCGTGCGCGTTTCAGGACATGCCTATCACGAAGTTTGGGAATCGAACGCGTGCCTTTCTGAAAATCCAGGATGGCTGTGATGCCTTTTGTGCCTACTGCATCATTCCCCATGCGCGCGGGCGGAGTCGATCCTTGTTGCCGGAGATTGTCATCAAAAGGGCAGGGGGCCTCAAAGAACACGGATACGCTGAGGTCGTCCTTTGCGGGATTAATCTGGGCCGGTACGGTGAGGACCTTGAACCTACCACTTCCCTGCTGAGCCTGATTCGAGCGATCGATGGGCCCACAGGGATCAAACGGTTGCGCCTGAGTTCCATCGAGCCTACCGAATTGTCAGAAGAGCTTATTGAGCACCTGACAAGTTCTGAGCATATTTGTCCCCACCTCCATGTACCGCTGCAAAGCGGAGATGACGAGGTTCTCAAGTCTATGAACAGACCATATAAGTCAAAGCATTACAGAGACCTGGTTCGCCACATCACCGGTGTGATACCCGATGTAGCCATTGGCGTCGACGTACTGGTGGGATTTCCGGGAGAGACTGACAGGGCCTTTGAAAACACATGTCGCCTGATTGAACGACTTCCTATTTCTTATCTTCATGTTTTCCCGTTCTCCATGCAGAAGCAAACCCCTGCCGCAGCCCTTCAAGATCCAGTGCCGCCAGAGACAATCAAAAAAAGATGCCAACACATTCGCGCAATCGGAGAAACCAAACGCAGGAGGTTTTACGAAAGGGCTATTGGTTCGATATTTGAGGTCTTGATTGAAGGGAAACGGGATCGGGCCACGGGATACCTCAAGGGCCTAACAAGGAATTACATCCCTGTGCTTGTGGAGGGCGGCAATGAATTGATGCACCGAGTAGTTCAAGCCAGGCTCACTAAAATGGAGCATGGTAGGGTCTTTGGTCAGCGGTTGTCCGTATAGTAATTCTCATAAGTATGTTCTGTTTGCGGCAGTCTTTCTATAGCGGTTGTCAGAATAACGTTCCGATTGGTATGGCTCTTGTGGCTTCCGCCCTCGTTCGTTTGCCCATTTTGAGCGTTCTAAGGCTCGC
>SDBU01004517.1_pt1 | contig 17052 bp, 20 predicted proteins | sample 2277071 | NCBI WGS metagenome assembly SDBU01 (sample SAMN10397929, study PRJNA504765) | marine sediment metagenome | isolation source: marine sediment core GS08_GC12, 126 cmbsf | place: Arctic Ocean: Gakkel Ridge, Loki's castle | collected 2008 | reverse complement strand
TTCGCAACCTGCATGTACCCGCGTCCCCAACTCCCGCGCCTGGGCCGAATGCTCCTGGGAGTCCACCACCACGCGCTTTGCGAAATCGTCCAACGACTCCCCCTCCAGCCGGGGTAGCGTCAACGCCGCCTCGATGCACTGTGACTGCTTCCACGTCTCCAGGCCAGGCTTCGCCACCACGGACAGTATCGAGGTCACAGACGGCAGCAAGTCCAACTTGCGGGCGTCCCGCAGCGTCGTGGGGCGCATCGTGCCGGGTTTGGAGGCGTTGGGTAGCTCGTAACAGGGCTTGCCGTCACGGGTGTACCAGTGGCTGGAGTTTTCCGGTTTAACCAAGGGGGTTGACATTATTCGCCCTCTCCTAAAAGTTCCGCTTTGACAGCGGGCCACCACCTATCAAAATTAAGTCTATTCCTCTTTGATATTGTCATCCCAACCGGCTTTCGGTTCAGTAAAACTATGTCCTCATCGTCTTCCCACCCACATTGTGAAAGCTCAGCGTTTCGCAACTTGTCAATGATGGTGTTCAGTTGATCAATTTCGTCGATTAGTTCGTCCATCCATTCAGACTTCTTTCCACCAACCCCACCGGCAATTTGCCGTAATTCTTCAAGTCGCTCGTTCGTCATAGGCTTACTCATCATCATCCTCCGTTTCCGCCCCATCACACCGCACCACAGCCCGTCGTCGCAACTCCCGCATCGACAGGGGCCGGTTGCGGTCGAGTTCGAGTTGCTCTGCGGGGGACAGCGCGTCGGCGATCAGATCCAGGCCGGCGGACATCGCGCGGGCCAGGGCGGGTTCGGTTCTATTCATGGGGTTGCTCCTCTTTGGGAACCACGTCACAAACCATGCAGATACCGCATAGTTGGTGCATGGTCTTTCGTTTACATTTAGGGCACTCCTTGGCATCGGGTCCGGCCTGTTCTTCCGGTGTGCAGTTATTAGTTTTTATAAGATAGCTGTAATATTCTGCATTGCCCCCCGCCAGCGTCCAGCACCTTTCGCAACTTGCCATTACCCTTCCTCCCCAAGTATCTCACGGGCCAAGGTCTCGCATTGAGACTCCGAGCAGTCGCCGTCTTTCAATGCGCGAAGTACGACTTGTATTTCGTTCTTTGATTCAAACCCAGGCGCGAACACAGAGGCAAATGGCCCCATTCGTTTAGGCTTTTCGATCTTGTGTATCAGCGATTCGAACCAACCGAATGCCTCATCGCGCAACTCCTCAACCCGCGCTTCGAACCGCGCGTCGGCCTCCGGGCTGGCTTCCGGCTTTTGTGGCCCGTCCATTGAAACCGGGAATGTGGGATACCCTTTATTCCAAAGATACATATCAGGCATGGTTATTTGCCTCCTTCGGCTTTGGCCGATTCTTTTACTCGGGCGGCCAGGTCTTTTTCGCTCACAACTTCTATCCCCAACTTTTTGAGTTTTTTCAACGCAGGCGGCGTTACCTCAAACCAACCGACAGTTATTCTGGAGGAGAACTTTCCCTTCATAACCGACACCTCAGTTGATTGATAGTGAGACTCGCCCATCCCCACATGGCTCCCGAGCCACCAGGTCTCGTCCTGCTGGGGGTAAAGGACGGTCATGTTTTTGCCGTCCGTTACGGCATGTTTGATAATTCGCGCCGCCTTGTCGGCCCGATACTTGCGGTGGGTCGGACATCGGCCCGGCACTTTCCCGTCCGCACAACACGACACGGCAAAGGCGGTGTAATGTTCACAGTGGCTCCGAGTACAGGAGGGTGGACTTAATATGCTGCCCAATCGACAAAATAAATTGTCCAGGTCCCTGTCTGTTTTAAAGCGAAACTCCAAGGCACACAGCAGATCCCTTGTGGTTTTGATCCCGGTCCCGTTCGGGAATCGATACCGGCTAATCGCGTCCACTAACACTCTTGTATAACCCGAACTTGCCATAATTATGTTCCTCTCTGGGCTTTTGCGATAGCGGCACGGGCGATGTTAATGGTTTGCGACTCCCTATAATCCCGCCCCACAGCATCATTTAAAACCATGTGGTGTTGTTCGATTTCTTTCAACGCCGCCACCAACTTCTCAACCACCCCGGCTTCCAGGGCTTCGTCGGGGATGCCAGCGCAGGCATTGACGGCGGCCCACGCTCTTCGGCAGTCCACCGCCTTGGTGAAAAACGCAATCTGGTAATAAGGGGGCTTGTCGAGTTCGGGGGCGACAGCGGTTTCGTTTTTAGAGTCTGACATCGTCGGTTCCCCTTAAATTGCAAGCATCTGTACGCGTGCGGCCCATATTTTCAGGTCTTTATCATGTTTTGCAATATTGCAATGTGCACAACTTGGCACGACGTTTGAAATACAGTCTGCCCCGCCTTTTGAAACAGGAATAACGTGGTCGATGTGCAGCAGGCAGATAGGTTTTCTTTCACCGCACCAATAGCAGACAAAAGTTCGTTTTGAACGCAGTTCTCTTTCCCAAACAGCATAAGATCTACCCCTGTTTAGTTTCTCTGCGTGTTTTCTTTTTAATTTATGTCTTCTATATTCTGCTCGGTGATTGGCATAATATTTCCTGCGGCTTTTCAGCTGTTCTTCTCGATTTGCGGCGTACCATTTTGCGTAGGATTTCCGGAGTTCCTTTTGATGTAAACGGCGATAATTTTTTCTGACCTGTGCAAGCCTTTCCGGGTTTGCTGCCCAGTATGTTTTTCGGTAAGCCTTATTATGTTCCTTGTGGGTCGCATTCCACCTTTTATGACTATTTCTCATGCAGGTTTTGCACCATCTTCTCAGCCCATCTTTCACCGTTATGTCTTTGTAGAAACATTCGATTGGCTTGGTTGTTTTGCATTTTAAGCAGGTTTTGGTGAGATTATTCATAAATCATCAATTCCCGTAATAAAACCCGCCGTCACCAGCAGGGCGTACCAGAGAAACCATGCGACTTCGATTAGGAATTTCATTTCGGCAACTCCTTGAACACGCGCTCCCACTCGCTGTTGAGGATTTCGTAGCCCATGAAGACTTCGCCTGCACCGAAACTCTCGAATCGGCCACTCGCCACATAATCGCAGACATTACAGCGTACACGGAGGGGTATTTCTTTATATCTGGTGGCGAACTTATTTGCTTCTGTGCAAAACACGAAAAAATGACACCCCAAATTAACCACCTGTACTTCTTTTTCGCGTTGCGTAAGTCCAGATAAACGACGGTTGGAACGGATTCTTCCGGGGTTTTTTATTTCTTCCTTAAAAACTGTTGTCAGTAAAGAAGATGGCCGCCCTATAAACACTTTCCACCGCCACACAAACTTCTGCCCCCGGTGCTTGCGCTTCCACGCCTTCGTCGCTTTCAAGTCGAGTGTCAGGCACATAACCGCTCCCCTTTCCCGTAAACATAATCGTCCATTAAGTCAGCAAGGCGCCGCCCGGCCAGGATCACCAGCAACGCCACCAGGTATACCACCACAGCGTTACCGCAGCGCACAGCTAGGTAACGGGTGTTGGTGAACTTGAGGGACTGCCAGAAGCGGAGGTCGCGTTTTGCTTGTTGGATGGCGGGGGTCATGGGGCCCCCTTTGCGGCTTCGCGAATCTCTCTCCCAATCTGTGCTCCAAGCTCAAGCAGCGATCGACACTTAACCCGCTTGAACGCGTGACCGCTCGAATCGGTTTCGATTGGGATTTCATGGACTTGTTTGAGCGTATCTAAAAACATATCTCGTTCGGCCTGCAAGCGGGCGTTGTCGGCCTTGAGTTTATAAAGGTTCGCATACTCACTGGCAGTCGCTAATTTTACGTAAGTGGCTTTATCGCAGACCCCACACGTGAGAGACGTTCCGCTGTCGATTGAAAGCGCAGGGCTGCCCGTTATCGCCCCGCAATGTGCACAGATAAACTCGGTGTCTTTGGCGTTGGCAGCCGTCAACTCACTGATACGGCACTTGTCGGACTGGAAGAGATTGCCGTCCTGCTTGTAAGTACCGCAACTCCACCGCAGATTATCCCCGTTGCCCTTTCGAACCAAATCGCTTTTACACCAAGGACACTTTGTCATGGCTTGGCCTCCAGGGATTGTTGGGTGCGGAGGGTGGCGTGGTGTTGGGCGTGATGAACCGAGCAGAGCCAGCGGACTTCAAGAGGGCGGTCGTACCTGTCATGGTGGGCTTGAATGTTTTCTGTGGAACCGCAAACAGAACATGGTTGGGGTACTAAGTTTCCACTACGTCTCGCCCGGTGTGTTTTCCTATGTGCAGAACGTCGTTCTGGATAAGACGCGATATAATTTCTGTTATACTTGGCAACTAGTTCTCTATTATTTTCATAATATTCTTTCCGTTTGATCTTTATTTTTGCCTTATTGGTATCCCGGTATTTTTTCATGAACCCTAGGTGACAACTTTTACACCAACAACTAAATCCACCCTTCATGCAGATGTCTTTGTAGAAATCTACGATAGGCTTGGTTTTTTTACAACCTGGGCAACATTTTTCTGCGGGGGATAAAATATCCGGACCGCCGACCTTACTTGTGTCTGCAAGCAGAGCCAAAGAATTCGCACAAGGCGAAGTCGGGTTGGTTCCAAAGGCGGGACAGTCCGGATTATTTTGGATGGTTCTCATCGCTCCCTCGCAGACACAAGATTAAAGAGCATCAACCTTCACTAATAAATATATCGTCCTTTACCTTCCGCGTCAACAGCAAAAATTAAAAAAACTTTTCGGCGAGGGCGCGGACGTGGATTATAGGCAATAGTTACGGGGGTTTGAGGGGGGGAAGGGTTGTCGGAAATTATTTATTTATTCGTCTAACACATCGAGAAGGCCGGTTTTCTTGGCTATGTTTTTCGGGCCACGCAGGGGCAAGCCAGTCAGAAGCGATATGGCATCAATGAGAGATTCGGCTCCGCGCCGCAAATCGCTTTGAGTTCCCCTCCGTCTCTTTTTCTTCCTTCCTTTAATGGCCTTGTGTGTCGAAGCGAGACCCCGCTTCAAATCAGATGCCGCCTGACCGAGAATCGAACCCGACTCCTTGAAGTAAGGGACTTCGCCGGTGACAATCACTTCGCCGGTATCATAAACTATATCGCCGGTTATAAGGAAGTTGCCGGCCAATCTCTCAGCGGATTTCTTCGCCAACTCGCCTGGGGCGAAACTCTCGCTTGGCCTGGGTTCCTCGTCGTCGCCCGTCATTAACTCGCGTAATATTTTATAGAACCGGTTCGTCCCCGTTCCTATAACGGTTATCAAAATGGCATTCAAAAGAGTTGGAATCGACGCCTTTCGGACCATTGTGGAGAAATCGACGGCTCTTTTTTCGCTTTTTTGGTATTCAAGAACTGCCCGGATAGCCATTGCCGCGTTTTTTGAGGTTTGGGAACTGAACATTACAAGGGGCTTGATCAACGGTTGCTTCGCCGCCCACCGAAGTATTCTTGCTTGATTCAGGGCGTCCCACGTCGGTTGCGTAAGCCTTACAATCCTTTCGGCTTCCCCTTGGGCGTATTTCTTCAAGGCATTCCCCTCAAAGCCCAACGCCTTCCCTTTGGCTACAGAAGCCCTGTATATCCTTCTCATTACAACCCAGTCCATCGCACTGATGGGTTTCATTCCAAGCCCAGCCAATCGTCCTTCCGTGCGGCCCTTAAAACTTTCAATCAACATCGAACCACCTAAGCCGGGAGTTATTATTCTGTGAGCACCACCCTCCCGACGCGCTCGGAACATCGGTACTTCCATTAGCGCGGCATCCACTTCGGCATTGCTGCCGTGTTTTTTCGAATGTCCTTGAAACCAATATTTGAACTCGATTTCGTTCGTCGCGGAAATCCAGCTTATTTGCTGGTACGCTGAGACTTGAGGCAAAAAACCCAATATGCCAGTTTGTATGCGGCGAAGCATTCCACGAACCAATCTATCGAGACTCGTTTGGTCGGCCTTATCCATCCCAATATAGCCCTTTAGGTACTCCCTCATGTTGTCCAGAACGCCAATGCCGTTTCGTACCCGAGTGCGTACCGCATTCTGAAAATCAATAAAGTCTTCCGTTCCCAGCACCCTCGCCATATCCTTTCCGGGTTGATTTTTGCCGACATAGGCACCGACTTTATTAAAGTGTCCCAATAAAGTACTGAAGAAATCTGTCACGACGATCGGGCTGTCCGAGTGGGTTCGAGGTTTGTGTATCGATTGTTGGTCCAAATGTCTTTGAACAAACCAACGCATAAGTTCCGCCGGATCGTTCGTCCTGAACTCCTTGTCCCTTATCCTAGGCCAGTAAGTTTCTTCAGTAAATATCGAGTAACCGTGCTCCTCCATCCACTTCGGTTCCATGATTTCACGGGCGCGGCGCATTGCAACTATTCCCGCTTCTGCAACGGCTTTTTGTCTGGGAGTCATTGACTCGATAATGGCTAGATAATCTTCCAAAAATAGCTTTATAGAACGAGCGTGGACGTCCTTGAAAGACAGCCCCGAAGCTTTGTTGCGCAATAATTCGCGTCTCGTCCGAGGGTCTTGAAAATGAGTGTAGATGGCCATTCGTTGTCCGACTGTCATTTCCCTCGTCGGTACGCGCTCTCCTGTTTTATTAACCACAGCCCTTGGGAGTTCGACCGTAACGACCTCAACGCCTTTGCCCCGAAGTTTCCGCACCAATCTCCTAACGAGGCCCAATTCCCGAAATACGGGGTCGCTCCACCGGGAAATAGTATCGAAATCAACACCCAACCCTTCTATTTCCGCATAGAATGTGTCGATAAGTTCTTCCTGCACCCTGCGGGCCTCGTCTTCCCCTTCCCGTAGGTTTTCATAAAGAATCTCATACGTCGTCCCCTTGTCGCCCGCAAGAGCAAAGGCTTCCAGTTCCTGGGACCAAAGGGAATGAAGTGTCAAATCACGAAGCGCACCTATGCGACGACGGGGGACGAACTTTCCGGGGTCGGTTTCGGCCCTCGTCTCGGGGTGGTCTTCAATGACTTCGGCGGGCATGTCCTGACTTGCCTGTTCGACAGTCCGGGCCTTACGTCCGGCCAACAGCATGTTTTTAGTATTGGAAATATGAACTATTTCTTCAAGGGCATTCGCCAGTCCTTCAATTTGCTCGGCACCCAGATCACGAACCAGGGTTTTCCCCTCATCCCCAAGGGTCTTCACTGCCCGCTGGTATAAAGCGTCGGGAATGCGATAGTCGTTCTCTATTTCCGCCAGCCTTACAATAGAGGTCATTCGACGAAGCGTACTGGCCAGCGACTGGGTGTCTTTCAGTCCCTCAAGCAGTTTAATTGCTTTTTCCTTGGCTTCCGGCTTTTTCGCTTTCTTGTACCTTGCGAGAGCCTTTTGCTTCTGACGGGTCCCCGCCAATACTTCAATAGCATGGCGGGCCCTTTTTATCTGTACCCCTTTTGCGGTTTCCCTGGCTTTGGTTATCACGTTCAGAACCCGATCAAGGTCTTTCCCTTCAAGGTGTTCGCGGGCATAGGCAATAAGTTCTTTCGTCGTGTTTATCTGGTCGGTTTGGGCTATCCTATACACTTGCCGGGAAACAGTTTGCGCTTTCTTCATGGCGAACTTTAACAGGTCGCGGGTGGTGGTGATTACTTCCTCTGTCGGCACTTCCGTGGTTTTCTTTATCTGTCCTTTGATTGTTTTGGGTGCCGGTTTGTGGGCGAGTATCCATACTCTGCGTAAATGGGGTTTAACGCCTATCCCCACTTCGGCAAGCATCTTCTTCGACCAGTCCGCGAACTTCTTGAAACCCTCCTCGATGTAGTATTTGCCCTCAAGTATCAGGTCTTTGAGCAACGTGGGGTCAAGTCCCGCACGGAACGTCTCGCCCCCGAAAGCGTCCCTCAAGTGCTTCTTGCGGTCAAGGTGGGCCTGTTCGCGGGGGGTGGGTTTGGCTTCTTCGACAGGGGCTTGCTCCTTAACTTGCTCCCGCTTCCCCAACTCCGCGTCGGCCCACGCCTCGCCCGCGTATTCCTGGAGGACGGCGAGGGGGATGGCCTTGTTTTCAGACAGGGCTTTGCGCACATAGTATTTGTGGGATTCTAGACCCTCTTTTCTCTTTTTTGCGACTTGTTCGCTTGAAAGTTTAGTACCTAAAGTCGAATCCGCATTTAAAGGATAATAATCACTACCCTTTTTAACGTAACCTATTTCAAGTCCAATTTCCTTGAACTTGTCCCGTTTTATCTTGTATTGTTTGCCAGTATACCAATTTCCTTTCTGATCAGATTTGGCTACCAGTTCTTTAAGCGTCATCTCCCACGGTTGCTTCTCGGGCGCAACGGCGGGCCTTACCGCTTCTTCCGGTGGTACGACGGGCCGACGGGCCTCGACCCCGGCTTCCTCTGGCTGTTGAATATCTTCGCGGCCTTTGTCTTTGCGGCCTTCGACGACAACCCCCGGCTCTTGAACTTCTCCCGCAGGCGGACGTATTTCTTCGGCACTTGGTTTCTCCTTAACTGGTTTGGGTTCCACAACAGGCACGACCCGCCTTGCTTTAAATTCATCGAATCGCTGTTGTTTGCCGTCTTCCAGCCCTTGTAGCCATGCTTCCTTTATCAACGCCCCTTTTTGGGTGATTTCTGGAGGTTCCACGGACGCTTCTTGCCGGTGCTTTCCTGCCAATGCAAGCCGCCGTGCTTCTTTGTATGCTTTAACGGCCGAGGGGTTGACGGCAAATTTCTCAGGCATACTTACAACAACAGGTTTTTCCTTAATTGGTTTGGGTTCGACAATCGGTTTCATTTCAACAACGGGCGCGGGCTTGGGTTCCACAACGGCGGGGGCTGGCTTGGCCTCTGGTTCGGCCTTCGCGGCCTCGGCCCGCACCATCTCGCCGACGGTCGCCGTACCCGGCATACCAGCCTGCGTCTCGCCCATCGGTACAACCCCCCCCACGTTGCCGCCGGTCAACTCGGGCCACTGGTAGAACGCGCCGGGTTCCTGAATCATCGGTTGGGCTTCACCGCCAACGCCGCCTAGTTCTTTATACAATTCCATAAACTCGGTGGGTCGGCCCATTTCGGGAGCCGCTTGCTGTGCCCTGCCCCCCGTCGCCACACCCACGCCGTAACCCCCGATGGCCGGGAGCATATAGGCTATGGAGGCGACAACGAACTCTTCGGGGGCTTCTTTCAGGAAAGCCTCCCAATCGAAGTCGGTTCTTCCCAACGCCGCCGGGACACCGTGGGTGACAAAAGACTGGGCCACCTCCTCCATCCCCTCGCGGCTCATCAGCATCAACGTCCGCATGGTCATATCCTTGACGCCACCAGCCGCCTGTTTCCGCATTTCCCTGACCAGTTGGCGTTGAATGAATTGTTTGCCCGCCCGGGTGAATTGCATGGCTTGGCGAATCTGTAAGACCTCGATAGCGGCGTTTGCCGCACCGATAATGGCCCCCTCCAATTCGGCGGCCTCGTTCGACGCCCCCCGCCTCTTTGCGTTTTCGTACCCGTGTTGCCCTTCTACGAGGTAACTAACAACGACACCGGCTCCCACACCTCCTGAAGCCATAGCCGCCGCCACTGTTGCCATGAAGGGGATTGTCTCGACAACCCGGCCGAATAATTTTGTGGGGGAAGTCAGCAAATCGCCGATGCCCGTGATTTCTTCAGTCTGCAAGCCCCTTGCTTGGGCTGCTTGGCTTGCCAGTTCCCCAAGTTCGTAACTGCCCCACTTCCGAGCTTGGCCAGTTTCGATGTTGATGTCTTTCAAGATACTCCGGGCCGTCCTTGTCCCCCCTTTCAGTGCCATCCCTAACAGGTCGAGGGTTCCCCTTCTTAGGGTCCGCCCCGCCGTTCCCCAAAAACCCGGTATTTCCTTCTCGAGCAATCGCCGATTACGATAATCGAACTTGTCCGCAACCACCGCACCCATGTACTGTTCGAGGTCGGGCATAATTTCTTGCTGTTCTTCTGGTGTCAGTCCTTCGATGTTTTCTTTCCACCAATCCCGGAGAGCAGGGGTTTCCAGCCATTTGCGGTAAAGTTGCGGGTTCTCGAATACCATGTCCGGCACATCCTGCTTCCGCCGCTCGGGAATCTCCGTGAGTGCGGAACGGATGTAATGCTCGATGAACGGCCCCGCCTCGCGCTTCTGCTCCTCGCTCATCCCCCGCATGGCGAATTCCAGCATCGCTTCCGGTGACTGAATCGACGGGGGCAGAGGTATTTCCCCCGGCTCGTCCGCCAATCCGTGTTCTTTGCGGAACTTCGCAATATCCCACCGCGCCCGCAGCATCGGCCCTTCCAGCCCCGCGCCCGTCAACTCCCTCTGCAACAGCCCTATGCCACCATGAAAGGCCCCCCTGCCCTCCGGCGTCATCTGGGTTGCTGCATGGGCGAGGAACCGCCCCTTTGGGTATCGGGCAAGTTCGTGAACCCCACGGGCGCGTTCTTCGGAAGTCAGCGCGGTTGCCGCCTTCTGCGCCTTCTGCATGGCAATATAGGCGAGATCGGGTGCGCCACCGCCTCCGGCACGGGGCAAAGAACTGGGGTCGGCCCTCCATTTTTCGATGTCGGGTTCCGTGCCAAAGCTGGTAGCAAATTCACCAAGGGGGGGCGGCACCACCGGCTGCGGCGAAGGGGAATCCAACTCCGCCCCCGGAACTGGAGGGGGGCTCGGGGTTGCCGGGGTGCCGCGAAGCATCTCACCGACGGTCGTCCCCCTACTGGCAGGAGCCGGGGGGGGTCGTTTCTCGCGCCGGAGTAATTCGCCTATCGTGCTCATTTAATAAGACCGTTTCGCTCAATGTATTGCCGGACAAATTCAACCAGCTCCACCTCATCAGGCCGGAGCTTATTGGGGTCGTCACTACTGAGACGCATGTTTTTAAAGTCGGCGTCATAGATAGTCTGAGGGGTCTTCCCCGAGCGTTCCTGTAAGCGAACGAACCGCTCGATGGACGACTCCCCGCCGTCGGGTTGTCTTGGCTGCTCATACTGGCCTTGGGGTGCAGCCTGTGGGGCCGGACCCTGGTCCTGTACCGGGGGCGTTAGTTTCAGTGTTTTAAGGTCGGTGTCGAGTTGTTTGCGCTCGGTCTTGCGTTCATCCAGTTCGGCCTCAATTTCCGTCTGACGGGTGTCTAAGAATGATAGATGTTTGTCGTCCTCCCACTTCCCGGTAGGTGAAAATTTCTTAAAAGCCGAATCTGTCAGTTCGGCTCGTTTCTCTTGAAACTCTGAATAACCTTTGGCCCATTTCTCACGGACAGAAAATAATTCCTTCTTGAGTTTGGTAGTTTCTGTATCGAACTTCCCCAGTTCTGCCTTGGATTCCTTAACCTCCGCCTTGTATTCTTTGGTTTCCTCCTTGAAGGCTACCGCTTGTTCCTTTTCCTCCACCTGCTGTTGTTTCATAGTCGCCTGCTGCTCGATACGCCTTTGCTTCTGGTACTCCGGCACCGCCCCATCCGCCACGTTCTTGGCAATGCGCTCCATAGTCTTCAGCACGGGTAGGGGGTCTTTGGTGCGGAAACTCTCCACGGCACCCATGAACTGCGTGTAATGCACCTTCATGGCGGGGTTGACAAGGACCTCCGGGGTAAGCACCGCCCCTATCTGGTTCATCAACACCTCTATCCGGTTCTCGGCATCCTTCCGTGCGCGGCCCCGGTCTCTCTGTTTGTCAAGATCGGCATATTTGGCACGAAGTTTTATACTCGCCTCCAATTTTTGCAACGGGTCTAGCGGCTGCCCGGCGGCAATGGCCTCGATAGCCCCCAGGTGCGGACTCATGCGTATCTGCTCGTCCGTGATCCCCCGTTCCCTGAGCCGTTCCATATACCCCGCCGCTTCGTGGGGACTCTTCATAACGTATCTGTGCATCAACTCCGCTTGCTCGGCGAACTCGGGCGTCTGTGCGAAAGCGGCCGCCTGCTGTTGCCGCTGCCTTTCGTCCAGTAGTCGTCCCACCGCCTCGATGCCACTGCGCCCCGCAAGCCTGGCCCTCGAATAAGTCTGTCTGCGTTCGTACCGCAAGGCGGGGGTTTCGGGTTGGAACGTCTCGACCTGCTCGGTAAAGGGGTCGGTATAGGTAACGGGCTTGCCCGTGCGTGTGGCCTTTATCTGTCGCCGTTTGCGATGAATGCCCCGCACGTTCTCTTGCTTGCGCTGGTAGCCGGTTGGGGCGGGGCCAGCTTGGCGGGCTTGCCGCTTTATGTCCCGGTGCAACGCCTCCCGGTCCCGGTCGTCCTGAAGTTGCCGGTTGGCTTCGTCGATTTTCCACCGTCGTCTTATTGTTCTGGGCATGGATTATTCCCTAACCTATTGTCAATGTGCTTCCCGCACCAAAACCATAACGGTCGCCCAAATCGACAACCGCGTTGGTCCAGGTCACCCGGTTGTGGGTGTCGATAATATCCACCCCCTTGCTTCGGACATTGCAGTTTGTTACCGTAATGGGCAACAGATACCCCCCGTCAAAGTCGAGGGTTGCCTCGTCGTCGAGGTCTAACAACGTAATTGTTCCTCCGCCGTTGACGTTGATCCGCGCCCCCTCCAAACCATAAAGTGCTGTGCTGTATGCCCCCCCCTCTACATCCACGCTTGCCGAACCCGTATATGTCGCCGTCGCAATGGCGGCATAGGTAATCAGTTTGCCCCCCTCGACTTTCACTGTGGTTATCTTCGTATCGCCATTGGCGATAACGCCTTCTCCCAGGTAAAGCGTTCCTCGCTCAAGTATGATGTCCTTGTATTCCGCCGCCACGCCCCGCCACCCGATGGCGACCTTTCCTCCCGATGCCGTCCGTATCAGGATGTCCTCGTTTTCCACCCCCGTCAGGTTCAAACCGTATTCGTTATCGGAACTCGTAGAGGCGGCCTGAAATACGCGAATGCTTGTGGCGTCCTTGAAGTACAGGTGCTGTGCCCCCGTGCCCTCCACGGTCACCGCCACACCATCTATTTGCAGGGGCGCGGCAAGCGTACCGACCAACTTTGGCATATTGTTTTCGATGAGCCAGGTAAGCATCGAGAGGGCCGTATAGTCTGCCCCATCAATATCATTTTCGTTTTCGAGGGCGATTCGCACGTAATCATTGGCCACCGGTTCCGTATCGGCGTACCAGTTGGTGGCCGTGCCTTTATAGTCGCCATCGGTTTCGCCCGTGAATGTTCGGGTTGCGCTTGCCATCTTATCGCTCCTTTATCTACATGAGCCATTTAAGTTTTTGTTTTTTATCCGAGCAATTTCCGCAGGGTTTAATCCGCCGACCGTCCCGTGCCTGCGCACGAGGTGTTAGCGATTGGCTTTTCCGACCTTTTTGGTCATTCCGCACTTGGGACACCACCATATATGGAATATAGGAGGGAACCATCGGCCATTCTGATCTAAACTCTTTGCATATAAAATTGCCAGAAACCAGATTGGATGCGGCCCTGCCTTTGTGGTTTGTTCTATATTTGCACTTCGGGGAAGGGCACCTCTTACAAAAAGCCACTCTCTCCCGAAGCAATGCAACCCGCCACCGCCTATCTTTCACATTTGCCATTATGGACATTCAGGGCATTCTCCTACCGTCCAGGTTGCCCTGCCTCCGTGGTCGTCATGGTCGCCGTTTGTACACCCATTGAGAATATTTGAAAATATCTGCAATCTATCCCCGGAGTCAAGAGTGATCGTGTCAGATTCCCCTTCCAACAATAAAACAGCCGTGCTATCCCACGTCTCAATAACCCCATTAACGCGAGGTTGAATCCGCGTGTCACACACCGCTATTGGATTCTGCCATGCATAATCAACGCATACGGTCGTATCGCCAGTGGCGTAGATATTGATGGCTTGATTAGCTCCGTCACAATCGGCAGCCCCCACAATCGTATAACAGAGGTACCCCGTCAAAACTACCGTTACGTCTTTTTCCGTAAAAGAACACTGTTGGTCTTCGATATATAATGTGATAACGCATCCGGGGCACCCGCAACAACAATCTTCGAAAGCCTCTTGCGTTGGGGCCAACATCGGGGCACCATCTCCGTTTGCCCCTATTGTTCCGTCTGGATTTTTGTAAAGCGTTGTCATTCCGGGCACTCGAATGCTTTGACTTCTTCCCAGGTAGCCACACGGTCCGTCATAGTTAATGCGTAGGTTTTCCCGTCAACCCCCGGCGGAGCAAAAATCTCCCATTTACCGTCCGTTTGGTTCCAGATCAGTATTTGTCCTTTAACGGTGCCACTGACAAGGCCTGGATAAAACAAATATTTCCCGTCTTTTTCCTTAACAAGTATCCCCAAGTCATTGACGGCGGTTGTGATGTTTTCCGCCACCTCCACATTCTCGTATTCCTGCCCGTCTGATGTGGATCCGTCGTCGTCACACGTAGTTACGTGGCAAGTCCCCGAGGCCCCCAACGTCGTCACCTTGACGTACTTGGACATCTCTCCTTCGCCCGTCGGCGTAACCGCTTCCTCGCTCTCCCTGTTCTCGAACATCGTCCCGAACGGTGTCTTGCTCAACTTGTGGTCGGGGCTGCTCGACCCCTCAGCCAGTTCCTTCACGCCCCGGAGCCGGGCCTCCAGCCCCGCAATACGCTCGTCCGTGGCCCCGCCCGTCACTGCCTCGGCCAAGGCATCCACAAACCGCACCAATTCATTGAAGGCGTTCCCCTTGTCCTCCGGCGCGGCCTTCGCCCAGTCACGAACCTCCTGCGGCACCTCCGGCAGCATCTCGCCGGCAGGCCCCGTCGTCTCGCCGTCCACCCAATGATCCTGAAAATCAATTTCGCTCATTTATTCGTTTTTGAAAAGTTTCCCAAACGTCGCGGCCGTTAATCACCACTGGACAGCCAATGCGTTCAACTTGGTAAAGTCTGCCGTCCTGAAAAGGCGGCGGTCATATTCTTCGGTGTCTCTGGTGTGTATCCACACGCCAGCGACCTTCTTGACAAAGCCATGCAGGCATTCCCATATTGTCTTTGGGCCATCCGAGGTGTCCTCTTCATAAGTCACTCCATCGGACGATGGCTCAAAAGGATAATGTTTGCGTGGCAACCTCACCCGTTTACGAACCTTCGTCCGTTCATTCCAGCCGTCCTCCTCCTCCCAAAAGTACAAGTCCACGTACCAAAGGTGCCCCCCCGCCCACACGTGGGCCACCCGTTGTTTCATCACCATCAGTGTTTCGGCCCCCGGTGAAGTAGGGAAGTTGGGCAATCCCCGTTCGTTGATCCTCCCCATCAAGTGGTTGAGCATGTTCAGCTCGCTGGCGTTCTCGAAAGCCGCCGACCACTTGAATATCCTCTTGGGGTCGGGCCGGTAATTGTCGCCCTGGGAGATATAGAACTCCCCCTGCACGTCTTGTTCGCTGATGTCGCCTATGATAGGCAATCCGTCGAGGTCCATTGTGACCTTCTTCGCGTCCAGCGACGACAATATCTCCACCTCGGCGTATCCGGGTTCCCGAATCGTCCTGTAGAGTTTTCGCAAATGCCCGAACCCCGGCCTTCGGGGATCATAGTTCTCCCGCGCCTGGACGCCCAAGCATATCGGCGTATACACGCCGTAATGGAGTGTGGGGTGTCTCGAATACCAAGCCCCATCCTCAAGGCCCTGTAACTCCGCATTTAAGCATTCCCCGCGAATTTCGGCCTCCCAATGGGCCGCCCCCTTTCGCATCTGATACCGACTCCGATACAGTTCCGTCCACGCCATTTTCCCATGCCCTTTTTATTGTTAAATCGCAAGCATTCCTGCGCTTGCGGCCCACGGTTTCAGGTTTTTATTGTGTTTTGCGTAGTTGCAACGTACACAACTCGGTACCACATTCGACATCCCGTCCACCCCGCCTTTTGATATTGGAACTATGTGATCAATGTTCAATAAGCGAATAGGTTTCTTCTCGTTGCACCAATAGCAGACAAATGTTTTCTTTGCCCGCAGTTTTCGCTCCCAGGCGGCGTACGACTTGCCCTTGTTTAGTTTTTCCTTGTATCTCCTTTTTAATTGATGCCGCCTATACTCCGCTCGATGTAAAGCACGGTATTTTGTGTGACGTACACGTATTTCTGCTCGGTGTGCGACATAATATTTTGCGTGATATTTTACGTCGTATTCCCGTTTTTTCTCTCGGTGGGTAGCATTGTAAGTACTTACATCTTGGGAATGACACGCCTTACAACGGCTCCGCAAGCCGTCTTTTGAACCCTTGCGTTTGTGAAAATTCTCTTCCTTTAGAGATTGGCGACATTTTGTGCAGGTCTTCATGGCAGGCTCCAGAAATAAAATTCGGGTGCCGGGGATGAACAGCCAACACCGCCGATAAAGGCAGGAAGACACCCGACACCCGAAACAATTCCTGATTGTCAACAACGATGCGACCGTTCATGCTCACCACTCTAACAAAACCTGCCATAAAATTCAAGCAAAAATAATATTTTTTTCCTACCCTGCAACAACATTCAGCTACCTTATCGCGCCCGTGACACAAAATATCGCACCGTTGCCCCGTACAGCCCCGGCCACAATTCGTCGGCGTCGTCGATACTGTAGGCCACGGCATCAGTATCTCCGGAATAAGTGGCGGCGAATGTCGGCAGACTTGCTTGAAGTATGGCCGCGCATTTCGCGATATATTCGATTCCGTCGGCGGTTTTCCGCCTATGGACCCCATCTAGCGTCAAAACAAGCCCAGATACGGTGCCTTGCAGGATGTAATAGGTGATTGTTACCCGCCGCGCCGCCGTACCTGTCAGGCCCCCCGTGGGGACCTCGTACACCCGCCACGCGCTCACCACAGCCGATTCACCGTGCATCAGCGTTCCCTTGGCGGGCATATCGTCCTCGGCGACCGCCGGGGCGATGGCGTAGATCCGCGTCTGGAACCTCATCACGCCCCGGGTGGTCACTATCGACCGCCGGGCGGGGTCCTCATACTGTGCCCAAGCGGAATAAGCCATTTTAAGCCCTTCAAATCGTTTTTCGGGTATCTACCCACACCCAGCCCCGTGTTTTCACCGTGGCGACCCCGTAGCGGACGCCCTGGCTATGAAGAGGCGACCTGCGAAACAGCAAACCAGCCGTATCCGTCCACATAATGGACGAGGGCCGACTGCAAGGTCGTC
>SDBU01004516.1_pt1 | contig 17053 bp, 19 predicted proteins | sample 2277071 | NCBI WGS metagenome assembly SDBU01 (sample SAMN10397929, study PRJNA504765) | marine sediment metagenome | isolation source: marine sediment core GS08_GC12, 126 cmbsf | place: Arctic Ocean: Gakkel Ridge, Loki's castle | collected 2008 | reverse complement strand
GGTATCAAAGCCCGACCTTGTACCAGCCAGAAACGAATCACCTTGAGGGTTACCGCTCGATGACTTTTTTCTTCTCCTCTCACGCACAAACAATGCCAACACCAGTACCGCCAGCACCGCCGGGATGATGCCAATCAATACCATCCACCGGTAGCTCTCTTGCGTAAGTTGCCACGCTCCACTGCCCTGGACAAGATAAACAATTACAGCAGCTATGGCTAAACCCAGCACAGCGCCGGTGGCATCCATCGCTCGATGCAGACCGAATCCCCTGCCTCTCTCTTCAGCCGAGACCGAATCAGCAATCAGGGCATCCCGTGATGAGCTGCGCACCCCCTTGCCCACCCTGTCGCCGAACCTGACAGATAACACTGCACCCCAGTTGCCAGCCAGCAGCATGAAGGGCTTGACCGCGGTGGAAATACTGTATCCCCAGACCGCCAGAATCTTGCGCCTGCCTATCTTATCACTCAGCCATCCGCTGAATATCCTGAAGATAGCATCGGCGCTTTCTGATATCCCCCCTACCAGCCCCACATAAATAAAAGGCGCCCCCAGCACGTTCCGCAGAAACAGGGGCACCAGCGTAAAAATCATATCACTGCTGACATCAGTCAGCAGGCTCACCACCCCCAGGAAAAACACGTTGGGGTTAAGACTGAAAATCCGGCGCTCTGGGTAGGCACGCTCATTACCTGACGACTTCATAACTGCAACTCAGTATATCACGCTCTTGCCCGAAATATCAGGTCACCGTATTCAATCTACCTATATCCTGCCCCTCCGTCATTGCGAGTCCTTCCACAGAAGGGCGAAGCAATCTCTTTCCCACAATGTCATTCTGAGTCCTTCAGTGGAAGGACGAAGAATCTCAGCCTCGTGTCTTCCCTTGACACTCATCTCCCCTAACAGCTAAAATAACCCTTGTGCCGAGGTAGCTCAGTTGGTAGAGCAGCGGACTGAAAATCCGCGTGTCCCCAGTTCGAATCTGGGCCTCGGCACCACCTATCTCACTCCTATCGGCGGAAGTAGCTCAGTGGTAGAGCATCTCCTTGCCAAGGAGAGGGTCGAGGGTTCGAATCCCTTCTTCCGCTCCAGTTTAGCCGAGCCTGAGAACCAGCCTAGCCTCTTGACATAGCCTGATACGTGGTATAGTATTTACAGAACCCAGCACCACGAAGGATATGGTTCACGAGAGAATACAAGTTTCTCGTTATTATCTCTAAGGTTACCAAAGAAAGGAGGCAAAGCCAATGGCAGCAAAATTCGAATTGTACAAAGACAAGAAAGGGGAATTTCGCTGGAGACTCCGACACCAGAACGGGAATATTATTGCCGATTCGGGTGAAGGCTACGTAACAAAAGCTAATGCTCTTAACGGGATTAATTCTGTACAGACCAACTGCGTAGAAGCCCCTATTAAGGAGCTGGCGCCTAAAGAACCTGCCAAGGCAGTTAAAGCCCCGCCTGCACCCGCCAAGGTAACCGAACCCGAAGCCCCACCTGCACCTGCCAAAGTAACTGAAGCTAAAGCCCCACCTGCACCTGCCAGAGTTGCAGAAGCAGGAAAGGGACAAGCAATCCTGACAAAACTGCTGATGGCCATGGTTATCTTACTGATTATCTTTGGCATACTTCTGGCAACTAACGTTGGTTCTCGCCAAGTCTGGATCTGGGTAGAGAGTGTTTTAGGGGTACTTACTGTCGGGATTGGACTTGGGCTTGCTATCCGTAAGCTGTACTGGTAGAACGAAACCACACAACAACATATATTACCCGAATAGTAAACGGAAGGCTTTGCGTAAAAGACTGCGACGAGTTTCTTCGTAGTGTGTTTACGTGGAAGGTTGCCTTATAGCCATTATAAGAGCGTCATGTTTAAACAAGGTATAAAGAAAGCCGGGGATGAGAATTCCGGCCTTCTTTTTGTCTCAAAAACTTAACGAAACCAGATTGTTATCTTTCTATTCGTGCCTAACCCCTCTGCCGTAACACCCCTGGTCCAATCAGTTAAGGTGTATCTCAATATTAAATGGTGAATTCATATTAGCAGAATGCGGCATACTAAGCAGTAAGAACAGGTTGGTTAGTTCTTCAAAAGGTTCAGATATATTGAGTTGAAATTCGCGTACCTCGGCTATGGTAAAGCTACCCTCAGCCTGTTCAGGGAGGTTTCTGTAGCTCCAATTGGAAGTTTCGGTGTGTGGCTCTAACGATTGCTGTTCAATGAAGTCTGCGCTTTCCTCCATGCCCATGACAGTTAATCTCCCTTCACTACGGTAAACTTTTTCTCATATTGACAGGCCGAAGTGTTCTTGTCAATTGCCCTGAACCTACTGCTTCTCTAATGAACGTTGAATTACTTACCAAAGAATTTTTCTGAAATTCTTAAAGAATTTCCAGGGCCTTCTTAATACACTCAGAGTGTCCATAGCCTGAAAGGTATATAGTATGTCTTGGACACCGCACATGGGTTCTGTTCTGTTTAGATGGATGGCTCATTTCCTTGCCGTGCCTCCGATAACAACATCTTTCCAGTTTTTATAAGGATAATTAGCTTTGGCAACCTGTGCGGGTGTTTTCTCTTGTCCTCTGGGCGGTAAGCTTTTAAGGGCTTCGTGCGGTCGAAAAAAGTTATAGTAAATGAGCCACCCATCCATTATCAGTCGAGCCGTCTCCTTATTGTGCATACCTCGCATAACCTTTGTGCGAGCTTTTAGTGTTCCGTGAAAGCGTTCTATGAGATTCTGGCTATTTCCTATATCAAAAGGACTTCCCTGTTTATGCTTTGTCTCCGAGCCGAAGACTAGCTCAATGCCATCTAGGTATGCTCTGAGCTTATCAGTGTAAACTATTCTTGGCACTTTACCCGCACGGTCTAAGGCTTTTTGCATAAGAGTTTCAGCATCCTTTGTCATTCGGGTGAACGACACATGTGAAGCCAGAAGGAAGCGAGTGTCATTGTCTATAACGTCCCAAAACCAGACATTTTCATCTCGGTCTAGCTTCAAAACTGTTTCATCGGCAATCCAGACGCTACCCACTTTGAGTTTAGAGAACTTGGCATCATTTACAGCAACTTTGGTATATCTGACTATCCACTCATAGACAGTAGAGTCAGAAGGATAGACCTGATACATACTATCTAGTTGCCTTCGTATAGCATCAATTGAAAGCCCTGAATAAAATAGGCTGACTGCCGATGCTATCTGGTTCGGCGGATACTTCATTCCAGAAAGGGCGTTAGTCCCAGCAAAGGTGCGTTTACAATCACGGCACAGGTAGTATTGGGTATCTCCCTTTCTGCCGTATTTAACCACGTTTTTGGAGCCACAATGCTTACAGGTTATGGTTATTGTCTTAGTATAGGTGACTTCTTCTAGTTCAGCTACAGGCATGGTTTTATCTTCAAAGAGCTTGGCTATTTCCTTAATCTGCTTCTGCTCCTCTAATGCAGCCACTATTTTCTCCAAGGCTTTGTCTCTTTTTTCTGTCATATCTAGCCTATCCTTTACAAAACATTTAAGTTAGGTCTGTAGTTATCATCACGTTTAAGACGCACCTTTCGCTTAATCTTACCATGCTCAAATTCCATAACAACATACGCATATGACGGCATTTGAAGTTGCCTGCCTCGACGTATTTGGAATGAGTATACATTAGTTATTTTCTCATTGGTTATAAGGCGAAGACTACCTTCTGGAGACCATGAAGAATCAACTCTCAAAGTTTTATCATTCATCGGCAAGCTAAGATAGAATTCCTTAACAGTTACCTCAGTTCGGCGAGTGATTGATATTTCACCAGCAAAATTATACTCATGGCAATGTGACCATCCACAATGTTCAGGTTCTGGTCTTTCAATATGCCAACAAGTTAGTTCATTAACCTTTAGTTTTAATGGTTTAATAATCCTGAACCAAAAATGACTCATAATCATACACATAATACCAGCAGAAAAAGACACCAGCAAAATCCAGAACTCAAGTGAGGGGATGCGGTTCATATAATAATCAATAACCATTCCCACAACTCCAGTTGTTGTTAATCCAATACCGATTTCCCAGACGAGTTTCTTCATTTTCACTTCTTACCCAGAGGCAGGCTTTATTTAACATAGCCCGCCTCTTTGATAGGAGTATAATCCACTTCCGCCAAGTTGTCCACCCCAACCGAACAGTAAGCGCACATGGGTCGGCTTGACAAAGGGGTTTCCTTTAGTGTATGATAGAATCGGTTTTAGTTTAGGTTATTACTTACTTAGTCAAATCAGTAGTTGAACTATCAGATTTACCCAAGTGTTGGATGACCGGACTCTAACTAAATACTAAAAGAGAGGAGGTCATCTAATGAGCTTCGAGGACAAATCTCTTCAGTGTTCCGATTGTGGGGCTACCTTCACTTTCAGCGCTGACGAGCAAGAGTTTTTCCAGACCAAGGGCTACACGAATGAGCCCAAGCGCTGTCCCGAGTGCCGCCAGGCTAGGAAGTCAGAGCGTTCCGGAAGCAGCGGCTACGGAGCCCCCCGCCAGATGTTCCCCGTGACATGTGCCGAGTGTGGCAAGGACACCGAAGTACCCTTTGAACCTCGCGGTGATAAGCCGGTTTACTGTAGCGATTGCTACCGTAAAGTCAGAGTAAACAGATAATACTGAGGTTTGACATCAGGACATACATGGGCCGAGGATAATTGGCCCGTGTATGTCCTCGAAGTTTGGTGGTGTATTATGTCATTACGAGTCTCAATACGTGAAGGTGAATCACAAGATTCCTTGCTGCGTCGATTTCAAAGGATGGTGCAGACGAGTGGAGTTCTGCGCGAAGCAAAGAAGCACCGTCATTTTCTATCCAAGGGAGAAGCAGCACGTCTGAAAGCACAACAGAATGCCAGACGAAAACGCCGTTACGGATAAACCAGAAAACAATCAATGAGCCGATTTTTCTGACCAAACTCAGCACAGACACTTGAAGATAGATGGTCGGCACAGGGCTACAGAATTAACAAAGGAGTACTAATGTGAAAATCTATGTGGGTAACTTATCCTATGAGGTAACTGAGGAAGAATTACAGCAAGAATTCAAGACCTTTGGTGAGGTTGAATCTGTAAGTATCATAACGGACAAGTACAGTGGACGGCCGAAAGGATTTGCATTTGTTGAGATGCCATCAGTATCAGAAGGCCAGGCTGCAATTGCTGCCCTGAATGGGAAATCTTTAAAGGACCGTACACTAAATGTTGATGCGGCTCGACCTCGCTCTGATAATAGAGGCGGCGGCTTTGGCGGAGGAAGACAGGGAAGCTATTAAACCGTTAGTCATGACCTATCGCCTAATGGAGAATTCCATTCCTAGCTCGTCTCTGCCCCCCCCCACTAGACCAGGTCGCACGCTTCAGGTGGCATCCAATGCTCATCCTTTCCTTTCCACTTGACGTTACATCCAATCGGACTGATCATGGGTGTACTTACCGGCTTACCTGCTAGGATTTCTTCCAGGGCTTTCTCCAAATCATTAGTCCTCTTTGAAACACAATACAGTGACAAAGAATTTGACGACTACGTCATAAACCTCTTCAAAGAGGTGTCTCTTGGCAATAACTTTATCATCGGTATGTGAGATAACCTCCCCTTTGACGGTAAGATTGAGCGACTAGGCAGAATAGCTGAGCTCATCGACAACCATGGTCACTCCAATCAGAACCTAGGCTGGCACAGGTAGGACTCAGCATCAATAGGTAGAACTTTTGAAGTTTTCGCCTTGACTTTCAGCCTGAACATTTGGCCTAGACTTAGGCACCCAAGTTGACGCTTTTCATTTAAGAACTTTTGTGCTAATATAATGGGCAATGCTAAATAGTGGAACTAGGATGAAAGTACGAGACCCAATTCATGGTTTTATTGATTATGATTCTGTAGAAGAACGGATAATCAGTACAGGGTTATTCCAGAGGTTAAGAAACATTAAGCAGCTTGCTCTAGCAAGTTACGTATATCCAGGAGCGCATCACACAAGATTCGAACATTGTCTCGGCACGATGCATCTGGCTGACAGGATAGCCAAGAATCTGAAAATAGAAGGTAAAGATAGAACAACCCTGAGATTAACTGCCCTACTGCATGATATTGGGCATGGCCCGTTCTCCCATGTGTCAGAGCAGGTACTGGAAAAGCACGCAGGTAAGTTAATTAATAAATATGAAGCAGAAAATGCCCATGAACTCATGAGTATCTTGCTCATACAGAAGCATTCCGACATAGGAGCTATACTGGGAGATAGCCAAATAGCTGACATTGTCAGACTTATTCAGAAACAGAGCAAAAGGTCCTTGGATAAGGACATAATATCGGGACCATTGGATGTAGATAAACTAGACTATTTAGCAAGGGATAGTTACTTTGCTGGAGTTCGCTACGGTATATTTGATATTGACAAGGTTGTAAATAGTTTCGAACCAGTGAACATGGGGAGCGAAGGAGAGGCGCTGGGAATAGACGAAGAAGGAGTATACGCAGTCGAACAGCTTCTTCTTGCCAAGTACCATATGAATGCTCAGGTTTATCAACATCGTGTCAGACGCATAACAGACGCTATGCTTGTTCGAGGAATTACTTTCGCTTTGCATGAGGGGCAACTTATGAACCTCTTCTATATAAAGGATTCTGACAAGTTTATCAAGGAATATTCAAGATATAATGATGAAGTCTTGTTAAATGAAATCCTTAGCAAAAGTAAAGGGGCCGCTCTGGAATATTATCAAAGGATAAAGGAACGCAGACTACTGAAGGAAGTCTTTAATGTAAATATTGACGCACGTACCTTCCCAGATCCGATAATGCTAACGAAGTTAAAGGAAGTGTCAGACCAACAGATGAAGTGCATTGAGCAAGCGGCTGCAGAAATATTTTCTGAGGGAGCTAATATTATTAATCAAGATTATGTAATCGCTGATAAACAATCAATCTCTAATCCAACATTCAAGTCACCTAGTGTAAAGATTGATAGCAACACAATAATGGTGCGTACTAAAGCGGGAAAGCGTGAAGTGTTTCCGACCGCATCTTCAGTTTTTCGAAATCCTAGCATAGACCCTGCTAACGAGATACTTCACATATACTTGCCCTTAGATTGGATTACTGGTAAGGATGAAAGGTTAAAATATATCAAAGAGCGTGAAGGTACGATGAAGCAAAAAGTAGAGGAGATTGTGAAATGAAAATGAAGCTTTATGAAACAATATTACTAACGCTCCGCTACAGTGACAAAGGAATGATTGCTGGAAGAACGGTGTTACAAAAGACACTATATTTTATTAATGAAAAGATGAAGCTTAGTATTGATTTCAATGCACATTACTACGGCCCATTTTCATCAGAAATCTCTGACGAAATCGCAAGTTTGAATGCCTCTGGAATAATAAGCGAATGCGTCGAGACTTTTCCATCATTCAGTTTTGGCGTAAGTTTTGAACCCAGAAAGTACTCCTATAGCCTGACGGATATGGGAACGAAAATGGCCCATATTGTTCAAAAGCAAAACAAAGTTGATGCCAAGGCAATCAAGCGGATACTCATCGACATGAAGGAAGCCGGCGTAACAAATGACTATAAAAGCCTATCTATTGCAGCAAAAATGCACCATATTGTGAAGGCTGGGAAGCGTATGAGACCATCAGAAGTGTTAGAGGAAGCAAAAGCCTTGGAATGGAAAATAAGTGAAGAAGAGGCAAATGCTTCGATAGAATTTCTTGATAAAATGGGACTTATTCACATTGAAAGCTCCTGAGCGATAGCATGTCATAAATTGAGTTATCAGTAGGCAGTTCCACCTGTTAATACTCTTTGTGGATTGTGTAGCTAGGGGAAATTCGAACCCCCGATGCAGCTACATAGGCTGTGAGACAAATCGGTTATACCAACCATTCATCAGGCAATTAGTTGCGGGGCGACTTGCTCAATAAGTGGCTTCATTTCAGCCAGGGCATCTGCAAAGGCTAACACGGATTCGTTAATATCATTCTCGGACATAGGCGTGCTTATTGAGAACCCACCCACTGCCCACATTATGCCTCTATTCACCAATAATATACGTGCCAGAAGCGACAATTTCGCTGCATTCCATTCAGTGTTAGCTCTATCCAGTACTCTGGTGTTTATCACCTCCTCCGGAGTAAAATGGAAACAACTAAGGGAACCTGCACCCGAGACCTGACCCTTAACTCCCGCATCTCGGAAAGCAGCCCGGAAGCCTCTCCTCAGTGACTCACCTAATGAATTGATTCTCTTAATTGCGTTTGGTGTCAGTATCTTCAGTGTAGCTATGCCAGCTTCCATGGTAAGGGGATTTCCGGCAAAGGTACCGCCGGCAAGCACCGCTGGTCCCTCTTTCATGGTAACAAGCACATCCATAATATCTTCTCGTCCGCCAACAGCACCAACCGGGGTGAGCCCGCCAATAATTTTGGCGAAGGTGGTCAGGTCACTGCTGTAGTCGAAAAACTCCTGAGCGCCGCCGGTAGCAAGTCTAAAGGTTACGATCTCATCCGCAATAAGGAGAACGCCATACTTGGCTGTTACCTCCCGTAAAAACTTCGGATAGTCGTCTCGGGCCTCAATGATTCCACCACCTCCCTGCACAGCTTCAACTATAACTGCCGCCAGTTCATCTTTATTCTCTCTGATAGCCTTTTCCGCTGCTTCCTTATCATTAAATGGCACGACCAAGGCATCTTGTTTCACATTCCTGGGTAGCCCTCCGGTGGTAGCGTAACCGCCGCCAGTGACAAACGGGTCATACTGGCCATGGTAGCCTCCTTCCATTCTCAGGACCTTGTCTTTACCAGTGAAGGCTCTGGCTATGCGCAGGGCATAAAAACAGGCTTCCGTGCCAAAGTTACAGTAGCGAATCTTGTCAACAGAGGGAAACCTCTCACATATCATGTCAGCCAGAATCTGTCTGCTCTCGGTAGGATGTGCAAACCCGGTACCCTTCCTTATCTGCTCTGCCATGGCTTCAACTACCTTAGGATGAGCATAACCAATCACCCCTGCCGTAAAACAGCCGCTAAGATCAATGTAGCGGTTCCCGTCAACATCGTAAAGATAGCATCCCTCGCCTCTTTCAGCGAAGACAGGATATGGTCCATAATGGTAGGGCTGACGTGTGCCTCCAGGTAGACTGCCGGCAGAAGCCAGGGATAGCTCCTGCGATTTCGGAGTCCTCTGCCTGAACCTCTCCTCCGCTTTCTGTGTAAACTTCGTCATCAATTCCTCTCTGGACATTGCTATCACCTCCCTTCTTTTGTTCAGGCAACGAGTCAGTGACAAACTTTATTATTATCATGTAAAGTGACTTTCTGTCAACTAATCAAAACGCCGCCTTTTACTTAATCTTAGTTGGTGGAATAATATGATATACTATACATTCAAATGGATAAATTCAAAAGACATCTCTGGTTATCACCACAAACTAGAACATTCTTTATATTCATTGTTGTACTCTTTGCTCTTTTGTATGGGATGCTCCCATATACAGTGTTACGGCAACCTAGTGTGGTTGAGAGAGTGGTAACCGTGTTAAATAAATTACCTTTCGTTAATCTTGATTTAGCCTTGACTCAGCAATGGACATATGCTTGGATTGGCAAAGCCTTTGATATAGTCTTAGTGATATTTGTTGTTATTGCTGTGTTATTTGTGGTCCAAGCCATTAAAGATGTAGTCAAGGGTAAACCGCAAGGGAAGATGAGTATAGGAGAGATAAATCGTGAAATTAGAAATAAAATGAATAAGTTTAAAAAATAATTGTAGCAACTAAGATTGAGTAGAACCAAACGCCGGGTTCCTTCCGATGCGTATGTTGATTCAGTCCAAGAATATTGAATCTTCTTCCATAGCCATTTATTCGATGAACAATGTGCAGCTAGGGCATAATCTCTGCAGTACACATTCAGCACACCGGGGGCGCTGAGCTTTGCACACCTTCCTTCCGTGCTCTATCATCAGTACATGAAACTGGTAAACCTTGTCAGCAAGCACCAGTCCTTCAAGTAACTCATGAACTCGCTCCACGGATGCCTTAGAATCAACCAATCCCAACCTCTTTGCCACCCGGAAAACATGCGTATCCACCGGCAGGGCAGGCCTACCCAGCGAGAAAAGGAAGACACAGTTGGCTGTCTTGGTACCTACTCCCGGCAACTGCTTTAGCCAGTCCCTCGCCTCTCCCAGGGGAAGCTGATTCAGGAAGTCAAGCTCGAGCCTGCCTCGCTTACGCTGTATCTCTCCGAGGGTCTGCTTGATGCGTTTCGCCTTGATATCCCCCAACCCACCCATTCTTATGGAGTCGGCAATATCATTCACCTCAGCCACAGCCACACTCTCCCAACTGGGAAAGGAAGCCACCAGAGACTCAAAAGCTCTCCTTGAGTTAGTGTCCGAGGTATTTTGAGAAAGGATTGTCTGGATAAGCCCGGCGAGTGGCTTATTATCAGGTTGCCAGTCAGGATTGCCATACTCACCTATCAGCAGGTCAAGAATCTGCTCAATGTTTGTGTCGCTCATACAGGATATTATATACGGAAATCCGTTTTATTGGAAAAGGCAGATGAGCATGTTTATTTTGGCGGAGGCGGGGTATCAACAAACATAACTTTTGAAGCATCATTCAGCCTGTTATCTTGGTAGGAAATTCCTTCAAGTCTCTACCGTAATCTAAGGCTATCTCAGGTCTATCGGCTCCAACCGGCGTGCCTGCAAAGTTTCTTCAATCTCAAACCCTACATGTGCCTGACTATGACACTAGTTCTGCAACCTGCCGGATTCCCTGCACTCTCTGAATGGCGGTATCTGCTTAATGGTGGTCAATCCGCTTCGGTATCTCTCTCTTACTTAATTCCCTGGCAACGTCAGCAACTCCGGCAGCCGCGGCTTCAAGGAGCTTTTCCCCTTTCTCCTTGCTTGCCAGAGTTGCGTCCCCCACTATGCCTGACTCAGTGTGGCTGCTCCAGTAGGGCCATATATGATGTCCCATACCAACGAGAGCTGCCAGGGCAACAGAAGGAGACTTCAGTTCTTTGAGAGCCTTGCTCATCTCAACCAGTTCGGGCTTTATCGCCAGGTACATTGACGTTTCCATTTCGTCAGCATGTCCTCCCCTACCGACTGGTTGCTCAAGAATCTGACTAACCACTTCAGTAAAACGAGTCAAAGTTCCGTAGAAGAAAGCAGCACAGAGTACCTGTCCTTCAGTTTCTATCATTGTCAATCGGGCTACGCTGTCAAGCAGATGTGCGTTGCTTCCGTGCGAATTCACTATGAGGATTCGTTTGAAACCATGGTGCGCCAGAGACTTGCATACGTCCAGTACATAATTGACAAATGTCTGTGACCCGATGCTGATAGCCCCCGGGAAGTCCATGTGATGGGGACTGTAGCCATGTAAGACCGGAGGAATGACAACAACCTCATCAGGGACCAACGCCCCCGCTCTCTGGCAAATTTCCCAGCACAAGCGGTCATCAGTATCGACTGGCAAGTGAGGGCCGTGGTCTTCAATTGTGCCGACAGGAACAATCACCGCTCTGCCTTGCTTAGCAGCATCCCGAATCTCTGGCCATGTCATCTCACCGTAGAGAAACTTCTTCGCCATACTTCTTTATCTCCTTTCTGTGTAAACTGCCGATTTCTTACCCTTCCCCTGCTCAACCCTTCTACGCCTGCCTCCGTTGCCGGAAGAAAGAGCCAGACGGAACGGAAGTACTCCTATTCTATCATCTACCATGAATCCCAGCAAAAACTCAGGTATCGGCTTGCACTTTTGAGGTAGCCGCGGGAAGGTTGCCGGAAAGACCCTCACCGGCCAGCCTGACCTAGACCGACGGCTAGTCCTGGGTATCGTCCTTTAAGTGGAGCCGGGGTATCAATAGGCAGAACTTTTGAGGCGGTTATCAGCCTTATCGATTAGCAGGACACATTTCCCGCCTACACGAAGTGAGACTGGATGGGAATGGAATAGGTATACAACCAACTTGTTTGTCAAACCTGCCTTCGTTTGAATGCCGCTTCTAATTCTTTTTTCTCCCTTTGTAACTGTTTTAGGTCTCGCTCATGTAGAGACTTTAGCTTCTTAGTAAGACGAGGTCCTAATCGTTTTGAAGTCTTATCGTTTTCAAACAAACAGAACTGCTCCAGCGTTGCAACGTTAACAAACCCACCCGGGGTAAATAGTATGGCACTAAGGTCTTTATATCTATTTGGGTCGTCACAGATTTCTTGCTTAATGTATTTGTGAGCTTCTCCTAGAACATCCTGATTCCACGCTGGCGTATTGCTCCATAGAACTACAATATTTATTTCGCCGGGTTTCAATTGGGGTAATTTCTCCTGAATTTTGCCAATTATATCTTCGCTTCCAGCAGGCTTTACCCAATAGGGTCCAGCTCCAGGATGTGAACCCCGTTTATCGTCCTCGCTCGGACGCTTTCTTGTTACTTCAAAATAAACTTCACTTTGATTATAGTTAGTCTTCATGTCTGGAAGCTTACGCTTTTTACCTTCCTTTATGAATGTAACTCCTGAAAATCCATTTCTAGCGAGTATATTAGCGAAACGCCCTTCCATAAGAATATCTAAATACTCTTCTTTCCCACCAATTCCATCCAATAGTTTCTGTACGAACCTATCTACGTAATCCACTCCACTTTGTTGAAGTTCGTTAATCCGCTCCTCAGCATGCCGTGCCATATGCTCTTTATCGCAGTCTCTCCAGTCAGCCTTCTTTATTCCCTTGATTAGCCTTTGAAGCCTGTCTCTGATAATCTGTTGTTCTTTCCCCATTCTGTTATCTCCCTTGGATACTTGGGGGCAGCAAGAAGCTCTACCTGTTGATAACCACGGTCGTTCTTTCTGAATCTAAGTGGAGATAGGGGGATTCGAACCCCCAACCTCTGCATTGCGAACGCAGCGCTCTCCCAACTGAGCTATATCCCCATACCTGCAAATTATAGCATAAAAAGGACCATTTATTAAGGACTGGCTAGAAGGCGCGGAGTCTCTTCCCAAAATGGTTCCGTTCGGTAATGGTTGATTGAATTGTCATTGCGAGGCTTGTCCTGAATGAAGCGAAGGAACTCGACGAAGCAATAACATTACAAACTAAAACCAAACAGAATCAAAAATACCTTCCTTGCCAGTCACCCAGTATTGTTGCTATACTAAACAGGTTACCGATGATTACAAAAACCGTGAATTTCGAGACCATCATTGGGCTGGAGGTGCATGCCCAGCTCAAAACTGAGAGCAAGATGTACTGCCGCTGCAGCGCGGACTACGCCAATACCCCTCCCAACACCCACGTCTGCCCGGTCTGCCTCGGTATGCCCGGTGTTTTACCCACCATCAACAAGCAAGCCATAGAATACACCATCATGACCGCCCTGGCACTGAACTGTACCATCTCTGGCCACACCAGGTTTGACCGCAAGAACTATCCCTACCCCGACCTTATGAAGGGCTATCAGATTTCACAATACGATGCGCCCATCGGACATGACGGCTGGCTTATTATTGAAGTGAACGGCGAAAAGAAAAGGGCAGGCATAACCCGTGTCCACCTTGAGGAAGACGTAGCTAAGCTACTACACCGCGCCTCTCCGGGCAAAGAAGCCTATAGTCTGGTAGATGTCAACCGCTCAGGAGTGCCACTGATGGAGGTTGTCGGCGAACCTGACCTGCGCTCCCCGGAAGAAGCCAGGCAGTACCTCATCAAGTTACACAGCTTACTTCAATATCTGGGGGTATCCACAGCCAATATGGAAGAAGGCAGTTTTCGGTGTGATGCCAATATCAGTATTCGCCCTGAGGGTAGCCAGAACTCCACGGCTAAGGTCGAGGTTAAAAACATGAACAGCTTCAAGGCAGTCTATCGGGCACTGGACTACGAAGCCCACCGACAGAGAAAAGCCGCCGCAGAAGGCAAGAAACTTGTTCAGGAAACCAGGGGCTGGGCGGAAGAGACCGGCAAAACCGTATCACAACGCAGTAAGGAGTATGCCCACGACTACCGCTACTTCCCTGAGCCAGACCTTCCTCCTCTGGTTATCAGTCGGCAGTGGGCAGAAGAGCTAAGGTCAAAACTACCCGAACTGCCTGAAGCCAGACGCGACCGATTCGTCGCTGACTACGGCCTATCACTCTATGATGCCGATATACTTACCAGCTCCAGAGCAATGGCTGACTACTTTGAAGAAAGTACCAAAACCGAAGGGTTTAAGAAGCTGCCACAGGATAAGGCGGCTAAAGAGATAAGTAATTGGCTCTTGGGTGAGAGCAGTCGCATAACAAACGCCAATAACATAGATATCACCGACTTCAGAAAGAAAGTCAGCCCTGAACGACTTGTCGAATTATTGATCTTAAACTCGCAAGCTGTTATTAACACGGCAACTGCTAAAACCGTACTTGAGGAGATGTTCAAAACCGGAAAAAACGCTGCTGACATTATCGCCCAGCAGGGACTAAGCCAAATTAGTGATACTCAGGAGATTGAGGAAATAATCAGCCAGGTCATAAGTGCTAACACTCAAGCGGTGCGCGATTACGAAGCAGGGAAGGAGACAGCGCTCAAGTTCCTCGTCGGACAGGTTATGAAAGCAACCAGAGGTCGTGCTAATCCAAAGTTAGCGGCTGAGTTAATAAAGAAAAAGTTAGGGGAAGAATAACATGCAGACCGGCCTTAATATAGTTCAAATTATATTGTCCGTATCCTTAATACTGGTTATCCTACTTCAGGTGAAGGGTGGAGGTCTAGGTGGTATCTTCGGTCAAGCTGATACCGTTTTCCGTACCAGACGAGGCTTGGAAAGAAGACTATTTCAGCTTACCATCATCCTGGTAGTTCTATTTATTACCGTCGCCATAATAACGCTCAGAGTTGGCTAGTAACTAGCCGTGGTAGAGTTAGGAACAATATGGGTGCCATAATAACCTTGACCACCGATTTTGGCTTGACCGATGCCTATGTAGCAGTTATGAAAGGAGTAATACTCGGTATCAACCCTGAGGCAAAGCTAATTGACATTTGTCATACCATTAAACCACATAATATCTCTCAGGCTGCCTTTGTCTTGAACACGGCGTACCAGTTTTTCCCGGAGAAAACCATTCACGTAGTGGTAGTTGACCCTGGGGTCGGCACTGAGCGCAGAGCTATCATCCTGAGAACAGCATCGGCTGACTTTATCGCCCCGGATAATGGTGTCCTGAGCTACATTATTGAGCAGTTCTCAAACAAGCCCATGAAGAACAATATTGGCCGTCAACAAAGGAATCTGGGACCAGACTTGGAGGCAATCGCCATCACCAAGCCCGAATTCTGGCGGTCGTCGGTTAGCCCTACTTTCCACGGACGCGATATCTTCGCACCGGTTGCGGCTCGGCTTTCCCTCGGCTTCCCACCAGCAGACTTCGGGGAGAAAATAACCTCGCTTACAGTACTGCCACTCCTCCATCCACATCGAGTATCGAGTGGCATACTGGTGGGTCACATCCTCCATATTGACAATTTCGGCAATTTGATTACCGATATCGGAAATAAAGGCCTGCCACTGACGAAAGAGAGTATAACAATTGAGGTCGGGGACAAGCTCATTCGCCGGCTGAGTCGTACTTATGCCGAAGGCGATGAACTACTTGCCTTAATTGGTAGCAGTGGACACCTGGAGATATCGCGGAAGGGAGGCAGTGCCGCCGATTTCCTTAATGCTGAGATAGGCAACGAAGTCAGAGTAAAACAGCAAGCAGGAGGTAGCCAATGAAATGTCCGGTATGTGGGAAAGATGCCAGAGCCCACATCTACTACTGTGCCAGATGCGCTGTTTACATCCACGGGAAATGCTGGCAGAAGCACGTGGCTGAAGAACATGAAGAGGGGGAGTAATCGATGAAAAGGTGGTTATTAATAATCAGAGCACCATTCTTATTCCTTACTGTGGCGCTGGCGTTCCTCGGTGCCAGTATCGCCTGGTATGAGTCCAGAGAATTCGGCGGCGCATTCGACCTCGGGCATGCGTTCCTCGCTGGATTCGGACTTCTCTTAACCCATATCAGCGTCAATGTCCTCAACGAATACTTTGACTACCGCAGCGGGGTGGACTTCAAGACACAGAGAACCCCCTTCAGTGGAGGCAGTGGTGCCCTTCCGTCGGGACTAATAACTCCAAGGCAGGCTCTATGGTTAGGCATCGGAAGTTTGTTTGCAGCCGCGCTAATAGGTATCTACTTCATCGTCATACAGGGATGGGCATTATTGCCATTACTTCTGATAGCTGCCGCCTTCGTTATCCTCTACACACCATTCATCCTCAAGATGGGATGGCCCGAGTGGGCGCCTGGGGTAGGGCTGGGAGCTTTGCCAATTCTGGGGGCTTATTTCGTTCATACCGGTAATTACGCCGTGCCAGCGATTATTGCCTCCATATCCTCGGGCATATTGGTGCATAACCTGTTACTTCTTAACGAATTCCCCGACGTAGACGCTGACAAGACCGCTAACCGGAGAACCCTGCCCATAGCTATTGGTCAGAAAAAGGCAAGCATAGTCTATTCAGTACTGACGGGGATAGTCTATCTATGGATAATCGGTTGGGTGATTGCCGGCCAGATGCCACCCTTTGCCTTACTTGGACTGCTCACACTTCCGTGGGCTGTGAAAGCTGTGCAGGGTGCACTCAATCATGATGATATGTCCAAGCTGGTGCCAGCGATGGCTAACAATGTTCTGGTGGTTCTTCTAACTCAATTGTTCATAGGTATTGGCTATATCGTGGACGGGATATTTTAGGCTAGCGCTTTACATTAGTATAGGAGATACATGGATAATCACGTTATTAAGGTCGAGAATTTGGTAAAAAAATTCGGTAATCTGGCTGCAGTGGATAACATCAGTTTTGATGTGGTGCCGGGGGAAATCTTCGGCTTCCTGGGTCCGAACGGCGCCGGAAAGACTACTACTATCAATGTCCTATGCACCCTGACTAAACCAACATCAGGGAAAGCC
>SDBU01004515.1_pt1 | contig 17056 bp, 24 predicted proteins | sample 2277071 | NCBI WGS metagenome assembly SDBU01 (sample SAMN10397929, study PRJNA504765) | marine sediment metagenome | isolation source: marine sediment core GS08_GC12, 126 cmbsf | place: Arctic Ocean: Gakkel Ridge, Loki's castle | collected 2008 | reverse complement strand
GAAAATAGACACGGGAGGTGCTGGAGGTGTGGGTACTGCCGGTTCTATTTTCTTAGATATCCACTCACGAATTTCCTCTACTGTGTGTTTCTTGTCGTCACCCACACTAGATTCCTCATAGTCTGTTTCAGAACAGTCGGGTGTCCTAATGTCCTTTCCATCTATAGAGAGAAATAGTGAAGGAGAGCAACAATATTCCTCACTAAATTCTTGCTCTAAAGCTAGGTCACAAACTTCCCGTAAATATTCAATACCCTCCCGTGTGGTCAATAAGTTTATCCTATTCGTTACATGACCCATGTGATTCGCTGATATACTAAGGGTAGGGTGTTTAGCTTGAGGGTCTATTGCAATACTAACCCCTCCATTGTTAATGTGATAATAAACTTTCAATTCCATTATATCATCCTTTCTTTAAATCTCTACTATGCTACTTCCCACTCTTCCATATCATGCCAATTTCTACCAATTTTAACTTCAGTAAGTAGTGGAACAGTCATCCACTCTAAATCATCTGCTACTGCTTCCATCTCTCTCTTCAAAATTACAGCCACTTGGAATCTCTCTTCAGCAGGACTATCTACTACCAGACTGTCATGAACCTCCAGTATAAGATGTGCTCTCAATCCTGCTTCTCTTAGCGCATTGTTCACTCTGACCATTGCCATCTCCAATATCTCATGACTTGGACCCTGTATTCCATGATTAACAGCTTGTTTAATCGCTCCATGTTTCTTCCAATAGTTATCCTTTTCCTCTGGAGACATCCCGCGCCTTAATTTTTTGGGAGCCTTAATGAGCAGATTCGGTAACCTTCGCCGTCGCTCAAAGATACTACAAACGTACCCAGTTGTCAAGGCCAGAGCAATAACCTTATCCACATAAATCTTGAGTCCGGGATACGCGGCTAAGAACTCCTCATTTAATGAATAAGTACTAGAAAAATTATTTGTCTTGGCAATATATCTCAACCTCTCCTGTTCTTCCGGGGATTCGTTATCAAAATTTGGAAACATAATTCTAGCTCTTGCTTTGTGAATATCCCCATCATTCAAACCATCTAAGTAAGTCCCAACCATAACTTTATCGCCTGAGAGAGCGGCCATGATCCGTAGCTCCAGTTGTGAATAATCTGACTCCACTAAATATCCATCTTCGAACTTGCTAATGAACATCTTTCTTATCGGATGTTTCTTTAGCCAACGAGTTAGCTCTGTTTTTTCCGAAGATTCCTTCTTTGGCAAATTCTGCAAATTAGGCTTACTAGATGCCGCTCTTCCTGTTACTGTGCCGCTAGGATTGTATTCTGTATGTACTAGACCATCTGCCCCATACCAATTCACTCTTGGATAGACATACGTACCAGCAAACTTACTAAACTTTCTATGCGATACAATCTTAGAACATAACTTTACTCCCTCTCTATATTTAATCTCCCTCATTTTAGAAAGAGTCTCTAGAGCGTCTGCCTCACTAGTTCTATGATACTCATTTCTTCCATCTTTCTTAACTCTTTTTGTCTGTTCTGGCATTCCAACAATATCATACAACAATTCCATTAATTGCACAGGAGAGTTGGTGTTGAGGGAAGAGCCTTTCTGTTCCTTCCACATCTTACAAATAGGTAACTCTTCTATTTCCTTCTCAAGTTGTTCTATCTTCTTCTCAAAAATCTTTTCCAGTTTAGCACCGTATTCTAAATCTAATCGTACACCATGTAGATTCATTTCTGCATACACAGGTAGAGAGGGTATTAACACATCTCTGTACAAATCATACGATCTCTCACGCTGAAGAATTTCGTCAAAATGTTCAACAGGTAGTCTCCAAGTTGCTACACAATCTCCCACGCAATACTTAGCAATAGCTTCCAGTGGAAACAGAGCGAAGTTAATTCCGTACTTCACCTTGAACACATCTATTTCACTATCATAACCTAGCATATCAGGTAAGTACTTCGCAACTAAATCACTAAGAGCGGGATACTTAGCTGTTTCATCTATGAAATGATGTTCGTGAAATGGGTCTGATACTATGTTCTTAATGTCATGAACAGGTATATCCAACCCAACTGATACCCATTTCATATCGAATATAGTGTTGTATGCTTCCTTCTTTACCTTATGTCTAAATATCTCCTTGAGTAATTCTACACGTTTCTGATACTCCTCTACGGTAATTCGAAGTTCAGGATGTTCAAGTGGTACAAACAATCCTTTATGATTATGTCCATCCCAGCAAAATCCTATACCGATGAGATACTGCTGTGAATCTGTAACATCTAAACTGGTTGTCTCTGTGTCAAATGTGAGTTTCCTTGTGTGCAACATCTCTGACATTATTTCCTCTAGCCTAGCTGCGTCTACCATCTCCCAATCCAAAAGGGTATCTATATCCATATCCAGCAGAGATAGTGCCTTACGGATGTCTACAATAGCCTTCTCACGGGTCTTAGAGTCTTTGGCTATCTTCTCAGCGGAAAACAACGGTAAGAAATAAACGTCTTGTATCTTGTGAATCTTTCCATGTAATTGTGCCACACCAGTTTTGTTCAAAATAACTTGAATAGGCAACTTTCCTAAGAGAATTACCAACTCCACAGAAGAGGCTGTTTCTTTTAGTGTCTTAGTCAGCACACCAGCACACGATTTGATGTGTAAAGATTTAGGGGGTTCATCCCAATAGCAAGATACCACATTTGTATATCCTACCTTGTGTAGATCAACCCCCAGCCCCTCCAACAATTGACGGAAGTATCTCCCATTCGCACTGGAAAACAACTTACCTACTTTGTCATCCTGATACTGTGGTGCATCTCCTATGACAAGTATACGTGGCTCTTTTGGCCCTCTGTAGGACAGAAAAGGATTCTTACAACCTCCCACAGAAAGTTCACAAGGACAACGTTTTATCTTACCGTATTTACTCAAACCACTCTCTAACCTTTTTCAGTATATCATCTACGTCTGCTTCTGCCTTTGGAACGATTATCTCTACTATTAAAAGTCCATCTGTAGTTTCAAAGAGACTAACGCCTTGTTTGAGATTTTCTTTAAAGTTTGCTACTTGCTTTGAAGAAAGTATCCCATCATTAGGAAATAGTTTATCTCTAGCAACTTCCAACCCTTCTTTTACTTCCTTTTCCTTCTCTGGAGTGAGTTTTCCTTCTTCTTCCTCTTCTTCTATATCCTCAAACATATCCTCTTTTGGTTCCGCTGGTTTCTCTACTTCAGGGGTATCCCCATAAATCTTATCCAGATATTTTGCCACAATTGCATTAAGATTATCACTATCTTCATACTTTACATCAAAGCCAATATTGGTCTTATTCCACACATCTTTATCCAACCCAAGCTTTTCTCCCGAATCAATTGAACAAAACTTCACACTTCGTTTTCCTGCAACTAGAATCTGCACACCATCTTCAGTAATAAACTTATCTCTTGTGGCAGTAGTAGCTACGTCAAACTTGATACCTCTCTCCTTCAGATAAACTCCGATAACTTCACTTGCTGAATCTTTATCTGATATCTCACCATCTGAATCCCTAACTTTCGACTTGGATTTAGTTTTGGTTTTTGGCTTATCTACTTCGTCAAACACTTCACCCGCATCTGCCTTCGATGTGTCTATATACTCCGCGCCATTATGCAACGCTTTACATTTCTCAGTATCTGGGCAACTTTTAATATCACAATCTGAAGCATCGTCACTGTACTCCGTTCCAAAACAAAGACTCTTGTTCTTGAAATCCTCTACTTCCTGTGCGTCAAGTAGTACTTTTCCCATTCTCTATTTCCTTTCTAGTAATTCCATTTTCTTCATCTGAGAGGTCACTGTAATACACACCCAAAATTCTTTCCACTCGCCAAAGCACGTTCCTCTGTTTTTCTGACAGTGGATTAATAAGCAACTTCTTACGAAAATCTATAGACATTCTATAGAAACTTGATAACACACCTCTATTTTTTCTAGTTAATCCTCCTTCTTCTAATTTCTTACCAACACATCTTGCAGCATGTGCCATTCTCAATGTTTCCCTCCTTCTTTGACGTTTAGTTCTTTCCAATTCAGACCAGAATAGAGTATCTTCGCCATATTTCAAACACACTTCTACTGCTTTAGCTCTCTGCTTTTTGACTCTCATCCCCAATTCAAGACATTCCATGTAATCGTTGATCATTAACCAACTCCACTTATCTGCCTGATCTAACTTATACTCTAAAAATTTTTCTCGTAATGCTTTAATCTCTTGATATAGAGAATCTTTTTGAGCCTTTTTCTTACACATTCCAGCCGTTCTCCTGATGCGGTCAATTGTTATTGGGTTCATGTGTTTTTTCCAGCGCATTCAATATGCCGTCTAAAGAGTCCCGCGCTTGAGTAAGTTGTTTTTTTAAATAACTACAAATTTGTATGTTGTGATATGTCTCCAAAATATTAGGAATTTGCCAATCTCCAATTCCATATTTAACGCACATTTCATTAATTCTTTCCACTTTAGATTCAGCAGTCGTTATCTTCCGTTCTGCATCTCTTATGAAATCATTAGCGTCACTTAACTTTTTGGAAACAAATTGGTTATAGGTTTTTCCTAACTCTCTATCTTCCCTCAATTCTTCACGTATTTTATCAGCAGTAGTTTTAGTAGGATAACCATCCATCTTATCTAATCTAGACACGATCAAATACATCAACATATCTGGGTCAGGTTCCCGTATTTCGTATTTAGCTCTCTTATAAGTACGAATAGTTCCTGTGGGATATACATACACTATCCCAGCATTCTCATGCACTTCATCTTTCTTAATGAGTCCTTTTGGGCACAACCAATAAAATTCATTACACAATTGCATATAACCCGGCCACTTATCATCTCCCGTAAATCCAGACCGATTTGCTTTAGCTTCGTATATTCTTATACATGGATTAGTGTAAGACTTTTTAATAGCAACTATATCCATCCTCAACATGTCGTGACGGCCCCAAGTAGGTCCATCTTTACATTCTGGAAAACATGTCCATTTCCCGGCCAGACTGATAGACATGAGCCGAACTAGTTCTTTTTCAGTCATTATCTTCTTCCTCAACTAAACACATACAATCTTCATGATACGGTGGATATCCTACTTTTTCAGGATCGGCTCCATCATATAGTTTACAATCACAATCCCACTTCCAACATGGTCCTATACACCTAATTACTCTCTTCACTAATTTCCCTTTCTATTACTGCCCAAAAAGTTAGGCTATCCAACACGCTCACCGCAGGATATATCTGTAACAACGAATCTACATCTAACCCATCTGTATCCAACGATAACACTACAGAAGGATTACCGTTAATATGCGCTCCTGTATAATTCATTTCAAATTCCCCTGTATCCGTGTAATAAGGACAAAAGGGATACTCTGGAATTAATTGGGCACATAACAACAGTAATAGTAAATAGATTATAGTTTCTCCGATCCACCATTTAACCACGCTGTTCTATTGGCAACATCTTCTCTTCCAGTTGGGCCACCATGATCACTTTCAGGATGCCACTCTCCATCTGGTGAATAATATCCCACTGTGAAAAGAGCATAGCTGCCTGTTTCTCTATCTGTTTCAGTTTTCATATAGACGTACATTCTTTTCCATCCTTTCTTTGAGGACAACATAAGCCACCTGCTCATGTTACCTCTAGTTGCTATAAGTATGCTATATGTCCTTCAACACTACCATCATCTCCTCTACGGGCAATGGCTAACGTACCATCTAAGGCTTCCCATACAATCCATGCATCAGTACATACCCAACCCTTATAACCAACATTTTCTGGCTGCTCATATCTACCAACTTCAACTCGGTTCATATTCACCTCCCTTACTCATTCTAATAGCAATCTATACTCCTTGCGTCCTCTATCGCCCTAATAGCTTCCTCAATATTTTCTGCCGGATCATCTTCACCAGCCATTTCAGCAATCCTAACATCTGGTATAAATCCTTCCAAATTATGTGCTATTTTCACAGCATCTCCTAAACAAGCCCCATCCAGCAATACAATCACACTAGTCACATCCCATTTGGCCAAGTCTGCAAGTTTTCTGATCTGTACAGTGGAAATCTGCTTACCTAACAAAGCCACTACGGGATATCCCTGCTGTTGTAAACTAATCGCGTCAAAAATCCCTTCCACAACTATTAGAAAGTAATCATTTCCTCGGATTTCGTCAAGCCCCCAAATTAGACTAGATTTCTTAGCGTATCCATCTCCTGCCCTCGGACCAGTGTATCTTTTTCCTGTACCACGAACTCTACGAGCCACAAAGTTCTTTACTTCACCATCTTCCAGTATAGGAATGAGTACACAATCTTTATACTTACCTTCTAATCCCAACCGCATCTGTAATTTCAATGCTAATTCTTGGCTGATACCACGAGACTTCAGATACTTCAAAGCTCTACGCACTAATAGACTCTTACCAGTTAATTCCTTCGTATTTTCTGTCCAGTCTGGTATCTCAAGTGGTTGTAGTTCTTTGGAATATATGGCCTGTAACATTTCAAAAGTGATCTCGGATTCGTATTCAGCCATTACAGTTTTCAAGTTAAAACTGTTGCCCTTTAAATAACGACCTAAATAGTGAAACGAACCTGACCAACCACAACGATAACAATGAAAAACACCCGTCAACAAATTGATATTCCAGTGCTTAGAGCTTTTTTGACACATAGGACAGTCGGCATACAACACATCTCTTACCGTAACAGTATTCTCTAAATTATCATGACAAAATTGTTGTATCACAATTGACGTTAAAAGCATATTCTATTCTTCATCTTTCTTATGTCGTCTACTCTTATCCCATTTAGCTAGTATCTCTAATAGGTCTTCATCTGCAAATGGATAATCTGTATCTGCGAGATATCGTCTATATTCAGGTGACTCTTGTTCCTCTCGTGTTAATTCTAAATGAATTTGTTCCATTATTCTTCCTTTCTATTTTATGTAACTTAGTTGCTAGAAACATTTTACTCTCTCCAATCCGTTATTAACATCTTATCCTTATCAAATATCACCGGAATTATATCTCCCATTCCTCTACCTTCCCTAAGAAGATTATTCTTCAGCCTACCTCTAGGTGGTTTAGCGGCTGCTTCTCCCTCATTCTGTAAAAGACTCCAAAGACTGTCCACCGTATCTGCTTTAATACTATCACCTTTTACATCCTCTTCCGTTAACATCTCCTTATTACCAGATGCTTTCGATCCCTGTGTAGCTGTCCAAACACGTAAGTTCATCTCAACTGACATGCCTGTAAGTTGTTTAGCTATCTTACCCTGACCCTGCCAATTATCCTTATACTGCTGGCCACTATCCATTAAGTCTAAATAATCTACAAGAAGTAAATCAGTAGAATAATTCTCTATCTTCCAAAGATGTTCAAGATAACTAGCTAACCCAGACACAGTTAATCCATCAGCAGGAAATCTCCGGTAGTAAATATCCCCACCTCGTGACAAAGCTCTTCTGAATGCGTGTCGCCATTTCTTCTCTTTCCCAAGTAAGTAATCGTCTGACATACCAGATATTCTCATATGAGAACGCACAGCAACCTGATCATCTTCTAACTCCAACGACACATACGTAGCTTTCTTTCCCATAAGAACGGCAGCAGTTGCAAAATTGTTAAGCAGTATTGACTTGCCTCTTTTAGTAGGAGCAAAAACACAGTGGACCGTGCCGGGTAAAATCCCTCCACGCAATATCCTATCCATCCCTCGTATCAGTGTGGGTAATCTTCTCTCTGCCTGTACATCTGCGGTTAACATAGCTTTGACACGTTCAAATGATTCACTAAATCTGAAACCACTATCTGCAAATTCCTCACCCACTGAGAAAGCTCTTTCCATAGCCTGTTTAGCTTCGTCGTATTTACCCTCTTTTACAAGGATATCTGCTTTCTTAGATTCTAATTTCCAAGCCTGTTGTGTGGCAAAGTTAATAGCTTCTTCTTCTACATGATCTGCATCTCGCATATCCACAGTAAGTATCTTGTCGAGGAGTACCGTGAGTAATTCACTTTCATTACGTTTAGATATCTCTTCTCTGAGATTAGCTTCAGTGGGTACGACTCCATACTTATCGAAGAATTGGAAAATGGTTTTACTGAGTAGAACATGCATTGAATTTTCAAAATAAGTAGGTTTAATGACAGAACGATGTTTCACTATGAAAGACTTATCCCTCACTAAGATAGCAAGTATCTTTAGTTTAAATTCTGCACCAAATGGATATGCTGTTACACTCGACATATTTCTCTACCGTGATTAACATACATCTCAAAATCCTCCAACGGCCTACCAATTTTACTAACTAAAATAACTTCTGTGTATTCACCAGTTTTTTCATAAATCTCTTTAGCTTTTTTCAACGCTAAGTTTTGATAAAGTTTGCCGACATGATTTCTATTATTTTTTCCATGATATGCCTCTATAGTCATAGGTCTAGAAGATGTAATAAGTCCATTATATCTATTACTTCTACCTACTTGCCCATCATCTCCACATTCGACACTACTCCCACATAAAGTAAGATAAGGAAAACCTCTCTCAAAATCTGGATTAAAAATAATACAACCGTATTTAGACAATTGTTTTTCTATTCCTTTCTTATACTCTCCATACTCTTTTTTCCCTTGAACTTTTTGAGCATAAAGAGGAGCAGATATGCATATTGTTTTTGGCGAAAGCATAATTTTAAAAGACTCTCCTATTGGTATTCTTTGACCTTTTCTTAGCTTTTCTAAATCTTTTTTAATAGAAAACACCCTCTGTTCATATTCAGAAAAAGGATAATAGCCCACTCCAAAACTAGTATCATTAGCTAAAATTTGTTCTCCCATAGAAATAGCAACTAAATTTTGTATGGGGGAACTAGCTTTTATTTCAACTTCTATGTCGGGCAATTTAGGCAAATATCTCTTAGCCGTGATTCTAATTACCTTCTGTAATTCACTACTTAATTCTTGGTCTAAATTAGTAATCTGCCCTCCTAATATAAAAGTAGGAATCTTATTAACCTTTCCTCCCCCATAAAAAATATCACAATCTCCAGACAAGAAAAGTGCTTTATCTACATTGTAATGTAAAATTGACCCATAATTTTGTTTGTAATAAACATCTAAAAATGTAGCACAACTTTCCACTATTAAATCTGTAAGAGTGTCTGGATGACCTTCTGATTTATATTCCACTATCTCAACCACCTCTAACCTCCTCAAATTTTAAATCAAAATACTTAGTAGCTATTTCTGGATGTTGTTTTTCAAACTTCTCTAATATTCGCCAACTTTTATATTTTGAGTGTCCTTCTTCTAAGTATCCATCCCAATTGTTTCGATATTCTTTATAAAACGTACTCATTCCCCTCAATACACAACATTCTCTAAAACTTAATTTAGCAAAAAGATGCGGTTGATTACACCAATTAGCAAGAGAAGTATAAATGGATTCCCACTGACTCTGTTTGTAATATCTATATCTCATTACATAAGGAAAACATCCATATTTCATTAAGATTTTGATTCGTTCAAAAGTTCTAACTATATCTTCTACATCTTGAGATTCATAAGCAGTTAATACATAAAACTTAGTTCTTCTTTTCTGTTCTTGCCAATATTTAACCCATAGTTGGATTTTAGATTCTATCAAATCTCTTTCGTCATAATTATCAAAAGCAAAAATATAATCTCCATCATACTTAGCTCCAACTAATATCTCAGCCTTTTTCGGAGTCAGTAGCCGAATATCTAGTCCTTGTTTATATTGAAAAGAATGCCCAGTCTCCACTAACTTCTCCAACACATCCCGCCATTTAGAATACCCTAAAATGTTATCATCTAACAAACAAATTCGTTTTTTACTGCTATCTAAAAACTCTTCAAGCACAGAAGCCCTCTCAACTTTTTCACAATTCCGGTTTATACAAAAAGAACACTTTCGAAAACATCCTCTTGTGGTAAAACCAATAGAATAATTCGTATAGTATTTAGTAGAATTACGTACTAAATCCAAAACTGAAGAATACAACCCGTAGTCAGGCTGTGTGTGTTCGATATACTCAGGTAAAGCTGGTGATTTGTCGAAGAAAAAACCACTACCACCACGAACCACGTTAGCATAACTTTCTAAATTAGGAACTTTCGTGAACAAAAAAACTTTAGAAACAAAAACAGTATCATAATCTAACAAAGAGGCATAATCCCTTAAAAGCGCAACCTCATGTCCTTCGGCCTTATGATAACCACTTAACTTCATTAAAGCCAAATTAGGAAAATTTGTTCCTTTGTCTAACAAATCTGCATCTATTATCCCTATTTTTTTATGGGCAGACATATTCTTATCATACCTCTCTTATCAATACCCCAAAAAATAACTGATTAATTATCATTAGCCCACTCTTCTAACATGCGTGGAAATGATTTGCCTAACCCATACTCCTCATTTTCTATTACAAGTATTGATTTGCCCAACGCAAACGCCATACCAAGGTCAAAATGCGTACCTTGGCTTTTAGAAGCATAAAACACATGAACTTCCTCGGCTGTCTCTATCGCCACTCGATTTTGCTTACATATCTCAATACCTTTTCCATCTTGGTGCGTATCTCGGTGTGGAAGATGAACTATGTATCCGTCACTTTCTAACTTAGCAACATATTGCTCTAACTTATTTCTGTATTGAGTAGTAACATCTCGTACAGAACAAATAATAAACACACGCTTATGCTTCATTTTTCTCCCCTTCCTCAAAAGCAATAAGAGAACAAGTAAGACAGGATTCTACCTCTTTGGGATAATGTCCATATCCGTCATCCTGAACTACTGTATAGTCTCCACAACCCTTACACCATACTCTGTGTAGTTTATGATTCGGTCCCATGAAAAGATCGTCATTCATTATTCTTCCTCCATCTCACTGTATGTAGCGTGGTGAGCCTCTGTAATAATTCCACAATAAATACACTTCAGACCACAACAGAAATTATCACCTCTACTCATATGGAATATTCCAACTTCGTGTTTGCCAAAAAGACAAAGCACCTTACGCCACAACTTCCACTGTTTAATCATTCGCAACCTCCCGGCTTATCTGGTTCATCTGGATGTCTCTCATGTCGTATTGTATATTGAGCAGTAAACAGCCATTCATGAGCTAATTCTTGAGTAATTAGTTTAAGATATTCCCCTTGAGTTAATTCTTTTTGTAAGTCACGTAATAAATCCCTAATTCGAATTAAAGCTTTATCATAAACATATTCTCGTGGATGAATCTTTGGTAAATTATTCATTATTCTTCCTCCTTACGTTGGAACCAGCCTAGCCCTCCGTCAACCGTTCTACGGTTGTATCCCACATTCTCGGCCATTAACTCACCTACCTCAACGTAATTTCTCAGCCTTTTCTCATCCACCCAAATCATGCTAGGAAGCCCGTCTTCATATTGCATGGCAAGTAGGCTTTCGGCAAGATTTTTCCAGTAGGCTACGGACTTCTCTTCCCTCCCCCGCTTCTGTGATGGCTTCCGTATTGAATCAATCATGTGTTGCGTAGGTGATACTTTTGCGGGATCGTAAGCAAATTGCCTATCCCTCTGCTTCTGGGATTCACCCCCGTCACATCCTTCCGACGCTGCTATGAGTGCGGATATGGGATTACCTGCCGTTACCCGGCTCTCCAGTATAGTTCTGCCCTCCCAGATGACATGGACAAGGTACTCTTCTGCTGCTTCAGATTTCTTCTTCATTATTCTCCCCTTTCAATTATTTCCTTAATCTTTTTCTGTAGTCCATTATACTTCAACAACACTTCCCTCTTTTTCATTAACTCAGAATACTTCTCAAATTTTATCTTCTTCTTTCTGGTCTGTGCTGCTAACCATGTCATGAATCCATGCAACATGATCAGGAAAAAAGATGATATCATACCATCCTCATACAAATCATAAATGTGGTCATACTCTGTAAACTTAATTTGCAATACTGTAAGCTTTTCTACAGAACTTTTCACCTCTTCTAGTATGGACTCTTCACGAGATCGTACATTCTTAATCCCTCTACGTAAATGTCGATGATATGAATCTTCAGCATATTTTGACACGAGCATATTGGGATATGGGTAAGGTATGGAACGATATCCAGTTCCTCTACGTCTCTTGACTCGCCATGTACAATAGGGAGGGAACACAGCTTCCATAAAGAGATAAGGATTAACATCTGGATAGAAACTCTCCAACTTGAGGAACATGGGTATTGAAGAAGTTTTCACTGAGTAGTTAGTGTAACCAGTTGCTCGTTGGACTTGTTCCTCATAGGCTTTAATCCAGTCGTCTGTAACGAATTTCGAAGTTTTCTCTTTCATAATCCTTCTTTCGTTGTTTGCTGTGTTCTTCTAAGAACTTCACTCCCTTATCGTAAAAGTCGTAAAACTTAATGTAGTTCACATCTTCCGTGGGATTCCTTAAACTTCTCCCTATGGCCTGAAGAGTAGATACTGTGCTTTTACCTCCCGACGCTCTTATCATACTGCTGATTGAGGGAATGTCAAGTCCCAGTTCTCCGATCCGACTCAAAACCAGTACTTGAGATTTCTTTTCTCGTAGACTCTGGAGTGAATCCGTTCGTTCTTCATCAGTAGATTCTCCACTACGAAACACGGCTGAAATCCCATCCCTGTGTAACATCTTCTCCAAAATCTTCCCATGCTCTATACGCTTAACAAGTATAAGAACAATCTCTCCGTTGTTAACTAAACGATCTGTTAACTCAACTATCGTTTGATTTCGCACATAATTGTTAACTATACATTCATTCTCTGCCAGCGGATATGATTGTCTCTGGAGTTTATTCAACTCTCTCTTTAGTCGATTCTTTTTAGCTTCATTTTCTGTAATTCTTATAAGAGACTTCAAACGCTTAACCTCTTCAAAAAGATTAACGCTCTTCTCAGAAAAATGATTCATCTCTATGAACTCCACTATAGGAATAGAACTCACTTTTCGATATATTAACTCCTGATTAGTTACACGGGCTATTACTGGTCCGAGATATGCCATTACTTTCAAATTGTCCAACTCTCCTCGATCCAGAGGTGTCCCACTAAGACCGTAACGATATCGTGCTCCAGTACATTTCTGGAAAATTGTCTGCCATGTCTTCGCACTCGCCAAATGACACTCATCTGCTATCACTACCTCCACAGACTTCAGCCACGATTTTACGGGGTCTGTCTTCATCCTATTCACGATTGTTTGTGGCATACCTATCGTTACTGTGGCGATATCTTCTATTCCAGCCCCCAGTCTACCTACCGGAAGGTCCATCTCCTCTGTAAAGAGATTATAAGCCTGATTAAGCAAGTCTTTAGAATTCACTAAATACAATGCTTTTCGTGACAAGATTTGTAACAGAGCAGCAGCTATAACGGTCTTTCCACTATTAGTGGCCAGATGCCATAGTCCAGTCTCTTCTCGTAGGACTTGCTGTACTACGTCGAATTGATACGCATACTTACCTGTGAGGAATTTGGACTTCAGGATATTAGGGCGTATATCCAGTGATTCTCTGGATCGTGATTTACGAATGGTAATTGAGATTTTTTCTTGAAGTAGGAAAGTCAGACCCGTAGGAAAGGTCTGCTTGTAGAAGAAGCGGTATTTTCCATCCCATTGTTTGTTCTTGAATGATTTGGCAAACCAATAATTAGGAACTACAAAAGTAAGGATATCCCTGAATAGAGAATATTCTTCTTTTGTAGCTTCAATTATACGTGATCGCACATTTCCATGTTGTATGAGCATTTTTTCTTTCTATTAGGTTTACTATATACTCTTTTTGAAAATTGTCAAGTGTTCCAAAGACATTAACCCCCCGAGCCGCAACTCGGGGGGCCTAACGTTCAAGCCGCTAGGGATGTCCTAAAAACCCATTCCCGACGTTCCCTTCGGGCGATACCTGTTAATTCAGGTCTGCTTTGCACATCGTTGAGAGGTGTCAGGGTATGTGTGCTAAAGAATATCTATTGTATACGTATCAGTTGTATATCTATCGTCGTCATAAAGAACAATATCATTTGAATCCCATGAGACAGAAGGAAGATTTGGCCAAATATAAGGATAAGTAGGACTCACTGGAGATGTCCAATGCCAAGTATCCCCCACCACACCATTCAATGAATCTCTCAGGGTACGTGCTTCATCTGGAGATAATTCAATCTTCTTCCCTTTGATATTCAACACTATTTTCTCGACTTTAATTACTTCAACATCTTTTCCCATTTCCATTCCTTTCTTTAAGCTATATCTCCAGCGATGTACCACCTATAAGTCACAGTATTGGACCCCGGATTAGTCACATGCACAGAAGTAATTCCAGTAGTCGCATCTGCTTCGTATACATAAGTAAGTCCTGTCCACGCATCATTACCAGACCCATTTATTCGTATCTCTAGTGGCTCTCTACCGTTAGTTTCATCCTCTTCAACTACAAGAACTAATATTCTACCTTTAGCGATGCTGCCCATATCCAAAGTTGTTGGTCCTGCACCTGTTAATATTTTAAACAAAGCCAACCCGGTTGACTCCTCTATTACCCAATCGAAATCGAGCCATGTCTTTGATAACAAAGGATAATCTGTAGCCGATTCTCGCTCTGTTAACTTAATCTGAGTATCTACATATATTGACATTTTTCTCCTTTATCTTAAATAGAAATTCACACCGAAACCACCTTGCCAGTGTCTACGGGTGAAATCATAATCTCCAAATAACTTTATCCCCACATTTTCAAAATTCTTAATTCTATAGTCTACAAAACCACCAGCAGAAATTGTTACAGGATACTCTTCAGCATATAAGGAATCTGTTGGAAAATTAGCCGCTACTTGTGCTCCAATTCCCCATCTTTGGTGGTATCCTAATCTAACTCCTAAAGAAACACCCATATCTATATCCGTATCAACTTGTGCTCCTATAGTTGGCTCAAAACATCCTCCTGTTTCGTCAAACTCATAAGATGTAATGTACAACCGTCTTTCGAGATTCTCAAGAGCTATTTCTAATTCTCTTACCGCCGCTGAATCCTCCTCAGTATACATATTTTCCCTCAGATGTATTAAAGTATTTTGTATCTCTGCCCACTCTTCCATAGCTGTACTATCTACCTGAGTTATATACCTAATTTCAGATTCCACTGGTACGTAATGTGTTTCTACTATTACACTATCTCCATCTACTCTGGACATGGCTGTTAGAATGTGCTTATTTAATATAGCAGTAGTAACTACATCCTCCGGTAAGGTTTCAGGTGATTGTAATGCCATAGACATTACTTGATTTTCTAGTCCTTCAATTTTGTTATTCTTACACTCTCCACGAATTCCAAGAATTACTACAGCTACAATTAAGACTCCTGTGACCAATTTGTCAAACTTCATTATAACTCCTTACTTACACGATCTAAAGCTCTTGAAATACAAGAAATAAACCAATTCTCTCCTTCTCGCGTACTTAAGAAGTTAACGAATTTTCCATCTTTTGTCAAGCCCAGATAAATTGCTATTGCTTTTTGTGGAGCTAAACGCAGTTCCTGTGCTATTTCCCTTACTAAAGGTTGTGCTCCGTGTAGTGAGCATTCTATCACATTTATCATATCAAACGGTGTCTCTTCAAGACGGTTGAATTCCTCTGCAAAAACTTTGGCCACACTTTCAGATGCAGCACTCTCGTATCCCACATACACACAATCCTCTTCTACATCTGTTACATGCAGTCGTACCACCAAATCAATAGAAGGTTCTTCAGAAGCTAATTTCATACGTTCTACTACACTACCCACAAAACACTCATTTTCAGAATCGTTGTTATAGTAAACATAATTCACAGGAATGTACCACCCACTAGAAGACAACGGTTCTCCCAATCTCTGTATGATATTTTCCATCGCAACTCTATCCGTAAGATACTCTGTGTATAATTGACCTATACGAGCTAAGAAACTATTGCTGTCAAAATTGTCAAAAGATGGTTCTGTGCGGTCACCGTAGAAGGACCCGCCTACGTCGAGTAGTATTCTACTCAATATCTCTCTCATGTGTTTCCCCATTTTCATTTCTGCTATTTGTATAAGCTTGGGCAATCCTTCCACCTAGCACTATCACAGTAACAGCAACCCATTCTGTAGCAGTTATCATTCCAGCTAGTAGAAATAAACTTGTAACTACCCACACCTGTACTTTTAGAGAAGCAGCAATAGATACAAGTTTCCATTTAACCTCTTTCCAACTGGATATTTTCTGTATATTCATTTCTTATTCTCCATTCTTTGTTTTGAATTCCCTGGGATTTCTGTTGAACCATTTACAACCAGTCTGAATATCTTCTATTTTTTTAACGTCTTTTTGTAAACTATCTACAATGAGTTTATTAGCCCCAACACCTAATTTATTTTCCGTGATATCTTTACGATCTATGACCCGATCTTTGGCAGATTGTTTTACAGCTTCCTTTATAAACTTGATATCTGATTTAGTAGTTCCAACCCACACTGCTAACGAGATTGCCTGTATTGTAATTCCACCAGCAAGTACCCACGGAATTGTTCCACCAATTTCTGAGATTTCTGGCAATTGTGTCATTCCATAAACAACTCCAGCATTAATAAACAATGTCAAAGCTATTATAAACCAAGCAAGTTTCCCATTGATTCGTCTAAAAAATTTCCTCATGTTATACCCATTTCCCTATTGCTTCCTTGGTTAAGTGCCTTATTGAAGGAAGTAACCTATGTAAATTATCCCCCGGACAATCTGTATATCCCGGTCGCCAATCTCTATGTCCTGCTATGATGTATTTTCCAGTATCTTTGTATTTACCCAACGGGTCTAAATTATTTTCAAAACACAAAGTCTTTAACAACCTTATCAACGAGTCTATTTGATTTCCAGTAGGTTCTGTTCTCATAAAATTTCCCACTAATGTAATACCTATTGAATCTGAATTATTATGTTTA
>SDBU01004514.1_pt1 | contig 17060 bp, 17 predicted proteins | sample 2277071 | NCBI WGS metagenome assembly SDBU01 (sample SAMN10397929, study PRJNA504765) | marine sediment metagenome | isolation source: marine sediment core GS08_GC12, 126 cmbsf | place: Arctic Ocean: Gakkel Ridge, Loki's castle | collected 2008 | reverse complement strand
CCGGACCGTTCCATCTCGGTTAATGTGATGCCAATAGTAATCGTTGAAGGAATTGCGGTTTTTATCTTTGTGCAAAGCGTAACTACTTTGATTCAGTACAGCCGGGGGGGCAAAGATGAAAAAAAGTAACTTAAGTAATCAGATTCGTCGGCTGCGTTTTGAAAATGGCCAAATGACCCAGCAGCAGTTGGCTGACAAAGCAGGCGTAACCCGCCAGACAATTATTGCCACCGAAGCCGGTAAGTATGCACCTTCACTGCCCCTGGCCTTTAAAATAGCCCAAACTTTCGGCGTACCGATAGAAACTGTATTTCAATATGAGGCCGAGGATTCTTAGTGCTTTGTCACATCTCAATTGATTATTGTCATTCCCGCGCAAGCGGGAATCTCACTGTCTTTCCATATATGAGACTCTTCGCTTCGCTCAGGGTGATAATTGGGTCATTCTGTTTGACCCTATTCGAACTCCTGCAGCAACTTCAGTAATTTGCGGTCGAGCTTATGGCCGTGGAAGTCCTCGTACTCGACGTCTTTTCGGCCGGAATCGAGAATGCCGAATGACCCGCGGAAGTTCCAAAGGGCCAGGCCGATACCGTGGCCGGTAAGAATCTCCAGGACATCCCGCAGCCAGGCCAAAACCACCTTGTGCGGCGTCTTGTTATAAGCGCCGCCTTCGCCGCAGTGCACGCCAACACCTTTTTTGGCAAGGTCGGCCCATTTCCGGTAATGCTGCTCCAGGCGTTTGCGGTCCCAGCCGTGTCCGGGCCAGGCGGGCATAGGGAACTTCTCACCGCGAACCCACGAGGCCTTGTAATGGCTGATAAACATCGGCTGATATGCCCGCGTACTCTGGCCGATTCCGAGGTCGGCTAACTCCGGCGCCGGTTCATTACCCCAGCTCATACCATCAGCTATGACTATACGGTCGGGATTTATTTCACGAATGGCCGCCACCGCAGTCCGAACTACCCGCTCATGGTCGGCACGGCTCATACGCTGGCCAATGGAAGGCGGCTCGTTGATTAAATCGAAGCTGAGCTTATCTCTCGAAACACTCCGATAGCGCTTAGCAAGCATCTGCCAGTGGAAGCAGAATGCCTCGAGCGGTTCCTTGTCCTTCCAGAGGTTGAACGGCTCGGTGAATTCCCTGTTCACCGAATATCCCGGACCACGGTGAAAATTCAGACTGATGTGCAGACCGTATTTGCCGGCAAGTGCCACCGCCCGGTCGAGTTTCTCTAACATTGGCTCGTGGATTTTATAATCGTCTCCATCTTCTATCCACAGCCGATAGCACATCGGTAAACGAACAAAGCCAAAGCCCCACTCGTGCATCCAGCGGAAATCATCTTCCCGGAAATCGCCTTTGCTTCGCATTGTGAACATATCCAGCAGATTGAAACCTCGCCAGCGCGGCAGAACCGTTTGCGCCACGGACTTGCCAGCCTTTTTCTTCTTCGGCTGTTGTGCATACGCGGGCAGTGCCGCAACAGCCGCTCCGGCAGCCATTATTTTCAGCAAACTCCGGCGATTTAGCCGGATGCCTGTTTCCCCGTGTCTTCCGGGCAAATCACGTCGATTATTGTCCATAAGACTTGCCTCACCTGAAAAAACTCCCCACAGCTCAAAATTTGAACGTTGACTGTTAGATACTAAAAATAGTAAATAATAGATAAAAAATAGTCAATAGAAAACAATCAATAGAAAATGGCACTTAGCTGTACCCAATATTCTCTGGCAGGCCTGGAAAAAAATAATATAAAGGGGATTGAATGGTCGATAAAAAATAGGTATTATTTAAGAATGGTGGTTGCTTAAAGACTTTTGGGTATCTGAAAGGGTCATTCTTGGGCCAAAAACCGCTATTCACTAAAGCGTACGCTGCTTAACGAACCGCCATTCGGTATTATTTAATAATAAGTGGGCTAAACTTACCTTAATTCTCAACCAGGGAGAAATATTATGGATCGGCAACAAATTGGCGTAAAGCTTACAATTGACGGTTTGAACCTGCCATTCAAAATAGATGGCTTTCAAAGCCGCCTGATAATGCAAAAATCTGTTTATCTGGCGCAGGCCGCTGGAGTCAATTTGGGTTACTACTATCACTGGTACCTTTATGGCCCTTATAGTTCCTCTCTGACTCGCGACGAATACGCTATCGCCACGGACGTTTCAGTCGGTCTTGACGAATCCGAAGGATGGAAGTTGGACGATATATCTTCGCAACGACTGGAAGGAATACGAGACATCTTTACAGAACCTGGGCGGGATAAGCTTGCTAAAAAGCTGGAGTTATTGGCGTCGGTCCATTTTCTGATTGAACGCAAGCAGGTTTCTAAAGTTGATACCAACCGGATCACTACAACTTTGAAACTATTCAAAAAAGATTTCAGCGAGGAGGACGTCAAAAAGGCGCTAGGGGAGTTGAAGACTTATGGCCTCCTCCAAGCGTGACGGTTTCGATAAATTAGTTGTTGATTCAATTCACGGGGATATTCATCTCAAAAAGCGTGAACTTGAAGTTATTGACACAGCATCATTTCAGCGTTTACGCCACCTGAAGCAGCTTGCGATGAGCCAGATGGCGTACCCTAATGCCACGCACACAAGGTTCGCACATAGCCTCGGTGCACTCGCAATAATGGAAAGGATTACCGAAATTGCTAAAGCCAGTGGGCAGATTAAGCTTTCGGACAAACAGGAAGAAGACCTCCGCCTGGCGGCCCTTTTGCACGATATTGGGCATTATCCTTACTCCCATCTCATGGAGAGAATCGACAAGGTCAGATTGACAGAAGAACAGGTTGAGGGGGCCCAGATGGAAGAGAAAACTCTTGATAGAAGTGGAGATCCGTATCCTGAACACGACCTCGTGGGCACGTTTATCGTAAATAAGCAGAGCGACCTCATCGAGGCACTTGGAGGCAAGAAAAGAGCCAAAGAAATTGCAAACCTCTTTGGACCCAAGAGGCCGACAAAAAGCAAGAAAAGCTTGCAATTGAGCAAGCTGGTTCATAGCAGCCTCGATATGGATAGATTAGATTATCTATTGCGTGATTCCCAGGCCACTGGTGTTCCTTATGGTCAGATTGATATCAATTATCTACTCAACAATTTGAAAGTTAGTCCTTCCGGAATGTTAGGGATATCTGAGAAAGCTATACCTGCTGCTGAGCAGCTCCTGCTTGCTCGCTTCTTTATGCACCGCACTGTCTATTACCACAAAACGATATTCGGCATGGAGGAAGTATGTCGTCAGTTGCTTCGGCGCTTACGGAGTCAGGGAAAATACAGAATACCAAAAGACGGTAAAGATATCAAAGAACTCGTGACTTCTAAAGACCTTGGCACATTCACCGACGCGTATGTTGACCGGATTATCCAGAAAGCCGTAAACGATGAAAATCAAGTTGTTCAGGCGCTGGCGAGATCAATGCAGAGACGCCGACCACCGCAACGTTTGAAAGAAGTCAATATCCTTAGATCCAGTCAGGAACGTAATGGGCATCATGCAGGGACCATATTTAAGCTAAATTGCAAGCACAATCTGTACAGTCTGGCCAAAGATTTTGATATTCCTTTGGAGCAGTTTATCCTTTGTGAAACTCCACCACTACAACTGGAAAAACGTGGACCTCTGGTTGCTGCGGAGGAGGCCATGAAAACAAATTGGAAGGAAGAAGAAGAGCTTATTAAAGTTTTTGTGACCGGTGAGGATGAGCCAAAATCACTCGTTGACATACCTTACAGTTTGATTTCTAAATGCGCCGGCCTCTTTTTCCAATCTTTTCGGCTCTATGTAGTTTATGAGGGTGAAGACAGGAATTACGTCATTTCCCAATTAAGGAACAGAGTTAGAGACTGTGGGATAAACCATAATAATTATATAATCTGCCATCAACAATTTACACTTTTTCAGATGAAATCCATCCGTAAGACCCAAAGTAACCTGAGAATCTCGCCAGCTTAAACTTTTGTTTCGATAGTTCAAATCGTTTAGCAGTTCTGTTATAATTACTTGCCAGTTTGACGATACGATAATTCGGAATGGAAATATAAATTATGGCACTACCTATAGTAGCAATAATTGGTCGGCCGAATGTCGGCAAGAGTAGTCTGCTCAATGCGTTGGCAGGTGCGATGATAAGTATCGTCGAGCCGACCGCCGGCGTTACCAGAGACCGCGTCAGCACCTTCATCGGAAGAGACGACCACTACTTTGAGCTTATCGATACCGGCGGATATGGAATAGTCGATAGCGACCAGTTGAGTGAGCATATCGAGCAGCAAATACTCCAGGCGATAGAATCGGCGCAGCTTATCCTGTTTATGGTTGATATTCGCGATGGCCTGGTGCCGTTAGATAAAACAATAGCCCGGCTCCTGCGCAAGAACGACCTCGATGTCATCGGCGTTGCTAACAAGGCCGACACAGCCAGGATGTTCCCTGCCGCTGGTGAGTTTTCCAAATTAGGTTTCGGCGAATTCCTGTGCGTTTCAGTAAAGAACAATCTAAATAAAGCGGTCCTGCTCGATAAAATCTTCGACAAACTCGCAACTCTGGGGCCGGGCAGGCCGGCAAAGCCGGTTATGAAAGTGGCTATAGTCGGCAAGCGAAACGTCGGCAAAAGCACTCTTGTAAACGCTATGGTCGGCTCCGAGCGGGTAATTGTAAGCGAGACGCCGGGTACTACCAGAGATGCTGTCGATGTGCGGTTCGAAAAAGACGGCAAGACCATCACCGTCATCGACACGGCAGGGATAAGAAAGAAAAACAAAATGGCCGACAGTATTGAGTTCTACAGCTACGTTCGTGTAACGCGGTCTATTCGGCGTGCCGACGTTGTGATGTTTATGATTGATGCTGCCGTGCCGGTCTCGCAGGTCGATAAGAAATTAGCCAAGTTCATCGCTGAAAAACACAAAAGCTGCATAATAGTTATCAATAAATGGGACCTGGCCAAAGATTCGGCTGCCACCGATGACTATCAGGAGTATTTGACGAAACTGCTGCCGGGCTTAAAATATGCCCCGATAGCCTTTACAACAGCAACCGAAGCAAAGAACATCCAGAGCGTTCTGGATTTGGCGGCGGAAATCTTCAAGCAAACCACAACGTGGATACCCACCCCCAAACTAAACAATGCCTTTGAAATTATAAAACAAGAAAAAATCGGCACGGCTAAAGGCGGAAAAAAAGGATGGCCGAAGATTTATTATGTTACTCAAATTGCTGTCAATCCGGTTACGATACTTATGTTCGTAAACAGGCCAGAACTGTTCGAAGAAAACTATCGCAGATTTATCATAAACCGCCTGCGAACTATACTGCCGATAGAAGAGGTGCCGATAAGACTTTTGGCCCGACCGCACAGGAAATAGTGGCAAAGAAAAAGTCGATACAAAATACGAGGTACAAAAAATGGACGCACTTCTGCTGATGCTGGTTTGTGGAGGTGGGTATCTGGTCGCCTATCATACTTACGGGCGGTTTTTGGCTAAAAAGATATTCAAACTCGACAAAAATGCCTCTGTGCCGAGCGTGGAACTTCGGGACGGCATTGATTATGTCCCCGCCCGTAAGGGGATAATCTTCGGACATCATTATACTTCGATTGCCGGAACAGGGCCGATTGTCGGGCCGGCTATAGGAATCATCTGGGGCTGGCTGCCGGCTATCCTCTGGGTGTTTCTCGGCTCTATCTTTATGGGCGCGGTGCACGATTTAGGGGCGCTGATTGTCTCGATGCGAAACGAAGGCAAAAGCTTATCAGAAGTCGCCGCCAAGTATATCAATATGCGCGTGCGATTTATATTCTTCGCCGTTGTATTTTTGAGTCTGCTGATTGTTATCGCAATATTCGGCGTCGTGATTGCAACGGTCTTTACCAGATTTCCCAGCGCCGTTATTCCGGTCTGGCTGCAGATTCCGATAGCCGTGGCGCTGGGTTTCGCCGTCTATAAAAAAACTGCCAACGTTGCCATTGCGACAACAATAGCCGTGATTGGGATGTATCTGTGCATTGCCCTCGGCAGTTTATTTCCTGTCGAGCTTGGCACGACCTTTGGGATGCCGCCGACGGGATTATGGGTCATAATCCTGTTGATTTACGCCTGGGTGGCTTCGACACTGCCGGTTACAACGCTGCTACAGCCGAGGGACTACATCAACGCCTGGCAACTGTTTATCGCTATGGGTCTGTTGGTCGGCGGCACGGTGGTTGCTTCATTATCGGGTAGCCTGCCGCTGGTGGCTCCGGCCATAAACAGGGCACTTCCGGAGGGTACTCCGCCGATTTGGCCTTTTATGTTCGTGATAATCGCCTGCGGTGCCATCAGCGGATTTCATTCGCTCGTGGCCTCCGGTACAAGTTCAAAACAGGTCTCCAAAGAAACCGATTGTCAGTTTGTAGGCTACGGCTCAATGCTGCTCGAAGGTTTCTTAGCGATGTTAGTTCTGGTCTGCGTGGCGGCTGGTATCGGAATGGCTCTAAAGCTTGACAACGGCACAATTCTGACCGGCCAAGACGCCTGGCAGCATCAGTACGGCACCTGGATAGGAGCTAAGGGTTTGTCCGACAAAATAGCGCCGGTAGTTATCGGCGCAGCCAACATGATGGGGAAACTCGGGATACCTGAGGCGGTTGGAATTACACTTATGGGTGTATTCATCGCATCGTTCGCCGGCACGACCCTCGATACCTCGACGCGAATCCAGCGTTATGTAATAAGTGAGCTGGCAACCGACCTGCGAATTCCGTTTCTGGCCAACAGATGGGTGGCGACCAGTTTCGCTGTGCTTACAGCGGCGGGGCTGGCATTCGCCACGGGTGCAGACGGAACAGGGGCAATGAAACTCTGGCCTTTGTTCGGAAGCGCAAATCAGCTCTTAGCTGCCTTAGCTCTGCTCGTGGTTACACTTTATCTAAAACGTAAGGGCGGACTGAAGTTTATTGTTACCGCGGTGCCGTGCCTGATTATGCTGGTGATTACAAACTGGGCCATGGTCAAAAACGAAATAGATTTTATCAACAAGGCCAACTGGCTTCTCGTTATAATAGGCGGTGGGATTTTTGCATTAGCGTTGTGGATGACAATCGAAGCCCTGATAGCCTTTTTCAATCCGGCCCGGACGGCGGAGCCGAAGCGGAAGTTAGACGGATCAGCTTAAATTTCGCTTCTGCCGGCTGCTCCGGGTTTTTTAGTCTGATTTCATCTTTGCGGACAAACTCTTCAGGGAAATTGCAAACCACCTTTCTCCGTTGCTCCTCCTCCGGTCCCTTTTTTGCGTCATCGTCAAGAATATACAGGGTCATCTGGAACGGTTGGCTCTCATAAGCCTGTTTGGCTTCCAGAGTAGCTAATATAGTAAAAGGACTGACCACTTCGTTATAATTGATTACGTCCGGTCTGTATTCGCCCACGAGGTTCACACTTAGTGTGAATCCAAGCTTGGCTTCTGTTATAGTGTGCTCGCTTAACAAGTCCGCTTCCGGAGGCATCTTGATTCTCACGGGCTTGGTGGCAGGCCTTGTCTGGCCTGGTGCTAATACAATATACGGCGTTTTTACAACGGCAGAGATCCTTGCCTGCTCGATTTCTCTGGGCGTCAACCGAACTTGCGCTGTGAGCCTGCTATCAGCAGGCACAGACATATCAACTTTCGGCGGAACAACACTCTCAACATCCAAAGGAGCTCCGTTTTCATTAAAACATTCGATATCCAGAGATTTTTTAATAAGCTCTACAACATTGACGTCTATATTTTCCGGCTCGCAGGCTTCGACCGTAAGGCCGCCGAGCTCTTTTATCTTCTCGCTCCCTTTGATAAAATCCAGAACGCGTAGTTCGTGCGAGCCGGTAGTAGTCATTTCTTCCCGGACAGGGTCCAAAAAGAAATCAAGTGCCAGCAAACCGTCATTCAATTTTCGCCTTACCTCGGCGATTTTGGAGGCCGGACCTTTGAGGACAATATTGTCAATCGAAGCCGATGGTTTATTATCGAAGCTAACCCAGAGATTCGGGCTGAAAGCTACATTTATTGTGGCCTTAGGGGCGGTGTATTCTTCGTCCAGAGCCAGGTCGACCCAGACCCAGATCAGGATCGTCAAAAATATCACGATTGCTATCTTGCCGTATTTAATCTTTCCTAACATCATATTGTGTATCACATATCCTGTGCTACTCTGCGAAGTACTTCGCTGCGAAGCACGAGTGCATCTCAATTCAGGAAATCACGTTTGCAAGATGTTTTCTCAACGCAGATTCGTCTATATTGCGCGTAATTTTGCCGTCTTTAGCGAGAGAAATGACGCCGGTTTCCTCACTTACCACCAGACAGGTAGCATCCGAGCCCGTTGTTATACCTATGGCTGCTCTGTGCCGTGAGCCGAGCTCAACGCCGCCGATACTGCCGGCCTCCGCTAAAGGCAGCTGCACACTGGCGGCAACCACCCTGTCGCCTCGTATTATAATGGCCATATCATGAAGGGCTGTGCCGGGATGGAAAATGGTCCTAAGCAGGTCAGCCGTTACCTTGGCATCGATTCGAACTCCGGTTTCAATGAATTCGCCCAATGCTACCCGATTTTCTATAACAATAATGGCTCCGACTCGAGCGGCGGAAAGCTCGGTTACAGCGGTAATTAATTCTTCTACGGTTTTTGTTAGCTGCTGTAACGAGCCTGCCCAGAAGCGCGGCTGGCCAAGACGTATAAGCACTCTTCGAATCTCCGGCTGGAATGCGGCAACGGCAATAACCAGAACGCCAATCAAAAAGCCCTTGTAAAGGTATCGAAGCCGAGCGAAGTCAAACTGCCTGACGAGCAAATTTGAGATAAGCACCCCGATAACAAGAATAAGTATCACGCCTCGGAATAATCTTTCTCCGCGAGTGCCTTCGAGGAAGTCCACAATCCAGTAAACCACCAGGCCGATAAGAATCAGCTCAATGCCAACAACCCACCAATCATTGTTATTGGCCACGCGGCGGAAATAATCAATGAGCATTTCCACTTTTAATTTCCTATTGACTATTGCAAAAAATTAGAATCCGAAATCAATAATAAATAGTAAACAGACAATAGTCAATTGTCAGGGTATCCTTTTGTCGGTAAGCTTGCTGGGCTTATCAAGAAGCATAAGCATGTCTAAATCTGCCATCATCTGCTGTTGATTAATCCGCAGAGCACGTTGATGCCTTCTGCGTCCTTCAGCGGCTGTCTCACCCGGCTGTTCGTAAGACCTGCAGCCGCAGGGCAGGAAAACAAACACAAACAAAACAATAGCCAATACTACTCTGCGAAGCAGGTCGCTACGCAGCACGAGAATCACCTTGCCCCTGCTTCCACAGAGGTAAACCCTTCCCCGCGAAAGCGGGGACACAAAAAAAGAAACGCCTTTCATCTTTTCTTCCTCTTTGAAATCACCTGTGCCTGCGCAACCCCCCGTTCTTGCTTTCGCAAGAAAGCACGGGGGTGCAGGCAAAGAACTATTCACTCGCACCTGAGGTTACACCAGTGCAGGCGGCACAAAACAGAACTTCGACCATTTATTAATTATAGCAGCCATTGAAATTGTTGTCAACCCCCTCAAAATTTTCTGAAGTGTCCAGGCAATATTTTGACCTCGCGGCTGTACCGGCATATAATAAGAATGATAATTGACTGCCGAAGCAGGTCCCATCCCGCGATTTATCAGGGCACAAGACATCTGCTATGGTGTTTAGGGGCTTTGGCTCAGTATCAATAGGAAATCACTGGAAGGGCGGGACTAATAATGGAGTAAACTATGAAACGCAGCAGAATCAGCAGAGTCATACAGATTTTAACAACATTGCAGGCGGGAAAAAGCTATGCCGTCAGTGATCTGTCGAAAATGTTCGGAACGAGCCGGCGGACAATCTTTCGCGATTTGAAAGAGCTTCAGGCTATCGGCGTGCCGTACCGCTACGACGCCAGGACCGGCGGCTATATGATAGAGCCTGAGTTTTTTCTTCCACCGATAGATTTGAACCTGCAGGAGGCACTGAGTCTGCTCCTGCTGGCCCACAAGGGAAGGGACCAGATACAATTGCCGTTCAAAAACTCAGTTCTGTTGGCCGCTCTGAAAATCGAAAACAATCTGCCGGCCAAGATCAGGCGATATTGCAATAAAGCGCTACAAAATATCTCAACCAGGGCCAGCGCCCAGGCATTGGTCACGGATTCTGCCGGCTTTGACAAAACCTTCGCACAGTTACAGCAATCTATCGTGAAGAAACGCAAAGTGAACATCCGTTACCATTCGCTTTTCGAGGGGGCAATTATTGACGTTGAGCTGTGTCCCTATCACTTGCTCTTTAACAATCGGGCGTGGTATGTTCTGGGCCGCTCCAGTCTGCACGAAAGCGTTCGCACTTTCAAGCTTAACCGCATCAGGGAGCTAACAACTACCCAGAGATGCTTCGTGGACGGAGAGAATTTCGACGTGTATGAGTACTTCGGCAGGGCCTGGTCAATGATACCGGAAGGCAGAATCTACAATATCAAGCTGCGGTTCCTGCCCAAAGTAGCCAACAATGTCGCCGAGGTACAATGGCACAGCACCCAAAAAGTTGTTCGCAACAGTGACGGCTCAGCCACCGTAGAATTTCGCGTGGACGGCATCGGGGAAATCACCTGGTGGATACTCGGCTACGGCGACCAGGTCCAGGTGCTCGCGCCAAAAGAGCTCCGCAAAAAAGTCCTCGAAGTTGCAAAAAACATGGTCAAGTTTAATGAGAAAATCTGATTAGTGCCAGACTGTTCTAATCTATCCCCCCTTCCTGTCCGCATAACTACGGTGGCCGACATTGTGCCATACAGATTTGCTTATCCGTTTCCAATCGGCACAACTTACTCTTAATTTTCTTGCAATATTGTCCGAGCAGATGTAAAGTAAAACAGTCTAAGAAACAGATTTACACGTAAATTTTAATAATACTTATGCCAACGTAGCTCAACGGTAGAGCTCTGGTTTTGTAAACCAGGGGTTGTCGGTTCGAATCCGACCGTTGGCTTTTTAACTTCTCGGAGGACAAGCTGTCATTTCACTGTCGGGCTTGTATAGGATTTTTCAGTCCCGCCCAGCAGTACCCAGCCTGGCGCACCGCACGAAAAAAAGCCGACTTATAAGAACCGGCCTTTTTCACCCATATCGAAATTCGGCCAGTTAGCAGGTGAATATGAGAAAAAATTGCTAATATAGTTGCCCTTGTCATCTTAATTTCGTAATATGGGCAAGTGAAATTGAGCAAACTCAGTGAAAATAATGGTAAAAAAGAAATAAAAGTTATGGATTACTTCTAAATGTTTTCCGGCACAGACCGGATAGTTAATCGGTATGAAAAATATAACAAACGAAAAGGAGACACAAAGCTATGGAAAACAAACAAGTAACAATTGACCAAGAGCAATCTGCCGTCAAAAAAGAAAGTAAAACAAAAAAGAAATGGCAGAAGCCAAAGCTTGAGGATGTTTCAGGCAAAGTGATGGCCCAGCCTTACATTAGATTTACATAATCGTTTAATAGTTTATATATCATATTGAGTATTTTGCAATGCGTCCCTCGTTACGCAGCAGGTGCTCTACCTATAGATGGAGAGCTTTGCATGAATCTTACTGAACATACGAAAATCAGGAAGGAAAAATTCGGAACTGTGCTGTTTGACACTCTGACCGAGAAAATATTTGTAACCGACGAGATTGGCGGTGAAATTCTGCAGTTAATTGAGCAAGGCAAAGATTTGTCGCAGATGGTCGGCGAGCTATGCGAGACTTTCGATGGCAGCAGGCAAATTATCGAAAAAGACGTCATCGAGTTTACTGAGCAGTTGAAATCCGACAACATCATCAGTGGATAGGAGCACGTATGGATATTGTAGCAGAAGATAAAAAACTAAGTCGTTTAACCAATCCTGGGCCGGACGACCAGCTGCGGGAGATTCTTAAAGGCAGTGATTTCGAAGATTATAAGTCTCCCCTTTTTATTGCCTGGCAGCTAAATTCGGCCTGCAATTTGGGATGTCTTCATTGCTGTGAGGAGGCCGGTCAGAGTATGCCCGATGAAATGAACAAGGATGAGGCCCTTGACTTCTGCAGGCAAATTGCGGAATTGGATATTCCCTATATGGCTATATCCGGTGGAGAGCCGTTGCTTTGTCCCCATATTTTCGATGTCTGTGAGTTTATCAGAGACAAAAAAATAAGCCTCAAAATAGAGACTAATGGTGAATTTATAGACGAACGAACCGCCAAAAAATTAGCAGAGCTTAAAATGCGTTCGGTTCAAATCAGTTTAGACGGTGCAACAGCCGAAACACACGAGAGATTGAGGCTGCGAGGTGATTGGGAAAAAGCGGTAGCAGCAAGCAAATTGCTTATAGAATACGGCGTTAATACCGAAATTGTTTTTGTCCCTACGCAGTTTAATATCCACGAAATCAGCGAAATCATCGATCTCGCTTATTCATTAGGTGCTTATGGCTTCTATACGGGCAAAACAATGCGAATCGGCCGGGCAGCTCAAAACTGGGATATCCTGTGTCCATCTGATGATGAGTATGCCGAATTCTTTGAAGTATTACAGCAAAAAACCGCTCAATATAAAGGCAAAATGAAAATTTACCACTATCCTTACGATGTGGTCGAAGAATTGAAATATCGCCTCCAGTGTCCTTCGGCAAGTTTGCTGGTGGTTCCCAACGGAAAGGTTAAGCTTATAGGACCGCTGCCTTTTATCTGCGGCGATTTGAAGAAGCAGAGCCTGAGTCAGATTTGGAAAAATTACAAAAAAGCCTGGAAAAACCCGGAGGTGGTTGAATTTACGAAGAAAGTAATTGCCGACCCGAAGCTTTTGGCTGAATCAAATAACTGGATAGAGATTTAATCCTGCTATGAACCTGATAAAACTGATAAGGTATCGGTTCTTTCTTTTTGCAGGATTAATTCCCTTTTTTTTAGGCCAGGTCATAGCATTTAACACTCTGGGGAAACTCCACTGGCCTCACTTTTGGTGGGGACTTGCCGGGATATTTCTTGTTCTTATTGCCGTTGAACTGTTCAATGAATATTTTGACGCCAAAGAAGGCGGCGATAGAATTTTTTCTCTCCAGCAGCCTGATATCCCAAATTGGTTTTTCAAGGCCGGCATCTTCGCTCTTGGGCTTGCATTTGTCATTGGCCTTTATCTGACTCTGCAAACAGGTTGGCAGGTGCTTTTGTTTGCTTTCTTAGGGTTTCTCGGTTCGTACTTTTATGTCGGCCCACCGATCAGGTGGGCATATCGTGGTTTTGGGGAAACAGTGATAGGACTTTGCTATGGTCCGTTTATGGTTTTGGGCAGTTACTACATTCAAGCTCAAAAAATTGATTTTGTGCCGTTTTTTGTCTCTCTAATCAGCGGATTGAGTGTGTTTTGCTTAGCTGTTCTGAACGAAATACCGGACTATTACCAGGACAGGCTGGTTGGAAAACGAAATTTGGTAGTGAGACTCGGCAAACAAAGAGCGATTGTGCTGTTAAAGTTTGGCTTGGCAGGTGTATTTATACTTTTGGCCTTAGGCGTTGTTCTAAAAACGATTCCTGTATTGGCAATAACCGCTGTAGTAACACTGCCATGGATTTGGAAAAGCATAAGAAATGCCGAGAAAAACTTTGACAATCCCAAGGCGTTTCTTTTTGCAGTAAACACAATTGTAGTTACGCACGTCATAGTTGCCCTGTCTTTAGGTGTAAGTTTTTTAGGGGCTGATTAAATGAATCTTGACCAGGTCTCTATTTTCTTGCAAACTCTTTTTTGAACACGTCCCAAAGGGGATTATCGTGCCGCCCGGATAAGCTGTTCACGCCCTTTTCCCTGCTCGCGGGCTTCCCAGTACTTTCATCGCTCATCCAGAAACGTCACGACGCCGGTATTAGAAACCGGACACAAACCGGCCTGGCGATGGAGACTTTTTGCCCCGTCGGCTCAAGCGCACCGGTTTTCTGGTTGACACGGAAGACAACGACACTGTCCTTACCCTGGTTGGCGACGAGGCAGAACCTGCCCGTCGGGTCGATGTTGAAGTTCCGCGGCGTTTTGATATCGGCCCTCTCGTGCTCGACGAAAGTCAACGTCCCTTTGGCCGGGTCAACCCGGTAAACCACAATACTGTCGTGCCCCCGGTTCGAACCATAGACAAACTTCCCGCTCGGGTGCACGCGTACCTCAGCGCACGAATTTGACCCGTCAAACCCGTTCGGAAGTGTCGTAACGGTCTGTCTCTCAATCAGGATGCCCGAAGCCGGCTCGTAGGCAAAGGCGGTAACTGTGCAATCGAGCTCGTTGATTACGTAGGCGTACTTCCCCTTCGGGCCGAAGGCAAAGTGTCGCGGTCCGGCGCCGGGCCTGACCTTTACAAACCCAGGGCTATTGGCGACGATGGTCCCCTTTTCAATGTCCAACCTGTAAATCATGATCTTGTCGATTCCAAGGTCGGCGACGAAGGCAAAACGGTCGTCCTGGCTGACGTTTATCGAATGTGCATGGGGCCCCTTCTGGCGCCCGGGGTTCACGCTGGAACCGGCGTGCTGCACAAAACTGGTCGGTTCTCCGAGTCTGCCGTCCGATTTGATAGGAATCACCGAAGCGCTCCCGCTGCCGTAGTTGGCAACGAGCACGTTCCTTCCTGCATGGTCGATGCTGACGTGGCATGGCCCTGCACCGCCCGACGACTGCTGATTGAGGAGCTTGAGGTCTCCCGTGTCACTGCTGATCGCATACGCACTGACACTCCCCGCTCCGCCGGACTCACTGACGGCATACAGGAACTTCCCGTCGGGATGAATCTCGAGAAACGATGGATTCCTGGCCTCAGCCGCAAGGACCGGTTCGGAGAGTTTTCCCGTCTCCAGGTCAAGCACGCTGCGGTAGATCCCCTTACTGGAATTCTCTCCCCGCGACGTATAAGTTCCGAAATAGACGGGGAGCGATTTCGCGGAAACTGTTGACAACGCCGCAAACAAAAACGCTGCTGTAATAAAAGCTTTAATGCCCATACTCAAACACCTCCTTAATCAGTTGTTAATATTGAATTTCAAATGCTTCGCCTCCCGCTATTTGATGTCGAACGCTCGGCAAAGTTACTCCCACTTCTGCAATTCGATGATGTTTCCCTCGGGGTCGGTCAGATATACAAACGTGATTCTGCCGGCACCATGGATCTCCACAGTGACCAGCTCGCCAACGCACCCACCTCCCGCCGCGATCACCGCGTCTCTGGCCGCTTCGACGTCGTCAACCTCGAAAGCAAGATGCGCAAGGCCTGGACGATTGATTGCTGTCTCCGGCCGCTTTTGTGCTATATTGTACTGGAATATCTCGAGCGTCGGCCCGTCATCACCATAACCCGGGAGACGCAAATGAATGCCGCGGATCTCGGCACCGGGCACACCTGTACAGCGCTCGACCCATTCTCCGGTACCGGCCCTCTCCGGAGGAACTGGAATGCAGCCAAGAATCCGCTGGTAGAACTCAGCAAGCTTTTGCCACTCCTGGGCAACGATGTTCGTGTGTTTGTATTTGGCCTTAATCATTTTCCCGCCTAACTATGTATAACAAACCGTGCCCGGCTTAAGGAACTATCAAGAAACCCAAACGCGTTTGTGTTCCGTTGCAGCGATTGGGTATATTTTTCACGGTAATGATTTAGTATTGAGTGCTCTCGGATGTTTAGATGGTATTCCATTATGATATATTTCATTTTCAGGTAACTTCATCATCTTATTATTGTGGGTCCAGCTCGGGAAATCATTCGTGCGATCATCATCCGGAAATTCGCGATATAGAATTCCAGGAACTCCTCTTTCAAGGGATTCCAATGACCCATCTGGTCTGGCAATACAAGTTGGCCATGATGAATAATGGCCGGATGAATTACTGGCAATTACCCACATTAAATTATCTGAGGCTCTCACCCTGATTTCCGCAGGTATGATTTCGTCTAATATAGTTTTCCCTTTGTGGTGTGCGTTATAAAAGGAATGAAACATTATTTTTACACCTTTATGTCTATATATATTATACATTTCCGGGAAACAAGAATCATAACATATTAAAAAACCTAACTTAAATCCTTTTAACTCAAAAGACGCTATGTGATTGCCGGGTGTATAATATTTTAAATCACCACCTGTTAACATTGACTTGTCATAACGATCGACAATCTTTCCTTCGTTTGAAATTATATACAAACAATTTAAGGGCTTTTCATTTTCACTAATGTAATGAGTCGAGCCTAAAACAACCCAAATATTATGTTTTTGGGCTAATGACATAATATCATAAGTTTCAGCTCTTAAGTCATCCCAATTAAAATCTTGAAATGATGGTATATCTTTGGGCGGATATCCACTAAGAGCTGCTTCTGAAAAATGAACGATATCAGCTTTATTTATAGCCGCCTCTTTGATGAATCGCTTAATATAATCTGCATTGCTCTTAATATCTCCTGAGACAGGAAATTGACATGTGGCTACTTTTAATTTCTCTTCCGAGATATTTTTTGCACCAAAACTTACTAAAAATACGACCGTCAATAAGAAAAATTTCGATAAAAGTAATATCACACGTTGCATTGTAAAACCACAAGAATTATTCTGTCTCAATATATTGCTAATGTCTCTGTTCATTTTATTTCCTTCCCGTCATAATGAATACAAGAATCTGTGTGTACATCGTGCAACCTCCCTTTTTCGTTACAACACAACGTTGGAGTTGAGCGGCGCGCCACCAAATTTGAACTTTAACCGCATACCGTCATCGCGTCCGCTCGAACGACTGGTTAAGGGCACCGCTATTGATGCTGCTACCGGCCAACGACGGCGATGCACTCGATTTCGACCCTGGCATTGAGAGCTAAACCACTCCGCCGCTGAATTCAGTAATGGGGGTCAACTGTACTTTTCTGAATTCAACTTCGGAACCTTCCGCCTGTAGGGCAATCTGGCCTTTTCCCGCGGTGCAATCAAAGCCGTGATTGACAAGATCATCATTGACCC
>SDBU01004513.1_pt1 | contig 17064 bp, 20 predicted proteins | sample 2277071 | NCBI WGS metagenome assembly SDBU01 (sample SAMN10397929, study PRJNA504765) | marine sediment metagenome | isolation source: marine sediment core GS08_GC12, 126 cmbsf | place: Arctic Ocean: Gakkel Ridge, Loki's castle | collected 2008 | reverse complement strand
CACTACCGGGGGTCGCCCTCTGTGTTCCAGCATTTCCAGTTCTCCTTTACCTCATACACCTACGAGTTTTTGGCAAGACTGTAGCCTACCTGCTGCATCGAATCAAGGGCCGTGAGTAGCCCCACACCCGTATGTCGCCCAGCAGTAGAAAGTCTTTGTACCCAGCATCCCTTCCCACCTCAACACACGCATCGAACTGATCCTGTCCAGCCTTCGTCCGTAGGCAGTTCTTGCCCTTGTTCCATCCCTGCTCAAAGTACATGACCGGTGCTATGTGACAGATGCTGGTTAACTCCTGCATGGCTTCGTCCATTCTACGTCCGCCGTCAGCCATCCAGTTGAATGTGGACAGAAGGAAGGCTGCGCTTGCATCCAGTCCCGACAGGCCGTCGTCGAATGGCTTGTCCTGCCACCAGACCTTTCGTGACATAGAATCCTTCTCGGCTATGATGGCTCTGGCCACGGCGCTGTATACCGGCTGAGGTTCGTACGCCAGAACCCGTGCACCTTCAAGGGCTGCTGAGAATGTGTAGAAGCCCATGTTCGCGCCCACATCCAGCACAATCAGATTGTCCATAGGCCCTTCATCCCCGCCTATGCTATCGTGCGTAGCCAGGATGTCTGTACGTATCAACTCCCACGCCTTCCTGTGCTGACCAGCATTCGACGATACACGTAGCCCGTTGAACTCAGCAAATGGCATGGGTTCATAAACATGCCCACCCCGCTCCTGCTTGTTGGCCTTCAGATACTCGACCGCTTCACGTAGACTTTGGAAGTCCACAGCTTTCATCCCAATGAATGTGAGGGAACCTCCCTGTAGGACAGGGTAGGTCAAGAAATGAGGACAGGTCAGACCAACCGCTTCCTGTTTCCCAGCAGGCTGGCAGTAGTGTAGCCTCGTGTGCAGCTAGCTCTTCTGTAGTCCGCCCCTCAAAGTATTCCATCACCCCTTGATTATGCTTCAAATACACGTCAATGAGAAGCTGTTCGTTCCCAAGAACCTCCTCCACCCCAAAGATGGCTACCATACCGGCCCGGTGAACGCCCGTACCCCTACTACTACGCCTCTCCTCTTGAATCCTCACACTCTTCAACCACGCCTCTGGGTTACGTCGAGTGGTCAAGATGAACTTGGAGGATGGGTAGGCTATGTCTAACTCACGGTAGAGTAGGTTCCAGGGGAAGTTTGCTACACTGTCCACCCCTTCGACAGCCTTAATCACATCCTCTACCTTCCCTTTCTTCACCCGACTAATAAACCGTTGGGTAAAGCCTGCGTAGGTTAGGCCAAACCGCTTCAGGCACACTGCCAGGGTACAGGTACCCGTCTTTCCGAAGCCTACCCCGAACACCTTTTGCCTTGCCCTCATAACGTAACCCACCATGTATACGCCTCACCAAGGGAGATTTGTGCACCGAACACTTCGTCTACCGCCCGTTTCACCCCCCATTCATGGGCCACCGTCGGGTAGTTGTAGTCATGCCCAATAAGTAACCCTCCCGGCCTGACCTTCCCCCTCCACGCAGCTATATCTTCAATGACGTATTCATACAGATGGTTAGCGTCAATGAAGACAAAGTCCAATGACCCGTCGTCTACATATCCCGCCGCACGTACACTGGCCATTTTCATAGTCAGTGTACGCATACCAAACTCTTGCGCCATCCTTCTGAACTTCAACTCATCTTTGTCCAACAGAGTCTGCGATGGCCAGGAGTCGCCCGGTCGCACCCGATCCTTTTCGTAGTCAGGATACAGCTTCCACATATCTACACAATACAGCATGGAGAGTTTTGGTAGCCCTTGAAGCAGTCGTACCGTAGTCCTTCCAGCCTGGACCCCAATTTCTGCACCACGGTGATGAGGGCGATGTTCAAGCAGTTCAAGTAGCACATCCCAACGTTTCATGCCCTCCTTCCTTTCTTCCAGGCCCGGCTAATGGCAGCCTTCGCTTTACTCAAAACCGCTGGCGTCAGGAAATCATCTACGTACGCTACCTTGGTATTCTGACTGCCCGTTTGCAGTATCCTACCACGTTTCTTGGCCATTTCATACCCATCTGTCCCCGGTACTGGTTGGTAGTAGCTGATCCAGATGTGCGACAGGAAAGGGGCTGTCTGCTCTACGAACTCAACAGTGTTGCGCAGGGATGTTGCATTCTCTCCTGGAAATCCTATCATAAACAGACCAGTTACCCCTCGAACGGACTTGGACAGGGTACTAAGGGCCTGGTACGCAGCCTGACTGGTGAATCCCTTACGCATCGTGTCAAGCATCCTGTCATCACCAGACTCAATACCTATTTGCACAGACGACGGATTCAATGCAGTCATGGCCTGTAACCTGTCTGCGTTTACAGCGTGGACGTGAGTGAAGAACGTATTCCGACCTACAAGAGGGATGCTTCGCTTCTCCGCCTCAACTACAATATCCCTCATGTGCTGGGCGTTTGTAGTAAACACGTCATCAACGAAGAAGATTTTCTTAACCCCACGGGTGAACAAAAGGGATATGTTGGTGACGGTACGCTGGGCTGAGAAACGATGGATGCGCTGTTCAGTGTTATTGCAGAACGCGCAGTTGAAGGGACAGCCCCTTGAACTCATCACAGCACCATTCTTGACCGATAGGCTTTTCAGGTCGCGAGCATCCCAGGGGGGTTGGTTCATGGATGTTTCCGACCCAAAGTACTCCTCACCACTTTTCCTCCAAGGGGTAGCGCCGTATTCAACCACACGGGATACTTCACAGGGACTAAGACCCTGTACCCATTTACCTCCAACAACTACAGCAGCGTTTGGGTGGTTATGGATGAGTGTGCGAATATCATCCCATACTCCTTGGTAGTCCATCAGTACAGACAGGCCAACTACAGTGTACCTATTTCCTGCTGGCACACTGCCCATCCAAAAACAATCTACGGCACCATTCCTACGAGCTACTGGCGCAATGTCAAGTAGAGCTATTGGGTTGTTAGCCTGCTCACCATAGGGCCACCTTCTCTGTGTCAGTAAGATGTTCATGTTAGGATTGGTCATAGGAAACAACTCCATCGCTTACTTCCGTAGTGATGTATGATGCCCTTACCCTCACCTGCCCAACGGTAGCCATGTTCACGTTTGCCCCAGTTTACTCGGGCCAATTTGGCTACGGCCAAAGACAGCGCACATTGCTCAAGCATCCACCAGAGGTGCCTTGACTTTGCCTGAGAGTGACAGAGGGGATCGGCCACGTTCTTAGGAAGCCAGTCTATGTAGTGGCCCCAAGCTGCGCCAACCTCAACGGTTTGACTTCCCTTCAGTAACCACACCCCACTGTTGAATACAGGTACCTCAGGTACCCCAGCCTGCGTACACACAGACGCCCAGTTCTCATGCTCAATACTACCCCTTGTGTACATGCTCTCATGCCGTCCGCAGAACTGTACATAAGGATCATCTGGAATGAGTAGGTTTACATCTGCGTTAATCCTGGTATCCGCGTCAATGAACAGGGTCCATTCAGTATCAACAGGATCGGACATAGCATGCCGCTTAACGCCCAGTGGATAATCCCCTCCATCAGCCTCTACCACGCGAATGGGTATGCCAGGGTTGTGCTGAAGTAAACTGTATATGCTGACAGCAGCCATAGTGCGGAAGCGAGTATCTGGTGTAACACAGTACAATGCAGTGATCTTAGACATAGCCCAGCGCCTCCAACTTATTCAGAGTGCTTGGTACTTCTCCATCTGCCAGTACCCCTCCCTCAGCAACTAGCCAGGGAACTTCGTACAGCAGCGAGTTCTTCCATTGAGGAAGATGACCAAACTTCCCTCCTTCGCCCAGCATATTTCCATGATCTGCTGTCACTACAACAGTTCGTCCTCGAAATACACTGCCTACTACACGGACCGCCTCCCACACCAAACGAAGGTTTGCAGCGTACGCCTCACGAACTCGGTCCCACGTAACCTCCCCCTGCTTAACAGCCTTGTTAGGATCACGAAGTTTGCTACAGGCTGCATACAGAGAATGGGTTGACTTACCCGACCTACCAATGGCCAAAGGTATCGCTCCTATGTACGGGCAGTGAGGCTGGACAAAGTGAATGACATACTGACTGGTCGGCGCACGTCCGCCCATGTGATTGATGAGGGTTGAGGCTACGCTCATTGGATGAATGGTTGGGATGTTAAGTGGAGTGAAGTAGCCCCAATGAGACTTCCATACAGATGTCATATCAAGTACCCCACCCAATTTACGAAGCGTCCTGTCTACAACTGGGTTTGCGTTTACGTAGTGCAGAGAGGGTCGTTTACATAACGTGTCGTAGACTGATGCTATCCATTGCTTGGTACAATTCCCAGGAGAACGTACAGTCTCATACTTTCCATACTCAGCGTACGGAGTAAAGTAGTCCGCCCGACAAGCATCCAAAATTACCAAAACCATCCAATCGATAGTTCGTATGAGGTCATGCTGATGTTTCACTTTGCCCTCCCGGAGTTATCGAAGGAGGTGAAGGAGCGTAACGTGTCATACCTTCCTTGCCATATGTTTCCAACAGGTTGCGGACTGCATCGTCCCGCAAGTTATAATGACCTCCAAGAGACGCAGCACCCCGTTGACTCATATTCATCCATCGTTTGGACAGTTTAGTGGGTAGCAAATTGATGCAGCCGCATGCCTCGCTGATATGCATGTTGATGAAAATGTCGTCTGCCACAGGATGGTCTACGCCATAGCACGGGATGTGTCGCATCAACTCTGTTGCGAAGAGCATGAAACGACCCTTAACCACATCAACATAGGTATCCTTCGGCACTCCGTACATGTAGTGCTTACTAGCCTTGTAGCTTCTACCAGGAACCCAAGTCCATCCAAACATCCCTACCACACCTCGATCACCGTTGGTTTTGGACGCTACCATCGCATCTTGAATGACCAGGGTGTCTCTGAAGAGGAGGTCGTCATCAAGAGAGCAAAGGTACGGCGTGGTACATAAACTTGCCAACCACCAGCGTGGGAAACAGCCTAGGTTTCTGCCTGCCCGTACATGTAGATCAAGTCGCTCATCCTCGGGGTACGCATCTTCATCTACCCCGTTGTCCCACAGGATGATGGATACGTCAACCGTCTGCGCCTTCAGACAGGTTATCACCCTCTCCACCTGGAGTGGTTTGTGCCAGTTCAGCAGTATCGCTGTCACCTCTGCATTCGTTCGACTTGGCGGCTGGATCAGATTGGTTAGCGCAGTCACGGTTTCCCTCCATGAGTAAACGACTCTGTATAGACTTCCACAATGTCCATCGGCTATCATAGTGCCCAACGGCTCCTGAGGCTGCATGGTCCTGACCCTGACCACTCCATCTACCTGTAAGGGATGATGGTAACAGATGAGGCGTTTTCCTCCCCTGCCCTATGAACGCGCTAACATACACATCATCTGCTGCTATGTACGGAAGTTGTTCTGTACGCATAGGAACTCGTGTCAGTAGATGGGACTGCGTGCAGAGGAAGCAGCCCTTCACCACGTCCACTGGGGTGTCATTTCTGCCGGTTGCCGAAAGGTGCTTCCCCTCCCTGTAGTCTCTACCCTCAACCTCGTTCCATCCGAAGAACCCCACAATCCCGTCGGGGCAGTTTGTGGCCTGTGCATGGATGGCGTCCTCTAGAACGTGTCCATCGTAGAGGAACACATCATCATCCAACGTACACACGTAATCCTCCTTAACCATGCTAGCCAAGAACCACCGAGGGAAGCGGCCAAAGTTCATGGAGGAATTGATGCGTACGCTAATTCGGTCATCATTTTCGTAGACGTATTCAGGCTTGTCTGCGTTGTCCCAAAGGTATAGCTTTGGGCAGACAGACTGCTCCTCCAAACTGTTGATGGTTACTTTCAACTGCTCAGGTCTGCGCCAGTTTAGCAGAAGGACGGCTACCGTAGGAATCTTCATCGATGGCAGGGCACGAGGGAGACTGGATAGGAAATCGTTCTCCGTCTTCTTCACCGATGAGATAGCCTTGCGCTCATTCCGCAGATCATCATGCTCCAGAATCCGCTCCCCTCCATCAGCATCCACGACCATCACTCCGTTCTCAATCAGAAATCCTTTGGCAACATTCTGACACTCATCCTGCCACGGACCGCTGATGAGTATGAAGTCGAACGTAGGCCAGTTGACGCGAAGGGGTCGTTCCCAGTATTCAATTCCCGGTTGTACCCTGTGCATTTCCACGTTCAGCATACGGGTGAAGTCCCACCAGTCATCACACCTCCCTCCTGCCATGGCTATGCACTTGATGTTGGCGTCGGGGTAGGTCTCCCTCAGACGCACCAAATGCTCAGTGGGCCTCCACACAAGAATGTTTTGTACAGAATCGATCCCCGCCCTAGACAGCTTTTGTTCAGCCCGTTTGATAAGGGAGGCCCCAGCTTCAAGGTCAGGATGCATGGATAGGGATGTGGCGTCACGTCCCAGCAACTCTGAGAACAGCAATCTCTCACGCCTAACTGTCCATGGCCTTGTGATTCCATCGGGAAACTCCCCCTCCAAAACCCTGTCAAGGTTCTTCCGCTCGTGTTCAGACACTCTACGAGCGCAGTGCGGCAGAAACCTTTCCCTCCAAACCTCGTCACTGAACAGCACACGGGTAGCTCTGTAGACATTCCTCCACGTATCCTTACTAGCCTCTGCTACTGGGTTGGAGGATCGGTAGAGGTGGCCTGCGCAGAAATCCTTGTTCCCACTGACGTAGACAGGAACATCCATGAGGTAGGCTTTGACGCAAAGGGCCTGCTCGCTGAACCCCCATCGACCTGCAGTATCTTCCCACAGATTGCCTGTAGCGTCTTCCAACGCCTGTGCTGTCCTAGAACTCATGCCATAGCAAGCTCCGAGGAAGCAAGGCGTGCGCTCCCATTCCCCACTGACAGGAGCCTTGGTTTCCCATTTGATCTGCAACCCATCCCGTCTATTCCAGAACATCCAGGTACCACAGCCGAAGAATCCCCGGTCTGGGCGATAGTCTATGCTGGGAAGGGATACTAGACAGTCTGTGAGCATGGCTCGATCTGCCATGTGCTCAAGCGCCCCGTTGGGAATACGCATGTGAGCATCCCACATGGAGACGAAGTCTGCACCCCAGGCTGAAGCCAACTTCCATCCGTGATTTCTACTGCGCCCAATCCCCCAGGGTATGTCGTGACGAACTAGCTCTATGCCACGGTCAAGGTCGATGGGTGTTGGCGAACCGTCATCAATCAGTATAATGTGTAGGTCGGTTTCAGGCAGTACACTGGCCTGGAAGGATGTGATCGTAGCCAGGACTTCCTGTGGGTCTTCGTTGTAGGACGTGAGGATTGCTGCTATTTTCATCGGCCTCCTCCTATCCATCGAATATACAGGAAAAGCGATAACCTGTCAAGGGGTATTACGGTATACGCAGTTGTTTTCACAGTGCTTTCTCGTGAACTGCATCCCAGCAGCCTTACTGCACTTCCACATCTGCTTCACCTTTCTACAGGACTGACGGAACTTCTTTCCAGGAGTGGCGTGCTTACACGGAGCCAATCTGTCAACATTCCCTCGAACCACCTTACCCCTCCACTTCTTGTTTGGAGGTGATGGAAATGCACCGGCCTCAGTCCTCATGGTGCAGATTAAACACTCCTCTGCCAAAATGGTTACATCAAATTGACGGCAGAAGGCATTTAGACCATCATCACACTCACGGTGCCTGCACGCACCTAACTCCATGAACGGCTTTGAGCTAAGACGAACCTTACGTATTCGCTTCACCAACATCGTTCTGTTCATCGTTCACCAGGATACTGACAGTCATCGAACTTCTCGGGCTTCACGTGTAGACTTGGCCAGGAGTGCTCGCGCCAACCTCCGTTTCTCGTTACACGAGGCACACCCAGTAGATGCTTTCTTCTCCACTGGCCCTTTGCCCTTGGCCTCCCTCCCGGCCTGTTCAATCTGCTCTCGTAGGGTCATGTTTCTGCACCGCTTCTAAATCAAGGTTCAGCTTCTCGGCCAGCACTATGGCGTTCCCTACAGTCACCTCTCCATCTGCTACCAACTTCAGTAACTTGGCAGCCCGTCTCTCTCGCGCCTCCTTCAATGTTCTTCCATGTGGGCACGTCCCGAACTTGGGCATCGTGAAGTTGTCGCCCTGCATCTTGTGCCATTCCTGCCTGCCCAGGCAGTAGTCGCAATGCAGCCGGCTGTTGCAGTGTTCCGTGTCGGTCCAGGCATCCATCTGCGTCTCCCATCTCTGCTAGCTCGTCGTTACAGTCGCGCCGCTGCCGTCGCAGCAACCGCCCACCCACGTCCAGTTGGAGTCCAACGGCGGGCACGCGCTCGCCGGCTGCCGCCACTGGGCGCAGGGCGACGCGTACGGGTTGAACGTGGCGTGGTAGACCGTGAGATACCAGTAGCCCGACGTGCATCGAATGTCATTGACTACGCCGCCCGCAACGGTCCCACTCCATCCGCAACCGGCCTTTGCCATGCCGTCGCCGCTCATGGCAGCACAGGTCTGCCCCGCCAGCGGAGAGCAGTTCGCGCAGGCGTCCGCCACTACGCCACTGATCGCCACGCTTATCGGGTTCGGACACGACGTGCAGTCCGCCGGGCAGGCAGCAGGAGGGGCTACAGTTGTAGTAGTAGTGATTGGTTCAACTGTTGTAGTTGTGGTCGTAGGTTCTACTGTAGTAGTTGTGGTTGGCACGGCAGTGGTAGTGCTGGTTGTAGTTGGGCCTTCTGTAGTAGTGGTTGTGGTCATGCACTTGTACAGAGCGAGGTCTACGTACGGCGGTGTACCCGAGCAATCTCCTGTAGCCCAGTAGTACCTTCCTGCAGGAGGGCAACTTTCTGCGGGGTAGAATGGGTCGGAAGGGAGATACTTATGTGTGTAGGTAGCTGTGTTTAACGCTGGAGCAACAAGCCTCCAAACGCTCAACTTAATCGTCCACAGGCATGTGTCAAAGTCAAACTTCCAATCCACCACATGGTTGTCGCCGGCAGCAGTCGGTAAATAGTACCATGTGCAATCCAGGAAATGGCTCAAGTCATACGTCGGGTCTAATTCCAGCCCAAGACATTCCCCTCCTGAGTCAGGCAGGGTAAGGCAGTAATCATCTTCGCAGAGGAGGCATGAGGGGGGTCTGTAGATGGTTATGGTATCGCCTGTTTGGTCTGGCTGGCAGTCAGGTGAGCGAGTGTACAACCCTGATGGACAGGTTTCTGATGGTGAAGTGATGACCTTGGAAAACAGACATGTCCACTCCGCACCCATCCCTTCCATGTGATGGACTGAGGCGTACCACACGCCATCTTCACAATAGACAGTAGCCTCACACTGCGGTGGGTCTTGCTCAATCGATCCACTTCCCTGCCACATACACGGTTCACCGGGAACACGGAATAGTGGGATGGTTTCATAGCAACCTGTTCCAGACGCAGACACAAGACAGTATTCATCCCAACAGTTGTTGAAGCAGCTTATGTCAGTTGGGCAGGTTGTGGTGTAGGTGGTGAACGTTGTAGTTGTGCTGGTGGTAGTTGTGGTTGTTGTTGGAGCCGTTGTCGTGGTAGTGGTGGGCGGGCCTGTGTACGGTGGGTAGGTAGTGGGGGCTTCGGTAGTTGTTGTAGTAGGCAGAACTGTCGTTGTTGTAGTTGGCAGGGTTGTTGTAGTTGTGGTTGGTTCTGCAGTAGTTGTGGTTGTGGGCAGCCCTGTTGTAGTAGTTCCTGTGAACGGTGCGGCTGTTGTAGTAGTGCCTGTGAATGGTGCAGCAGTTGTCGTTGTAGGTAAAACTGTTGTAGTGGTGGTTGGCAGCGAAGTTGTAGTTGTAGTTGTGGGCCAGGGCACTGGATACGGATTTATGTTAATAACCAGCACCCCGTCCTCTTCGTTATGAAGACTGAATGCTGTAGACGAAAAGTACAAAACCGTTCCTTCGTCTAAGTCTACATACGTAAGAGCGGTACCCCAGCCAGGATGCCCATAGCCTACGTAAACAGAACCATCTGTTAGTTCCCAAGCATACAGCGGAGGGAAGAAACGCAAACGGGTGGCGGAGCGGTGCATAAAATCTGAGTCTGTTGCAGGCACATGCCAAGAGGTGCCGCCCCATCCACTTAGAACCAGACCCATTGTCCTACCTCACATATCGCAGACGAAAAGTAACTCCATCAACCTCCACGCGGTCGAACCTCTATCACTCCAGTTCTCCTTGCGCTGTTCTCACGAACATGAGCGCCTTCCTTCCCGAACTCTATAGCGTAGAAGTTACCATAAAACCCTCCAATCCCAGCAGAGAATTGAGTGCATCTAACGCCAGCACCACGCTCTCTTTTCTGCACTCGAACCAGCGCCAGCCTGAAGAAGGTATCCTCCCATGGAAGTGACAATCCCCAGCCTGCCCTAGTCAAGATAGCCTGTTCATCGGCAACAGCCTGTGGGTAGGGTACATCATCATCCTGAGGAAACGCCCACACAACCTCAAACGGCCCACTCTCCTCCCACTCAGCATATTCAGCTTGCCTCAACACCCCAAGTCTATCTCCAGGCTTTAGCCCACGGGTCTTGACGACAGGGGACAAAGCTCTCATCGGGATGGACTGGGCATTGTAACACAACCATCCTATGCCCGCTCTACGTACCTCTCCTCCATCATCCCCACTCAACGGGCTTTCTGCCATACCTACCTCGGCATACCCACAGTGACGTGGTAGCTCGTACAGCGGTGTCCCGCCCTCAGCTACAGAAGAAAGAAGTACCACCCCTCCAAATTGCTTCACATCCTGATCCCCAAAGCAGAATATCACATCTTCATCAGGAAGGATGTTTGGGGGGTCGAGTACAATAGACTTCCCTCCCATCCCTTCTCCAACTAACACACCTTCCCCACGAAGAGGCATGCCCGCATTACGAGCGATTTCGTTAACCTCCCAGGCATACAGAACATCGCCAGGACTTTTGTTCGGTACATCAGGCATTATGACCAATCCCAGTTGAACTGAAGGGTGCCGGGGAAGTTGATGCCTTGCATCACTGCCGTACGATACGGTCGTAATAGTCTCTGACCGTTCACCCCATCGTAGAACTCCTGACCAAAGGCTACATCCAACTTCCCAGGGGTGATGTAGCCAGTGTTCTCTGCCTTAGTGTAAGGGTCATACCATGCACCGGATTCTGGATTGGCGCTGGCTGGCGCTATCGTCTTGTAGTAGTACCAATCCACCCCATCCCATCCTGCGGGGTTGAAAGCAAAGCGGAAGGTAAGCTCCCACACCCAGTCTTGAGGAACACCAGCAGGAGTCATTATGTTACCATCGCCCTTCTTCGCTATCCCTCCGGTTGCCCCTAGGTAGAGGAGGGTGTTGGCATTGAAACGAAAGGGCCTGCGAAGGTGGGGTATAACGGGAGGGTAGACATCGTTTGCGTAGAAGCCTATGGCATCCCAGTCATTTGCTATGGGGTTGGTAAGGACAGTGAAGGCCCAAATGACGCGAGGAGAGAATACCACAGCCCCTCCACCAAATGGATTCACCAGTTTGGGTTCGGTTATGTCATCGGGATTCCACCCCATTACAACCTTCTCCTCCTTGCCTGCCTGCTCAAGGTGCTCATCGTAAGGCACGTTGAACATAAACCGGCGGGCTGCTTCATCTTCAGGCAACGCATCTTGATCGGTTTGGCCACTGGACTTCTTTGAGTAGGTGTATTTGACGACTACTTCGATGGCATCTGGCGCAACACGCTTGCCAACGCGAGAGGACACACGCATGATTACCGACGACCCAGGAGGTGAGTATGTAGCCCCCATGGCCGGAATGTCTGGTCCGTTCCTGACAGCGTACGGTGGGCCTGCTGCACCTGCGTAGGTTGTAGAAAGCTCTGGTCCCTCAACCCACCAGATGCGAGTGTAGGTGTACTCTGACGGTGTCTCGTTGTATGCGCCTGTGAGGAACTGTGGTTTCGATTCAAGCGCCATGATCTATCCCAGAGTGAGTGTACCACTGCCAGCAGACTCTCGTACTGCCTCGATCACACCATCCAACTTCTTCTCCACCCCAGCGAACCCAGCCCTGTTGACATTAAGAATCTCTTCCTCTACCGGCTTCGCCTCTTTGACTAGGACAGAGAAGGCTGCACCACGTAGCCCTCGCTCCATCGCGCGAAGCTGTCTGTAGCCCAACAGTTGCGATCCTACGGCTGCCTTTGCCTTCTCCTCCTCTACCCTACGATTTCTGAGGGCTTCTGTCAACTTTTGTTGTAGTGTAAGTTGCCCCTTCAACGCCTCCATCTGATCCGTCAGCGCAGAAGCATCCTCACCAGTAACCCCCTTCAGCCGTGCCCGAACCTCCTCCAGTTTAGCGGTGATGTCAAACTCAGCCTTACGAGAACGAAACACAGCCTCTTGATTCTTTGCCATAGCCAACATGGCAGTCTTCTGCTCTTTCGTAAGGTCAGTAGCCTGCTTGATCTTCTCTGCCACTATCGTGTAGAACACACTGGCGTTCTTCGCATGGATTTGAGCAAGCCTACCAGCGTTACTAACCTCTTTGATCCGTTCACTTATCTCCTGCTGAATGCGCGCGGCCTTGACAAGTGCAGGAATCCGGGCCTCCAACAGCCTGAGTAACTCTCTATACGGCTCCAAATCGCTGTCGGTCAACAGACCCGTTGCTCTGGCCTCTTCAAGCCACATTTCCTTTTCCAACAACTTCTGCTTCAGACCAAGCTCAGTTTCAAATGCCCTTATACCCGACTTGGTCAGATCGGTGAGACGTTCCCCAAGCCCTACAGCCACTACGTCCGCAACTATCAAGTCCTCCCTCCCTCTGATGAGTTCAAGCTGCCACCGCCCTCGCTCCTTGTCAATCTTAGCAAAGTCACCCCACACACGAAGCTGCGCTTTGGAGAATACCAAACCCTCTTCCAGCAGGTAGTTGATAGCCTTTCGCGCGTCAAAGTTCTCTCGACTCAACAGCAAATCTTCTGCTGCCTGTGCGGTCATCCCGCCACGTATCAACTTCATTTTCTCCAGCATCCTGACGTGATTCTTCTGCACCTCCTCCAACTGCTGCTGAAGCTCCAAATCCTTCAGGTCAAGGACCAGCAGATGATCTTGCAGAAACTCTGCCTTCTCGCGCTCTGAGTTCAATGCTTTGTACGCCGCCAACTCCTCTTTCGACAGTGCACCCTTAAGTTGACGTTCACTGGCAGTTCTATAGCCGAATCGTGGCCCCCGTCTGTCTGCTCGATTTTGTATATCACGAATACGTTGCGCCCACACCACAGCCGATCTAGCCTCTTTGTTGAGACGCTGCTGCGTCATCAACGTCTTCTGGAGTTGAAGGTTCTGCTTATTCTGAAGGGGAAGCATTTCCTTGATAATACTTGCGACAACGCTCTGAGCACCTGCGCCCGCAGCACCGGAAAGCTCCTGGTACTTATCGATGAGTTCCTGCAAACGATCCCTTCGCTCCGCAAGAGCATCTAGCTGTTCACTCATGCGTAAGGATAGTTTACGGTTTGCCTCTTCGGCTGTTTCAGTGGCCTTAGCAAGCCACTTGAAAGCCTCCGTAATTCCCCATATAACTCCACCTATCGCTGCCGCCCAGCCTAGGGTTGCCAACATGGCTATGGCCAGTTTTGTGAGTGCAGCAGTAGCCAATGTCGCACCAGCAGCCACCCCCTTGAAGCTGAAGGCCAAACCCTTGTTGACAAAGTACAGCTTGATGGCTGCCGTCGTGGTAGCCAATTGTGCTATGCCAAGTTTCGCCAACGCTATGGCAACCAAATGGTACATCGCCACTAGAAGCATTCCCTGCGAAGTCGCACGCCCGACCACTCCGTACCACTTATCCTGTCCATCAGCCAGCGTACCTGTGATGCCTGCTACTAACTGAAGGGTTGACGCCAGCGCCTTCAGCATCCCTCCCATAACCTCGCCAATGGCCACAAGATCACCAAAGGATACGCTCAGAGCAATGACTGAGGACTGGACCTGATCGAAGGAGTACCGCATGGTACCTTGCACACGCTCAAGGGCTTCAGCAGTTGCACCCTCTGCTCTGAGCATTTGAGCGTAAGTAGACGATGCTTCAGTCAGTCTGGCTCGGAGGGCAGCAAGCGCACGATACCCTCTGATCTGCGGGAAGATGGCTGCCATCTGCTGCATAGACGCACCAGACAGCTTCTCCAACGTCCCAATCAGCCCATCCCCCTCCAACGCTGCCTGATTGATGGTTACGCCAAACTCACGCCATGCTAGCACCTGCGAATCCAATGCAGGACGGAGGAAGTTTCTCAGGAGCGAGCCGATGGATGTCATGGTGATGCCAGCACGCATACCGGCACCAGTTAACATCGCTATGATGGTTCCAAGTTCTTCAAAAGACATGCCAGCTTCTGCCGCAGTGGATGCAACTCTACCAATCTGCCTCGCCAGGGCTGGAAACTCGATCTTACCCTTCCTGACAATCATAAACAGAACGTCAGAGACCTGCCCCGCTTCAGTAGCATTCATTTGGTAGGACTTCAGCACCGTAGTAATCCCGTCAACTGCGGTTTCCAGTCCTACAAAACCTGCCCGTGCGGCCATTGCCCCCACCCTCAGAACATGCATAGCCTGCGCCACAGGCATCTGAGCACTCAAGACCTGGTAAAGGGCCTTTGCCACGTCTTTGGCTGCCAGACCAAAGGCTGCGGACACCTCAAGGACGCCTGAGGCCAGACGCTTAAGGGCTGGCACCTGATGCTCCTCAAGGATGGTTGCCACTTCGGCCATTGAGTACTGAAAGCGGGCTAGGGCACCTGTGGACAGAGCCACGAATCCGAGGTAGGCAGTAGACAGACCGGCGACCAATACCTGCTGGGCCAGGGTAAACCCCTCTAACTTCCCTTCAGCCGCAGTATACCGTTTGCCAAGCTCCTCAATGGATTTGGAGTTGAGGGCCTGGGCATGTTGCATCTTAGCGGAGACAGCATCGTGCCTCTTCCCCAACTCCTGCAACACGCGATTATTTCTGGCGAAGGTAGCCTGTGCCTTAACAACCTGCCCACGGTTCATGCGTACAGCGTTGGTGTAGTTTTGGATGGACTTCTTTGACGCACCCTCTTTCGCCTGGAGCTTTCCAAGCGCCATGGTAGTCGTTATCAGGGCACGCTTACGTCGCTCCATGTGAATGGCCAACGTTGCGTTAGCCTGAGACACACCATCCATGCGCTTACGAAGGTGAACTAGGGCTGCCCCACTAGCCTTGACTTCCTTACTCATCCCCTTCATCAGAGGGGTGAAGGACTTGCCCTCGCTAATCCTTCGATTGATCTGCTCTAGCTTTGCCCCCGCAGTCCCCGCTGCGTACAACTGCTTACGTAGTCCTTCAAGCTCAACAGTAGCCTCTGCAATGCCCTTGGAGAACACCCCACTGGGTAGCGCCTTGACCAGTCCTTGGGCAGAAGCCGCCGCTGAGGTCATCGACATCTGGAAGGCCGAGAACCCACGATTCTCCAGGCTGTATACAATCCTGGTGAGGTCGATGCCTGATTCAGCGGCCATGATTCCTCATCCCTTGACGGCCACGAACCATTGTGGCTGCCTTTGCCTGTTTTATCATGTCCCAGTTCGGGGCTACAGCAGGCTGACCTCCCGCTCCCGTTCCATCGCTCTGCGGCGTAAGCACCGTAATGATCTTTCCGATCTTCCCTACTAGCAGAAGGAACTGATCTGCGGTAAGGTCTGCCACCTCAGCCAATGGCATGCCGTAGAAGTGGCAGACCAATGGCACTAGGATTCGGAATCCGTCACTTGAGGGTTTCCCGCAGGAGTGTCACCTCCTTCGATGGTAGGAGCGGATATGGCTGTCACTACATCAGCCAACTTACTCAGAGAATCCAGTTCCAGACGCCCCAGAATACTTGCATCGAAATCTGGGTGCTTATGCCGGATACTCAAGCTGAGGATATGCCGCATCCCCTCTTCGGTTCCCATGGCGTTGACAACCGGATCACTCTCGACAATGATCTCGCCCTTATCGTCACGAATGGGCTCGCCATTATCATCCCTACGAATCTTCGCGCCGCTGGATAGCAACTCCTCTACCGTCTTGGAGAAAAGGGTGAGGTCCAGACCGGCATTTGTAGCTGCCGTAAGGAAGGTGGACAGCGTACGCTGCTTTGCCCAGGCTCGGAACTTTGCGAAGTCTCCCAAGGTCAGTCTGGACGCTTCGTACACCTCTCCAAACAGAACGATTTCGATACGTTCCTCACCGAAGATTACATCCAGGTCATCAGTGACCTCTGCCATTTCCAACTCCTCCATGTAAAGTGGCGTAACAGCGGATTACGTAGGCTTACGTGGTGCAAGCCATAAGTGAAGGGGCGCCCGTTCCTGTGAACGAAAACGACAGTGCTTGAATCCCGTCGATGGGAGCAGCCGCTCCAATTCCTGTGATGAGGATGTTTCCGGTGAACCCACTGGCGTTGTCCTCATCGACGTAGAACGAACCAACCCATGGTCCGGGGTTGAGAATGTCCGCGTCGAGACACGACTGCTGTCGAGCCTCAAACGCTCCCGTCCACCCCTGCAGCCCAGAGATAAAACTCCTCCAGTTTGCATTGGCAGCACTCCAGTTCCAGTTGGTGTCCTCAAGTGCGTCGAACGCAAAGTCGATTGACCAACTGTGTGCATATCGCTCAAGCCCGGTTGCGGCGAGAGAGATGTTTGCCGACTTTCCAGCGATAGTAGCCATCACTATCCTCCTTGTTATGGTGTGGTTGTGGTTGTAGTTGTGGTGGGCGCGACTGTTGTGGGTCCGGCTGTTGTGGGTCCGGCTGTCGTGGGTCCGGCTGTCGTGGGTCCGGCTGTCGTGGTGCAATACCGATACAGCCGCATATCCCCCTGGAAGTTGATGGTAACCGTCTGTATCCCTTCAATGGGAGCGGAGGGGGACGAGGCACTGATGATGGCAAACCCCTCGAAGTAGATGTAGGGGTATTCTACGTACAGTGTTATCTCTGTCTCTGTGCCCGGCTCAATGTCAGGCAACTCACAGT
>SDBU01004512.1_pt1 | contig 17065 bp, 30 predicted proteins | sample 2277071 | NCBI WGS metagenome assembly SDBU01 (sample SAMN10397929, study PRJNA504765) | marine sediment metagenome | isolation source: marine sediment core GS08_GC12, 126 cmbsf | place: Arctic Ocean: Gakkel Ridge, Loki's castle | collected 2008 | reverse complement strand
TTTCCATGTTGCGGTCTACCACAATTGGTAGGTGCTTAGTAGAGGTTGCCCTTCCTATACTTCGTCAAAAATCCGTTATGTCATTACAAATACCTCCGCAACATCGATCGTTGAACTTTTTTACGCAACTGCTCAACACGCAGTATATCCCAATATCGTTTCAATGCTACTAACCGTCTTGTTCGCGCTGCCGGATTAGCCCACGCCAACTTTGTTGCTGTTGACAATCTTGCTCGTGCTGCTGGATCTTCATAACGACACTTTGTTGCTGCTGACCGTCTTATTCGTGCTGCTGGATCAGACCACGCTAGTTTCATTGCTGCTAACCGTCTTGAACGCACTACTGGATCAGCCCATGTCAGCTTCGTTACTGCTGAATGCCTTGTACGTGCTACTGGATCTTCGAAACGACGTTTCATTTGTTCTGAGGTAAATCCATCCCCTCCTTCAGAAATGTTCAATAAAGAATGCCCCTCGTCATGAAGTATATCTATAACATGCTGTTCCACCCCTTGGTGAGTATCTATTGAAGGCATCGAAAGAATCATCATTTCTGGTGTTATACCTTCCTTTTGAAGCTTCCTAATCCAATCGTGTACAGGCAATTTAGATCCTCTATTTGAATCACGAACATGTTCTCGCAAACGAGCTAATGGCTTATCAGCCTTGCCGACATAGCGGATATTTTCAACCTCACCGTCTACAAGTCCGCGCGAGTCATAAAGCCCATAAATGTTGGTACGTTTTGACATTAAACTGTTCCATCAACAAAGTGATTTTTCGCACGGGTAAATTCATCTCGAAGCTCTCGCGCTACCCGCGCCTGCTTTGCCCGTTGCAACTCGTACTCAAGATCCTTAAGCGCAGCCGTAGTCTCCACAGCAGCCTTAACCTTAATAACGTCGCTATCCGCCCCCTCGCTAGCAGATGCCTCAGAGAGAGAGAGTTCCCCTGGGGCCTCATCTGCCGCCTCCTCCGGTCCCTTAGGTGAAGGAAACTTTGAGAGCAGACCCTTCAGGAACTTATCATCCTTACCAACCGCTTCAATAGCGGCTACAACACCTGCGTACACCAAGCATGGTTCGCCATTGACCACGTCAACCACAGGGCATCGGAAAGATTTCTCCCGCGTCTCGGCCTCCATGTCAACAATTGCAAACCCACCTATGTACTTTGTCCACACGGCATCATCCCAGGTAACCATCTGACGACCGCTGCCGCAGTAGTCTGACCACCGCTTAGCTGCCAAGGCGTCGTCAAATTCGCGGTCGATATCTTCACACACGCCAATACGGCTGATGGCCTGCTTTACATCTGAGACCGTAGCCAATTCATTAGCCGGGAAAACAACCACCGAAACTTCACGTAACTTCAACTCCAACAGTTCCATGGTCCCATCCTTGAGTACTTTACGCTTCACGACATTAAAGCCGATCGATAGTGAATCAAGTACTTTCTCATGGATCTTGGTCCTTACCACCTGAGCCGCAGGGGAGGATGAAAAGAATGCTTTGAAAAACAGTCCAACTTTTTCTTCACGCAACTCTATAACGCGGCCGATAATCGCATCGGTACCGCCGAAAATTCTGTGGTTATCCATGAAAGGCAACCCCTTCCTCGAAGACCTAAAGGCTTTGATGGTACGTCTGAATGCACCAGGCTTCACAACCTCACCTTGGAAGTCCACATTGTTAAAAGCGTTTGCTAGCCCCTCAACAGTACCGCCCGGATAATCTTCGTCGCCTGTATGAACCTTCAGGTTCATACACTCAACGAGCATCTGCTTTCTGGGATGTCCTTCTGCAACGGACAACTCACGGTCAAATTCGTCTTCCATGATAAACACCCTTCCGTGACTCCCCGACGGCTTGTCCATTTGATCATCATCTGTATCTTCCGGGCTTAGATCCTTCTCGCCATCACCTGTGCCGTCGCCGTCTGGCGTGACATTGAAATCCTCCGAAGCATCATCGACGCCATCCACCGTAAGGTTCACTTCGCTGTTGTTCGACTCTTTGCTTTCAACTTTCTTAGTAGTCTTGCTCATGATGTAAACCTCTATCTCTAGATTAGCGTCTCCGCTTTTTCGGTTTGTGTGTCGTCGTACAACGGCAATGAATGATCTCGGCCGCCGAGGCCCCTAACGTAGAGTCACCGGGGAAACGCAATCGCCCACCGCGTAACTTGAACGAGTCATCAAGATCCACTGTTTGCCCATCCGCTGAATTGTGGGTATCGCGCACACGTATGTCCCTGCTGCTCAACCATACCTTTGAGAAACGTTCATTAGGCAATACCGCAGCCGCAGCAAAATGATTGCCTGCGTTACTTGCTGCTACCACCTCGGTACGCGCAATACGAAAGGCCCTATGTAAACTGAATCCACTATGCTCTCTTAACCCACGAGCAATCTGGTCAGTGGTTAACCCTGCTGTGAAACTAAGATCAATAAACTTCTTGGCAGCCCGTATAGTAGCAGCACTCACATTCTTGATGCGGTCCCCTGTCTGCTCACGAACCCAACGACGTGCATCGGCAGTCTCTTCAAACACGTTAGCCCGCTGATCCTGACCTAACAACCTCCGCGCGGCATTACCCGCACGATCGGCAAACACCGCCCCAACCTGCCTGTACAAACGGTCATACATGGCAGGCAGCACGTCAAACACTTCGTCAATGGCAGCCTGTACAGTCCCAAAATTACCGGGGCTGTAGGCACTAGCCGCAGCCTTGCCCGACTTCTCCAGTAACGCTTCGAACTCTCTCCCCCAGAGCTTGTCAAACGGCCCACGTAGGCGGTCCAACGTTTTCCAACTCAACGTATTTTGTAACTCTTCAAGCCTTGCGTTGTGCGCCATGACTATGATGGGAAACTCAATAGGAGTTCTCACAGCACGTAGACCGGCCTGTAAGGCCATTTCCACTACGCCCCTCGGTCCAGCATGTCGTAACGCTACATGCATCTACTGGATCCTCCCAGTTACCGAAATCACATTACCATTCAACACACTGTTTTCACTGGCTCCCCCGGCAATGCGTTTATACCCGCGCTGTAACCCTTCCATGAAGGGGTTGGCGTGGCCCGTCGCTTGTCCGGCCTCTATCAACTGTTCTAGAGATGTCATTTTCTTAGGCTCTTTCACAGGTTCCTTTCCTGTGTCTAGCGTAGCCCCGCTAAGCACGTCTTCAATAGGCACCAACTGACCTGGGACCAATGGCATGTCTCCCCATGGCACATCCTCGAAGCCCAACTGCAATCTAGCGTTGATCTGATTCAAGCTATAACCTAGCTCCGCCAACTTGAGCGCTGTCTCAATCTTTTCCGCAAACACGGAACGCATAGCCGGTATGTTCGTCAGGTCGTAGCCAACCTCGATATTGTCACCATACAGCGGAGCAATATGCATATTGATCCCCGCCTTCAATTTCTCCAACAGGTTGATGACAGTTTCTTCCCAGAACGACAAACGGGCGATCTCATAGTTCTCGAACTTCGGCCGGTCACCAGCGCCAATAACCTCCGGCGGTACGCCAAACAACGCACAAATTTCTAGGGCGCTCATCTTACGCAACGTGCTGAACTCCATGTCACGTTGGCTAATCGACATTTGTTCCCACTTGATGCCGTTCTCCAACAACATAGGTCTATGCGCATTGGCGCGGCTGAACTTGCGCTCTAACTGTTCCTTAAGCCCGACGCGCTGTAGGGGACTCAAGAGCTTGCCCTCAGGCACCACTAGCGCACCGCTAGGCTGCGCTGCGTTCTCTAACATCACCTTGTTCCAGGAGATAGCCGAGTTCTCCGTATCAATGATCCGCGCGCCCGCCATCATGGGGGACATACCAATATGGTCATTCAACGGGTTCATCAATTTCCAGTGAATCACCTCATCAGGGCGATACGGGATTTTGACTCCCTGAACATCCAGTATGTACCCAGATATGTACGTATCGGGGTCCGGTACAACCTTCATGTAATCCGGACGTAAGGGAAACAACTCCAACGGCTCCCCTACGTTGTTATCCTCACCCCTACGTACGATTTCAACAAATGAGTTCCCAGACAACAAAAAGAAGATCGCCCACGATTCAAAGAACATGGGGCCGCTCATAATGTCATTGGGACGCTTCAACAGCTTTTCCAGTGGATGTCCGGATTGCGGGATGCGCGTCCCATCGTCTGCCACCTTAAACACCTGCCACGGTACGGTGCTGATCGCCTCGGCTATCTCCCGCACACAGCGGTAGACCCATATCAACGACTGATAGCCTTCCTTCACATAGTCACGATAACGGAGACTAGACCACGTGGGGGCCTTGGCCGCAAAGTTCGGAAGTCTCCCGAACCCTTGAGACGTGAATTTAGATAGGAAGCTAAGCAACCAATTCTTCACGGTTTCCTCGGTTGTACTCTGAAAACGAGAGAGTACACTAGTATGATACCCTAGAGAACCTGAGAATTCATGCGGCACACCACTTCAGTTTAAGAATGGGAATTGTAACGGGGCAAACCTGTTAAAGCTTGCCCCGTTGAGTCAAGTACAGAATGTGTACAGGGGTGTGAGTAGAAACTCTTCTCTATCGTCCGGCAGCTTCACAGGCACGCTTTGCACGGCCTTGGACGGTGGGCGGGACGAACGGATGCACCTTCTCCGGGAAATGGCAGTTCTTCATAAGCTTGATCTGTGCCTGAGCAATCTGCAAATGCGGCACAGTGTACGCGGCAAACGCCCAACTATCGAAGAACAAGGGCAAGGGCGCACCAGGTAAGGCAACCTTGATAGCCGTACCTCGCTTGTACCCGCCGTTCTTACGATCTTGAATGTAGCTATTGTACTCGATCCACAAAACCGGCGTACCCAATCCCCACGTACTGTAGATATTGTCAACCTTAGACTTCGTAGCTTGGTTGTACAATTCCAGACCCGTACTATCCAACCCAGGAATCTTCAACGCTGTTTGGCCGAAAGTACCGGCCGCCGACGCCGACAATGTTTCCCCATCATCGGTAATATAAAACGGAGCGTTGGCATCACCCGGCGTGAACACGCCTCCCCAGTTAGCCCTACGTTCGTTGTATCGCTGCCTCGCCACGCGAAGCTTCATACCACGTAGGTTGCTCGTGCGCGGGTCTGGCACGGGCCCAAAGATAGCCGTGAACTCGCTTGTATCACGGGGGCCGCGAATGACCACGGCTTCCTCTCCACATCGTTGCGCATCGTTACGCGAGTCAAACGGGCTGCGCGCACGGAACGAACAGTCCGAGCACTGGTGAACGTTGTTTCGCAGATTAAGCCCTTCAGGTACCGTGCAACCCTCCCTCGCAACCACGGCCCCCGTCAGGGAACCAGCAAACAAAATCAACACGGTAAGAATGTTTCGTAAAAGTGTCATACTCAATACTCCTTCATTGGATTTGTACGGGGGCGGTTCAGTCTAGTGCTCAATTGCTTAGTTGTTTTGTTTGGTAGGTAGAGGTAGTCTCATAATGGTGAAAACAAGAAACACATTGACTCTCAAACCGCCCCTTCACTAATAGTATACCCTTAGCATATCGAAACGCCCTGCGTCGCACCACTTCTACCTACCCGCGAGGTTCGTAGCCGAAACCCGTGTGGCCTCGGTCCATATCAGTCTGACTAATGAGACAAGGCAGACTGACGGTATTGAATGGCATGGCCTTGTGTGCGGCAACAGGGTCACCCTTCACGAAAATCAAAACGTGCTGATGGCGCACACCTAGCTTTGCTGAACTTTTCATAGACAACCCAACCCGTACGGGTAAGCTGCCAATGGCGGTAACTAGGATGGCTTGGTTGTAGAGTCCCATGCCTGCATCCATGAATGCCGTGATAGTGTCACCGACAAAGTTCACATAGATGCCCTGGTTCTTTGGGTCTCTCACGTCCCCCACCACAAAACAGGCGAATCTGTCGGGCCGCAACATCTTGACGCACTTCCGTATAACGTAACGATACCTCTTCAGAAAGTCAGCGTAGCTCATCGTTGACAAGTCTCTCAGGTCATCGCTGTACTGTTCAAGGAAAGCATAGGGCGGACACGATAGAACAAAATCCATGCGCTCAGGTTTTGCCGTCTTCAACACCTTGACCGAATCGCCTTCATACCAGTGTGGCTCTCCGATATTGTCGGGGACACGCAACGGGGGCTTACCACACGCCTCTAGCACATCAACCCACTGCTGAGCGTTAGCAGCTACCTGTTCCCTCCGCAGGTCGATACCCGTGTAACTATGACCTAGCAACGCGGATACCACACCCCGGACGCTACCACCGGCGAACGGGTCGAAGACCTTGCTGCCCTTGCCAGCAAACCAACGGAGCATAATTTCACACAGCACAGGATCGAAGATGCTGGTACCGCTCAATTCATCTCCTGACAAATTCCCTTTCTTCTGAATAGCCCATAGAGATCCCTGACCATGTATAGCAACTGCTTTCGCTTTCTTATTCTTCACTCTGTCAATAGGCATTGGCCCATTACCCGGTACGGCATCATAAACTTTCCGATACTTGTGTGTACTCTTGGAAGGCTTGCTGCCTATCCATGCTCCGCGCCCGCCACCACCCGGAGCTAGCTTTCTTCCATCGTCGATTGCTGCCCCCCGTCCTAGGTCACTCTGTAGCCCAAGCGCAAGCCACCGCTTCTTCCTTTGACGCCAATCTGAAGACATGGCGTCAAGGATAGAGAAGGGCGGTATCACAAACAGGCGGCGAAGCCTGTCAGCATGATTCATCATCATCAGTTCTAGGTGTTTGTGCGCCATACCTTCTATCTTACCGCAGGAGATACGCCACGGCGAGCCGTACGGGAGGCTAGGCGCATTGCTAGAGCCTCGAACATGCTTTCCATCCTTCGTACATTACCAAGGACCTTGCGACGCTTAGCGTTGCGAACACGCTTGGCTAGCCAACGCTTGTACTGGTCTTTAGATCGTGAAACTTTCATAACAATGATCCTCTTCACATTCACATAAAGCACAACAACACCAAGAGCACACCACCCCCTTCAACTCACACTCAACACATAAGCTATCCTGGTCCGCTGACCCACACCGATAGCAGAACCACCTTGAACACATAGTACAATACCACACCTCTTCATGATGATCTTTGCAGAAATCACATTTGTTGTCCGTTGCCACTTTTTCCTCCTATCCTAACGTCTGAATCTTCAGGGATGGATTGAGTGTAATCTTACTGACGTACGCCACCATATTGATTTTGCCATCTTGACGATAACCTGAACGCTGTGCTCGTAGCGCCAACAAGATAATAGAGTTGACCGACATGCACACGCGAACATGCTTATGGCCTAGGCTAACCGACTTACCACCGCTGAATCCATTGCATCCTGCATATTGTTCAGTTACCTCAAACGCATACTCTAGTTCAAGACACGAACCCAATTGCGCATCATAGCCCTTCTTCAACTTAGGCAAATCTACATCACCGGTGGGAGATAATATACCCTTCTTTCGTAGGCGGTGCTTGATTGCCCTAAACAGATTCTTGAATGTTTTTATCATTGGTAATCTCTTACCTCCTGTAGTGATCGGTTTTTGCTCATCTTCAGTTTATCCATCTTCAAGTGTACGAACCCGTTCCCTAAGAAACATTCGACGTTCTTTCTCTTGCTCTACATCCCAGCCCAACAAACCTAAGGAACTTAAGCGTTCATAGATACCCGACAAGCCGTTTACATGATCGTCGTAGTTTTGCCATTGGTGATTAGTCGCCACCGCCGCTAGGATGAGGTCCGAACGTTGTAGCTCAAGCTTCGCCGCGTGAATTTGTATGTCCAGAAAAGATTCTTCTTGCTTCGGGTTGCACAGGTTGCATTCACATGTTTGTGTCATTTCGTTATCCCCTTCACACATGATTCCATGATTCCTTTCGTACAATGAAACCTATCATCAAACCCATTTTTCCATAGCCACCATTGAATTCAATGGTTGATTTTGAGCCGAGCCATTCCCAACACTGATCACCAGAACGCTTGTCAACCTTAACCCAGAACTTTTTCGATAAGGGTTGAAATTTTCCAGCCATACAATGCTACTCCTATCAACATGATGTAGTCACGGCATTCCCAGATTACAGTACTACGTCTCATTATACCCAAATGCTGCCCTAAGTACGTACTGAACTCAATGACGCTATTTGGGTACATGCCCCAAATCTCACACAGCATCTCTACATCCTCCGGCGGTACCCGTCGCTGTAGGACCTGCCACGCCTCCAACCCCCTAGCAGTAACCCCGTTTACATCAATGTCCTCTCGCAAGCTCAACGATAGGCTAGTACCATACGTCAATGTCAACCAATGATCATCACGTGTGGCCTCGGCGTTGATACTACGGTAGCAAGATGGATGTGGTACTTCAACGAACTCCATGTCCCGACGGTACGGGCCCTTAGCCTCGATACCCTGTACAATAGATTCAAGGTGTACCGCAGGAACCCATGTAACCATGTGCGGCCATTGCGCTACCGGGCCCCGGATATAGAACATGTCCACACCACTAGCTACGGCCGCCTCAACAGTGGAATACGTCCTAAAGCGGTTGCCCAACAAATTGGACCTAGACAAGCGCTTGAACTCACGCTTACTCTTGATTTTCATTCAGAATGCCGATGAGATATTTCAGCGAAGACCCTGTTACGGTAGTCGTCCACATGCCGCCCTTCTGCATTGAGAGCATCCAGCATATTGAAAGTACGATATAGCTCTGCCATAATACGCTGAGAATGAATACGCGCATCCATACCACTACGAATTGAACCCCTAAGCTCTTCGATCATGATATAAAACGATGGCTGCCCTAACTCGACTGCTTCTGCTATCAATGCCAACGTATCCGCTTCTTTGATGATCACATGTTGAGCGGCGGTTGGCAGCGTGATATTCAGGTTCAGATAGATGCGAGCCTGTAGCTTGTTTTCTTGCCCTCGACGTTCTACTGTCTTCACGGGCGTTGGCGTATCTCCAAAGATAGCTTCCGGTGCGTCATGCAACAAACAGTCAAGCACCAAATCAGGTTTATCCAAAACCTTATCCATAATATCAGCCGTAAGCATCTGGTGCATGCCGACCGGCCACCATTCCTTCAACGCCCCGGCGAACCGGCATTGCCTCATACACTGAACCGCTATGTCCACCACGTTAGGCTGCCCAAAGTTCACGCCTACCATAGAACCTGTGTAGGTAAGCACGCCACCTATATCAACGCCTGTCTTGTTGCTCATCCCTTTTCTCCTCTTTTGCCTTACCTGTCAAATTCTTCCAATTATTGTACACCGATGAGGTTAGCTTCACTGTAATCGGCGAACCACAACCCTTACACTTCAACATAGCCGTATACTGATTACGTGACACCAGCTTCATTGATTGCAACATGCAAAAGTGGCGACATCCTGTATCTCTATCAACGGAAGTGCCTACCGTAACAACCCGGTCATTATTAGTCATCATATTCTTTCCACTCCTTGGCATACTTCGCTGCAACGCGAAAGACTACAACAAACAAGCCTACAAACCAAAGCCCCGCCAACCATAAAGTAAGTGGCCCCGGTAGCGAAATGCTAAGAGGATCTGGAAGTACCATCACATCACCTCCGCTTGTGGCGTTAGTCGATCCATCTCTACCAGTTCAGCATAAGCGCCGGCAGCGGCATCCGCTTGATCATCGTGTTTGCCTCCAGGAAGCCGAACCAACTCGTTGACAAAATCCTGGTTCCATTCACCGCGCACTAGGTACATGTTGCCGCGCTCCATAGCACCTACCATCCTACGCCACCGGCCGTGCTTAGGCCCACGCGCGGGGCGGCCCTTAAAATCGTAGTTCCCCAGTAGGCGGGCAAACGTCGCTATGGTCAACTTACCACTTGCGCCTCCTTCTTGCTCGATGCGTATAGCGACCTGATAGCCGTCTAGCTGAGCGGCAAGCTGAACGTTGGCCTCTACCTCACCCGCGCCCCACTGCCCGCGTACTACGTCCTCGATGTAGAACGCGCGCTCTTGCGGTGAGTAGGACATGCAAACGCCCGCTAGCCAATCACCCCCTCCCTCGGTACAAGCAAGATCCCAGTATCGTACACGTATCGCGTCTACCGGTACTGTGTCCACAATGTTAAAGAAGTCAGACTTGAATATCAAGCCTCCACTAGGTTGTGGGTTCTGCTGGTGTACGGCCTGCCACTCCAGTTCACCACCTTCACACTTCTCCGCTTTTCTAGACTTCACATCAACTAGCGACCACCGATAGGGCCACAAAATTTCCCCCATCATCCTGTGGTAGCGCTTGTCCGCATTGTTTTCTTCGACCCAGTTCAGCAACTCCTGCGTGCGGTTGTTCTCACCACCAACGAGCGATATAGGCTTCATCTCGTCAACGTCCGCCCATTCAGGGAAACGTATAACCACCCAAGGCTTCTGATCGGGCTGCGTCTTAGCAAGTCTCAACATTTGCCCCGCTAGATCTTCCTCACACCAACGGGTCTGAATGTACAGCACCACCGCACCCGGCTCCATGCGGTTTGATGCCACGTTCTTCCACCACACCCAATTACGATCTTGTATGGTCTTACTGAACGCCTCAGTCCAACCCTCGATGGGGTCATCCACGATCAACAAGTTCGCACCAATGCCACCGATACCTGTGGTTATACCGGCGGCCTTCATACCGCCAACACGCTTCACGTACATGCCGCTATCGTCTATGGATTCAATACCCCAATTGTCCTTCGCCCTCGTGTCTCCGCTGGCACGCACGCCCCACAGCTTAGGACCGACCGTGTTGATGATATCCCTTGCATACTCGCTGTGCGCCGTTGCAAGACTGTGAGCATAACTGGTCATCACCACACGCGCATCCGGGCGCATACCCAACCACCACGCAGGGGTGTAACGGCTGATCAGGTAGCTCTTGCCATAACGAGGAGGCAGAAAGGCAGCGATGCGCTGGATGTGCCCCTTGTAGGCCATTAGAACGGCCTTGTTGATGAGGTCTAGGTGGTCAGCATGTACCCAAGGCTCCATCTGCCCAGATGAATAGTAGGCGGCCAAGTCAGCAGGACTGAACGTTGCCGAGACATGGTTCCAAATGTCGTCACTGATAATCAAAACGTTTCCCCTGGTCGCTGCGGTGGCACCTTAGGGCGGAGCGCCCCGCGAATGTGCTTTGCCAAACTACACATGTGAGACCTGATGCAGTAGTGGTTGTGCCTGTGATAACGAGAGTTTCCATACCAACCAACCCATAACAGAAACGCGCCCACCACAATGTCAACAACGTAGTGGGAGGTAAACCCCAATGCGAAGTACTTCAGTTCAGGTGTCATTCCATTTCCCTCCTCACCTCACTCAACTTCCTTCCCGTATCCGGTAAACCGGGCTCCGGCAAATCATCCCCCAGGCCCGTGTTAATAGCCTTCCTTGTTCCCAGCGGAACATACGCAAGTAAAACTTCATGCCCCGGTAGAGAAAGCTGTACCATAACAAGCGGGTCACCTAGCAGCTTGCCATCAGCCGCGTCAAGCGCATACCGGCCATCGCCTCGTTTCAACATAACGAGGTGCTTGTATTCATTATACCCCAAACACCACACGGTGTCCGCATACGGAGGCAATGAACCGCGTAGTAGTTCCAGGTTCTCAATCGTAAGAGGTACGGGTTGCTCGTACGCCAGTGCATACAACATTTCCGCCCTGTCCAACTGAACTAAAAACTGTTTCGCCTTCATTATGCGGAGCAATGCCACCAACACCCCCAAGAAAACGACAATGAATACACATAGTAGACCAAGCATATCAGCGCACCTCACCGTTCATTGAACCACGTATAACCCGCCCTACCCTGGTACTTTAGGAACCAGGCATCCCTTTCGCTCAACTCTCCGCAATGTGGACATAGACACGGAACCCAGGGATCCTTGCTTCTCTTTGGCATACCGTCATACTCACACCAGGGACAACAATTCTTGTAACGAGGAGGTACCTTCTGAACCTTGAACCCTCGGCGACGTACCGCGTCAACTGCATCGTCGAACTCTATGTGGGATGTAGGAGTATCGCTCGCCATGAATCGCATGGCCAGCGGCGCGCTGTTTGTGATGTAAGCCGTACCGCCGCGATGAGCATAGTAGATACAGTGGGATTTCGCGGCGGCCCAAGTCTCATACGAATCTAGATAGCGGTAGCGACCCGCCAGCGTACAGACTACAACGTGATATTTCATTCTTCAAGTCATCCACTTTTCCATCAAAACCCCAAGCAACCACGCTGCTACCAACGCCGCCCATAAAAAGACAATCTTGGCATCGCTATTCATTATTGATACTCCTCATACGGCATGCCATTGTCATCAGTGGGATCGCGCTGGTACTGATACCGGCCGGCCCCATGAGACTTGCACGCACTATCCGCACAACCACACCGCTCCGGCTTACATGCTGTCATGCACTTGAACGCATCGGTATATCCAAGTTCCCTCAACCTGTCAAGCCTAGGCATGTCCGGGATGTACCTACCGGCGACAACCTCGCAATGGTCCGGCACCTCCCCTAGGCATTCAAGAACCTCAGCAGACGGATTTGACATAATCAAGATTCGCAACTCTGGGTCCTCTGGTATCAGTATACCATTTTTCACCCAGCACGCCTCGGCCATTGACGTCTGTACAATGTTCACTTTACCGGGGCACTTACAAGGCGCTACATTGTCTGGATCCAGCCTAGCCCGCGCTGGAATGTCACAGTGCGGCACCTGATGCGCTGGCATGTTCTCATACCAGTTAGATCCTTGTGGCACTTGTGCTTGAGGCTCTTGCGCCATCATGAGCCACACCGGCGACGAAATAGCGATGAGACACAATAGCGGTGTAACGATGTTTCTAATTGACAACATTTGAGTTTTCCTCCTTAGCTGAATTCATCCACTTTCGCAAACCATTCCTCAACGAACGCCAGAATATACGACGCCGCCGAAACAAAATGTCACGCCAAAAACAATTGGTCTGTCCACCGTAGTAGTGAAACCGGATAGCGCGTGGATCAACTGTGATATACTTCATTGCCTTATCCTCCTTCAGCTTACTTTCCTGTGCATCTCTGGCACGTGTTTAAGACTTCGACTCCATGGACGTTCTTCTAATGGGGCATTGCACTTGTCACACACGTAGGCGGTACACCCGTAGCAGAACTCATCCTCGGTTACCTCGGCGTTGCAAAAATAGCAACTCGGCTTAGGCTTGTTTTGCTTCACTTCTGCCTCCTCTATCTCCTTTAACCAAAGCTCATCGGCTAAAAGCTCACAAAATTCTTCAGACATGTCATCAGGCTCTCCCTGCGTGCCGCGTATCATGGTCTGTTAGTCCTCCTCATCCTCAATGGGGCATCAGGATACCTCTGGTTGCTTCATATTTCAGCGCCTTACGGCCTACTGGGCAATCACTGGGCATCAGGCATACCACCGGCAGAACTCGATATCGCGCGTTTCAAGAGCTAGCCGTGCTGCTTCGCGAGACTCAACACGCCCCGCGGCGATGGCCGCAAGCACGTCAGACCATAATTCGTCTTCGTCGCCGTGCAAGCTTTCATGATCCGCCCCAAATCCATACGGGTCCGCCTTCGCACCCGCGGCGATTCCGGCGACCCGCTTCCTGATATCGTTTAGCGTGTTGATCTGGGTGTCGTCATCCAGCATCGCTCACCTCCCTCTCTACTGGGTAATCACTGGGCATTATTCGCCCTCCTCATCCTCAATGGGGCATTCAATCACCTCAGCAGCAAATCTCAACGCCTGCTCTACCTGCTCAAGCGTAAGGCGCGGCCATTCACGAAGGGGCTTGATCAGTGAACCACCATGCCGCACAGAGTCCAAAATCCCATAAACAGGAATGCGTGTTCCCTTGATGCATGGCGCTCCCGCCATCACCTCAGCATCTACGCTAATAAACGGATGCAACTTAGCCGCCCGCTGAAACGATTCCTCCAACGGCAACTGGTACGTCCTAATATCATCCTGTTTCATCATCGGCCCCCACCTTCTTTCGAAACAACTCATCAGCCCAATCAAGCTCCGCCACCTCGTGACCCCGTCCATATACTAGTCCCTTGGCAACATGGTCTGGGCAGTCCGGGCCCCATATGAAAGACTTGCTGTACGGCTCCAACACGGCCGTATCGGGTATTGTACACTGCCCCCACACGACTAGGCCCTTGGCGAGCTTTACACGCCCCTTCTCATCTAACGCCTTGGGGCCTAGCTCAACTCCGAGACGTACCAGAACAGCGGCATCAGATTCGAGCCCCATGATCCAATACTTGCCCCCGCTCAGTCGTAGTGCCTCCTCCCTCGTTAGCTTCTTAGGTTTGCGCTTGATCTTGAACATTGTCATCCTTGTTCTCCCAGCACAACGCCGAATAACTCTAGCTCCTTGGCGGTGTGCTCTGTTGGTGTGATAAGCACAGCAATGGCCCTATCTATATCTATACCCTCATCCTATCGTACACATCCAAGGGACGGGCAAGGCGGTACCAAAAATGGCCCTTGTCCACCATGCCACCCTTTACCAGTATCCCTGTTAACTTGGCGACCTCCTTGTCCCGCGCGCCGTCTCGTTCAAGGGACCGTATAAGTCCCTCAAGATTCAGAAACCTCTCGGTCCCTATGTGTCTGTTCGTCCTTAAGTACATGTTGTGTCCTTCATCCTACATGCTATTCAGGATATTCAACTCACCTTCCAAATGGTCCATAAGGTCTCTTCGTATATTTCGAAACTGTTCCTGAGCCTCAAACAAAGCGATGGTTAACTCTTGGGTACGCATGAGAAACGCTTCTCGTTCCTCCGAGACCCCGCCGAACTCGGCGTCACCGGCCGGAAAATCATCATCTTCTACGTCATCGTCTTCTACTTCATCACCTTCTTCTACAGTGTCAACGCTTTGAACAACCGGTTGGTTGAAAGCGTTGGCCTCTTTCTCATTCATTGGGATGCCATGCTCTTGGCACAATGACTCCATCTTGATCAAATTGGGCATGTTGATAGGTTTTCCTTTCAACCACCCAGCAACCACGCCCGAAGACACGCCTACCATACGCGCCACGTATGAATTCGATTTGCCCTCCCGGTACATCCAGTCAATGATGTTATGTCGCATTGTGCTATCAAGCACGTTCACTGTATGCTCTCGCTTGTGTTTGTGCTGCCCCTTCTCATCCTTAACAGCCTCGGACTTCTCAGCCTTGGTCTGTTCAGCCAGAGCTTTCTCAGCGCCCAAAACCCAAGCGGAGGTAGTACCATTGTCGTCTACAGGGAGATCCCTGAAAATCTTGGACAACTTATCCAACGTTGCTACACCCTTGTAATCTAGTTTCGAAGAGCCCAACTTGTCCATGATCCGTTCCACCACCTCGCGGTCAGTACCGCTTAGGATCTGGCTAGCCTGAAGCATCGTAGCCCCTAGTGGCAAGTACACACCACGTTTCCAGTGAGAAAACAATGAAGGATCTATCCCGAAAGCAAATGCTAGCGCGACAGTGTTCACTCCGGTACGGCCCCGGAACTCTTCCATGCGATCGAAGAACTGCTCCACTTTGGCGACCCGGTATTCTGTCACCTCACGATGCGTAAAACGCTTGGGATAGTTTAGAGATGCATATACGGCACCTCTCTTTTCGTCGCTGTACACGGTGTTGGTTGTCACCCCAACGAACTTAGCCATTTCGGCTACTGTGAAAACTTGGTCTTGTGTCATTGTGATTTTCTCCTTTGATTGTACTTCAAGATACCCCGGCCGGGACTCATATGTAGTATACCCTAGTTGGTCTTAATCACTTCACCATCCCAACAGGACAATGCAGCACGTCCCCGACGATGTAGTCACCGAAGGCAATACCGACCTTGGCGGCTATGGTAGCCACTTGGTTATGGGGTAGTCCGAGGAACTTGCCCTCGCCACGCAGTACGATGATCGTACCGTCGCCGGGCCATACGCGTTCAATGGAGCCACCCACGATTACGTATAACTCATCAAATAAGTAATATGTACCGTTGATTGGTAAAGGTGCATCCTTGATGGTGCCGTTCGATTTCAAGATTGTAGGTTTCATAATCCCAGTATATCACTTCAAGCTGACATGTGCAAGCCGTACCGCAACTTTTATTGGGTGTGTTTTTTGCGTAGCCGGATCGGTCCAAGTAAAATTTTCGTTCCAGGACCACCCAGCATCTATTAGGGCAACAGTTACGCTGCTAGGAGGGTTCTTTGGGTCAATGTGTTTCATACCACTCTAATGTCTACGATGTTTCAACAACTGTAGCGTGAAAATCAAGCTAACCACAAAGAACAAGACGGAGGCCACCACGCTGTACGGTTGAAACAGCCGCTTGTAGTAAACGATAGACCACACGCTCTTCAGTACATCCCATCCAGCTTGTCCCCAGTAGATCCCTTTAGAAGACTTCTGAGCCCTAGCCTTCATGATCGATTTCGACATTAGCCCTATCGACACCAGGGCCACTAGAGCGTTCAACAAATCGTTCATTACTTCCCTATCCATCGTCAAACGGACGCGGGTTGAGCCCTTGGTACTTGCTATGCGTTAATAATTCATCTTCCATATCCATCTTCTTCTTGAGACGGGGGCCCCGCATACTCTGAATCTCTTTTTTCAGCACGTAGTCTTCAACCTGTTTCCTGAGCAGTGATACGTTGTCCACCGGCGTACCCTCCCAATTGACCCAGCGGCCGTCAACATAATCACATAGGTCTTCCTGAAAGGCCAGTAGCCAGTTCCGTTCCTCAGGCCCAAACTGCTTACCGATGCAGTCCTTTGTAGCTTGAGATTCAAGCAATAGGCAGACAGAACACTGTCTGTCTTTAAAGGGTATCCACTGGCCTAGTTCGTGTTGCATGGTGTTTGTGATCGTTGGGTCGTGCTACCTAGCCGAGTTAGCCGTTTCCCTTTGTCCTACAATCAAGCTCGGCATACAAAGTCGTAGGGCCACGGTACGATCAGATCAGAAACCCCTTAGTATACCC
>SDBU01004511.1_pt1 | contig 17065 bp, 15 predicted proteins | sample 2277071 | NCBI WGS metagenome assembly SDBU01 (sample SAMN10397929, study PRJNA504765) | marine sediment metagenome | isolation source: marine sediment core GS08_GC12, 126 cmbsf | place: Arctic Ocean: Gakkel Ridge, Loki's castle | collected 2008 | reverse complement strand
GCTTCATTTCCCGACATCAGTATCTTTTGAGGCACCTTTTAGTCCCCTCTGCTACAGCCTCGTAGGATCCTAATCTCTAGTAACCAATCTCAGTATATCCTGATAGGTTACCAGCAGAATCAGGCTAATTAGGACAAGAAAACCTATATAATGAACCAGTTCCTCTTTTCGCAGATCCAGGGGTTTCCCTCTTATGCCCTCCAGAGCTAAAAACAGGAGTCTGCCACCATCCAGGGCAGGGATGGGAAATAAATTGAATAATCCTAGATTTACTGATAGAAGGGCGGTGAGAAGGATAAAAGAAGAAAGTCCCATTTTGACACTTTCTCCCACGAATTGAGCGATTCCCACCGGTCCCGAAAACTGAACAGGCACACTACCAGTTATCATTCCCCAGATGGCAAGGAGAATGGCTTTGGTTAGAACAACCACTTCCTGTGCTCCCTTAGCTAATGATACAATGGGACCTTCTCTTTTGAAAACTCTTACCGGAGCTATCCCTACCATCTTTCTATCTGCTTCCGGGTAAAAAATGGGACTCACATTTACCTCAAAGATCTCACCCTTCCTTTGAATCTTAAAATTTAGGACTTCTTCCTCGCTATTTTTTATAGAAAGAGCTAGGTCCTCCCAGCTATCTATAGACTCATTGCCCACCTCAATAATCTTATCTCCGGGGAGAATACTGGACCCCTCAGCCGGTGATCCCTGGGTAACCTCCCCAATAATAGCCTCCTCTAAATTAAAGGTATAGAAACCAATCATAAAAGTGAAGGCAAATAAGAAGATAGCCACCAGATAATTGGTCCCGGATCCCGCACCTAGCACTAAAATTCTCTTGATAAGCGACTTTTTGCGGAAATTTCCCTCTGAGGCTTCCTCTCCTGGCTCCATTCCAGCTATCTTTACATAACCACCAAAGGGAAGCACTGATATGGAATATTCTGTTTCTCCTCTTTTGAACCCCCAGAGTTTTGGACCCAGACCAAAGGAAAATCTGTCTACTTTCATGCCACAAGCTTTGGCCATCAAAAAATGCCCTATCTCATGGGGCAAAATCAGGAAAACAAAGACCAGAATAACGAAAAAGGCGCTAACTATCAATCTTACCCACCAACTTTCTGGTTTTCTCCCTTGCCCATTGGTCCGCTTCTAAAATATCCTCCAGAGAGGGGTTAGGGATAATATGATGTTCTTCCATCACTCTTTCAATAAGTTCAACGATTCCGGGAAAAGTGATCTTACCTCCCAAGAATGCTTTGCCGGCTTCCTCATCCACAGCATTGAAGACCGCAGGAAGAGTACCTCCTTCTCTTCCTGCATGGTAACCTAATCTTAAAGCAGGAAATTTTTCATAGTCGGGAGAGGCGAAGCTCAGTCTATCTAACTGGGAAAGTTCTAGAGAGGGAAAATGGTTGGCGCGTCTCTGGGGAAAATTTAAGGCATAATGAATAGGCAGACGCATATCCGTAATACCCAACTGGGCTAAGATTGAACCATCCACAAACTCCACCAGAGAGTGAACAATAGATTGAGGATGAATGAGTATTCTTATTCTGTCCAGGTCTATCTTGAACAGGTGTGAAGTTTCTATTACCTCCAGTGCTTTATTTACCAAAGTGGCTGAATCCAGGCTAACTCTGGACCCCATACCCCAACAGGGATGGGACAGAGATTCTTCGGGAGTTATTTTGCTAAAATCTCCCTGCCAATCCCGAAAAGGACCTCCGGAAGCGGTAAGATATATTCTCTTTACCTCTTCTATCCGGTGTCCTTGCATACACTGGAAAATAGCCGATTGTTCACTGTCAACCGGAATCAGCAAAAGACTCCTTTGATGAGCCTCTTCCATTAATATTCTCCCGGCTATAACCATGCTCTCCTTGTTAGCTAGGGCAACATTCCGGCCAGCTCTGAGAGCCTCCAGGGTAGGAATGAGGGCAGCCTTCCCTACAATGCAGGATAAAATTAAGTCAGCCGGTAAAGATTCTATCAGCTCCAGGATTCCTTCCTCGCCCCCGTAAATCTTTATTCCTCTCCCCAAACCCTTAAGTTTTGCTACTTTCTTTTTATTAGCCAGGGTAACTGCCAAAGGACTGAACTCTTCTGCCTGCTGCTTAAGAAGCTGCCAATTGTCTTTTCCGGTAAGTCCAATCACTTTAAAATATTGACTCTCCTCTTGAATCACCTCCAGAGCCTGCTTTCCAATGGAACCCGTAGAACCAAGAATGATTATTCTTTTTCTCAAATTAGATAGACATCCCCACTTATTTTCAAGCTCCGATGATCAAGTACTTCAGGTAGTAGTAAAAAACAGGGGTAGTAAAAAGCAAACTATCAAATCTATCCAACACGCCCCCATGCCCTGGGAGAATCGAACCAAAATCTTTTCTCTTCATTTCTCGTTTCAGCATAGATTCAAAAAAGTCCCCTAACTGCCCCATCACTCCTATCAGAACTCCCAGAATCACCGAATGAAGAAACGGAAGGAAAAGCCAGAATCGAGAAATAAAAATAGCCAGGCAACTTACTAATATTCCTCCTATAAAACCCTCAAGAGATTTCTTTGGGCTGATACGGGGGAAAAGCTTGTGCTTGCCACCAACAACACCTATAAAATAAGCTCCTGAGTCACCCATCCAGGTAACAAAAAAAGCTGTAAGCACAAGCTTTTCCCCTAATCCGGGAATAGCTCTGAGCATGACAACATGGCTGAGTAGGAAGCTAATATAGAAAATCCCTCCCAGGGTTAGAAAAACACTGGTAGAGCTCGCTCCGACACGGAATTTAAATAATTGCCGCAGCGAAATGAAAAGGATAATGAAGACCAACACCAAAGACAGAACCTGTGCTCCCCCAACATAAACAGAAATAGGCAGCAGAATACCCAGCATCACGCCTTCACGAGAGAGAAGTTTCATTCCTGCACTGTCCATCCCCCGGTAGAACTCTACCAGAGCAACTCCAATGATGGCGCTCATCAGACACAGGAAAGGTATACCTCCCCACCGGATGAATAAGAAAAGAATCGGCACAAAAATAGCTGCTACTAATACCCTTTTTAGGAGCAACTCATTCTTCCTCTAGTCCCCCAAACCTTCTCTTTCTGCTGGCATAATCCCTGAGGGCCTTGATGAATTCTTCCTTTTCAAAATCGGGCCAGAGGGTGGGGGTAATCCATAGCTCCGCATAAGCAATTTGCCATAGGAGAAAATTACTTATTCTTTGCTCGCCACTTGTCCTGATCAAAAGATCAGGGTACGGTTGATGCTCATTGTACAAATATTTTCTAAACAGATCCACATCTATTTCCTGGGAAGCCAGGGTCCCCTCCCTGATTTCCTCTGCGATTTTCTTCACCGCATCCACAATTTCCTCCTGACCTCCATAGTTTATAGCCAAGTTAAGATGAAGTTTATCATTATTCTGAGTCATACTCATTGTTTTCTCGATCTTCTTTTGCAAAGCCTGGGAAAGCTCTTTCTTCCTCCCAATGACCTCTAGCCGAACACCCTTTCTTTTTAAGTCCTGGCCTTCTTCATCAAGGTATCTCTTAAATCTCTTCATCAGAAAATTAACTTCCTCTCGGGGTCTCTTCCAGTTCTGACATGAGAAGGCATAGATGGTCAAGAATTTTATTCCCAGATCTAAGCACATCTCCACCATTTCTCTTATTTTCTCTATCCCCACCCGGTGTCCTTCATTGCGAGATTTACCTTTCTTTCTCGCCCATCTACCATTACCATCCATGATAATAGCCACGTGCTCTGGAAATTTATCTCTGGATACGTCTAACATTCTTCATCTCTTTACTAAACTAAATAAAAAATGTGCCTCAGCAACTACCTCTTCAGCTACCGTACTCACCGCCTGAACCCTGCCCATGGTCTTCCTCAAGTTTAATATCTTTACCCTGGTGATTAATTGATCCCCGGGGACCACTGGCCTTCTAAACCTTGCCTTATCGATCCCGGCAAAATAGGCTAATTTTCCCTGATTTTCAGTTTTATTTAAGAGATAAACTCCGGCTACCTGAGCCATAGCCTCAATAATCAAAGCTGCTGGAACCACAGGATGCCCCGGGAAATGACCTTCAAAGAAAGGCTCATTAATAGTTATATTCTTTAGCCCCACAATTTCCTTGTCTTCCAGGCTCAATATCCTATCTACCAGAAGAAAAGGGTAACGATGGGGAAGTATGTCATTGATGGCATTTATGTCAAGAGAGATAAGAGCTTTCTCCTCCTTGAGATTCTCCAACTTCTTTACCAGTTTGACATTAAAAAGATGTCCAGCCTTCACTGCTATAATATGAGCCTGGATGGGACCACCTAACAAATAAAGATCACCGATTAAATCCAATATCTTGTGACGCACAGGCTCATTAGGAAACCTGAGGCCCTCTTTATTAATGACCCCCTCCTTGCCAATGACTACGGCATTATCAAGGGACCCACCTTGAACTAATCCCGCTTTCTTGAGCTGTTCCACTTCTTTCATAAATCCAAAAGTCCGGGAGGGAGCAATTTCCTGGATAAAGGTATCTTCATCAATAGTGAATTCACCAAATTCAGATTTTAGAGGAGAAAAAGGGAAATCGACAGTATAGGTAATCTTGAATTCAGAGCAGGGAAGAACTACCAATCTCCGAGCATCCTCTTCCATCCACAGAGGTTCTTTTACTACGAACACCCGCCGGGGAGCATCCTGCAGTATAATTCCTGCCTCCTGAATTAACCTCACGAAGGGAAGAGCACTTCCATCAGCTGCCGGGATTTCCTCTCCATTTATCCTTACTTTCACATTGTCTATGCACAGTCCCGCCAGAGCAGCTAAAATATGCTCTACAGTATGAATTCTCACTTTTTCGTCTCCGATGCTGGTGCCCCGCTTGTTGCTGGTGACGCTATTCGTTCTAGCACTGATTTGGGGTGCTCCTGGTAGATCCTCGCGGATAAAAACAACTCCTTCATCCCGAGAGGCTGGCTCCAGAGTCAATATAACCTCCTTACCCATATGAAGCCCTACTCCTTTATAGGAAACAACCTTCCCGATAGTCTTTTGCCTGTCCATTATGTCTTCCTTTCTCTTGATTCCTCCAATTTTTTTACTCTTTGCATTAGTTCTGGGAGATGATTCATAATGGCCCATATTCTCTTTTGTTTGAAGTGGGATCTTGCCGGAAATCCGGAGACAAACTTATTGGCCTCTACATCTTTGGTTACTCCGGATTTAGCCGCCACTACAGTGTTCTCACCAATGCTCACATACTCAGTAACACCAGCTTGACCAGCTAGAATAACTCCATCTCCTATAGTGGAACTGCCTGAGATACCTACCAGAGCCACCAGTGCCACATTCTTGCCCAGAGTAACGTTATGAGCTATATGGACAAGGTTATCAATCTTAGAGCCTCTTCCAATGTAAGTTTCACCGAGAGTAGCCCGATCTATAGCTACATTAGCTCCAATTTCTACTTCATCCCCAATGACCACCTTGCCTACTTGAGAAATCTTATGATAGGAACCATCTTCCTTCTTGATAAATCCGAAGCCATCTGAGCCTATTACTGTACCCGAGTGAATGATAACTTTTCTCCCTACAACGGTGCCATTCACGATAACTACTTGAGGATGAATGAGAGTGCCTTCACCCACGATAGTTCCCCTGCCCAGATAGACCTGAGCGCAAAGACAGACATTATCTCGTATCTCTACCTCTTTCCCTATCACTGCATAGGGGCCAATGCTCACGTTCCTACCTACCTTGACGCCTCTACCCAAGAAAGCCGTAGGGTGAATTCCGGGAAAATCGGGGAAACCTTTAGGATTAAAGAGCTCTATGAGATGAGCAAAGGCCAGGCGAGGATGTTTCACTCTGATAAAAGACTTGGGAAAATCCTTAACCTCCAAGGGGACAATCACCGCTGAAGCTTGGCTCTTTTTGGCCAGACGGAGAAACTTATCAGAACCGGCAAAGACAATCTCTCCTTCTTCTGCTTCTTCCGCTTTAGCTACCCCATGAATAGTTATATTCTCATCCCCTCCTATACTACCTCCGACTAGATGAGCTAATTCCTTCAGACTTTTTTTCATTGTCCCAATTGATAATTTTGATTTAAACGGAAAAGAACTTCCTCTGTTAAGTCAAATTCGGCCTCAGGGGTGGTATAGAGCAAAGCTCCCTTATCAAAAACCAGCCGGTATCCCCCCTTCTCAGCAATGATTTCTATAGTGGAGAGGATATCTTCTGAGATCTCCTCAGAATACCTGAATTCTTCCTCCTGTTTTTCTGCTTGTAGAGTATCATTGAAAAACCGGATCTCTTCCTCGAGAATTCTAAGTTGTATCTCACCAACTTGGCCCTCTTTTTCCAGCTCTTGGCGCTCCTTTCCCAATCGTTGAATATCCTCTCTCAAGAGCTGTATCTGGACTAGTTTTTCCTCCTTGGCATACGGGGTGAGAAGAGCTTCCTGTAGCGCGAGCGCCTCTTCCAATCTCCCAAGCTCCTTTACCTTCTCCTGGATTTCCTTTGTCTTCTCCTCAATTTGAATCACTTTTTCCTCTAGGGCTTCTCTCGTCTCTTCCAGAAGTTTCCTCTTTTCTGCCATAGCCGCCCATTCCTCTTCAAAACCTATCGTTAGCCTGGCCATAATGTCCTTGGTCTTCTGGTAATCGCCGAAAACCTTCTGCACATCCACAAATCCTATTTTGGGCACAAGTTCCGCTACCGCCCCCGATGTACACCCTAGGAACAAAGTTACCAGAAAAGCAGCTAAAAGTAAAGCTCCTACTTCTTTTCCCCTCATGGTATAGTCTCCTTTCTTTAAATTAAATAACGTTTCTTCCCATTCCCAACCGCTCCAATATTTCCTTCTCTCTCTCCTGCATTATCTTTCTCTCTCCCAATTTCTCATCCCTATAATCCAGGAGATGAAGAATTCCATGAACAAGGAGTAGAGTAAGCTCCTCTTTTAAACTATGTTTTCTTTTCCCGGCCTCCTGCTTTGCCCTTTCTACGCAGATTATGACCTCGCCTAAAAGATCCTTGGTGGAGACGAAATTATCTCGAAGGGGAAAGGCTAGGACATCGGTAACCATCTTTCTACCCCGGAATTTTTCGTTGAGGCCTTTCATTTTCTCGCCATCCACCAGGACTATGCCGACCTCCTTCTCTCTTCCTACGGACTCCAGATCCAGAGTACTAGCGGCTGCCCCCTTCAACCATTTAGTATCAATTCGCTTATTTTGTAGATTTATTATCCCAATTAGAGCCATCATATTCCTTAGCTAATCTAATATAGTTTGTCCTTTAAGTATCTCTTCCGGATATCTGCCCCTGGTATGAATAAAACCAGCCAGGATCCTGGTGAAAGCTTCGGCGATTTTTCGTATTTCTCTCAAAGTCAGATCACACCTGTCCAGTTGTCTATCTTTCAGCTTATTGTTAATAACCTTCTCTACCTGAGCTTCTATGCTTTTTACTGTTTTCTGAGGAGAAAAACGAAAGGCTGCTTCAACAGAATCAGCAAGCATGACCAGGGCTGCCTCCTTACTTTGAGGCCGGGGGCCGGGATAGCGAAAACCTTCCTCATCTATCTTTTCTTTTTTATTAGAGGTACTATTTTTCAATGCTTTTCTATAAAAATATGCTATTAAGCTGGTCCCGTGATGCTCTCTAATGATATCAATGACAGCCGGGGGAAGTTTATTCTTTTGAGCCATCTCTACCCCATCCTTCACGTGGGAAATGATAATGGTAGAGCTTAGATTAGGAGAAACTTTACCATGGTGGTCATCTTCACCCAAGCTGCTATTTTCAAAAAAGAAATGAGGCCGAACAGCTTTGCCAATATCATGATAATAGGCTCCTACTCTACTCAAAAGAGAGTTGACGCCGATGACTTCCGCGGCAGCTTCGGCCAAATTGGCTACCATTAGGGTATGATGATAAGTTCCCGGAGCCTCTATGGGAAGCCTCTTGAGAAAAGGAAGATTGAGATTGCTGAGTTCCAATAGTTTAATATCAGTAATAAGACCAAAGTATGTCTCCAAATATGGCAAGATGGTCATAACCAGGATACTGGAAAAAAGGCCACTACCTATGCCCCATAGGACTAAAGAACCTATTTTCGAGAAGGATTGATTGTAAAATAGACCCACAGCTAAAATGGTCAGGCCATTAGCTAATCCCACATATACTCCACCTTTGGTGAGATCTGTTCTTTGATGAACAAATTGGGCACTGTAGATACCTACCATTCCTCCCATGACTAATACAGGCAGAATTTCAAGACTCTTGACACTAAGAGCAAAGTAAATGCTTAACCAAACTGTGATGATAGTGGATAGGGAAGGTGCAAGGAGAAGGGAAATCAGAATTGATAGGAAGGCCATAGGTATAAACACATAAGGAATCTGTGGGACGAGGATTATAATCCTCCCTATGAGGCTGGTGCTAGTAATTAAGATTGCAGACAGTAAGAGAAACTTTGGGGAAAGAAATTGTGGCCAGTAGCACGAAAGGTAAACCAGCAGAAGAACCATGAAAAAACCCACAAGAATAACCATCCCGGCATAACTCAGAAAGCCTATCCCGGGAATGAAGGGGAAAAGAAAGATCAGGGAGAGAATCCCTGCCACTCCCACCGTCCATATCCATCTCCAGGCATATTTTTTCAAAAAAAGGTCTTTAACGGTGAAAGTTTCCCTGCTTTTCTCTACTTCAAATTTATTTAATCTTTCTTTCGTGACATTCATAAGCCCTTACAATCTCCTGAACCAAGCGGTGTCTTACCACATCTTTTTGGGTAAGATAAACTGCCTTTATTCCTTTTATGCCCTTAAAAAAGGATTGAACCTGCACTAATCCAGAACCTTTATGAGCAGGAAGGTCAATCTGAGTAATATCTCCAGTAATTACTACCCTGGAGCCAAAACCAATCCTGGTCAGAAACATCTTCATCTGCTCATAGGTTGTGTTTTGCGCTTCATCGAGAATAATGAAAGCATCATTTAAAGTGCGTCCCCTCATATAAGCCAGGGGTGCAATCTCAATAATCCTTCTCTCTAAGAGCATTTGAACTCTATCGGCTAGAATTAAGTCATATAGGGCATCGTATAGAGGGCGAAGGTAGGGCGCGATCTTCTCTTCCATTCCCCCTGGAAGGTAACCCAGCTTCTCGCCTGCTTCTACCGTGGGACGGGTAAGGATTATCCGTACAACTTCTTCTCTATCCAGAGCTGCCATAGCCATAGCCACTGCCAGATAGGTTTTACCTGTCCCGGCAGGACCAATGCTAAAAACTACCTCGTTTTCCCTTATGGATCGTACATATTCTTTTTGTCCTTCGGTCCGGGGTTTTACTTTTCTCCCCCGGGGGCTAGCGTAAATAATCCAAGAAGAAATTTCTTCTAATCCAGTTTCCTTACCTTCCTTTATGTTCCCCAAAGCACTTTTTATCTCTACTAAATTGGGTACATAGCCTTTTCGCAGCTCCGAAATAACTCCATTAACAAGCTTTTTTGCCTTTTCTGCAGCGTGTGCTTCTCCATTGATCCTGAGGAGATTATCTCGCAGGATAAACTCCACCCCCAATTCCTTTTCTATTAGTTTCAAATTCTCGTCTTCCTTACCGCAGAGAAGGGAAATCTCCCTTGGATTTTCAACGGTTATTTTCACCTTACCCAATTCGTCATCTCGCATGATAAGAAACTCTTCCCTCCGAAATTCTAAATCGCCTAATTATTATCCAAAATAACCTTACTGTCAAATAAACTGAGTAGATAGCCCAAGGGATGCCTGCCAGGGGGATGGCATTTGAAGGAGGAAGGGGATAGTTACTTTTTCTGCCTTAACTTGTGCATCAACTCTTCTTTAATATAATCAGCCATCCTGGGAGAAAATTTAAAAGGGGAAGGAGAGGATCTTTTCTTAAGTTCTCGCCGAGAGATCTCAACCTGCTTGAAAAAGTCCTTGGGAGAAAGAGGAAGAATTTTGCTGTCAAGTACCGTCATTGCCTGGGCAAAGTCTTGAGTTACCACATAGATATAATCATAATAGGATTTATTTTGTAAAACAAACCTCTCGATATAAGAGTCGGCTGTCTTGCCTTTTCCTGTAAGTACCATTTTTACTGCAGGAGCCACCTCTTCCAGAGTATCAAGGGATGAGCGCCTGTAAGCATCGAAAACCACCCATCCTTCAGTTCCTTCAACGGAGCAAAAATCGGCTACCAGATGAACCAGTCTTTCCTGAGCTCGATAGAGACTCTTCTCCCACAACTTCTTCAGAAGAGGGAAACTATGAATGAGATTATAGCCATCCACCACCACAGCAACTTTCATAAGACCTCTTTCAGGTAAAATTCAGCCACCTACAAAAAAAAGAGACAAGTTTCTTAATATTCCTTGTCTCTTTCTTAGTTTCTTTTGGTTTGTTCTTCTCTTTCCCTACAGGAAATTTTTGCTAATAGACAGTCTTTTCTGTCTCCTCATCAAATACATAAGAAAGTGCTCTTCGGGCAACAAATTCAGCAGTTTCACCCACTTTTACGCCCACAAAAAAAAGAACACACCCCTATTTTAAAAAACACCTACTGTCTTTGAGGAGGGCGCCCTGTCCTTCAACGGCTCGCCCTCCTCTTGATCTTTCTTATATCTTTATACTTAATCTTTACTTAATCTTTACCTTAATTCTTTACTTAGTAATTCTCTTTGCTTAGAATCCGACTTCTATACCTAGCCCGTAAGTGATATCTTCGCCCTCTACACTGTCCACATCAAACTTCACAGTAACGTCGTCAGTCATGGAAGCTTTAATTTGCGCACCAATGGTGCTGGCCATATCTCCATCAGCAGGAGTTACCCCTTTCCAGTCCAAGGTTAGATCAAGAATGTCGGTCAGAGGATAAGCTAACTGAGCCTTGATGGTGGTTGCTTCGACGAAATCCATCAAGTAACTAGCAGTGACAGAACCATCGGTAAGACTGTACTTAGCCTTAACGAAGTAGGCACTGGCTTCGTCTTGTATTCCATACTCACCGGTGAGTGCTAGTGAATCAAGATCCGCCACAGCTTTGCCTGCATACCCAATTATCTCCGTATCACCGAAGTTCAGGACGCGCGCGGATAGTGTGACTATGTCCAGATCATATTCTAGGTCGACCCCGATGTCCCACTTTACCTCTTCATCCACCAATGTATTACCAATCCACAGAGTCAGATATTCCGAAGATACCTTCAGCCCGCCCTCGTCCTTTAGCAGATCACCGTTCAAGTCATACAGATCCACGTCTGTGTCGGTGCTTAGCGTGAAATCTGCTATCTCTGATCCAGTATACTCTATTGTCGTCACCACGTCTATGTCACCGTCAAGATCATAATCGACCTTGAACTCAGCTTCGAAAGCTCCCGAGACAACCTCTAACTTCCAGTCCATGTCCATGTCCAGATCAAAATCCGGAGCCCCAATATTGAGGTCTATTCCGCCCGAGAGGGTAACAGTCTCTGATAAATCTACACCTGCCAGCGCAGTTCCCCCGAAGATCAAGACACAAGCCAATATAACAGCTCCTACTATTCCTTTTCTCATTCTTTCCTCCTTATTATTTCTATATCCCATCATCTACACCATATGATTTTCTTTTCTCCCTGTTCCTATCACCTCCTTTCTCTCTATTTACTTTTAAATACCACATCTATCAAACTTTGTCAAGTGAAACCTCAGATTAACTCTATATACCCTTTTAAGTTCTGTCACGTGAATTGTAAGCTCCCTCGGCATGCTCTAAGAATCTCTCTTCTATTCGATTTTCCAAAGAACTTTTTTTACCATACTCAATTGTTCTTTAATGGTCAAGCTGACCGAAGGGTTTTTCTTTATCAGAATATAAACTATCCTTCTTTGCTTGTCAAGTAAATCTCGCCTACAATAACTCTATATACCTTTTTAAGTTCTGTCAAGAGAAATCTCAGATCTCCCTGTGCCGCTCTAAAGATGCTTTTGGTAGCACGAGTGGATCATCCAATGCTCCTATCGAGGGCAGGTTCCTTTCACTTTCCTTTATTACCATACCAGATATTCTAGATCCGTCAAGGGTCAACAAACTAGAGCCTTTCTTTTCATATCGCTTTTGGGGAAATTAGTCAAGAGAATCTCGGGACTCTTCCCCTCGATTGTCAGAGGAGAAACTTTGTATCATCTTCAAGAATTGCTGTTCCGTGAGAATCCTCAGACTCAATTTCCTAGCCTTCTCATATTTAGATCCAGCATCTTTTCCCACCACCACATAATCAATTTCCTTGCTCACCGAACCTGTCGCCCTCGCCCCTAGCCTCTCCACCAGATTCTCGGCCTGGTCACGACTGTAGTGCTCCAGGCTCCCCGTAAAAACAAAACTTTTCCCCACTAGAGGGGTCTTTTTCTTCTCCCGCTCCTCCTTTATTACAAGTCCGTATTCTCTGAGTCTTTGAAGCACCTTTCTATTCCTTTCCTCCTGAAAAAAGAGTCTCACTGACTCAGCGGTTCGAGGACCGATTTCAGCTATGGCCTGAAGGCTCTCCTGAGAAGCCCTGGACAGGTCCTGTAGAGAAGGGAAATTCTCAGCCAGGATCCTGGCTCCTCTTATACCCACATACCTTACTCCCAAAGCAAAGATAAGCCGAGACAGTGATTGGTACCTGCTCTTTTCAATCTGAGCCAGAAGATTCTCCGAAGATTTTTTCCCCATTCTCTCCAGCCCGGAAAGAGTAGAAAGATCCAGTTTGTAAATGTCGGCTATATCTAAAATAAGCTTCTTATCTACCAACTGATCAATCAATTTGTCCCCCAGGCCCTCAATGTCCATGGCCTGGCGTTGAGCGTAATGAGCAATCCTCTCTTTGAGTTGAGCCGGACAGGATGAGCCTATACAACGAGCTACCGCCTCATCGGGCAATCTAACTACTTTTGCCCCACATACTGGGCATCTGGTGGGCATGAAAAATTCCTTCTCTGTGCCTGTCCTTATGCTTTCCACCACCTTAATCACCTGAGGAATGATATCTCCTCCTTTTTCGATGATGACCGTGTCTCCTATTTTAATATCTTTTCGCCGAATCTCATCCTCATTATGCAGAGTAGCTCTGGTAATGGTGGTCCCCGCCAAAGGGGTAGAATCCAGAACAGCAACCGGAGTAAGAGCTCCTGTTCTTCCCACCCCCACAAGGATATTTTTTATCTTAGTGGTAGCCCGCTTGGCGGGAAACTTATAGGCAATGGCCCAGCGGGGGCTTTTAGTAGTAGATCCGAGGCGACGCTGCTGGTCCAAACTGTTGACCTTAATCACCATTCCATCCACATCATAGTCCAGTCTTTCTTTTTTTTCTTGCCACCCATTGCAGTACTCGATTACCTCATTAATGCTTCTCGCGAGTATGAGATGGGGACTAATCTTGAATCCCCATTTCTTTAGCATCTTAAGAGTCTCTAGATGGGTAGGGGACATTTCTGTCTCGGTAGATTCCACCCAAACATAGATAGAGTTATCCAAAGGTCTTTGGCGGACAAGTCCAGAATCCAGAAGTTTTAGAGATCCGGCTGCCGCATTGCGGGAATTGGCAAAAAGATTCTCCCCGTCCTTCTCCCTCTTCTTGTTGACACTAGCAAAACCAGACCTGGTCATATAAACTTCACCTCTGACTTCTATTCGCCCCAAGACCTTCTCGCGCAGGCTGAGGGGTATAGTATGAATAGTCTTAAGATTGGCGGTGATTTCGTCGCCTCTTCGGCCATCTCCACGGGTAGATCCCCTTACCAAGAGGCCATCTTCATAAATAAGACAAAAGGATACCCCATCTATCTTCAGTTCCACCACATATTCAAACTTCTCACCGGGTAGTTCCCGATGCAGCCTCCTTTCAAACTCTCTAATTTCCTCCTCTGAATAAGTATTATCCAGACTTAGCATGGGTACTCTATGTTCTACCGTGGAAAAACCTTCCACCGGACTTCCTCCCACTCTCTGGGTGGGAGAGGTTGGAGCCTTCAGGAAAGGATAGCGCTCCTCCAGTTCCTTTAGCTCCCTCATTAGCTCATCGTACTGGTAATCGGAGATCTCGGGATTGTTCTCAACATAGTATTTATAATCATGATAATGAATCTCGGTCCTCAGCTTCTCTACCTTTTTTCTTATCTTGTCACTCACCATTCCCAGATCCCATCTCATGCTTTTTGCCCACCCGGACAAATCTTCTTTTTCCTACCTGCAACACATGCTCCCTGGTAAGGGAGATCTCTAGATTGATATCTCCGATCTTTTCCCCATCACACTTCACTGCTCCCTGTTCAATAAGGCGCCTGGCCTGGGAGCGGGTCTTGGCAAGGCCGGTGAGCTCCAGAAGCTTTATGATCCAAATTGTATCCCCTTTCGGTGCCCTTACCCTTACATCCACGGACTCCCCTACATCTATGGAATCGCTTACATCCACGGAAAAGTAGGGAATGTCTTGAGGAAGCTCGCCTTTGGCAAAAACCTTTTCAAATTTATCCTCTGCTGCCTTGGCCGAGAAGACATCCCAGTAAAAGCTCACTATCCTCCTGGCTAAATCCTTCTTAGCTTCCTTGGGATGAAGGGCCCCTTCAGAGAAGGCTTTTTCCTTCGAACTCACTTCTTGCACGGGAAGGTCGGTCAATAATTGAAAGTAGCGAAATATGAGTTTATCTGGAATTGACATAATCTTGGAGTACATCTGGTAGGGAGGCTCAGATATTCCAATATAGTTACCCAGGCTTTTGCTCATCTTCTCCTTACCATCCGTTCCCTCCAGAATAGGCATAGTTACGATCACCTGGGGGGATTGCCCGTAGGATTTTTGTATTTGTCTGCCTAGAAGAAGATTGAATTTTTGATCCGTCCCTCCTAATTCTACATCAGCTCTCATGGCTACCGAGTCATAGGCCTGCATAAGGGGATACAAGAACTCGTGAAGACCAATGGGGTAGTTTCTTTGATAGCGCATTTGGAAATCATCACGCTCCAGCATTCTGGCCACAGTATATTGCGAAGTAAGCTTCAGGACCCGGGAGAAAGTCATTTTTTTCAGCCACTGGGAGTTATAAAGAACAAGGGTTCTTTTGGGATCTAGAATCTTGAAAGCCTGTTCCCTATAAGTTCTAGCATTAATTTCTATTTCCTCGCTGGATAGTGGCTTTCTGGTTTTGACTCTACCACTGGGATCCCCTATCTTGGCGGTAAAATCTCCAATTAAGAGAACAACCTGGTGCCCCAATTCCTGAAAAGACTTGAGTTTAAGAAGCACCACACTATGACCCAGGTGAATATCTGAGGTAGTGGGATCTACTCCAAACTTAACCTTAAGGGAACCTTTATTTTTTATTTTTTTCAAAAGTTCCTTTTCCTGAACAATCTCCACCGTATTCTTCTTGATTATCCAAAGATGCTTTTCTGGATCCATTCCTCTCTCCCTTAATTCTGACTTGAGTGAATAAGCTCTCTTACCTTGGGTAGTTTCTGCAATAGAATCTCTACTATCTTCTCCGAAGCCTCACCAGGGGTAGGGAACTTCTCCCTATCCAGCCAGATAATCCTCGGATCCTTGTTAAACCAGCTCAGTTGATGCTTGGCAAATATTCGGGTGTCCCGCTTGGTTAAGCGAACTGCCTCCTCCCGGGAATATTTACCCTTGAGATAGCCAACAATCTGCCTATATCCTAGCCCTTGCATAGAAGGGAGATCCTGATCATATCCCTTGTCCAGTAGTCCCTCCACTTCCCCCACCAATCCTTCTTCCATCATGGCATCTACTCGCCGATTTATAAGTTGATAAAGAGCTTTCCTTTCCGTCCTCAGTCCCACCATTACCGTCGAGGACAGGGGAGAATAAAGCGGCTGCTTTTGATGAGAGGATATTGGCCTACCACTGAGATAGTAGACTTCCAGAGCCCGGATAACCCTCCTCTCATCATGGCAGTGAAGATGCGAGGCCGCTACAGGATCGACCCTCTTAAGCTCCTGGTATAGGCTTCCCCTACCCTCTCTTTCCTCTTTCTCCCTTAATCTGGCTCGAAGATCCTGATCTCTCCCGGGACCGACAAAAATTCCATCAACTACGGCCCTTATATAGAGCCCACTGCCCCCTACCAGAAGAGGAAGTCTATTCTCCTCCTGAACCCTTTTGATGATGGGCTTAGCTCTTCTTTTAAATTCCGCGGCACTGAAAACCTCACGGGGTGAAGCAATATCAATTAGATGATGGAAAGCTTTCCTTCTCACTTCAGGAGAAAGCTTAGCGGTCCCGATATCCATTTCCCGATAAATCTGCCGGGAATCGCAAGAGATGATCTCAGCCCTGAGCCTGCCGACCAGATCAACAGCTACTTCGCTCTTTCCTACTCCGGTGGCCCCTACAATGACCAAAAGAGCATCTAACAACTAACCATCTCCCCTTTGAGGGCCCAACATCCTGCCTTAAGCACCCTTACCAGGATAAATCTACCTATTAAATCTTCTTTTCCCTTAAATATCACTATTTTATTACCCCGTGTCCTTCCCTCAAGCTCATAAGGACTCTTTTTTGAGAGGCCCTCAACCAGAATCTCAAATTTCTTCCCCACCAAAAACTTATTTCTTTCCAGGATAATCCTCTGTTGAACCTCAATGAGTCTTCTCAGTCTTCCCCCACCTATCTTATCAGGAACCCTTTCCCTGTACTCGGCTGCCTTAGTTCCCTGTAGAGGAGAATAACAAAAAGTAAAGGCTCCATCAAAACGGACTCTTTCTACTAGATCCAGAGTATCTTGAAAGTCTCCCTCTTCCTCCCCAGGAAATCCTACAATAATATCAGTGGTAAGAGTTATTTCAGGAATCGCCTGGCGCAGCTTATCCACCAGGTTAATATATTCCTCCCGGGTGTATTTCCTGTTCATTCCGGATAGAATCTTGTTAGAACCTGATTGGACAGGTAGATGGAGGTGCTCACAGACCTTGTCCAAATCTCTCATCATCTTGATCAGTTTATCACTTAAATCCTTAGGATGGGAAGTAGTAAACCTTATCCTCCTTATG
>SDBU01004510.1_pt1 | contig 17069 bp, 17 predicted proteins | sample 2277071 | NCBI WGS metagenome assembly SDBU01 (sample SAMN10397929, study PRJNA504765) | marine sediment metagenome | isolation source: marine sediment core GS08_GC12, 126 cmbsf | place: Arctic Ocean: Gakkel Ridge, Loki's castle | collected 2008 | reverse complement strand
GGGTTGGGGTTGGGGTTGGGGTTGGAGTTGGGGTTGGAGGAGTCGTGGAAGTTGGAGAAGGCGGACGGGCAGGTTCGCTTTTCTGGGCAGCAGATGAACGGTTTTCCTCTGCTTTCTTTAAACAAGCTTTACAGTAAACAGGCCTACCTGGCGTTGGTTTAAAGGGCACCTTAGTCTGTTTGCCACACTGCTTGCATTGAGCGTCAAAAAGTTCAATCTCTTTTCTAGCAGGCGTTGCCTGTAAAACATAACTGCCTGTCCATTTAGCAATGCTCTCTTCTACTTCTTTTCGGTCAGCTGAATATTTTTCTCTAGATAAAGTGATGATCTCTTCTCTATGCGAGGACTCGTCGTTTTCAAAAGGAATTAGAGTGCGCGCTGAAAAAGGCCTGCCTGTAATGCCATCTACTATTAATTTTAAATAAATTTGATATTTTGCCAAATTAACCAAGTCGCGCATATAGAATTCAGGCTGGAATTCTTTTTCCAAGAACTCGGCATCCTCGGCGCCGACCCGAAAAGAAATCAAAGTGCCGACATTGCCGAAAACAGCATCTCTGACTGTTTCTTCCATTTGGGCAATATATTGGTGGGCTAAAGTTAAGTCCAACCTGTATTTTCTGGCTTCTGATAAGATATTAGCAAAAGATTCAGTGGCAAAGTTCTGGAACTCATCAACGTAAAGATAAAAGTCACGCCGTTTCTCTTCAGGCTCATCAACACGGGACATAGCAGCTAATTGTAATTTAGTAATGAGCAAACCACCAAGCAACTTAGAAGAATCCTCGCCGATTCTACCCTTAGAAAGATTCAAAATTAAAATCTTGCCTTCATCCATTACCTTGCGCATATCAACTGCTGATTTAGATTGACCGATAATATTACGGATAAGCGGAGAAGAGATAAACTGACCAATCTTGTTCTGAATAGCAGCTGTTGCTTCTGTTTCATATCTCTGGGAATAACGAGCATACTCCTGCACCCAGAATGCCTTGACCACCGGGTCTTCTATTTTATTAACCACTTTCTCGCGGTATTCAGGGTCAGCTAAAATGCGGTTAACGCCAAGCAGAGTAGAGTTAGGATATTCAAGCAAAGATAAAATAGAATTATGAAGAATATATTCCATTCGGGCAGACCAAACATCAGGCCAGATTTTCTTGAAAACGCCCATTAAGCCGCTGGCAACCAAATGACGGTGCTCAACATCAACTTTTTCCATTACATTAAAGCTAATCGGGTGGTTTAAGTCAGCCGGGTTAAAATAGACAACATCTTTAACACGATTCTTAGGCACAAAATCAAGTAGCTCTTCAGCTGCTTCGCCATGCGGGTCAACAAAACCGACTCCCTTACCATCTCTAATATCCTGAATAATCATATTTCGCAAAAGAGCAGTTTTACCCATACCGGTTTTTCCAATAATATAAACATGACGACGACGGTCGTCAGGCCTAATACCAAACTTTTTGTTTTCATTGCGGAAAGTTGTTTCAGCAAAAAAGTTAATATCACTCATAATTCTTCTGTAGGAATAGAAGGCGGTGGGCCGCCTTTTTTAGCCATAATGCGTGGCACTGTCGGTGGCAGACCAGCTGTTGACATTGGCAGATGAAAAATAGTGGCTAACTCTTCAGGGTTTAAAGCCATTGTTCCCTTAAGAAGATCTGGATATTTGGGCGGAAACCTTTTAATATACTTTTCAAAAATCCTTTTTTTCCTGCTATAAAGCCGTCTCTTTCGAAAAAGGTAGTGGATTTTAGCTCTAGTCTCCCCCAAAAATCTAATGCTGTTTAAACTCTGGTCAGCAAAATGCAAGAAATAGCCGCGGGCAATTCTTTTGTGAGCCGGCACAAATGCTTCTTTAGTATAAAGATAAATGGCTCTGATGTGGGTCTTAAAACCAAGCTTAGAAACCTTTTCTTCAACAGCTGCCACCACATCCCGCTCGCCAGGCGTCATTCTCATCTCCGAAGGAATGATTTCTCGTTTCTCCTCTTCTTGGGCAAAAGGCGCATCGCCGTAAGCTAAGAGACGAAATGCCTCGGCTGTAATTGATTTTGATTTGTCTTTAGGTTTACGATGAGTTAATTCATTAATTATCTTCTCGGCATCTTTTTTCCAGGGAATTTCATCAACCATAGGCACCATCACCATTTGAAACCAATACTGCTCCCCTTTTCTAAGCTTAGCCATTGATTCAAGCAAAGAGAAAATAGGGTCTAGTTTTTTCTCGGGTTCTATTTCTTCTGGTTTGATTTCAAAAAACTTATAAGTCTTAATCGGGTAGGCATGCTCTTTTTTGAGAAAAACATAATCTTCACCATAAACATCAATATCTTTATTGGGCAAGTTCTGAGGCACATTCTGCGTGTAATCCTCTACTTCAAAAATCTCGGCTTCTGGATAATGAGCATGAACAACTGCTTCAAAAAGCTTTAAGGCCCAATCAGGCACCCTTGAATAAAAATGAATATCTCCCCCCAAACTGACTATTTCCAGAGAAAACCAAAAGGGCCCGTTGTCAAACTCGCCCTCGCACCACTGCTCGCGCCAGTTAGGCTTGTCATAAATAGGCCAAAAAGCCGCAAAAATATCTTCCATTGCCCGAAAGGGTTTTTGCACCTCTGCTGGCGGCACAATTTCCAACATTATCCATTTCTGTTCATTATACCAGATTTCCCATTGTATCCACCAGATGTAGAAAAACTTGGCAGGGAAATAAAAAAGGCAGGGCAATAAAAGCCACCACCAAACTTTGAAAACAGCCCAGACCGTTGCGCCGGCCTGCCCGTATATTGACTCAAGGAAAACTATTGGATCCATGTTAGAAATTGTTAGTGAGTAGCCATTTTTAATGGCTGCGAGCGTTACAAGCTCTTACGCCCTGTTAAATAAGATAAACCGCCACTATCTCAATTAAAACAAAAATAACCATACCGAGCAAGAGAATTTTAAAAGTGTAAAACAAGCTGATCATAAAACCAGTCATAATGTTCATAAAACTCCAAACCTTGCGGCCAGTCCAAATCAAACAAACGCCAAGCCAAATGAAAAAGAAAACCAAACAAAGACCCAAAAAGATTTTAACAGCCAGAGGAAATAACATAAAACTTTATACTAATTGATATTTTCCTTGGGTATTTCTAATAAAATACTGCTTGTTGTTGAGATTCAGTAAAATAGTATTGGGTTTGACCAGGCGCTGGGCTGACACTTTAGTAACAATTGCCTGTCGAGCCATTGGCTTTTTAGCGTCCTTCAAAACCTTAGCAATCACTTCTCTGACAGTGCCCGAACAATAACCCCATTCAGCCAAACCATAAGTACCCCTGCCAACCAAAACAAACCTAGGGTCTCTAATCAGTTCATTATGAACTGTTTGAGGCAAAACCTGTCTCTTCTCAAAGAAAGAACCATTAAAATCACTGGCTGTTTGGGCAATTTCTCTAAAATGCAATGGCTTGCCTGTTTTTTTCAAAGCAAGAAAAGCAGCATCGCGCACTCCTCTTGGTTTGATTTCCGGCCAGCTGGTTAAACCGAATTGACCTAACGGTCCTTTATCAACCTGCTTGGCAATTGCCAAAGCAGCAAACTCCAATCCCTTGGGATTGGCTTTTGAATTCAAAAGTTCCTGTTGGTTAAGCGGTTTCTTAGCTTTATTTAATCTTTGGACAAAGTTTTGAATAAAAGTCGTTACTTTCCGACTGGCTTGCTTATCTAAAGCCCAAAAAGCAAAAACCTGCTCTGTTTCTGGAAAACGATGAAAAGGTTCGCCGAGCCAAAGTAAAAAATGAGCATGGTTTTGCGAATTGCCACCCCCTAATGCTTCTAGAATCAAATCCTCTCTTTGGGAACCGCCTTGCGTCTTCAAGTGTTTTGACATCTGAACAAAGCTTTTCCCCAAGCAGTCAGCTGACTGTTTTCTTAATTTATTAAAACCCTCTCTTTCAATCTGACGAACTCTTTCTCTAGTCACCTTAAAATCATCCCCTATTTTCTGCAGGGTTTCTGCTTGTTTGCCTCTCAAACCAAACCTTCTCTCAAGCACTTCTCTCTGCCTGACAGGTAGGTTCTTGATAGCTTGGACGCAAACTGTTTGATAATTTGTTTTAGAATTCATATTTATCTAGTTAAACATATTTATTTTAAATTGTCAACCTTATATTCCACAATTACAAGCTACTTGAACTTGCGTTCTTTGAAACGAAGAAAGCTGATTAGCAAAGGGGTGGCTAAAAACAATGAAGAATAAGTGCCTAAGCCAACGCCTAGGATTAAAGCCAAAGAAAAAAACTTTAAGCTTGCTCCGCCGAAAAAGAAAATAGCAAACAGGACAATCATTGTTGTAAAAGAAGTGTTAATTGAGCGAGTCAAGCTTTGGTTTAAGCTCTTGTCAATGCTCTGCTCAAAGTTCTCTCCCCTACTCTTAAGCAGGTTTTCTCTGACTCGGTCAAAGACAACCACTGAATCATTAATAGAATAACCAACAACTGTCAGAAAAGCCGTAACAATCGGAATGGTAATTCCTATGCCATAAAATCTGCCTAAAATCGTAAAAACTCCCAAGCTAATTGCAACATCATGAAAAAGAGCCAGCAAGCTGGTTAAACCATAGACATAGGATTTAACAGGCCGGGAAATCTTGCGAAAACTAAAGGCAATGTAAGCCAAAATGCTCAAAAGGGCAAGGATAATAACAATATTGGTTTTACGCTTTAATTCGTTGCCGATAACCGGACCAATGCTTTCAAAGCTTTCACTGCCTGCTTCAATTTCAGCCAGTTCTTGAAGCTTATCCACGAGCAATTGACGAGTCAGAAGGTCACTTTTTTTGGTCTTGATGCTAAGACCTCTTGTGTCCTGCGTCTGAACAACAACATCGCCTAAACCAACTTCAACCAACGCTTCCCTAATTTGGTCAAGCGAGGGCCTTGTTTCCGCAAAATTAACCTGCAAAACACTGCCGCCAGTAAAGTCAATGCCCAGATTCAAGCCAAAAATCAAAACACTAGCTAATGAAACAATAGCAAAGAAGCCAGAAAAGCCATAGAATATTTTGCGATGTTTGGTGAATTTGAAATACATATAAAATGATTAGCCCCAGAGTTTCTTTACTCTTTCTAAGGGCGTGCCAATAAACAGTTTCAGGAAAGTGCGGGTAACAAACAGAGCTGAAAACATACTGGTTAAAATCCCTAAACTTAAAGTAACGGCAAAACCTTTGACAAAGCTGGTGCCGAAACTAAACATAATCAAAGCAACCAGTAAAGTGGTCAAGTTGCTGTCCCTAATAGAGGGCCAAGCTCTTCGAAAACCAATGGTCACTGCCTTGTCAAAACTTTCGCCTTTAGCTCTTTCTTCTTTCTGTCTTTCAAAAATCAAGACATTAGCGTCAACAGCCATACCAACTGACAGAATAGCTCCGCCAATGCCAGCCAGAGTTAAAGTAACCGGAATGAGCTTGAATAAGCAAAGAACAATTCCCGCATAAACTAACAAAGACAAACAAGCCAAAAAACCACTGGCTCGGTAAAAAATAAGCATAAACACACAAACCCCGAAAAAGCCGAAAAGAGCCGCCCAAAGCGATTTCTCCAAAGAAATTTTGCCCAGGGTTGGCCCAATACTGCTTTGAGAAACCAAGTCAATAGGCACTGGCAAGGCGCCGGCATTTAAGTTGCGGGCTAATTCTTTAGCTTCCTCAACTGTAAACTGGCCAGTGATGTGGGCTTTACCTCCAGAAATCGCTTCATTAACCCGAGGCGCTGAAATTAAAGCGTCATCAATGTAAATAGCTAGAGGATTTCCAACATTTCTTCCAGTAACTTCTTCAAAAAGCTCTGAACCTTCGTCGTCAAACTCAATAGCCACTTGGGGTTCAAAAGTTGTCTGGTCGAAATCCAAAGTTGCTTTTTTCAAATACTGACCATTAAGCTTGGTTGGTTTGAAATATGGGTCAATTAGATATTCCTCGTATTCGGCTATTTTAGCTTCTATAGCTTCTTGAGGCGCATCAGCATACTCGCCATCTAAAAGCTCCTGCAGTTCTTTTTGTTTGGCTAAAATAGCTTCGCCCTCTTCTTCTTCTCTTTGCTCTCTGAATTCTAAATAAGGAGTTTTGCCAATCATATCAATAGCTTGCTGGATATCTTTGATGCCGGGCAAATCAACAATCAAACGTTGGTACTCGCCTGCCTGCTGAATAGCCACTACTGGTTCAGATACGCCAAAAAGATTAACTCTTCTTTCAATAACATCTCTTAAACCCTGCATTGCCTCATCTTCTTCTTCTTGGGCAATACCGCTCATATTTGCCTGATAAACCAAATGACTGCCTCCCTGCAAATCAAGACCTAACTTAAAAGCCCTGACTGGGAACTGGGGCAAGCGCCCCAAAGCAAGGGCTTTGTTAGCAGTTTCTGGAAAAAGAAAGCCGAAAGCAAAAAACCCCACCAAGACGATGAGAGCTAAGCTAACGTATGTTTTTCTTTTGCCCATAACTTTAGTTTTCTTATCTTAACAGAAATCCCCTGTTTTGGCAAGGGACATCAACAAACTCATTTTCTAAACTATGATAAAAGGCCTACTGTGAAAACAATAGGCCTTTGTAATGGTTAAAAAACCGTTTAACTTTTTAACGCGCAACTATTATCTTGCGCATCGCGCTGAAGTCACCAGCTTGGATTCTATAAAAATAAATTCCACTGGCAACTTTCTCGCCCGATTTGTTTCTGCCGTCCCAGTATGCGGCCTTTTCTTTGACCGTATAGAAACCGGCTGACTGCTGACCAATGTCTAGCATCCGAATAAGCCGACCAGCTAAATCGTAAATACGAATCTCTACCTCAACATCGCTGGCTAGTTTATAAGGAATCCAGGTTTCTGGATTGCAAGGATTGGGGAATGGCGCTTCAGCTGAAAACACCATCACGCCTGCTGGAGCGGGTTTTCCTTTCTTGATGATTTTAACTATGTCCTCGCCCATTATCGGTGTTCCATTAATAAGTTCACCGGTAAGCGACAAAATGAGAATATCGCCGTCATTGACTAGCCCCAAGGCTGACACAACCTCCTGTGCGTCAAACTTCAGGGTTAAATCCAAGAATCCGTCAGGCCCATCTGTAGTACAAGCATAGGCGCCTTGTTTGCCAAGAAGAGGCAAATAAGGAGCCGCCACATCTTCCAACGCCCAACGAAGAGGCGCTACGCCTTCCAAACGCACGGACGCAGGATTAATCTGAGTTACATCAAAGTCAACTGCACCCAAAATAGCAACTGGTATAACGCCCTTTGACTTAACATTCAAAGGATTCGGACAAGACGTCGGATGGATATCCACAGCGACAATTATCAATGATGGCTCTACCGTCAAGTCTGCCAGCACTGGTGAAACATCGCCTGTTAATATCTTCAAAGTGGATTCCACCTGAAGATACTGTCCTGGCGGTGTTGAGCTCAATGGAACGCCATTTACCACTACTTCCCAAGCTGACCAGGTAGAACCATCCACAGAACTCCGCGCTCGCACAGTAATAGAAGTGCCAGCTGGCTCAAAACCTTGCGGCTCGCCATTCCAAGAAACCATTCCCCAAAGCACGCCTGGAATACCGCTATCATAATCAACGGTCCAAGTGCCTGTTTTGGTAGTGATAGTTCTGGAAATAATACCAGTCATATCACTGTAGTTATAAGGAGAGGGATGCCCGGCTTGGGTAAAATCTACCAGATTGGTAGCTGGGTCAATCCGCATAACAGAATTCGAACCATAATTTGTCACCCAAATCTTGCCAGCAGCATCAGTAGCCACACCAGTTGGCGTAGAGCCAACAATAACAGTAGCTATTAAATTGCCGTTTGATGGATCATGTCTGGTAACTCGGCTTAAACCAGAGTTGGCCACCCAAACATCGCCATCAAGTCCGACACACACGCCCCTGCCATTACTACCTCCAGAAATGGTTTGCGACCAAACCCATAAATTAGCATTAGGGTCGTATTTGCTAATACGATTGTAGGACCAACCAGAACAATATATATACCCATCCTGGTCAATGCCTAAACCATAAACCCATCCAAGATAGGGCGTACTAATAAAGCTTACTGTATGAGCTCCGCTTGGGTTATCTATTCTGGTCATTCCAGCCCCTTGATTAGCAACCCAAAGAGTGCCATTGCCATCAATTAGAGCGCCATAACAAATCCGGCCAATATCAATGCCTTTAATCAAAATGCCAGTTTGGCCATTGAAATATTCCATATCCTGGCCAACACCACCAATCCAGACATTATTAGAGGCATCAATCGCCAGCGCCCGCGGACCAAAATCAGCTGTTATTCTCATTAAAACAGCGTCATCATCGCCCCAAGATAAAACATCACCGGGTCCAGTTGAAGTGTTCAACAAACCATCGGGTGCTACATCGGCTGGGATAAATATGGACGGATTACCTGTCTCTGCTCCCCTGGTATCAGTCGGATTCAAGGCAATCTTAACTGCTGTATTAGAGTTCCGATTGCCAACCCAAACATCACCGTTCAAATCAACAGTGGTTCTAGAAGGGTTTTCTCCAAAACCACCTAGCGGACCTGTGCGGTAACGACCGAGCTCAACACCAGTAACAGTATCAATCTTAGACACTGTTGACTCGCCAGAGCTTGCCACCCAAATAAAGGGCAAAACATGCTGCTCTTTAGAGAGCTGAAGTTGATCGTGCGCTGGGTCGTCATGTTGCACTCCAACCATCACGCCTTCATCAAAATCAACATCCAGAGTGTAAGTTCTGCCTAGGGCAAAAACATTCCCAGCTACAAAGATCATCATTGCCATTAAGATTACGGATATTCCTGAAAACAACTTCTTGGTCATTTTTCTTTTCTCCTCTATAGAAAATGTTCTGAAATATCTGAAACAAAAAAACCCTACACAATCTGTACTTATCAAGCATCGCCTCCTTTCGATTCTGTTATATCTAACCAATTCTCACCTCCTTTCAAAAAAAGTAGGTTAAAGTTTTCAAAGAACAATAAATTACTATACCATAAGTTAAAAAAATATACAAACCCTAAAAAATTAATAAAAAAACCCGCAGACCTAAAAAATCTGCGGGTTTAAAAACCACAAGACTAAACTTCTAAATTTACTGCCAGTTTGTTACAAACGACTGTTCAGTGCTGGTGGCTCGATTGCCAGCTAGGTCAGCTGAAGTAACTAAATAGTAATAAGTAGTACTGGCATTTAAACCAACTAGGTCAAGCTGATGGTCTAAAACCAAGTCACTGGAACTGACAACTGAAGTAGTAGTGGCTGTGGCGACAACTGGGGTTGAAGTGGTGTAATAAACAAAGCTGTCTGCTTGTTCGTCAGTTGTCCAAACAATGCTGGATGAAGTAGCTTCCGTGCTAGTAGCTGTTAAGCCGGAAGTAACTGGGGCAGTAGTGTCTTCGTCTTCGTCTTCGTCTTCGTCTTCGTCATCTCCATCATCGTCGTCTCCATCATCATCGTCGTCGCCATCGTCGTCGTCATCACCGTTGCCAAGCGCGGTATCCTGACCCAACTTTTTCCTAATACCCGGAGCAATCAACAAACCAGGCGGCACCTTGCCTGAAGAGCCAGCTCCTGCTGTCAGTAATTCATTCAGCTTAGCCATTGTTTGAGGACCGACTCTGCCCACCTGTGAAATGCCAGCTGCTTTTTGAAACTTCTGTACTGCTTTTTGAGTTAGCTTGCCAAAATAGCCAGTGATTAAACCCTCGGGATAAATAGCAGGGTCAGTGGCTAAAACCTCCTGCAGTAAAGTAACGTCATCTCCGGTCGCTCCTCGCCAAAGCTGACTGGTCAACCTTAAGGTCTGCTTAATTTCCTGGGTTGTTTCTTTAACTTCTCCTGTCGCCTTTTTCAAGGAAACTAATTCGGTCTGCAAAGCAGCAATCTGCACCCGCAGGGCTTCAATCTGCGTCTTAAGCGACTCAATTAAGGCAGCAGTTGAGACGGTGCTTTCTGCCTGAACTAAAGCAGGCGCGCCTGACATACTGACTAACAGAGCTAAGCCGCAAAAAAAACAAATAATTTTTCTCATTTTTTTGTCTATCAATTTTATGCTTAACGACCTTTAATAATAGCTTTCTATACTTCTTTATAACTATTTTTTGAACAAAAAGCAACACTCTTTTAATTGTTAAGCATTGCCAAGTAACGCTCAATGTATTTCTGATTGGAAAACTTTTGACTGACCAGCTGACGGCCCCGCTGGCCCATTGTTTGAGCTAAGTCCTTATTGCCCAACAAGATTTTCAGCTTTTCAGCCAGCTGTTGACTACTCTTTGGCTCAACTAAAAAACCATTGTAATTATCCTGCACAAGCTCGGGAATAGCCCCTGTTCGGCTGGCGACTACCGGCTTAGCCAAAGCAAAGGCCTCAATAATGACTCGGCCAAAACCTTCAGACAAAGAAGGCAAAACTAGACAATAACAGTTTTTCATTAATGTTTTTGTCTCTGCCAAAAGTAACTTACCTTTAAAAACCACTTTTTGTTCTAAACCTAATTCCTGAACAAGTTTTGCCAGCTCTGCTCTCTGACTCCCCTCCCCCACCAAAATCAACTTTGCTTCAAGCTTTTTCATTGCCTCAAGCAGATAAGATAGCCCCTTGACTGGTTCTAGTCCACCGACAAATAAAAGATAATCTCCAAGAGAACCACCAGTTTCTTTTAAAAACCAGTCAATATTAGTAAAAGTAGGAAAGACAAAAATTGATTTGTCAGAAACAACTTTCTTTACCTGATTCTCAAGATACTTGGAATTAACTCTTATCTTGTCAGCTGCTCTAAAGCTCTTTCTGGCCATACCCGGCACCAGCTTTCTCTTGAATCCCTCAAAACTTCTCTTCTGATAAAGAAAAGGAGCTTCCAACCAATCACCGTGCGCTTCAACAATTAACTGCCTGCGACGAGAAAACTTTTTCAAAATACGGCCAATCAAACCCTCGAGCAACGGCGACTGGGCAACAATAATATCAATCTTTTTGACCAGGCAAATCCCAAAAGCCATACGCAAAGCAAGTAGCCAAAAAAAGGACTTATTGGGTAAAAGATAAAAATGACAGCCCCAAATCTTTTTGGACTGAGGTCTGCCCCGAGCCAAAACAAAAATATCAGCTCCTTTACTCAAGCCCTCAAACTTGTCTTTTAAATGCAAAACACTGGCTTCTTGTTTGAAGTCATAATGCGTATTGCTGATAAATAAAACTTTTTTAAACATTTTACTCTCTTCTAATTAATAATCCCAAACCCCCAATAAGTCAACATTCGTCTTTGTCAAACACCAGAAACATCAAGCGCAATACCAATATCATCATTAACGAACGGATTGTATTTTTCTGATAAGTTATAACCGGCTTACCATTTATCTCTTCTAATAATAGGTTTCTCAACGCCTTCTCTAAATAATTAAAATCTATCTTGATTTCTGATTTACCCTTCTTCAAAAGGATTGTCTCCTTTCGCAAGAAAATTTCCTCACTCCTTTCAGGTTTTTCCCCGATGGGGCTAATCTCTTTTTAAGTAGATAGATTTTCAGACACAGTATTCGCAAAAACGAATGCCCCTGTAAACAGAAGGCTGATAAAAAGAAAGGAGAGACAAACTTTCACTTAGTTCCTCCTTCCAGTCGTTCCTCAATCTTCTTAATTCTATACTCTGTCTGGATAATATCTGCAGCACCCAAAAAAAGTACCCCTAAAATTGCAGCTCCCCAGCTATTGGTAAGGAATCCACGAATAAAAAAATAAACCCCAATAGGCCCAAAAATCCAAGACAACCACTTCACCTTAGAATTGAATATACATAAGTCTATTTTCCACCATTTTTTTATTTTTTTCTCTACCATCAAGTTATATTCTATCTTTCTCCTGACCATCTGTCAATACAAAAATATCAGCTCCTTTACTCAAGCCCTCAAACTTGTCTTTCAAATGCAAAACACTGGCTTCTTGTTTAAAGTCATAATGCGTATTGCTGATAAATAAAACTTTTTTAAACATTTTACTCTCTTCTAATTAATAATCCCAAACCCCTAATAAGTCAACATTCGTCTTTGTCAAACACCAGAAATATCAAGCGCAATACCAATGATTAAAGCGAGCAAAGAAAGGATGAAAATAATGGCGGAGTTCCACCTAGATTTTGAGGTTAAACTGGTTTTGACTAAATAATGCAAAGCCAGCTTTTTTTGGGCATCCATTGACTCAATCTTTTCAACCGCCTCAATCAACTGGAGATCTTTAACCAAATTAGCTCTTTTCTGAGCCACTCTAAAGCGATGGCCAAAGTAAAAGATAAAACCAACAGTGCCAATATACCAAGAAATCTTTACCCATAAAGGATTGTAAAAATTAAGAACAATAATAATGCGGTACGCTATAGTCGCCACCATACCAGCTATAAAAAAGAATAAACGAACTGGCTTGGAATTTGGCTCAATTACTTTTAAAGATTTATCTTTTGACATAGTTTTAATATAGCACAAAACCGCCCCCTCCAAAAGCCAAGTCATGCCCCTCCTCCGTGCTACTGACTGAACCAATAAAAAAGCGGCCTATCCCTAAAAAATCAAAGAATAAACCGCATACAAGTCTCCCTTCATCTTTTATCCATCGATGGTTTCTGTATAGACGCCAGCTTCTTCGGCTGCACACATTAGCTCGCCATCAGGAACTCCTTCAGAGGAACCCATTGTGCTAAAACCTTCTTCATTTGTTTTCTTGACTAAGGCCCTAGTAACAAGCTGTTCTTCAGATCCAACCCCGTCAAGCCAGGCTATGCTTGGATAAAGACTCCAAAAACCATCTTTATTTTTCACCTCAATCTTCCTAACAAGCATCACCTCATTGCCGTTCTCTCCACATAAATCGGGGTCGTACCTACAATGACATGGTAATCTTACCAAATCTTCACCATCAAAGCGAATGGTGACCTCTTTATTGCTGCCTCTTAAAATATCTCTTACTGTACGTTCTTTCAAAGTCATCTCAATTCCTCCTTCTTATTTTTTCTACATTATCTAATACTATCCAAGCGACCATTGCGCCAAAGCCGGACTTGTCAATATCAAATGGCTCTACCTTCTCTGGGTTTTTAAGGAACACAAAAATGGCATAGTTCTTGCCGGTAATATACTCTTGTATTTCAGGCATTATATGGCTGGTGCCTAAATCAGCTCTACCATATTCTGCTAAAATCTGTTCTGTCTTTTCTGAAGTTAGATTAGCAAATTGTAGAACTTTTGCAACCCTAGCTCTAACTGTTACTGGCGCGCCGCTGTCTTTAAAATAAATAGTGTCGCCTGCTTTTATTTTATCCCAAGGCGTATGCTTTGTTTTATTCAGGGTAGGGTCAGGAATATCCCTGACCCTGTTAATGGCCAAAGAGTTGGAAAAGTTTGGTTAAAAAGGATTGACGGATAGTTTTAAGACCCTGGAAATCAGTGTGATCGACTTTGTCTAAAGTGATAATGGGCAGGTTATATTTTTTAATTAGTTTAAGCAGATGTTTAAACTGACATTTCTTTAACCAGCGCAGGCGCGGCTGTCCCCCAAACGAAAACAAATCATAAGAATGAAAAGCTATTTGCAAAAGCAGATTATCTTGGTGGTGCTTCTTAATAATCTGACGCAAGAGAAAAAAGTGGCTTAAGCGAGAAAAAGGGTTCAACGGATTCTGGCCGTCAGCAGATGACGGGACTTCTAAAATATCACTCAAGTAAAAAGGCGCTTTGATAATATAGTTTTCGTTATGCATTTTTGGTATCCAGGAAGCATCTCGTTTAATGCCCAAAGGAGCAAGTTGAAGAAACTGTTTGTTAGAAATCTGCCACTTGCCAAAAACAATTGAATTAGGGCTGGTGGCTAAGAACTTTTCAAAAAGATGCAAGTAATCGCCGACTGAAGCTCCATTCTGATGAAAATGAATTGATATTTCACAATTCTTTGGAATTGAGACCCGTTTCTTGACTAAAAACTTTAAAAGCGAGTCCCCTACTTCCTTGCCGACCATTAAAGCAAAAGTAATGGGAATATCTAAGCTACGAACAAAATCAAAAAGAATAGACAAATGTTCAAACGCCCGATGGTTATTCAAATCATATTCAGTATGACAAACAAAGATTATGCGCATAGATGATTGAATAATGATAAATGAGCTTTGATGACTTGAGGCCAAACCCAATCAAGAGAAATTGCTTTAATTCTCTGCTGATAGAGCTGATAATTTTTCTCGTCCAGCAGAAGAAGTATTTTCTCTATCAAATCATTAACGCTCTGGGGGTTGATAAAAATTAAGTCGTTTTTAAACCGCTGATAAAAACCAGTTTCTTGAGTTAAAAGAATTGGCTTGCCTAAAGCAATACTTTCTAAGGCAAAGTTGGGCGATACCTCACTTAGCGAAGGCACTATACATAAATAGCTTTTATTAATCTCCTCTAATAATTTTTGATGAGGCAATGGTTCTTGAATGCTCACCTTTTTCGCCAATTTAAGGTTTTGTCTTTCAGGGCCGCTACCAACCAACTTTAGGGTCAGAGGTTTTGAAGTTTTAGCCAACACTCTACTAAAAGCGTCAATGAGCAGGTTTAAATTCTTGATTTTGCTAAATCTGCCAGCAAAAAGGATTTGCCAGCTGGCGGGTGACGGTTTGGGACTAGGGCTGGTTGCTTGGGGAAAAGGATTCTCAATAACCTCTGCTTTGCCTTTATCAAAAGCAAAAATCTTTTGATAAAGCTCTTGCTGAAAATGAGTGCTGAAGATAATCTTGCTGGCTCTTTTCAAAACTTGCTTTTGCAAAAAGATAAAAAACTTTTCTCTAAAGCTCTTAGGCTGTTCATAATACTGGCTCAAAGGCAAGCTAGTTCTGCCCTGCTCAACTGCTCTTTCCCAGAGGAAGTCACCGCCCAAACGAACAACAAACCTTTTTCTTAAAACAAAGCTCGCCAAGCAGACAGGCAAGCCAGTGCTCGTTAAATTAAAAGTATAAATCAAATCAGCCTTTTTGACTGCTTTGCAAACCCTAAAAAAGTAAACAGGCAATTTCAAAACAAGAGGATAGTTTTTTAATCCCTGATAAGAAACAACGGCTGATTGATGGCCGGCCTCTGTTAACCCCTGCTTGATTCGCAAAGCATATTGGGCTGGTCCGCCAATATCAGGCGGCAGGATGCTGACCGCTAAGATTATGCGCATAGTTTTGGTAAAATTCTTCAATACTGACAAACCTAATATCAAAGCGAGGCAGGATTAGAATTAAAAGCTTAAGGAGCCAAAGATTAAAAAAAGAATGCAAATCAAAATCATGAAAATGCAAAGTGATTATTTGATTCCCTTGGGAATGTAAAAATCTCCTTTTTAAACGAAAACTAATTAAATCCAGGAAGAGCCGTTTAATGCTGGCAGTAGCTGGAATGATTAGCAAGCTATCCTCTTTTCTAATAACCTCTTTTTTCTCCAACTTTAAATTGTTTAAGCTCAAATCGTAACAATAGCCGAGCCGTTCTAAAATCTGCCAAATCTCTTTGTTAATCTGCCAGGCGCCGCTTAAAAAACCAGTCGGGTAATAGCCCTGTTTCTCAAGCCAACTCCTGTCTTCAGACAATCTTTTCAAAACATTGTCTTTGGACAAATCATAACCCTCGCCCTTAGCCACTCCTTCTTTACCTTTGTAAAAATGAGTATGCTGTTCAATAACTTGACCCTCTTTGGAAAGAATGCTCAATCTTTTCTGCCATTTCTCTTCATCAAAGCCCATCGCTTGATAGCCGACAAAACTGGGATTCAAAACAAACCAAGTTGCTTTAATATTATGCTCCAGAAAAAAATGTAAAAGTCCTTCTGTTGTTTGCCAGCTTGAGTCATCATGCAAGTTCTCGGTATGAATGTTGATGCTTAAATATCTTGCCATAAATTTTTCTTGATAAGCTCTCTTAACTTTTGGACATCTTCCCTATAAATGCTTTTCAACTGCCCTATTATCTCCTTGGGCACTTCTTGCTGCTCGGCCGGCTTTTCATTGAGCTTGCTAAAAGCATAAAAAACCCTCCTAAAGCCCAACTTAATTAAAACTTTCTTGAGATAGGGCCCGAGCTTACTTCTTTCTAAAAATCTAATCAGAGCATCAAGCGCCTTTTTGAGGCGAGAGAAACGATAAGTGGCTTTAACATTAATTCTCTTTTCCAAACAGCTTGGTCTAAAATCAGGGTTAACGCCAACGAATTGGTAAATTTGTTTCAGAAAGTTGACTGGATTAGCTTGAAGGTCATCGTAAATCATTACCAGAATATTCTCTCTGGGAAATAGATTGAGATACTTTGTCAAGTGCTGAAAGTAAAAGCCTTTTTTAATTAAATGTCTGTTATTCTCCAAAATGCCCTGAAAATCCTCTTGTTTTAAATTGGGCAGTAAGTGAGAGATAAAGCGGTCAACTGGCTGACGTAGAGAAACAATAATTTTAACATCTGGAAAATGCTCTTTAATTCTCTGAGCGGTGCTGGCTGAATAGAGATAAGTGGAAGTGAACTCGCCAAAAACCTGCTTGCCTGACTTGGCAAAAAAATGCTTGCTGTACCAATCCAAACCAAGCTGGTACTTTTGGCTGCCGAAAAAATCAATCTCTTTGGGATGAGCCAGGCAAATCTGGGGATGCTCACGCAGGGCCTCGGCAATCCAAGTAGTGGCTGACCTTTCAGCGCCAATACCAATAAAATTCAAATTAAATGAGTTCATCATAAGCTTGAGAAACCTTCTGGGCAATGTTTTGCCAGTTGTACTGCGCAAGACCTGCCTTGGCTCGGCTAACTATTTTATCAGCCAGCGCTGGCTCGGTTAATAATTTAATAACTGCTTGGGCAATCGCCTGAGGATTAGCCGGCTCAAACAAAAGCCCGCTGCTTTTGTCCTCAATCAAATCAACAATACCCCCTACTCGGCTGGCAGCCACTGGCGCGCCTAGGGCCATTGCCTCTAAAACAACATCCTCATTATCTACGGTTTTTGTTTTTATGACTCCGAAAACATTTGGCACGT
>SDBU01004509.1_pt1 | contig 17070 bp, 37 predicted proteins | sample 2277071 | NCBI WGS metagenome assembly SDBU01 (sample SAMN10397929, study PRJNA504765) | marine sediment metagenome | isolation source: marine sediment core GS08_GC12, 126 cmbsf | place: Arctic Ocean: Gakkel Ridge, Loki's castle | collected 2008 | reverse complement strand
CGGCTGTATAGAATACAATGGTAATATTGTCGTAGCCAAATATATGTTTATCTGGTCTAATCATAATAAAGCAGAACGTAAACGTCAATTAGATGAATACCGTAAACGAGCATTTTTCTATCCCGCGAATCAGCAGGAAATAATCCAGCCGAAGGAAGTAACTTGTGAACTGGCATCAGCTTAAATGGGTAGCCCTTTATATTGTTGTGGGGTATATTGGGATACATTTATTATTACTTTACTTTGGTAAAATGTAAAGTCAAACAAATGACTCAGTGAGCCGATGCCTGAAGGCAGATTACTACGGTAATTGTTCGGGGTGGTGAAGCGGAGGTTGAGAACTCGGCTCCCTAAGTCAAGGAGAGGTGATGACAAGAGACGAAATTTTGAAACTCAATAGGTTGAAGTTGGATGATGAGGTTGGTGAAAGGCTATTCTCGGTCGATGAAGATACATTTAAAGCAAAAAACTATTCTGCCAACATGGACAATGCCATGCTGGTTGTGGACGAAATGAGAGAACGAGGATATAAAATTGAATTCGATTTGATCGCATCTCCAAATCAATTATCATTAATTACTATTCGGAAGAGAGTTGGTATTGACTTAGCCAGAAACCCATATGCGTTTCTATTGCAACTGTGTGGTAAACAAGGTGAAGAAGCTAAACTAATTTGTCAATCAGCCCTATTAGCATTGGAGAAACAGCAATGACAGAAAAACAAGTTGATAAAATAATGACAGGATTTAACACTCACGGAGCCATGTTATATGACGAGGGTGTTAGGGGAACTATTTGGAGGGCAAAGACATATATTGGTTTTAGTGTTGTTACCTGGATTTTATGTATTGCCGGTATCTTGTGGTTTTGGGAGTACGATTTGGGCAATATGGATAGAACAAGCCGAGAATTATTAACGTTTCTCAAATATGTTGGTTTGCTCGGTGGGGTAGTCATTACACTTGCCATCGGTTCTGAAATTATTGATGGTATTGGTCGAATTAAATTTCCAAACTTTTCTACTCTACGAAATCTTCTGTAAGGAGAAATTATGTCGACAATAAGTATATTGAAACGGGCAGCAGAAAATCATAAAAGGCGGGTATTGAGATGTAAGCATTCGGGGGGAGATGTGATTGAGGTTCGGTTTCATTCCTTTGGTTATGACATTGATTCGATGTGGTGTCCAAGGTGTGGGGCGATGAAACTCTTGGATGGAAAAGGAGTTATGAAAGGAGTTATGAAATGGCGTTTCCCGAAAGATAGATATGACTTATATAATAAGGGTTATATGGACAGGCAACGCTTAATGGAATCAATGGAAAAATCACGGAGGGAAGCATTATGACACAAGATATTTTATCATTACGAAAGACGCTTGAGACGGAAAAACAAGCAACCGAAACCACCATTACTAAGATTAGGCAGGCTAAATCAGAACGCAGAAAATACCTCAAACAGCCCGTACACGTCAAGTTTAAGATTCAGGGCATCAGGGGGTTGAATAACGTCAAAGAATTCGACCTAAGCGACCTGAACACCCTTAGGGACCATATTTGGGGATTGGTACTATCACCGCCCGTGTCAGAATGGATTACTAAGCTGAATCAGGTTTTGGCTGACTCTATACGGGCGAAAGAAACGTCAGAAACGTCAGTAACGCCGGAACCCAAAGCCGATGCTCCCAAACCAATAGAAAAGAAGGATATTGGTATTATTGTGAAGGGCAAGGAACTGCCAATGAAGGAGCGGGGTCAATTTGGTGAGATAGCTGGTGATAACGCCAGGGTATTCGGGGAGGACATAAGATGATATATTTATTAGTTAAAGACGAAAAAGTTTTAACTGAATATTGCGATTTGGAATTTGCGAGGGATAAAGCACATGCTCTTGCAATGGAAGAGCCGGACTGCACTGTTGAAATTTTTTATTGTAACAAATATGATATATTTATTCAGTCAGTGATAGTTAAATCTGTGGAAGTCGAATCCAAAGAAGTTTAGGGGACTTAAAATGACATTCAATGAATTTATTGACTGGATTAAAAAACCTGATAGCAAATACGAAGGTATCAAAATAATTATTGGAGGAGAGGGGGCAGGGGGCGGGGGGACTATGCTTGTAACAAAAAAAGACTTTGAAGTTGTGGGATTTACCCACGACACTGCATTTATGGCATCTAAAACACCTATTGGACATATCGTATCTCGGAGGTTGTCTGATATTATTGGTATGGAAGAGTGCCATCTGTCTTACCTCGATGATCGGGAGGAACAATGAAACAGCTAACAAATGTAAATCAATTAGCCATTTCTCAATGGTTGTTGTTCTGGTTATTTCAAGGCAGAACCCTCTTTTATAGCACGGACATATATCAATGTAGATTTGATAAGCGGTATTCTGCCGAAACCAAAGGTCGGTACTTTCGTCTCTATAATCAGCTATATAGAAGTTGGGTATCGTCCGATAAGACGAGAACGGAGCGTTGTATTGATGAGAATTTAACATTAGAAACCGTTCGGAATAGGGTTGGCTATTTAATTAAGGAGATTGTAAATGATAAACGAAACTAATGTAGCTTTTCTGGATATTGAGACTGCCACTGACGATTTAACGCCGGAACAACTTGAGCATGTGGCTATTCGGTATGGGAATTTGAAAGACCCAGAGAAATTAGCAACCAAGAAGAAAGATACCATCGGTAAATTAGCTACCTGCCCATTTGCTTGTAAAATTATAGCAATTGGATGGTGGGCACCCCAAAAACAAGTTATTGTATGGACAAAACACCCTACCGAGCGAGAGATGTTGGATCGCTTGCTTGAGCGTTACGATAGTCATTTCAGGGAAAATCAGAATGAAACCATTATAACGTGGCGGGGACCGTCTTTTGACTGGCCTGTAATTAGGTATCGGAGCAGTATCCATAGCTTACCATTCCCATATAATACCAGTCGTGACAATAACTTACATTTTATAGTTAATGGATATAACAAGGATTGGGAACATTATCCGATTAGGTTTCATGCCTTACGACACGGAATTGAATTATCTAATACCATCCCAAGCCGTGATGTACCCATTTATTATAAACAGGGGAAATGGGCACCGATTGTGAAACATTTAGAAGAAGACCTGCGTATAACATATGAATTATATCGTAAATATGAGAAGTATATAAGGAAAAGTTAATATGAAATTACATCGAGTAATGTCAGCAATTCTTCAACATGCAATTCAACAATTAACCCAAGAAGAATATAATCAATTAGTTCAACAGTTGGAACCAGAAGATCGGAAAAAAATGCCACCATTGGAGAATTTTAAGTCATCCATGCGCCCAGATAGGGGGGCGGGTTAATGCTAAAACAGAAAGAGAAACCCACAACCGCAATAACCGTACATGACACAATACCGTCTATGTTGGAATTATCCCCCGCAGTCAAGGAGGCAGCAAAGAAAGAGAATGCCCTGGCTCAACTGTATGACGATCCAATAGTACAGGAAAAAGCTGTTGTCGGTAAATTACTTGCACAAGCATTTAAATATGTCCCGCCCGAATTCATATCTCATCGTAAGGGAGCGTCGGGGAAGTGGCTCAGTTATCTTGCGGGAGAATTAATTCCACGGGTACTTAATGACCAGTTCGGTCTTAATTGGTCGTTCCATGTTAAGGAAAAAAGAAATGAGGGTGATATTTATTTCGCATTTGGTTCCCTTACTATTATAGATGTAACACGTGAAGATTGTGGGTCTCATAAATTAAAATTTGATGGCGATATAGAACATGCCTATAAGGGAGCTATTACCGATTCAATGAAGCGATGTAGTAGACAATTTGGTATTGCCTCTGATTTGTATGCTCCCGATGGGGCTGGTATTAATGCCACCTATAAAGATTTATTAATCTATCTTATTCATAAGCATTTTGGGGAATTACACGGAACCACACAGTTTGTAAATGACACAGAAGACGAGTTAGTCGCAGCGGTTGATAAACTATCAACTATATTAGAAGCGAGAGACCATATTAAACAAATTTTCAATACCCTTGAAGATGCCAAGAAAAAGGAGAAAAAGTAATGCCATTTGACAAACCAACAGACAGTCAAGATGATTTTCAAGAAGTTGACGTAAATCAGGAAACTTATGTTTCGCCACAAATCCGACCGCAAGATATACCGCATCGGCAGAAGCTAAAGTGTTATATCAAGCGAGTCTTGCAAAAAGGGCATATACTACGAATAGAAGTAATCGTGTATGAACCAGAGGAATTCCGGGGATTTACATGGCGGTATAAAGACTTTAATTTAGATAAGGCGGAGTGGGCGTTTGATGATTTTAAGCGGAAATTGGGTTCAACCGCACCACGATTTACATGGAAAGACATTTACGGGAAGCCACTTATTGGATTCTGGTGCTGGACAATCAAATCGGCGGAGAAACTTCTTGCCAGTGTTGAGTTTATGAATAAGAAATATTCGCCCGATGTGCCCCATACTATTGCCACCTTACCAGATAGCAATAAGCACTGGTTTAATTTCGGTGAGATAGTTACCGAAAAGACTGAGCCAACAGAAGTAAGTGAATATGCGGAATTCATGGTTTGGGAAGATGCGCCTAAATTTGAGGATACTGAATTAGCTGTGAGAGCTGTATCACCACAAACCGAAGGTGCTGGTATTGATTTAGAAAGTAAACCACCATTTTAATGAAAAAACAATTACAACAACCAATAAAGTGTCCAAAGTGTGGCTTTCTTTTGTTAAGCCCCGCGATACCGGAAACATCCACGGACAACCTGATAGAGTTGTTTCCGGTATCATTAAGGGTGAAGGTGAAGAAATTGCTAAAGGTCGCCAAGATATTGAATATGCCGGATTCTGATTTACACCCAATATTGGTTAAAATGCTCGGATACCCGACAATTAGTGTCAGGCGGGGTATTCAAATTTATCTGAAAGAAGAATATTGGAAAAACGGAATAGGTATTTCATATTGCTTGGGCATTATTAGGGGATGGAATACAGCCAAAGAACTTAAGTTTACTGGCGGGCATGAACGTTTACCGAGGAGTGTGTGACATGAAAATGAAAATAGCAACGAGGTTAATCTGTCCCGAAATGAGCCGTAATATTATTTCAATCACACCACCCAATCAAATGGGAAATATGACGGTTAGGGATGGGCGTGTGCCATGTTGTGGCGATTTATGTTATGCATGGATACCGCTTAATAAAGATGAGGGTAAATGTGAAATCTATGGCGATCATATAGTATACAGAGAATTTCCGGAGGAAAAGAATGAAGGGTTATCCAAAGCTGGAACGAATAATTCTCGCATCGTTAGTCCATAATCCAGAAGAACAAGCCGATATACTGCCTACTATGGTTATCGGGTGGTTTACTGATATTGCTACTATAAATTTGTTTCAGCTTCTCCACGATATGCACGAAAAGGGTGAACTCATTGATTTAAATACGGTTGGTGAGTATCTAAACAGGTGTGGGAGTCGATATAGCCTGAACGAAGAGGGCTTATCGGAAATTATGAGTACCTATCAACTCGATATTGATATTACCGATTATGTAAAACGTGTTGAAGATTATTACAATAACCAGCGCATATTAGCCATTGTGAAGTCAACGGAGCCTCTTGTGGCACAGGGAATTGAGCCGGATGCAATTGCTAATCAGTTAATTGTCCAACTTGAAAATATTCATGGAGAATGCGACACTCAATTTGAAGTCGGCGATGAATTCAGAGAAACCATTGAATTGGCACAGGGGAATGCTTTTTTGCCGATTCCATTCTTTCTGCATACTTTTGATTCAATGGGCATTGGTCTTTATAGAAAGGAAGTTAATCTTGTTGCCGCCAGACCACGTAACGGTAAATCAACCTTCGTAATTGATCGCACGAAATATTGGTTGCGGAACGGGTATGCGGTTATGTGGTTTCATTGTGAAATGAGCAAGCATCAGGCAATCAGTAAATTAATATGTAATATGGCTGATATTGATTTCTCTCGATGGCAGAGCAATGCTCTTACCGATACCGACAGGGTTGGTTTAGTAAAAGCCGAGCAGGAATGGAATAATTGGAAAGGACGGTTTTGGATATATGATAATATCTATTATCCCCCCACCATGTCAAAGGAAATACGAAAGCACAAACCTGACATCGTTGTATTGGATTACATACAGCTTATTAGTGGTTCGGGGAAAGTCTCAAAAAAAGACAACATTGACAATGCCGTCAGATACCTTCGTCGTACACTCAAAGATACGAACAGTGCTGGATTGTTCTGCTCACAGACGAATCGGGAAGTGGAGAAAACGTTGGATGGTATACCGAGACTATCTCATTTGGCTGAGTCGGATGGCTTGTCGCAGGATTCAGCAATTGTGGCAATGTTATCATGGCCGTATGTTAATACCCAGGGAGACGAAACACGAAAGAATGATTTCTATATCGGACTTGCGAAGAATAGATTTGGGCCGATGATAGGAACCGATAACATTGAATTCAATCCAGAGATGGGACAGTTTATGGATAAGACAGATGCCCATAGAGATCAATTAAATCTATTGGATGGCATACGAGATGAAGATTAGTCAGATAAATAATCATGGTTGGCAGAGGTTAAAGTAGGTGCGTGCCCTTAGACATTCCCAGTCGCTGACGAGCATTACTATGAATCGGGGTGAGAGCCAGAAGCCTTGCCTGGGTAAGACCCCCCTGCCAGCCAAAACTTATAGGAGCTTATTATGGGTGATATGGCTGATGATTTAAATGAGCAGGAAATAGATTATTTAATGCTTCATCAAACAGGACAGTGTGGTGAATATGGTCCTTGTAAATATTGTGAAGAAGAGAATGGTAATGAAGATGATGGGATGTAGATAATGCCAAAACATGACTTAGAAGCCATTAAAAGAATACCGATAGTAGATGTTGCTGGTCGGCTTGGATTGGATATATGTAGTCGTAGTGTATCCATGACAAAAGCCATTTGTCCGTTCCATGAAGAGAAACATCCGTCATTTACAATGTATACAAAAGACAATAAGTATTATTGTTTTGGATGTAATGCCCAAGGAGATACTATCAATTTAGTGTGCGGTGTATTGGGGCTGGAATTCGAGTCTGCAATAAAATGGTTGAGTGGCTCATATTGTGTTGCCCCCGACGGCTGGGATATTAAACCCCTGCCATCTTTGCAAAAAGCAGAACCAATTATTAATGAAGAACACCGTCAGGTCTATAAAGATATTTATGATTTAGGTGTAACCGGTTCAACTTATCTTGAGGGGCGTGGAATCAGCGTAGAAACCCAAGAGATGAATAGAGTGAGAAGCATATTGGGTCGAGGACAGTATATTGGAGATACACTTAAGAGTAAATATTCGGTATCATTTCTTACTGATGCTGGTGTTCTAAATGAATATGAAAGTTTTATATTTAAGAACCATCCAATATTATTTTTTATTGGAGAATATTGTGCTTCTCCCGCACCGGTTTATATCACCGCTCGATACATTGGTAATCCAGGTCAGTTTCCTAAATACAAACATCTTCGGGGGATACCACTTCGATATAGGTATCAAACTCTTGGTCCAACAACTTATGATCCTCAAGCTCCCATTGTTATCTGTGAGGGTCCACTGGATGCCTTGAGTGCTGCAGAAATGGGGTGGCATGGATGTGGTGTATTGGGCGTAAATAATTGGCGGAAAGAATGGAATGTTAGCTTTGAAGACAAGCGTGTTGTAATTGCTGCTGACAATGATGCACCAGGACAGGAATTTTATTATATTGTTAAGGGAGAAGTATTACAATATGCAAGAACTGTTGATAAATTTGATTTGGGTGGACATAAAGACCTTAATTGTTGGTTAATGGCTGGTGGGAAAGATGGGTATAAAGAAAAAGATAGGCATTCTCCAATACCGGTGGAAATGGCGGGTGAATAGTAAATGAAATATACCGAACTCTGGCAATGTCAATCCCGCCGATGCAAACACGTATTCTGTATCTGGACAGCGTTACCGCCGCCTCCCGGCTGGTCAGATTTGTATGCATATAAGTTCTGTCCATTATGTGGTGAGGGATTGAAAGAAGTCTGTAAAGAATCCCAGCAGGAGTTATTCACATGACCATGAATCAGCATAAAATAATCCTTGACCTCTGCGGCGGTACGGGCGCATGGTCGAAGCCCTATGCGGATGCGGGATATGATGTGCGGAATATTACCTTGCCGGAACAGGACGTGCGCCTTATGGAATTCACTGAGCCGGTTCATGGCATACTATCGGCCCCACCCTGCACCTATTTCGCAATAAGCGGGGCACGGTGGAAACGGACTAAAGAACAAATGATAGATGGCTTATCGGTGGTTGATGCTTGTCTTAGAATTATATGGGTATGTAATCCCGCATGGTGGGCACTTGAAAATCCAGTCGGAAAACTGAAACGGTGGATAGGTAAACCGCAATTAATGTTTCAACCGTTTGAATATGGCGACCCGTGGACAAAGAGAACCTGCATTTGGGGGAAGTTTAATGTACCAATGAAAACACCCGTTGAACCTGTTGGACAATGGACGGGGAGGTCAGGTACTCCGGGTATTGCAGATAACCCCGACAAGTTCTTACCGCCTGACTGGATTCATAAACTACCGCCAAGTGCGGACAGGGCAATGAAAAGAAGCATCACACCACCCGGATTCGCCCAAGCGTTTTTCTTGGCCAATCAGTAGAAATACATTGAGCTTGGGACGAGTATATGAAAGATCCAGCAAGATTTTATTCCAGTTCCCGTGATAGATATTGGGGGAAGCAAGTATTTAAGAAAGCACTCATCCGCAAACTTAACCGCATGGTGGAGAAATGACCCTGTATGAACGACAGCTACTTGACCAAATCGAATATCACGAAGCCTTGAAACGAACTACAAGTAAACCCAATATGCAATATGGATATGTTGAGGGACTTAAGGATGCGTTAGAATTGTACAGGAGAGACAAATGACCAGAGACGAAATCATGAAACTTAAGGGGCGGGAGTAAAACATGGATACATCAAGGGGCAGTTTTAGCAAATCGACACCCAGTGATATAAATGAAGAAATAGCCAAACGAGTATTCAATTTTCATATTACAATACTCCATCATCCAGATCCTGTATTCTTGCCAGAAATTGAAAAGATAATGGAATATTATGATGGAGTCAACGTTGAGATTATCAAAGAACCCCTTCCCGATTTCGACTGTTGTATGGATGACGCCATGCGGATTGTGGATAAGATGCGGGAACTGGGATGGCATGACTGGAACTTGCATTTTAATAGATGGCTTACGAATGGACATTATGTTTCTAAATTTTACAAGCTGAAAACAGGAATGGTTATTTCACGGGAGGCAGATGCAGACAACCCAGCCGAAGCCATCTGCAAGTCTGCCCTATTAGCCCTAAACGAGGAGAAATAATGTCACCGATAAAAGAACAACCCGTGCATGATAGACGCAACATGACCATTGATGAAATTAGCAAATTTAATATAGCGATAGCAAAAGAGAACATAGCAAGAGAGAATCATTGTTGGTACGTTAATGAAAAAGATGAACAATGTGGTGACAAAGCCGAATGGACTATTTATTATGGGGATGCGCCAGATGATTACGTCCCAAGTTGTAGTAAACACATTGGGGATATGGTAAAAGATGGCGTAGTGAATTATTTGTATCCCATACTGGAGACATAAAGCTCATCCGCAAACTTAACCGCATGGAGAAGAATAATGTACGACCAGGAGCATATTGAAGGTTGTAAGAAATTGTGGGATGCTGGAGTGACGAAAGATATTGCATCAAGTGATCATTATTCTTTTAATGTAGATGTAAATACAAATATCATTCTTACACATGATAAAGAAGGGGTAATATATTTTGCAAAGAAAAATATTTTTATCCCGATTGGCGGTGACAGGGTCACTGACCATCTGGTGCGGTGGCTGTGCGATAAGGGATATTATTTATACGTTACGGCATTAAGGGATTGGCAGTTGATACTATACAAAATGTCAGACCGACATCCAAATATATGTGCCTATGAAGAATGTACCCACATTGAAACACTCGTTCAGGCGTGTGTCTGGATATTGGAACAGGAGAAGAAATGACCAGAGAAGCGATTCTGAAACTCAAGGGGCGGGAGTTGGATAGGGAAATAGCTGAAGTGGTGATGGGATTTCGCCCATGCAGCGAATATGAACTTATAGATTGGGATAATTCAAGCGGGAAAGCCCTGCATAGAAAATGTAACCACGACAAGAGTGAGTGTTTCCCAGATGATTCCGTTATCATTCCTCCCCAACACGATCATCTCTACAACCTCTTTGGGCTTAATCGATACTCCACCGACATGAACGATGCCATGCTGGTTGTGGAGAAGATGCGGGAACGGGGATATGATAACTTCGGTTTACGTCAATGGAAACATAAATTGTGGACTTGTCGCTTTGCTAATATAGACGGCAAGCAAGGCACTTTTGAAAAAGCAGATAACCCAGCCGAAGCCATCTGCAAGGCGGCGCTGCTGGCATTGGAGAGCAAATGACCACAATACACTAAACAATGCGGGATACGTTTTGGAATAAGATATATGATTTTGTTGAAAATGATTAAATAGGGAGGGCAAGATGGTATTTTCTGGCATTGATTACGATAAAATTAACTGGGATGATCCCGACGATCCGGAGCTTCAACGCCTACACAAAAAGAGAACGGAGTTTATAGAGCGCATCAGTACAAATGACGGGCTGAAAGAATTCATAAACATGGTGAGGGTGATATGACACAGACAGATTATCGGGAGGACCTAAATAAGAGGGACAGGGCGGGCTTTTTTAATGGATGGAACTTTGATAGATGTGTATCTGTCCTCGACCATTGGCAAGACTCTGACGAGAAGAAGGACACGGAGATCGAGGAGCTCAGGGATGCGGTGAGAAAATTAATTAACCAGTATTGTGCAAGTTCCCAAAGGAAGGATATACGGATAGCGGAGTTGGAGAAATCCAATAGGCGTCTTAGCGAAGGGCAAGGTTTGCGGGATAGTCTCATAAGCACACTCAAATCCGAACGGGTCAAGCTCAAGGCGGAGGTTGCTGACTGCGGAGATGAATTGGATGCGGTCGAAGGCCTGAAACAACCTGGTGAACGATTAAAGGCACAGAATCCCATCTTCGTTGACAACCGTCTCACCGCCATTGAGCAGACGGGGAATGAGTTGATAGATATTGTTATACAAATTGCAAATTTCACCGGTTGGTGTCTCAGTAGACATATGGGACGCTATGGTGAATTAGAAAAACTCAAATTCGGCATGCCACGAACTGAACCATGTGGAGGATCGGATGGAAGCACTCAATAAGTGCCCGCAGTGTGGGGAAAGTTACATACTTCAAGACATATCCATTAGATACCCAATAGGTGCAAGCCTCCGTACTGGAAAATTGTGGCGCAGGAGAATGCCAATGAAGTGCATTAATGGAGCTTGTCCACAAAGGTATTGGTACAATCTCCGAACCCGCAGAATCACGAGGAGGAATGTATGATCTTTGGAGAATATGAATTAAGTGTTAGATGTGATCATAGGGATCATAGTGAGTGGAATATAGGCGAGCTTTTTCATGGGCGGAGTCGTGCTCACTGTTTAAGGCAGGCAAAAAAAGCTGGTTGGAATTTGTATTGGTATCGTGAGAAAGCAATTTGTCTCGGCTGCAAGAAGAAGGAGCAATCATGACCGACAAGTGCAAGGCTGAACTGCTACGGGTGTTGAAGAAGAAGCACGGGGTGAAATTAGACTTCTCATTCCTGCCGTGTGGAGCTGGTGAGCCGACTTATGAGATAAATGATAATGGCGTTGATGTACAATACGGTCCGTCAATACCAATGGGGGAAATTACATACACCCGTTTTAATGGCAAAACTTACGACTTCGACCATGCCGTTGTAACGGATGCGGTGCATGTGTGGCTGATGGGGTTGGACGGCCGAGATATAGATTTTTGGAATGATGGCGTTTACATCCATTTGTACTGCAGCAAAGAAGGTGCCATTGGGGCGATTTTCAACTACCCCTTATCCGTCGCCATCTGGAACGTAACCGAATTCGTACTGAAGGAGATGGGTGATGTGTAAACTGAAATTTAAATGGGGGTATATTCTTATCCCGTTCACAATTATAGGGGCGATTCTTTGGACGATGCTTGCCATACTTGGATTCATAGCGTTTATTGAACCATTGATGGAATCGTTCTGGAATTTTTGTGTAGATGCCGGGGAAGGGGTGTTTAAATGAGAGAAATAAAATTCAGATTGATCTATAATGGAAAGATTGTGGTGTATGAATGGCACACTCTCGATGATGAGGGACTTGGTATTATTGTGCATCCGTGTCCAGATAAAGATGGTAGATTTGATTCATCTGAACGGTATTTGTCGCCAGACTCGTTTATGTGGACATCCAAAGACCAGTTCACCGGACTCAAGGATAAGAACGGCGTGGAGATTTATGAAGGGGATATACTTAAGGTTATAGACCCCTTTCATGAAAAGATGAATGATCCAACTACGGTTCTGTGGGACAAAGAAGGCAGTTCGTACTTATTCAAGGATAGTCGAGGCATAGATTGTGTTGAGGGGGAGATTACATCAATAGGGTGGGCTATGAGCCTGGACTATGACTTTGAAGTCATCGGCAATATTCATGCAAATAGGAGTCCGATAAATGACAGTAAAAACACAAAGACCGATTAGGTTTTCAAACAACTGTATGAACCGAAGATGGACGGCGAAAATGTGGCGGGAGGAGATTGACAATATCTGTGATAGTGAAAACGACCCAGTCTTAGGAGACTTTTCACTATCAATCGTTGACGATCTCGAAAAAGCCGAGAAGTGAATCAAGGAATTGAATAGTAAACTCAAAAAACATAAACCGTTACCAATTAAATGAAAAACCCCACGAGAACTTCCCGCAGGGTTTATCAACTCGCCCCACCAAAGAGGACGAAGGGAACTAATTAAACAGCGAGCGAACGTGTTGGTTCTGTTTGTGTGTCGGTAAGTCTTCGCTCAATTATCAAAAAAGAATCACAAAATATACGGGCGGAATCAAATAATTCTTTTTCATTGTCTGTATCAATCGCACCATATAATGCCCGTATTAATCTCCTTATTTCGCCCCTCGTGCCCAATTGTCCATAATTCATAAAATACCTCCTATTTAATATGTCAATTTACTGTTAAAGTGGCTCCATTAAACTACATATCCGACATCCGGAGATAATACCTTTTTAAGCACCGGGTTGTCCTCTCCCATTTTATTGGCTTCTTGAACTACCTTTTCGAGTGATTTGCCTGAACTCAGTATCTTTGATTCATCGTTTGAGAAGGCAACCCATTTATTCTTGTGTGTTCCTAATTCAGAAGCTAAATTGATAGCCTTTTTTGTGGGTTTTGTGCGGTTCACGGTCTTCCTCCTAAGTGTCTCATGTTAAACAAGTTAGATAGATAAAAGCTCTCTGTTATCTTTTATTGGCGGCATCAAAACAATATTTAGTTGTTGGCCTTCAGAACCTTCTGTTTGTAGATTATAATCTATTTGAGGTAAAAAAATCGGCCCATCTTCAGAATTAAGCCAATCATTTATATTGACTGTGTTAGTAGGTGGTTGCAACATTATATGCCTCCTGGTGTTAAGTTTATCGCTCCCCGACTATTTCTTTTTGTTGTATAGAATTGAAACCTTCTGTTCTTGTTATTGTAGCTACATCTTCCTCGAGTTGTTTCTGGTTCACTGTAATAATTCATATTTAAACCATCGTCGAATATCGGAAAAAGCTGGATCGATAACGATCCCAACTCCATAGACACCCCATAAAGCGGTATCAATATTACGAGCGGAATTTTGGTTGAGCTGTATAACGTAATCTCCCCCTGCAAAAACCGGGAAGGGGAATAATATACTGTGTCCATAGACCCAATCTTCGGGAGGGAATGGATCGTTGTATCGACCCCTACGATAACTCCGTTGCCAAGTAGCCCAACTTCCCATGGATTGTGTACCGAATCGTCCGATGATAGAACGTGTTGAATGGCCATGCATAAAATAATCAACAGCATAGGAATACCCAATAAGTAACAGGCCGGTATTAGCCAAGTTCTTGTTAAGGTGCCATCTTCCCTTCGTCGCCTTTCCATGAGTCACCCCATCTCCATAAATTGTATCCCATGTCCAGGCATCCGCCTTAGCGTTATAATAGCCATACATTTGAAAGCCCACATGAGAAAGTGTGAATGTTGTATATTTATGAGTTAATACCTTGATAGCAATAGACTTAGTTCGATGTAGTATATTAGCCCCCACCGTTCCGGCATAGAATATCACACAGAAACAGATAAAGTAGCTTAGAAGTACCTTAATGGACGATTTATGGGGTGTTTTGGGATTCACGTTGATACTCTCATTTCATAAGAATTTGCATTTGGTTTTATGGTAGTTGTCAGTCCACCAATGAATGCCGGTGGATACCCCTTGACTTCTGAATATGTTGGATCGAGCGTACTGGAGAATGTCTTCAGAAAAGTCCCACAGATTCCTAAATGCATTGACCTCGGTACTAAACTGTGTCCTCGAGTCATACCAAACCGAACTACCCTGTCTTCGGCTAACCGGTGTACGTGCCCATAGAAAAATAAGTCAGCATCCCAATACATCATATCTTTACTGAACTTGGTAATATCGCCTCCCTGAGTACGACAACCACCGCCATACCCATGATGCAGACGAATAGTAACAATCCGACCACGAGCATGACCGCTCTTTTTCCCTGCCTCCTTCAGAACAAGCCGATACAAAGACGAATATCCTAAAATTGGTACACCCAATGCCTTACAAATATTAGCAACTGGATTTGTTCCACATCTCTTCGTAATGGTATCTTCGTGGTTCCCAACCCCAAGTCCAAGAATACGATCCTTAATGGGCATTAACATATCAACCATTCTATTAACCTGCTGGTCAATAATGGCATCACCCTCAGTATCGTCGGAACTCTTGCGATACCGCTTTATATCAGAAGTAATAATGGCATCCAGGTAATCTCCGTTTCCGATAAAGTATGCTCCCGGTTCGTCAATATAATCCTTGAATGCCTTAATATCACAATGTTTATTACCAAAATGAATATCTGCTATAACCTTTAATACAATAGTTTGACCATACTCGTATTCAATTGTACTACCAGTGCATATCATATAACCTCAACAGCTATTTTATTTTAACATTCTCCAGCTTTTTTGAAAATCTTTCTTTCCAGCCGTCTCCATAAATTGCCGTATTTAATATTATCATCCTTTCAACATCTTCTTTATTCATTGGTTTAAATATTTGCTTTAACCAATTATCAGGAAAAGATTCTATCGGCATATCATATAACCCCAATATTAATTAATTTTGACATTTAAAATTGTTTCTTAATTGTTCAATAAGCACATTTCCCTGTTCTTGTTCAACGAAAGAATCGCTATCCATTAACTTTAATGCCATAATGGTTTTATATTGAGAATTCATATAAATCCAAACAGTATTCCAATAGGTCGGAGTAATATCTTCTCGCATGGGCCCCACTAATTTAATCATATCGCTCCATAAATCAATACAATCTTGCTTGGTATAGTTTGGCTTTAAGTTCATATCATACGGCTCCTAAAAGTTTAGCTGGCAGCTGTAGTTACAACCTCGGACATATTCTCCACACTGCCAGCTATTAGAATTTAATTGATGGTGGGGCGGGTTCTGGCAGATAACCAATCCGCCACTTTTGGTTTTACGGGAGGTAACCCCAACCATGCAACATTTCACCCGATGGCATTCAGCCAAAACCCCTATCATGGATCGACCATCAATCATTTACTTTTCCATATTGTCTGATTAGCAAACATTACCAATACTTCAATAATGATATTACTTACCAACCATTCGATAGCTTCCGTCGCCGTTGGTAAATTCTTAATAAATGGTACTAAGTTGATTATCCGAACTGCCTTATTATAAGCACCAACGAACCATTTATCCATAAGAGTTTCAGTGAGTCCGGTATGATAATCTAACGTTAACCATGCGCCCAAGACCATGCCGTGCTTTAACTTACCAGATTTAGGTGCAACGAGAACATCCTCAACAAATATAATGGCATCAATAAAGAATTGGAAAAACTCTCTCAGCTTTTCAGTAAAGGTAGGATGAGATTCAATAGTAGTGGTGAACTTCTCAATAAGATTGTTTAGTTTATCCCGTGTGTCCGTTATGAGTGTTACTTGTTCCAGGACTCCGGCACTCAGTAGAGTTGGTACTGTGGGTTGATTTGACATGATTCCCTCCGTTTTTAATTGGTGTACTGCAAGTCCAACAAAAATGCAGTTCGGCTTCTTTATGATATGGTATATATGGTCTTAATAGGTCAGCCCCGCAGACAGGGCATTCCCAAATATCTTCATCCATTATCCCTCCGGTTAATTATACTGTTTATAATATATATATCGTTCTACACATAGATTATTATACGTAGAAGATACAGGAAAGTTCCATTATTTCTTTTTAATAAGAGAATGTTTGGGGTTTCCGGGCGGAATTTCCTTACCCTTTTCATCCCATTCCGTTAATACCCCATACATCAGGGAGCTCCAAATTACATCCAGAGAATCAATAATAATATTCCGCAGAAATCTCCAAAGAAGTTTACCCAGTCGCCCCCTACCAAACATAGCAATAATCTTGCCAATCTTTCTGAAAGTTGGCTGAAGTACCGTTTTGGTCGGTATAAGTTTCCCAATAATAACAGCCAGAACCGGTATAACTGCACCACTAAGAACGATATGATTTATAATCCAGTCACCCATATTAATCTCCGTTTTTTAAACTTTCTTTGATGTCGTCAACACCTTCACGAATATATTCAAGATGAAGTTGATTGTTGGACTGTATCTTCTCCAACTCCAC
>SDBU01004508.1_pt1 | contig 17070 bp, 16 predicted proteins | sample 2277071 | NCBI WGS metagenome assembly SDBU01 (sample SAMN10397929, study PRJNA504765) | marine sediment metagenome | isolation source: marine sediment core GS08_GC12, 126 cmbsf | place: Arctic Ocean: Gakkel Ridge, Loki's castle | collected 2008 | reverse complement strand
ATCTTATACCCTACCAACCTATCCAGGACACGCCGTGCTTGCTGGGCATTGACTAATTGCATATCTATAGAACGGGGGTGCTTAAAAGCACGCTCAATAGCCTCTTTGGTTATTTCGTGGAAGACGACACGGCGGTAAGGTATCCGGTTAGATTTGGTTACCTCAGCCAGATGCCAGGAGATGGCTTCTCCTTCACGGTCTGGGTCGGTGGCTAGGTACACAGCAGAGGCATTTTTAACTGCCTCCCTGAGCTCATTTACCAGCTTACTCTTCTGTCTGGGAACCACATATTTAGGGGCGAAGCCATTGGCTATATCTACCCCTAATCGGCTCTTGGGCAGGTCTCTTATATGCCCTAGTGAGGATTTAAGGCTGTAGTTTTTACCTAAAATCCTGCCCAGCGTCCGTGCCTTAGCCGGTGACTCAACAATAACCAGATTTTTCTTCATAGTCTCTATTCTACTTTTACCCTGTATTCCTGCCTGACCTCACGAGCCAGCACATAATTCATAGGCCCTACTTGTTTTACCAGTCCCTTAAGCTCCATCATAGCCAGCGTGCTGCTGACGGTTGATACCGGCAGACCGCTGCTGCGGCAGACCTCGTCAATATGGGCAGGCTCAGCACTCAATTTCTTTAATAACAAGGACTCGGTATCTGATGATGGTATAACTTCTTTCATTTCCATCTGGTGAGCCACCGCCGTCAGGTTTAGCTCTTCTAAAATATCAGCGTAGTCACTAACCAGCTTGGCTCCTTCTTGAATAAGGTGATTAGCACCACTACTGACTGGCGATAGAATACTACCGGGAATAGCAAGCACCTCTCTATTTTGCTCCAGTGCCAGACGAGCGGTAATCATTGCCCCGCTGGTCCTTCCAGCTTCAGTAACCAGAACCCCCAGACTCAGCCCGCTCATAATTCGATTCCGCCGGGGAAAATTATCAGCCTTAGGTTTGGTGCCCGGGGGATACTCACTAATCAAAGCCCCGTGCTGAATAATGCTGCGAGCCAGATTGGCGTTCTCAGCAGGGTAAACAATATCCAGTCCGCAGGCAAATACGGCGATAGTCCTGCCGCCAGCTTCCAATGCACTACGGTGAGCCACGGTATCAATCCCTCTGGCCAAGCCGCTGACAATAGTAATTTTATTCCGAGCCAGGTCAGTTACTATCTCCTCGGTTACCTGCCTCCCATAAACAGTAGCTCGGCGAGTACCGACCACTGCCAGGCACCACTCATCCTCAGGGAGCAGGGAGCCTCTGACATAGATTATTGGTGGATAATCATATATTTCCTTGAGTCGAGATGGATAGTCCGGGTCATGATAGGTAAACGCCTTCACCCCGTAGCGGTCTAGCTTCTCCATCTCCGCTTCCAGAGAAATTTTGGGGCGGTGAGAGGTAATGGCACGTATTACGCTTCTATCCAGGCCGGCCTGCTTTAAGTCGGCTGGTGCCGCCTGCCACGCCGTCCCTAAGCTGCCAAAATGATTCTCAAGCTGGGTTAGCCTAACCCGACCGATGCCGGGTATCAGACTAAACCCCACCCAGTATTTGATGTCCTTGTTACTAACTTTCAAAGCAATGCCATTCTAGCATAGAGACAAATTGATGACAATTAGCAGGCAGTTGTGAAATGGTTTTGATTTAGCTTAACAGTATTGTCCACATATAGCAAACACTGGTAGTGTCAAAAGCTTTACTAAAGAAGCCAGATTAACTCAGACCTTACCTTATTGATAACCTTTTACATTTATTTTTTTGTTATACGCATTTCCCTATTGCATTCCATTTCTTGTTGTGGTATACTGTTCATGAATGGGAAATATTATACTTGAGACAGGGGGAACACTAAAATGGCTAGTGATAACGGAAACAGTGAACAATTTACGATGGAAGTCCTAAACCGTGCAAAACAGAAGGCCAGAGCTATTACTAACCTTTTGCACCAGCAAAAAGGGATTGTTATGGAAATAGAGAGAGCAAAAGCATATTTAGAACAACTTAATGTATTCCTGAATGCTGAGGGCCATGCTCCAGTCTTACTAACCGAGCCTCGCCCAACAAGTAATATAGGAATACCTGGTAATAGGTCTAAACAAAAGCCTCTTCGCAAGATAGAGTGGGATGGGATGTCACTGTTAGCTATTATAGAAGACATAATAGATGCATCGCCTAACGAGACTCACAATGCAGAAAGGACACTTTCGAAGATATTTGAAATCAAGTCTCCCGCAGACCGACGTATGGTTGTGGCTGATGTAAGAAGCACGCTCCAACTTGGTTCAAGACAAGGTCGTTGGGATAGAGAAGGTCGTGGTCTATATAGGTCAAAGAAAGCCGTGCAACAAAGGATGCCAGTTAACACTTAAGTTGTCAGGTTGAGCGAGTTCGCTCGCTTGAAATAAATGGTTGAAGCTCTAGAGACTAAACTTTGCGGGTCAACCTCTAGAGCCTCGCCGGGAGGTGATGAATGAACTTGTTGACTACAAGTCGCTTATTATGAGGTAGCCCCCGCAAGGGGGCATACCCATCACCCTATGTTCATTGTACCACTTTCTTGGGTGTATTCCAATAGGCACTTTTACACTTTGGACAGACCTTTGGTTGTGGTTTGTCCAATTCCTTTAACTTACCACCCCAATAAAGAGGCAAATCTCTAGGTCAACCAGTCTCAAGTGACGACGGCTAATAGGAGATGAGTGGCGGAGAGGGTGGGATTCGAACCCACGGTCGCCAAAGGCGACACGCGCTCTCCAGGCGCGCCTGATAGGCCACTCTAGCACCTCTCCACTTTTGTGTGGCATCTTATTGTATCAGGTCTGAATTTTCACTGTGAGAACATCCCAATTCGCTGTTCTATCCCCTCTGCCGAAGGAATCAGGGACACGCTTTCTCCAGGAAGATATGAGGAGCAAATAAATACGTAGACCTTGTTACTCTTGAAGATTAATATGTCGTATCCTACACTCACACCATAAGCACTCATTGTCCCTGAACCGAGCACTGACAGGTCGCCTACGCCAGGACAGGTTACCTGTATGGCAACATCGGAAAGCTCCCCCCCTTCCTCAGCAGCTCCTGCTCGCAAACTATCTATAACTACAGATTCAACCTGTTCTTCATCTCTGATAAGTGCGTCTGAGCTAGCTCGCTCCACCTGGCTCTCAATAATGGCAAAGTAGGCAAAAATCATCTGGTAGGGCTCTTCAGAGAGGAACAGCTCTACTTCACTCCAGTCAGGGCCCAATCCTATATCTCTGTTCGACATACCCTCGCTGGCGGCATCCAGGCGTTCAAAGCTGGATGAAAGCTCGGAAGACATATCAAGCACAGTGGGACCATCAGCCAGGGTTATTTTCTTACGAGTAGGGGTAGTTGTAGACTCTCCACAAGCAACTACTGGTACTACCATAATTACCACGGCTAGCATAAATATTGCTATCTTAACGGCAATCTTCATGATAAAACCTCCTGTATAATCTGCATATTTAATACTGCTATTGCTTTATATATTTGCAATTACCTCCTTTTATCTCCTTGGCGGAGAGGGTGGGATTCGAACCCACGCTCCGCTATAAGCGGAGACCGCTTTTCGAGAGCGGCACCATCAGCCTCTCGGACACCTCTCCAAGCTTCAGAATTCTAGCTTAAAACACAGTGATGGGGCAAGTTTGGCGACATTTTCGGCAGAGACCTCATCTGGAGGTTAACACGAGGGGCAATATGAAGGGCAATAAGCTGCTATTAAGTTGCTTGTCTGGAGTTTACTCTATGCTGTGGCTTATTGTGCAGGTGAATCTATAACTAATTTATGGTGCATAAGGCTTATGCGCCAACAGTGGAAGCCTTGTTACTATCTAGAGAAGACAATTTAATGCTGCTTACCTAACCAGCTCTTCTAACTGCGGTGGATGTAAACGCAACCCCCTACTAATGTGAAAAATTTCCCCCAATTTGATTTTAGCACTGAGGGGCTTCTCTATTCTAGAGTAACGTCACGACTAGAAAGATTCCCAGACAGACGGCAACAACCAAAGCTCCCACGGTTATATCGCCGGAATATTCCTTTATTAGGGGCGCGAGCTTCCCTGAGGCCAAATCTACATATCTGATAGCTCTCTTCCTTGCAGCCAACCTTGCTCCGTCGTAAATCTTCTGAACCAACAAGTATGCAGATATAAAACCCCTTTTGACAACATTGATTGCAGCCAATCTTGCTCCGTCGTAAATCTTCTGAGGTAAAAAGCACGCAGATATAAAGCCTCGCGCGCCTTGTATATACCAATAGTCAATACCAAACCAAAGTGGCAGCCCAAAATGAAATGGGTCATGTTTTTTATCTTTATTTCTTAGGAACCCCCAAGAAATTCCTATAACAAAAACTCCTACTCCTAAAGCAAGCGGTAACAAGACCTCTTTAATGTTAGCCCATGAAAAAATGGTAAGATTACCTAAATGTTCCACTCCATGGGGGTCAAGCCCGTTAAACATCTCCGCCACCGGGATTATCAGGCGCCGCAAAAAGAGTCCCGGTACCAGTCCAGCCACTAATACCCCAATGGCAAGCATCCCCACACCTCCGAGCATCCAGCCAGGAGCTTCTTTGACCTTCTCCAAATGGTGAGCGTTCTCCTTCGAAGGGGAGCGGAAAAACACATAATAGGTCGTCTTGAGAAGGTAGAGGATGGTGCCTCCGCTGGTAATAATAAAGAGGATTTCGGCTGCTTTTAGCCACCCGGCTTGGAAGAGTGCTTCTGCAGAGGCCAAGTGCTGAGCCTCCACAATAGCGTGGTGGAGCAGGGATTTGGACACGAAGCCATTGAAAAGCGGGATTCCCATGATGCCCAAAACTGCTACGCACCATAGCAATGTGGTCAACGGCATTTTACGCCAGAGGCCTCCAAGTTTAAACATATTAAGCTCATGAGTACAATAGAGAATTGAACCGGCCGCTATAAACAGACAAGCCTTAAAAAAAGCGTGGTTGATGATGTGATATAGACTGCCGGCCAGTCCAATAGCACCTTCTTTCCCTAAATAGGCCAAACACCCTACCCCAAGGAGAATAAAACCCATCTGGCTTACGCTGGAGTAGGCCAATGTCCTTTTGATATCTTCCTGCTTTATTGCTAGTACCATGCCGATGAACATGGTTGCTATAGCTATCCATATTAAGGCGAATCCTAGCGATTGGACATTTTGAGATAAACTGCCCCCGGCATTGATTATGGTCAGGCTACTGTGCTCCCCTGTTCCACTACCCGGTGGAACATAAAAAAAGCTGGTAACTGTCCGCAATATTCCATAGGCTCCCGCTTTGATCATCACCCCCGACAGCAAAGCACTGGCAGGAGAAGGAGCAACAGGATGAGCATCTGGAAGCCATACGTGCAGGGGCACTATGCCTGCTTTGACTCCAAAGCCAGCTATCATGCAAGCCAGGGCAGTTACTTTAAGGGGACCGGTTAAAAAGGCACTTCCGGCTGGAGGGATGAAGCCAACAGTTCCAGAATAGCTAAAATAAAGAAGAATTCCCATAACCAAGCTAAGACCGCCAATTACAGTCATATACAGATACTTGTTTGCAGCGCTTCGAGCTCTCTCGGTTTCCGAGTGAATTATCAACAAGTAAGCTGCGAGCCCCATTATCTCAAAGAAGACGAAGAGGCTGAGAAAGTCGTGCACCATGAATATTCCCAGCGTGGCTGCCTCGGTAATCATCATGGTAGCGAAGAAGCGGGTACGTTTCTGTTCGTGGAACATGTAGGCAGACGAGTGGGCCATAGCCGCCACCCATAATATAGCGGCTATGAGGGCAAAAAATGCCCCCATTGAATCCACCATAAGGTTTAAGGAAATTTGATGACCGATCTCAATAAGTCGTAACTCGAAATAAAGCGGGTTTCCTCCCAGTACTTTTATTACTATAGCCAGCACTACACCGAGAGTTCCTACTGCAGCCAGAAAAGAGACCAGGTTTCTTAGCTTTTCATTACGGTCGCCTATGGCAACTATAACCACCGCCGCTACCGCTGGAATCACCATGGCGATCAGGGGAAGCACAGAAAATGTATTTTTTACGATCTCCTCAGCAGGCAAGAGCCATGCCTCCTATCTAATGGAATAAATCCGCTACCACCTTACTTACCAGTGAATAGGGGAAGCCCGGCATTGTAACCCAAACACCAGCCAAAATAACCAGTGCAGCTAGGACTACAGTCGGCCACAACATGGTGGAGCTGACCTCGCCTTTAAACTGTAATCTGGGATGTTCATTACCTTCAGGCCGTTTAAAAAACGCAGTGTAAACGATTGGGAGGTAATAAACTGCACTTAGGAGGGCGCTGATGAGCAATATCACAACGAAAAAAGGTTTGTCAGCCTGAAGGGCGCCGCTGCCTATTAACCATTTGGAGATGAAGCCCACAGATGGTGGAGTTCCCATTATCGCTAAGGCACAGACGGTAAAACAAATCATGGTGACCGGCAATCGGTATCCTATTCCCGCCATTTCGCTGATATTTTTCTTTCCCGTTTGGGTAAGTATGATACCGGCACAGAGGAACAGACAACCCTTCATGAGTGCGTGGTGCGCTAAATGTATAATACCACCTAGGGCACCATTATAGCTGACTAAGGCGAGCCCGAGAAGGATGTAGGAAACCTGTCCTATGCTGGAATATGCCAGACGCTTCTTTAAGTTGTCCTGGGTGATAGCGCGCACCGAGGCTAACACTATGGTAATACTGGCGATAACTGCGAGATAAATCCAGAGGTTAAGGTTCTTAAACAGTGTCAGACCGAAAACATTGAAAACAACCCTGATGATACCGAAGGCACCCGCCTTAAGAATTACCCCGGAAAGCAGGGCACTTGCCGGCGATGGCGCTGCCGGGTGAGCATCCGGCACCCATCCTTCTAAGGGCACAATAGCAGCCTTAACCCCGAAACCAGCAAGATAACAGAAAAAAATCACCATAAGCACGGCACGTGAGGCTGTTTCCAAGCTCAAGGTTCCGGAGGATACGATGCTTAAGTTCCCCCCTCCCCAGAAATAGTGCGATAAGATGGCGAAAAGAATGACCGCGCCCGCTGGTATTGCGTACTTTAGATATTTAATGCCCGCACGGCGTGCTATGTCCGTCTCTTCATGGATAATTAAAGGATAAACACCAAGAGTCATAAGTTCGTAGAAGATAAAATAGGTAAACATATTCTGGGAAAAGGCGCAACCCAAGATAAAGGAGTTACAGAGTGCCATAAAGCTGTAATATCGGTTCTCCTTATGGTCAATATAACCCAACGAGTATATGGTGGCTAACAACCAGATGAAGGTTAATACCAGCCCGTAGTAATAGCCAAGAGCATCCACGGTTAAGTGGAAGTTTATCTGTTCCATTACCGGTACGATATTCATTCCGAAGACCTTGCCATCAAGTATGTCCGGTAAAAGAGAGAGAACCATCCCGAATGTAGCCAGGCTCCCCAGAACGTGAACCATTCTTTTCAATCCTCGATGACTTCTGGGTAAAATCAGAATGACCAATAGGGAAATCCAGGGTAATAAAATAGCAATCAAAGGTCGTACGGAATATATCTCGTTAGTCATAAAAACCTCTCCATCCAGTTATCAAAAGAAAGCTTCTATCGCTCTCTGTAAGGTCGGTAAAATCCATATGGCGAAAATGCCCAAAAGTACTGTTGCCGCTGCTAAAATCCAGGAGGTACACACCATCGAAACTGGTGCCTCTCCAGATACTTCTTGCCAACCCCCCCTTGATGGAGGGAGAAAGAACATGTAATATACCACCCTGAAACAGTATACTGCCGACATCACGCTTCCCAGAAGGAGCACTACTCCAAAAAAGACATTACCTGCACTCAAACTCCCCCATACTAAGTACCACTTGCTGATAAACCCGGCGGTTGGTGGTATGCCTACCACGGAAAGAGAAGCTAGCGCAAATGCAGCGCAGGTTAATGGCATCTTTTTTGCAGCCCCCTTTAAATCGTCAATCTTCCGATAACCTGACTGATAGATAATGGAGCCGGCACAAAGAAATAAGCATGCCTTGGCTAGGAGATGGTCCAAAATATGGTATACACTTCCAGTGAGCGCCTGCACATTAAGTAACCCGATGCCGACAAAGATATAGCCTATATGGGCTACTGTCGAGTAGGCAATCATCACTTTTAAATCTTTCTGCCTAATTGCCATAATCGACCCGTAGATTACGGCAGCTGTAGCTATCCAGGTTAAAAATCCGGTAATTCCGTTTATATCTGTAGAATAGTGCACTGTGTATACGGAATAAGCCAGGCGTATTATTCCCAAGACACCCATCTTAACCACTAAACCGGAAAGCAATGCACTTATGGGGGATGGCGCTATACTATGGGCATCGGGAAGCCACACATGCAGGGGGAAAAGGGCTGCCTTGACTGCAAAACCCACGATGAAGATAACATAGGCTGCGATAATTACTTGGGTGTAACCCGAAGAAGCGATTTTTGCAGTAAGATCGGCCATGTTTAAAGTGCCGGTTACTGAATACAGGAAACTTATGGCGAGGAACACCATGATTGATGAGGGCGCTCCCATCAGTAAATACTTGAAGGCGGCTTTAATAGCCTTTCGGCTCCCGCCTATGGCTATCAGCGCATATGAAGTAATCGCCACGATCTCAATGAAAACGAACATGTTAAAAATATCTCCAGTGGCGCTAAAACCCAGCATAGACCCCGAAAGGAGCAGAAAGAGGGTATAGTAGTTGGATGTTTTACCCTCTTCTATCTCATGAGAGACGTACTTCATCGAATATATCGCGGTAATTAAACACACTGCCGAAATCAGAATCATCATAAATAGCCCTAAAAAATCGATTCTGATTTCGATTCCGAACGGTGGTTCCCAGGATCCCAAATAATAGCTTAGGTGCCCCCCGGCAGGAACCTGCGGAATCAGTAATGCGCTCATAGTCAGAGAGGTAGCCAAGGCCAAACCAGCCAAGGGCATGCTTAAATTTCTTTTCCACTGAGCAACGATGGGTATTATGACGGCAACAAAAAGCGGCACAGCGATAATGAGAATAGGAAAGTGCCGCAGCAACTCCATCTTATTGCTCAACCTCTATGAACTCATCCACGTTTAAAGTCCCGTAGTGCTTATAGAGCTTCATCGTCAGCGAGAGGCCCAGTGCCGTAGTGCTTACTGCAATAACAATCCCGGTCAGTATCAAGGCTTGGGGAAGCGGATTGACCATCTGCGAGGGCTCTGCCCCTGGCATCACTATGGGAGCGATACCCCCCTCCAGGTAACCAATGGACACCAAAAAGAGGAACACGGAAGTTTCCATAATATTTAAGCCGATGAGTTTTTTGATTATGTTGCGCCGCATAATGAGCGTGTAGAATCCCAAGCAGAATAATATCATGGCCACTGCGTAGTTTAAATTATCCGTGAGTATATTCCATACCATTTGCTTCTTCCTCTCTCAACAGGGCAAAAAGGATTGAAATAAATACCATAGCCCCGCCAACTCCTATGCCGACCTCTACAGCGAGTAACATCCAGGTTCGAAGGACCGGCTGAATTTGGGCTGAAATCCGAGGTAAAATATAGGTCAAAAAATTGGCACCCCCAATAATCCCGGCGATGCCGATCAGAAAGAAGGCCATCACCGCCGAGCCTTCTAAAGAAATCCTGAAGCTGGTAGGTATTCTCTTTGTTGATTCCCATAACCCAAACACAGTGGTAAAAATTATCAAACTTGCTCCGATTATCGCTCCTCCTTGAAACCCACCACCTGGTAACACATCACCGTGAAGAATGGTATAAATGGAGAAGAGAATAATAAAGGGTACCAGAAATCTGACAGCAACCCGGGTGATAACGCTAGATTTAACCTCGGAGCGATCCATATAGGTATAGAGAACCTTCTTTTTCCCCCTCGAAAGTACCGCCAGAACCGCGGCTAAGGCTGAAAAAATTACTGTTACCTCTCCCATAGTGTCGTAACCGCGATAGTTAAGAAGAATACCGGAAACAATGTTTTCCGCACCAGCCTCCTCTTCACTGTGTTCGAGATAGCGGGGTATAACATTTAAGTTAGTTGGATTGTTCGGATTTCCCATAGAGGGTAAGAGTGCCACCACATAAAGAAGAAGCGCGGCGACTACGCCGGTGGAGAGTACTGCCAGGAAGTTTTTCATCTCTCCTTCCTTTGAGTCTTAAAGATGGTGATAATGAAAAGCACGGTAGTTATTCCTGCCCCTACCGCTGCTTCAGTTAGGGCAAGATCGGGAGCATTCATTATCAGCCAAATTATGGCCATGACCAGACTATAAGATGAAAATACAATAACCGCAACTAAAAGGTCTCGAAGCAGACAAGCCGCTAAAGCAGTTGTTATCAACAAGACCAGGAGCACTATATTAAGTGTCTGTAACATTTCCCTTTACCTTCCCAGAATTTGTTAAAAGCGATTCTTTTCGAAAGTATCTCAAACCATTCTTTATTGCTGAGCGACCAATGGCATGGCCACAGGTGGCGCTGGATATGAACAAAAAGAGAGCGATAACCGCAAGCCGGAGAACAGCATAAGACCATCCGGCATAAATAGCCGCTGCCAAAAGTATCGACATTGCTCCTAACGTATCGCACTTGGTGGAGACGTGCAGGCGCGAGAAAACATCTGGTAGGCGAAGCAGTCCGGTAGTCCCCACCACAAAGAAGAAGCATCCAATCAATAAGAAAACTATGGCAATAATATTAGCGACCAATGCGATTGACCTCCCACTTCTCCGCTTCTAGATAGCGAGATACAGTCACTGTGATGATGAAATTCAAAAGGGCATAAATTATAGCCACGTCTAAATAAAAAGTGCTCTTGAAGATAAAGGCCACCAACACTAAAACGGATAAAGTCTTAGTGGCAACTATATTGATGCTGAGAACTCGGTCCTGCACTGTGGGTCCTCTTATCGCCCTATAAAGGCACAAAAAGGCATTCACGGCAATTATGATGGCTGCCGCGGTCAAGAAGCTACTCAAGTAATTAACTCCCCAGTGTGATCCTGCTTCCCTATTTTTTGTCTAAAGAGCCATGCTACCAGACGTTCCAATCGTCCCTCTAAAAGTCCCTTCTGATGATGAGGAGCCAGGCAATGCACATAAAAGATGTCATCTTGAACATCAACGGTAAGGGTCCCCGGGGTAAGGGTAATCGAATCGGCGAACATGGTTCTTTCAAGGTCTCCCTTTAATCCGGTTTTGAGTCGGATAATTCGTGGGTCAATCGGAAGCCGCGGGCTTATCACTATAAACGCCAAATTGACGTTCGCCTTTATAATTTCCCATATCAAGGCTACTGCAAAAAATGGGAACCGAATTAAGACGGGAATAGTAATAGCCTTATCAAGCCCGATAGCGAGAACGGAACGGGCTATAATCGCAGTAAGGAATGAACATATTATGCCCAAAATGATACTTATCAGCGAGAAAGATGCTGTAAGAACTATCCAAAATAAGAAAAGAAGGAGTGCAGGGAACAAACTGACTGCCAAAAGAGTTACTCCGTACCCTGTGCCCCTTCTCTTCATGTCAACTGATTTTTGAACTTTCGGCATTGGTGAGTAATTATGATATATAGAAAAACAAATTGTCAATAAAGCAGACGAGGAATTCCATTCAAAGGACAAGGCATGTCGCTTAGCATATGTTTACTTCCCCAGAGGAGAGACGTACAGTATGCCTGATAAATTTCGTGACGAAATGTTAACAAGGGGCCTTTCTCATCGGGGGAATCCACGGCGATGAGTGTCACACCCGGCTCAAGGAGCTTGGTTGCAGTTAGTGGGAAACTCTCCAATCGAACGCCTGCAAAACCTAATCTTTCTTCTCCGCTTCTTCAGCTACCTGCGGTGTTCGCCCACCCGGCTGTTCTGGCTCTAGTTTAAGCTCCCGGCTTCGCCTAAAGAGGTAGTATCCACCACTAAGAGCACCAATGATAGCTGCCACGCCCAGCAGTGTAGCTCCAGAAAGCTCGTGCAGGTCCAGAATGATAACCTCACGGGCGAGAGCCATCATGGCAATCAAAAACACCACTTCAATCTTAACGATGCGTTTGTCAAAGTATATTCTCACCGTGTCCAGCAGCTCAATAGCAATTATGATTGTTATCAAGACCCCCAACAATTTAAGGACTTCATAAACATCAAACAAATAGGCGGGCGGCGCTATAATCTCTTCGATTACAATCCAAGCTAAGTGTATTGTAGAGAGCACTACAACCACAGCCATTATTACGGCTAGGCACAAACCCATCACTTTTTCAAATGTTTGTATGACTTTAGCTATCATGAAGTCTGCCTCTTCGATAGTCTGCTTTCGTTGCCACTTCCCACTACTAGCTGACTCTTTCAATCACAGATACATATTAGCATATACCGCTCCCCAATGGTCAACTTCCTGGGCTCTGGTCCGTTCTCTATCTAGGAACAAACCGGAGTTGTTTTGTTCTACCACAATGACGGTGCTTTACCAGATATAGTTTGACAAGAGTGAGTTATTCAACTAAATTGTATGTAATTTTTGAGAAAAAGGAACAGGAGCGGAAGAGATTAAGCAGCCTACTTCTTACAAGTGGATAGCAGTTACAGTAGTTGCTGTGGCTACCTTCGTGACCACCCTAACTTCTGGTATGATTCGCATTGCATTACCTCACCTGGGAGACATCCTTCAAATAGGACCCAATACCGTTATCTGGCTAATGCTCATATATATGCTTGTTGGTACCGGGCTTATGCTCACTTTAGGACAGGCTGGCGATACTTGGGGTAGGAAGAAGTTATATACTTGGGGCCTGGTTATTTTTAGCCTGGGATTGGGGCTCTGTTCATTATCTCAGAATTTCATTCAGCTCCTAATGTTCCGCTTACTACAAGCGATAGGGTCAGCCGTGATTCTTTCCAATGGCAATGCTATCCTCACTACCTCTTTCCCTGCTGAGGAGCGAGGTAGAGCATTAGGGATGATGGGCGCTGTGGTAGGAGCTGGGCTACTGGGTGGCCCAGCTGTAGGAGGAGTTCTCCTTGGCCTTTTTGGCTGGCGCTCTATCTTTTATCTCCCATTACCAATTGGAATTATTGGCGCTGCTATGGCTTGGATTTTGCTCAAAGAGACACCTATTATTAAACGTGAGGGAAAATTCGATGTGCTTGGTGCAGTGCTCTTATTCATTACACTAACCTGCTTGCTCCTTGCCATAAATCGTGGGCAGAGCCTGGGTTGGAGCTCTCTCTTAGTAATCAGCCTGGCTGTCTTTTGTGTATTAGCACTCTCCTTATTCCTCTTCGTAGAATTAAGAGCAAAGCAACCAGTTCTTGACCTGAGATTGTACCGAAACCGTCTCTTTAGTATGGCTAGTGGCAGCCACCTGATAGTCTACATAGCAACTGGTGGGCAGAACTTCCTGATGCCATTCTACCTGATACAAGGGCTCGGTTTCTCTACTATCAAAGCAGGATTAGTCCTGGTCACTATACCAAGCTTATATGTGCTACTGGCACCGCTGGCCGGTAGACTCTCTGATAAGCTAGGGACTCGTTCCCTCTGCACCTCAGGATTAGTCATAATGTCTATAGGACTACTACTGCTAGGGAATTTGGGTACCGATGTCTCAACAGTTAATGTAGTACTCCCGCTCCTTGTAATAGGTATCGGTAGTGGGATATTTGCCTCGCCCAACACCAGTGCCATTATGGGCTCAGTTCCTAAGGAAAGACTGGGAACCGGCTCCGCTATGATAGGTACCCTGCGTCAAATAGGAATGTCTATGGGAACGGCTATCGCTGGCACTGTTTTCACTGCTGGCCAGCTTTCTGATGCCGCATATTTAACTTCTGAGGGGCTATCAGAAACCTCGGTCAAGTCACTATCCACTATTGGAGGGTTTCGTGACGCCATCTTTGTAGCATCAGTTTTTGCTGCTATAGCAAGTGTCGTTTCAGCCTTACGAGGCAGGAGGGCAACCCCAGGATTGCATCCGAAAAACTAGGTCATGCTAGTGCAGTTATTATCTTGGACACATACCGCCACGTTTTACCCGGGCTTCAGGAAGCGGTTGCTCTACGCTTCGTTGAGATACTTGCCTTAGAAGATTAAGAACCAAGTAAGAGGAGACTTAACCAACCAGCTCCAGCCAGTAAAGCTGGTGAAATTTTTTAACCGGGATGGGGTGAGGGGGGAGATGGCAGAGGAATAGCTGAAAAACCCACAAAAAAGCAAGTATCCTTTTCTATTTTAATATGGATTTGTCTGTGCTTTCGTCATGGAGAGAAAGCTATGGAGATACGAGTTCTTTCAAGAATGGTACAAAGTCCTCTGATGAGAAATCTTTCATGGAAACAGTATGAACATCCATGACACCACGCCAATGCATGATGAGGTCATTTATTAATGACTCGGCTGATTGATAATGACCTCTACGTATAATTGCACGATCTCTAATCTCACAGGTTTTCCAACTACCATACATTTTCCCTTGCTCTAATAACAATATGAAGTTGACACCTTGCCTCACTTGCCCTCCATCCCTCAGATGTAAGCAAGCGGCTCCAATAACACCCTTGTCCTCAAGTAAGTTCTTATCTTTACCTTCAAGTCCCGCAATTGTGTCAATAAGTGGGAGTGAATTAATAACTAAACTCCTATCAAAGTATTGGAGTTCGATATGCTCTGGGTGATGTGGTGGTGCACTTCGGTGAATTGATCTTTCTTGTAGTTGCAGATTGAGTTCATTCACTGTGGCATCCAACTCACCCACAAGTGCTTGAAAACCATAAGTGAACTTTTGAATGAGTTCCTGCTTCCTCTCCTGCTCCAACCTTTGTGCCTGAGTTTTTTCGCTTTCAATATCATATTTCTGTCTTGCCGCAGTTACTAGCGAATCTGGTATTCTGGTTAGTCTCTTGTCCGCAGTGCTAACAGAGTATTGCTCAATAACCTGAAGTATTTCCTCAGCTGATTTGTATCTTAACGATGGCTCTTTTTCCATCATTCTTCGAATCATGCCATCAATAACACCCCCAATTCGAGAGTTCTTCTCTATTGGGTGCGGTTGTAGAGTGAACATGTGTTGTTGACGCCAAGCAAGCCAATTTTGTGCATCAAATGGTCTTTGTAGAGTCACAAGTTCATAGAACATTATGCCCAAAGAGTAAATATCCGTTTGGATGCTTTGATGGCTTAATTCCCACGTTTCTGGAGCCATATATGGGTAAGTGCCTTCTCCTTTGTAGGTTTGTGCTCTGGTCGCTTCCTCAACATACTTCGAAAGACCGAAATCGCTAATCTTGAGTGTATCTTTCAAAAAGAGAATGTTCTCAGGTTTAAGGTCCCGATGAATCAAGGCACCATTTATCGCAGATAGACCTGACGCCAATTGAGACATCCAACCAATTAACAATTCAAGACTAAAAAGTTCTCCTTTTTCTTGTTGTTTGCTGATTCTTCTTCTCAGATCACCATCAGGTAAATACTCCATGACTATGTAGTGGACTTCAGAGCCATCAATTACTGCTTCTCTATATTCATAGTATCTAGCTACATTTGGATGAATAATTCTTTTTGCCTCTTCTGCTTCTCTTTCAAGCATTAATGCATCATCGGAGACTTTTACAGCTTTGATAGACTTATCGCTATGGTCAAGCACTTCATATACTTCACCATTCATGCCATTTCCGACGAAACGCTTTACTTCGTATTGATCTGGATTAAAGTTTCCTTGAAGATAAGAGCCTACTCGAAGTATCATCCAAATTTCTTCCTTCAAATCGAGCTACGTATTGAATGAATCCTGTCTCTCTAGTATAGCACGGTATAGTGAGAAGGTCGGTATGAGGAACTCTAAATTTCTGCCTACCCCACCTCAATCCCCACCCCCACTGAGGTTTCTATCTGGCGCTATTCTGTTTTCTTCTTCAGTTTCTTCGTTGGGTTGCGGAACTCGCAGGGTACTTTCACCTGGCAGAGGCCACAGCCGGCTACGGTCGTATCGTTATCATACTCTTTCGGCGCTGGTAAATAACCAATATCATGCAGATAGGCCAGGCATTTTATCTTATCGTGACCCTTCTCGGTAATAGCTTCAGCCGGGCAGCGCTTAATGCAGGCTCGGCAGCTAACACCCACATAAGGTAGGCAGTTTGAGTATGGATTTTCTGCTGTCCTGGGGCTTGCCGGCAGCACCAGGTCGGTAACCACACTGCCACAGCGGTGGGCAATACCGCGCTCGGTAATAAAACCATCGGAAAGGCTGAAGGTACCGAGACCAGCGGCATAGGCTATATGCCGTTCTGACCAGTTGGAGTACGGCCCCGTTTCATTTTTCTCAGTCTTAAAATAGGGCTGCAACATTGGCGCCACTGCCAGGTATCCCATCCCGGTGAGAATTTCTACCACATGTCTCCGCAAGGCGTTATTAAACTGCTCACCATAGTGGCGGGTGTGAGACCAGAGACGGCTGGGAACACGAGTCTCGGCACGGTTAGATTTACAGGTTTCCTTCGTAGCGGGTAAAATCCAGCTTATCGTAGAAAGGGGCGCCGGCATATCTTTGGGGCTTTTATCGTAGGCTTTAGCCAGCGCCTGGCGGGGGGTGAGGTGGATGGGGGCGATAACAGTCTTGTATTCAGCGAAAATAGGGTCATCACCATTAGCAAAGTTCACCAGCGGTTCTTTCCATATAACATAGTCATTCATAAACGATAGGCGATTATACGGACTGGTACGCGCAAACTCTTTGATTTGCTGCCTGATGAACCACTGATGCTGGAAGAGATAGAATTTGAATCGGAGGAGTGCAATGTATAAAGTTGATGTTGGCAAAAAAATTCTTATCGCGAACGAAGAATACGCCCTTAAAAACAGTCAGTTCCTGGCCGAGCAGAAGAAATTGTGCCTGAATATGATATCGTCTCCCGGCTCTGGCAAGACTACAATTTTGGTAAGAACGATAAATGCGTTGAAGGATAGGATTAAAGTCGGTGTTATTGAGGGTGATAT
>SDBU01004507.1_pt1 | contig 17075 bp, 13 predicted proteins | sample 2277071 | NCBI WGS metagenome assembly SDBU01 (sample SAMN10397929, study PRJNA504765) | marine sediment metagenome | isolation source: marine sediment core GS08_GC12, 126 cmbsf | place: Arctic Ocean: Gakkel Ridge, Loki's castle | collected 2008 | reverse complement strand
CGATGATTCAAGGGAAAAGATAAGATCATCGGAATCGGCTAATAAGCAGGAAGCCGGGGCTAACGTAGTATTGGACGATCAGAACTTCGGTAAGTTTTAACAGACAAGATCAGGCTTACTCCAGCGGCGGTGACTAATGTTGCCGCCGCTTTTATTTACGCCATAACCAAATTTTTATGAACAAACAAAATTGCCTTAGCAGGATAAACGGTTATCCCGCAATCAAGTACGTTGGAACATCGTGAAACAGGTAAATGTAAGTCTACTTAAACGTCTATTTTGAAAATGCCGATTATTATTAAAAGCGGAACCCAAAGACATTTTCAGGGGAAGACAAATGTATGATAGTCGCGTCATTTTAGCAAATTAAGGTATATTACAGAATAGGGGGAATTCGATGTTCGAAGAATTGATGAAACCGATTGCCAGCCTGAAAATGAGGAACAAGCTTATTTTGATGCTTATATTCCCATTGATCGGGTTAGTCTATTTCGCCAACGACGGCATATCGGACAAAAGACAACTGGTCAAAGAACTCGATTCTCTGGAAAAACTTGCGGCCATCTCGGTCAAGATCAGCACTCTCGTACATGAAACCCAGAAAGAGAGAGGCATGACAGCCGGTTATATCGGGAGCAACGGAGAAAAATTCAGATCCGAACTGCCATCACAGCGCTCGAATACCGACCAGAAGGCGGATGATTTAAAGGATTCCTGGACGCAATTAGATAAAGAGGGACTGGATTCGGAATTTCAGCGCAATATATCTCAAGCTCTCAATCAACTCAATCAGATTAAAAGCAAGAGAAACGCTATTTCATCTTTGAATATCTCGGCCAAGGACGCGATCGGATATTACACCAACATGAACGCGTCGTTCTTAGACGCTATCGCTACAATTTCCAAGATCAGTTCCGAAGCTGAGTTGACGACTCTTATTTCCGCCTATGTCAATTTTCTAAAGGGCAAGGAGAGAGCGGGCATCGAAAGGGCTGTATTGAGCAATACCTTCGCCGCCGATAAATTCGGGCCGGGCATGTTCGTGAAATTCGCGTCGTTGATAGCCGCGCAAATTTCTTATACCGACGTATTCTCATCGGTGGCCACACGCGAACAACAAGCTTACTATGAAAACAAGATGCGCGATCAGAGTGTAGCCGAAGTAGAGAGGATGCGTCAGGTGGCAATCGATAAAGCGGCGAAAGGCAATTTCGGTATCGATGCCGGATACTGGTTTAAAACCCAGACGTCCAAGATCGACCTCTTGAAAGAAATCGATGATAAGCTCTCCGCCGATCTATACGAGAAAGCCGAGGAACTTAAAGATCACGCTCAAGCCGCATTGATGATTTACATACAGGTTTCGGCAGTTTCCATAGCTCTTGCCTTGATTTTCGCTTTTATCATTACCAGGGGGATCACCAGCAAGCTCGGCATAATTTCTCGTGCCGCCGATAAAATAGCGTTAGGAAATTCCGATCTGGAAATTTCCTTTAAATCATCCGATGAAATCGGCAAGCTGGCCGACTCTTTCCGAACAATGATCCAAGCGCAGAATAATAAGGCGCATGCGGCTCAGGAGATCGCCAGTGGGAATGTCGGAATAGAGATCGATGTCGCGTCGGATGAGGATACTCTGGGCAAAGCCATGGTTACGATGAAAGAATCTGTAAAAGCCCTGGTCAACGAAGGCAAAAAATTGGCAATTGCCGCCGAGAACGGCGATCTTTCCGCTCGCGGTGACGTTTCGAAATTCGAAGGCGGTTACCGTGATATTATCAGCGGCTTTAATAATACCATCGAAAATATCCTGCGGCCCGTCAACGAAGCCGCGGCCTGTCTTGGAGAGATGTCCAAGGGTGATCTGACCGTATCGATGAGCGGGGATTATAAAGGCGATCACGCGGTTATGAAAGAAGCGTTGAACAGCACACTTGCCGCTTTAAATGATATCCTCTCACAGGTAGCCATAGGCGCCGACCAGATCGCCAGCGGATCACACCAGGTTTCCGATTCCAGCCAGTCGCTTTCGCAAGGAGCAACCGAGCAGGCCAGTTCGCTGGAAGAGGTAACATCCTCCATGACCGAGATGGGTTCCCAGACCAAGCAGAACGCCGATAACGCCAGCCAAGCCAACCAGTTGGCGTCGGCCGCCAGAGATAACGCCGAACAAGGTAACGAACAGATGCAGCAGATGCTAAGCGCCATGGGTGAGATCAACGAATCGTCGGGACAGATCTCCAAGATTATCAAGGTTATCGACGAGATAGCGTTCCAGACCAATCTACTCGCTCTTAACGCCGCGGTGGAAGCCGCTCGCGCGGGTGTGCACGGCAAGGGATTCGCTGTCGTGGCCGAGGAAGTCAGGAATTTAGCGCAAAGAAGCGCTAAAGCGGCCAAGGAGACCACGGAGTTGATCGAGGGTTCGGTCAAGAAAGCCGAAAACGGCAGTAACATCGCCAGTGCCACGGCAAAAGCGTTAGAGGAGATCAAAGACGGTATCACCAAGGTTACCGATCTTGTCGGTGAAATCGCCAGCGCCTCAAATGAACAGGCTCAGGGTATCGGCCAGATAAGCGAGGCGTTGGAACAGATCGACCGGGTAACCCAATCCAATACCGCCAACTCCGAGGAAAGCGCGTCGGCCTCCGAGGAGCTTTCCAGCCAGGCGGTACAGCTAAAGGAGATGCTCGCTAAATTCAGTTTGACAAATAGCGGAGCTTCGAGAAACAATAGCGCTCGCTATTCCCCCGCTCAATCGTCAAATGAAGGCGGCTCCTGGGGCGAGAGCGGTAAGGGGCATGACACGCCCGATTCCAAACCCTCAGTTGTTCTCGACGATAACAATTTCGGTAAATTTTAGCGAGCGGGGTTAAGCTTACTCCAGCGGCGGCGACTAATGTTGCCGCCGCTTTTTATTTTACGGTTACGAATACTTGAATCGGCCAATAATGCGACGTATTTCTTATCGCTAATAAGATGAATTCCCATGTAAGGCAATTTATAGCAACATTTTATAAAATTGTTAAAAAGATGTTGAAAATATAGAGCCTGAACAACTATAATTCGGTCGCAAGTGTTTATGCATGCATCCTCTGGTAATCGTTAATAAAAATGGTGAATGCGGGTTATGAGATCCGCGAACGGTCACTTGATTAAAGTCAATGAGAAAAATCTCAATTGAGTTATTCTAACATGTGATATGAATACATTCAGACTAAAATCTCAAGTTTTTCCGCTGGAATGGTATAGAGGAAACGTACCCTGCCGCCTGGCCTGTCCGGTAGATACCGATTCGGGTCAGTATGTGCAGCTTATCGCCGAAGGCAAATACGCCGAAGCGTTTCGGGTGGCCAGGGGCCCGAATCCTCTGGCTTCCATATGCGGAAGGGTTTGCGCGGCTCCATGCGAGGACGCCTGCCGTCGAGGGGCCATAGACTCTCCGGTATCCATACGCGCGTTGAAAAGATTCCTCACCGAAAAATACGGCAGTGAATCTCAGCAACCGAACAGTTTCAGATCGTTGCTAATGGGCGAAAAATCAGCCGGCGCCCAAACCCTGGGGCACCTCGCCTCGTTCTCCGCGGATGTAAGACAAAGCGGCAAAATGGTCGCGATTATCGGATCGGGTCCGGCCGGGCTGGGGGCGGCACACGATCTCGCTTTACTGGGGCACGATGTAACCGTTTTCGAGGCGGTCGAGGAGGCCGGGGGAATGCTCAGCCTGGGTATCCCCGAATATCGTTTGCCCAGATCGGTAATCGCCAGGGAGATCAGCAATATTCAAAGCCTCGGCGTGAAAATCAAAACCAAATCCCCTATTACCTCATCCTACGGTATTGCCGAGCTTAAACGCGACGGATTCGAGGCTGTGTTTATAGCTATCGGCACCCAGGCGGGCAGAGCGTTGAATATCCCCGGCGCCGATCTCGACGGCGTAATAAAAGCCGTGGATTATCTTATTAATGTCAATTTAGGGTATAAAATCGCCCTTGGTGAAAAGGTACTTGTAATCGGCGGGGGAAGTGTCGCGTTAGACGCGGCTCGAACCGCTTTGCGCGGGTTCTATTCGCCCGAAGAAGCTATAGAAACGATAGTCAAAGCCGGCGATATGCATATGGCTATCGATGTCGCTCGCAGCGCGAAACGCGAGGGGACAAAGCATGTTTACGTGGCCTCATTAGAGTCGTTCGATGAAATGCCGGCGGCTAAAACGTCACAGGGCAGCGAGGAGATGGAGGATGCTGAGAGCGAGGGGATCGAGTTTTACCCGTCGAAAGGACCTAAGGAGATAATCGGCGATAACGGCCGGGTCAAAGGAATCAACCTCATCGACGTGGCCAGAGTATTCGACGATGACGGCAGGTTCAATCCTCAATTTATAGAAGGCACCGAGAAATTCCTCGAATGCGACAGTATCATCCTGGCTATAGGCCAACAGGCCGATACCAGTTTTATCAAGCCGGATGACGGTATAGAGATTTATCCGAACGGGCTGATCAAGATTAATTCCGACGATTTATCCACGACCGCGCCCGGTATTTACGCCGGCGGTGATGTCGCTTACGGTCCGAGAATTTTAATCGAGGCGATCGAGAACGGGAAAAAAGCGGCAAGAGCTATTCATCGGTACCTGACCAAAGGAGAATCGTCATACTCGACCAAAATAACGATAGAGAAAATCCCCATCGATGAATACGAAATGCCTCCCGCTTACGAGAAGAACAAGCGATGCCGTCCCGAGATGATCGCCCTTGAACGACGCACAGGCATCACGGAGGTTGAAGAGGTGTTCTCCGAAAAACAGGCGGTCGTTCAGGCCGAAAGATGCCTGCAATGTCATGTGGAGACTGTTTACGATTCGGAACTCTGCGTACTTTGCGGCGCGTGTGTCGACGTTTGCCCGGAGGAATGTCTATCCCTGGCGCCTTTCGAGGAGGTCGAGATCGAAGGAATGGACATATCGAATATAAGAAGCCACTCGGAACAGGGAGCGGAGTTCAGCGTTATGCTGAAGGATCACGACCGATGTATTCGCTGCGGTCTTTGCGCCGAGATCTGCCCTACCGAAGCCTGGACTATGGAGAGATTTAATTTTCAGGATATCACCGGAGGTAACAATTAATGACTAACGATTCGGCCGACAAGAGCCGCCGCTCCTTTCTGGGAAAGATCACCGGGGCCGCGTTCGCCCTGGCCTTTATCGGGCAGGGCTGGACATACTTTCGTTCGCTTGTCCCGAACATACTCTATGAACCTCCAAAGAAGTTTAAAATAGGACGTCCCGATGAGTTTGCCGAGGGTATCAACGTTATAGAGGCCCGGGGAATTTTCATTATTCGGGAGGGAAACCAGTTTTCATCGATGTCCGCCAAATGCACGCACCTGGGATGCACCGTAAAGCACTCGACATTCGATCATGAAAAAACCGTGAAATCGGGTGGAAAAGAATTTTCCGCTAAGTACGAATTTCTCTGCCCCTGTCACGGATCGAAATTCCATCAGAACGGCATGCCTTATTCGGGCCCGGCCCCATCGCCGCTGCCCTGGCATCGCCTTGATATCGCCCCGGATGACGGGCAGTTAATCGTCGATAAATCGACTTCCGTAGGAAGCGATTTCAAATTAACAGTATAGAGGCGCCATGTCTGAAATAAAATCATTATTAAATCGAATTTTCTGGTCCTGGAAACCCGAGAGCAACCGCGAGGCCGGCGACGCCATAGTCAAGAATTTCCTGCTTCACTGGTTCCCGCACAGGGTGAGCATAAAAAGCCTCTCCTGGGGTTACTCGTTCTGGCTGGGGACGATTTCTTTCACCCTTTTCCTGATCCTCTGCGTAACCGGCGTAGCCCTGATGTTCTTCTACGTACCGTCGGTGGAAAGGGCCTACTGGTCGGTCAAGGATATCGAGTTCGCCATAAGTTTCGGCGGATTCTTAAGGGCCTTACATCGAATAGCCGCGCACCTAATGGTCGGATTAGTATTTATCCACATGTTCAGGGTGTTCTATACCAACGCCTACCAGAAAGGGACGTTTAAAAAATCAGCGCGTCCTCTTAACTGGGTATTGGGCGTAATTCTTCTGGTGTTAACATTATTATTATCTTTTACCGGCTATCTTCTCCCCTGGGATCAGCTCGCTTTCTGGGCTATAACGGTCGGCACATCGATAGCGTCCGCGGTGCCTTTAGTAGGAGAATCAATTCGCGAATTTATTCTCGGCGGGACCATTATCGGTCAAAATACGTTAATCCGGTTCTATGTTCTGCACGTTTTCTTCCTGCCGTTGATACTGTTCCTTATCATCGCCTGGCATATGTGGCGGGTTCGCAAGGACGGCGGCCTGGCCGCCATGGAGCAGGTCAGGGAAGAGGGGGAAACGATTGAGACCACGGATATCGAGAAAGTAAAATCCAAATCATACGCCCTGATGGGTATCGCCAAAGGAACCTCGGTGCATATTTACGATCGTCAGATTCTAAACTCCAAAAACTCACTCGATAGCTCTCCCCATCTTGTCCGTCGACTCTGTATAGCGATCATATTCACGTTACTGATATCATCGCTGTTGGCCTTGATATTCGGCGCGCCGTTGGAGGAACCGGCCAATCCGACTCTCACGCCCAACCCGGCCAAAGCTCCCTGGTATTTCCTGGGGTTGCAGGAACTGGTCAGCTACAGCGCCTTCATCGGCGGCGTTCTCGTACCGGGTCTCGCGGTTTTAGGGTTGATGCTCATCCCCTGGGTGGACAGGGAGAACAAGCGTGTCGGACGCTGGCTTAAGGGGATGTCGGAGATCAAATGGATGATAGTCGGCGGAATATCAGGCGCGGTATTGACCTGCCTTTCCGTCCTCATTGGAATTCAGTTCCCCTCCCGTGAAATTTTAGGATCGGTGTTAAGCAGTCAGATCTGGTTTGATATATTGAACCCGGCCACCGGTCTTCTGATCGCTATGGCCGTTTTGTATTTCGCTGTTCAAAAAATATCGGGATCGTCCCGAAAGGCGTCCATAGCGCTTTTTACCTGTTTCGTAATGGCCTTTATAATCCTGACCATAGTGGGGACATGGCTTCGCGGTCCCAACTGGGATTTCTTCTGGCCCTGGCAGAGCTGGCCGGAAATGCCCGTCAAACTTTAGGAGACTTCCGATATGAATTCCGAATCAAAACGCGATAAAATAATAAGGGTCGATAGAATTCTCCTGGCCGCGGCCGGACTTCTCTTCGCGGGCATCTCCCTGGCCACTATCGTAATAGACGTTACCCCCGAATGGAAATATTACCAGTCCGAATTCAAGTATTACGCCGCCGAGGTGGCCGACGAAGCCGCCCTCGACAAGATTCCGACCGGGGTTCAGCAGATCTGGGCGAAAGATTTAGACAGGGTCGATCGCTGCGTTACCTGCCACCAGGGGATCTTCTGGCCCGGACTCGAAAACGTCCCTCAGCCGTACACCACGCATCCCGATCTCTCCATTTTCAAATCGCATCCGGCGGAAGATTACGGCTGCACCGTCTGCCATGGCGGGCAGGGCTATTCGGTCGATTATCTCGGCGCTCACGGCTATGTGAAATTCTGGGAGGAGCCGCTTCTGGCGGGAGCCGTGGCCTCCGACTATAATATCAGCGAAAAAAACGCCCTGGTGGAAATCAACTGTAATGTCTGCCATAGATATGAACGTCAAACGGCCGGCATGGAGTACGTAAATCACGCCAAAAACCTCATTCAGGATAAAGCCTGTTGGGGATGTCATCTGATCAACGGCTCCGGCGGTACGATAGGGCCTGATCTGAATTTTGTCGGCGACAAGCACGCCGAGAATCTCGATTGGAGCAATTTCAGCGGTTTCGAATCGGTCTTCAACTGGCATATGACGCATTTCGATGAACCGGCGCAGATCGTTCCCGGAACCGTCATGCCCAAAATGGGCTTGCAAACCCGGGATCGTCAGGCGCTTTCCATGCTTATGATGAGTTGGAAGAACAACGAATATCCATCTAAGTACATCCCTGGTTTCGCGCAGGAAGAGGAACTTCGACCCGAGGAAATCGAGAAGCGGGAGAGGCTTCTAACCGGCGACGGCGCTTTCTTTATCGAGAAAGGATGTTTCGTCTGCCACTCGGTCAAGGCTTTCGGGATCGAATCACCCACGGAGAAGGGTCCGGATTTAACTTTCGCCTTGGACGACACCAGGGTCAGGTTCCGGCAAACGTTGCAGGAGTTCGTTTTTGACCCGTCACAGAGCGGAACCATGTCGATCATTTTCGGCACGAAGATCGTGCTTACCGACGAGGAGAAATGGGAGTTGGTTAATATCTTGACAAAAGCGAATCATATCTATAAAACACAACAAAATATTAATAATTAGAGAGAGCGGTACATAAAAACCAATGTTAAAGGAGGACCAAGTGTTTGAGAGACTGGCACTGATGAAACGGCTCTTTGCGGGCGTTCTCATCCTGACGATGCTGGCGTTTCTCGCGGGCTGCGGTGGGCCGGAAGGCCAACGCGGAAGAGCCGGTAAGGGAGCGGGAAGATCGGATGTCACCGACGCGGCGCTGAAAACCTACGTTCCCCCCGGCGATCTCGACGAGTATTACCTCTTCTATTCGGGCGGGCACAGCGGCCAGGTTTTCGTAGCGGGTGTTCCCAGCATGAGACATATAAGTACAATCCCGGTATTCTCCCCCTATCCCGGAACCGGCTATGGTTTCGACAACGAAACCAAGGAGATGCTCGGCGATTACACCTGGGGAGATTCGCATCACCCGGGATTCTCGGAGACCGACGGCGAGTATGACGGTCGCTGGCTGTTTATCAACGACAACGCCCAGGGACGTATCGCCCGTATCGATTTGAGGGATTTTAAAACCAAGCAGATTATGACCATCCCCCATATTTCGGCCAACCACGGCTCGTCGTTTGTGACGCCCAACACCGAGTATATCACCATGGCTACCCGCATGTCGGTGCCGTTCCCCGAGGGAACATACGCCGACATTACCGAATACGCCCGTAAATACAAGGGCGTGATCGCCGGCATTAAAGTCGATCCTGAGAACGGTCATATGTCATTGGCCTGGGAAGTCCTGATGCCGCCGTTCAACTATGATCTCGGTGACGCCGGTAAAGGCGTCAGCGACGGCTGGCTGTTCTGGACCTGCTACAACTCCGAACGCGAATTTATCGAGGGCGGCAAGCTCGAGGTAACAGCGTCACAGAAAGATAAAGACTTCATGATCATGCTCAACTGGCGCGAGGCTGAGAAAGCAATCGCCGCCGGTAAATTCAAAACTTATAAAGGCGCGAAAGTTATCGATCCGGCCAAGGCTCCCGGAGTGGTTTATTTTGTCGGCCTGGCCAAAAGCCCGCATGGCGTTGATGTCAGCCCCAGTGGTCAGTGGATCATCGGAAGCGGCAAGCTCTCCCCCACAACCACCGTTTTCAATTTTGAAAAAATCTTAAAAGCTATCGAGAACGAGGATTTCGAGGATACCGTGGACGGTATCCCAGTGGTGACCTACGAGTCCGTACGCGAAGCTGAAATTCCGGTCGGGCTTGGTCCTTTGCATACGCAGTTCGATAACAGGGGCAACGCTTACACGTCCTTATTTATCGAGAGCGCTATAGTAAAATGGAAACTTCCTCCCTACGCTCCGGGCGACGCGGCGGACGCCAAGAAGATGGAAAAATACGTTCTGGAGAAAATTCCCGTCGCGTATAATATCGGCCACCTCGTAACCGCCGAGGGCGATTCGAGATCTCCGGACGGCAACTACATGGTAGCCCTTAACAAGCTCTCCAAGGGACGCCACATTTCCGTGGGACCGTCCATTCCGGAATCGGCGCAGTTGATCGATATCTCCGGCGACAAGATGAAGCTTTTGTATGACGCTTTCACCGAGCCGGAACCGCACTACGCCCTCATGATCAAAGCGGATAAAATAAAAACTATCGAGGTTTACAAAAAAGACGAGTGGCCCGCGAATAAAAACGCGATCTGGACTCCTGAGGAAACGTCGGTTAAGCGCAACGGCCGCAACGTGACCGTAAAAATGATCGCGGTGCGAAGCTTCTTCGCCCCCGACGTCATTCGTGTCAACCAGGGCGACAGGGTCACCGTGCATCTGACCAATATCGAGCAGACCCGCGACGAGCTTCACGGTTTCGCTATCAATGCCTACAATATCAATATCGTGGCCGATCCGGGCGAGACTAAGTCTGTGACATTCAAGGCGAATAAGCCGGGTGTTTACGCGTTCTACTGCACCAATTTCTGTTCCGCACTTCACCAGGAGATGCAGGGTTATTTGTTGGTAAAACCGAAGGGATAGTTTAGTCGGGTAGAAATCGGGAATGGCTGAAAACGCCATTCCCGAAAACTGAAGGTGATTATGCGCGCGATATTTTCCTGGATAACAGAAAAGCTGGATAACCCTCTGGGTATGAAATCAAGGCTGGTATTGATTCTGGCCATTTTAGTGATGATCCCGTCGTTCTTTACTCCGCTCTGGAGTCTGGAATTCTGGTCATATCAGTATCCTGACGGATTGAGCCTGTATATTTACAGCCATAAGCTGGTCGGCGGGGATGACGGCAACGATTTGAACGAGATAAACATTTTGAATCATTACATCGGAATGGCCGAACTTCAAGAAGAGGATTTCCTCGAACTCAAATGGATTCCATTCGCCTTTGGTGTTTTCATCATCCTTACTTTACGGGCTTTGATATTCGGCAGAATTAAGACGATCGTGGATGTTTTAATGCTGTTCGCCTATTTCGGCGCTTTCAGCATGTGGTCGTTCTGGTATAAGCTTTATTACTACGGCCATAACCTCAACCCAAGAGCCGCTGTCAATGTTGATCCATTCACTCCGCCGCTGATCGGGTTCGAACAGGTCGGGCAGTTCAAAGTCTGGAGTTATCCGGGAATAGCCTCATATCTTTTAGCGGCTTTCGCGATCTTACTGGCGCTGGCAATAATCTTATCGTTAAAAAACAAAAAGGAATTTAATCCATCATAATAACAGAAAGGGATTTTATATGCGTGCTCTAAGAACCTTGCCGATCCTAATCGGCGCAATGTCCCTGCTAATCGGCTGCTCCTCTGAAGAATCGACGCCGGAGACCGGGCAAACGGCTGCAGGCGGCGCCAAGGTTAGTTATCAAGCGCCGGAAAGCGCTCCCGTACCTGAGAAAATCACCCCAAAGAACGATACCGATTGGGCGGCCAAGGTCAATAACAAGAACGCGGAGGTTGTTGAATTATTGAACATTCTTACCCCGGTGGCCGGGTATTTAACGGCGGCTTTCGAGCAGTACGGCGATAAATTTAGCGAGGGCACTCACGAAGAATGGGACGACACCGTAGCTCAGCTTAACAAAGCCACAACCCTTTACGGTGACTGCCAGAAGAGAATGGAAGCAAAGAAGTTTAATAAAAAACTCTTCCTCGATCTTGAAGAGTCATGGCAGATATTGGTAAAAGTAGGCGTCGCCGGCCTCCGCACCAAGAGTATGGTGGGCGATGAATTAACCAAGCTATAATCGGACGATTTGTCTGTTGGCTCCGTTTTCTTTAATCGAGGTTTGAATGTTTTTTTTACGGGTCGCGTTTATATTGTCGATTTTCAGCGCCGTCACATCCGCCGGTAACATAATCGTTAACGACATCCGCGAATTAAAGGCGGCGCTGGCCGACCCTGTGCCCGGCGATACTATCTATCTGAATAAAGGCGTATACCGGGGTTCCATTGTAATAGCCATCCCGAAAATTATAATCGGAACATCCGGAGCGGTTATCGATGGCGGCGGCACGGGTAATGTCGTCGCTATCTCCGCGGATTCCGTAGTGCTTGACGGCATTACGATCCGCGATTCCGGGACCCGTCTTTTAAAAGACATGGCCGGGATAAAAATCACCGGTAATTATATCACTATTACCAACTGCAAAATAGAGGACACGCTCCACGGGATTTACGTCAAAGGAGGCAGTTCGATTAGTATTCTTAATAATGAGATTATCGGGCGTTTCAATATCCAGGAATCGGACCGGGGCAACGGCATCCATTTATGGAATACCGCGAATAATATCATAGAAGGCAACGATATCGGCTATGCCCGCGACGGCATCTACTTTTCGTTCGCTCATGAGACCATTGTCAAAGGCAACCATATCCATCATCTTCGTTACGCCCTTCATTATATGTACTCCAACGATAATTATTTCGAGAATAATCTTTTCGATTATAACGTGGCCGGAAGCGCGCTGATGTATTCTGAAAATGTCGAATTTAAAAGAAACATATTCGCCCATTGCCGCGGTTTTAGAGCGTATGGAATCCTGCTTCAATCGGTCGATAACTGCACCGCCGAAAACAATCTCATCCTCGATAATACCAAGGGGATATTTTTGGATGACGCCAACAACTGCCGTTTCGTATCCAATGATATTGTCCAGAACGATATGGCGCTCCAGATTAACGCCTCCTGCGAGAACAATAGTTTTGTCGGTAACAATTTCATCTCCAACCTGGCGAATTGCATGATGGACGCCTCGATTATCGAAGACATTTTCTGGGCGGAGAATGATAGAGGCAATTACTGGTCGGATTACGACGGTTACGATCTTGATAACAACGGAATCGGTGATATTCCCCATAATCTTCAAAATGTTTTCGAATATATCGAATCGGATAACCCGGCCATTCGGTTTTATCTGTACAGCCCGGCCTCTCAGCTTCTGGCCGCCGCCGAAAAAAGACTGCCCATACTTCGCCGGGCAAACGTGGAAGATCCCTATCCCCTCTTCGAAATCAGCCCGAATGACGGTGTCCCCTGGGAAAATTCACGGTCGGATTACGAGGGAGCCTCGCTGCCCCATGCCGCGATCTGGCTTTGCCTGGCGCTTCTCCCGGCGGCAATGATGTTGAGGTTGCGTAAATGATCGAGCTTAAAGAGTATTCCAAAAAATACGGCAAGTTTCAGGCGGTCTATCCCACCAGCCTGAAAATCAAATCCGGGGAAACCTACGCTCTTCTCGGCCCCAATGGCAGCGGGAAATCGACAATACTAAAATCGGTTGTGGGATTGTCACGTCCCACTACCGGCGAGATACTTATCGACGGCTCCAATCTTTGGGAAAACCCGGAAGAGGTTAAAGGCATGTTATCTTTCATGCCTCAACGGCTGACGATTCCGGATAATCTCACCGTCGGCGAGGTTCTCGACTTCTTCGGTTCTATGAAAAACATACCGAAAGGACGAATAGAGGAAGCAATAGAGCATATTGATATCAAAGCGGAGATGAAACAGCATGTCGGCGAATTATCGGGTGGCATGCTTCAAAGATTAGGGCTGGTCATCACCATCCTCGGCGATTCGAGGATTATCGTTCTCGACGAGCCGACGTTGAACCTCGACCTGGCCGCCATGAAACATTTCCGCCGTTATTTAAAGCAATCGAAAAAAGAGGGAAAGACCATTCTGTTCTCGTCGCATATGCTGCTTGACGCCGAAGGGCTGGCTGATAGAGTCGGGGTGCTGGTTAACGGTCGATTGGTGCTCGACCAATCGGTGCTCGAATTCAAGGAGAAGGTCAAGAATCAAACGCGCATGGTTCTCGTGCTGGGCGAGCGGAAAGACGGCCTCGAGGAGATCGCCTTGCGAAGCGGCGCCCACAGAGCCGAATACGAAAACGGGTATTTCTTTTATCACGCCGATCAGGTCGATCAGATAAAAGTGCTGGAATCTATTCGAAGCGCCGGTGTCGAAATTTTAAATATCGCCACGCAACAGCCGAGCCTCGATCAATTGGTGGAGGATCATTATGAATAAGGTGATTTGGGGTTTTATTCTGGCGCTGGCTTTTTCTGCCTGCCAGATGAAAGTGGAACCGGGTATAGATGCCGGTATCGACGAGTGCGAGAATTGCACCATGATTATTCAGGATGTCGATCAGGGAGCGGTGGCGATCGACGTCAACGAGGAGCTTCACACATTTTGCAGTCCGGTATGTTTAATAAATGAATTCGACAAGCTCAAAGAGGCGGGAGCCGCGCAGTCATGGCGAAGCTACCTGTTCGATCACGCGGATAATACGGCCATCCCGGCATCGGAAGCTTTCATCGTTCACGGCGATTTCCGTACGGCCATGGGTTACGGACTCCTGGCGTTCCATACGAAAGAATCGGCTGACGAATTCGCCGGGGAAGTTTCCGGCGAGATAGTCACCTGGAACGATCTTCGGTTGAATCACGAAGGGCCTGATGTTTCCATCGAGTTATCCTCGGAGAACATACAGCAACCCGATACCTACGAGGCTACGCGGGGAGAGATTATTTATGTTTTATATAAAAACGTCTCCGATTCGGAAGAAACTATAACTCTATCCGGATATGATTTCGCGATGATCGCTCAACCGCGATCGACAGGCAACGGCGTTTTTGTCGCCGATAAGCCGGGACAGGGTTTCGCGTTTCAGAAAAGCAACGGTACGATACTGGGGATGCTATTCGTAGGCGGTGATCACACCGCCGAGGAAGCGATTTACAGGTAATGAAGAAGATATTCGAAATAGCCAAACAGGATCTCAAGCTGAACCTTCGTAACCGCTGGATACTTGGAGTATCGCTGCTATTCGGCATACTGACGTTATCCGTCGCCTATTCCGGAATGGTCACCGCCGGTTATGTCGGCTTCCAGGATTTCCGACGCACCGGGGCCTCTATTGTAAGCCTGGTATTATACCTGGTTCCGATCCTGGCGTTGATGATGGGCACGTTCGCTTTCGTTTCATCGAGGGAATATCTCGATCTGGTGGTTACCCAGCCTATCGCCCGATGGAAGATCATTCTGGGCAAATACCTGGGAGCATTGCTATCGTTTTTCATCTCCACCGGAGCCGGTTTCGGAGTCGCGGGAGTGATAATCGCCATCCGTATCGGGGCCGAGGGCTCCATGCGTTTCGCGTCGGTGGTACTATTATCATTTTTACTCGGGGCTGTTTTTTTAAGTTTATCGTTTCTGCTATCCATACTGCTAAGACGTCGGCAGGCGGCGGTCGGGATGTCAGTTTTGGTCTGGTTCTTCTTTGTGATATTCTACGATCTCATCATGATGGCCAGCGCCGTTTTCCTCTCCTACCGCACCCTGAAAACGAGCCTGCTGGTCGGCCTGCTTTTCAACCCGGTCGATATGGTGCGGGTGACGAGCCTTATCGTTGTCGGCGGTGAATCGGTATTCGGGGCGGCCGGAGTGGTAGCCGTTAAGTTGCTTGGAAGCATGGGCGCGCTTGTGGGATTATCCCTTGTATTGATCCTTCTGTGGGTAGCTTTACCTTTATTTATCTCAATAAAGATTTTCGAAAAACAAAATTTATAAGATTTATTATTGTCGATTACATAAAACCGCTTATCAGAATCTATGATATTCGCGCCAGCGGGGAATAAACGGCTTGCAAATACGAAAAGCGCGTCTTAGAATTTAATTCGAATGATCGGAGAGTTTTAACGACGCGCGGCAAGGGCAGGTAATTTCCTAAAAGGAAATCGAACAATGACAAAAAAGATAATCATCATAGTAGGGGCCAGGCCGAATTTTATAAAATCCGCTCCCCTGTTAAAACAACTTCAGCTTCACCCCGATAAATTCGAAACAATGCTTGTTCATACCGGTCAACATTATGATTACAAACTCTCGCGAGTGTTCTTCGAACAACTTAAAATGAGAAAACCCGACGTTTATCTTGGCGTTGGTTCGGGAAGTCATGCCGCCCAAACAGCTCGAATAATGATGAAAACCGAAGAATTAATGATCAAAAACAAGCCGGATCTGGTAATAGTCATGGGAGACGTCAATTCAACTATGGCGGCGGCGATTGTCGCCGCGAAACTATGCGTTGAAGTCGCTCATATAGAGGCCGGGTTGCGCAGTTTTGATAATACGATGCCGGAAGAGATCAATCGCGTCGTTACCGACAGGTTATCGCGATATCTTTTTGTCACGGAAGAATCCGGAATACGAAACTTAAAAAACGAGGGCGCGGCGGACAGCGGGATATTTTTTACCGGCAATATCATGATTGACTCGCTAATTAACAATTTCGAGGAAGCTGGAAAATCAGAGATCTTGGATGAGCTTTCGTTGAAGCCGGAGGAATATGCCACGCTGACGCTTCACCGGCCCTCGAACGTCGATGACGAAGTTACATTGAAAAAAATATGTACGATTTTAGCTGAGATTAGCGAAAGCATACCTATAGTATTCCCGTGCCATCCTCGAACTCATGGCAAACTCAGGGAATTCGGGTTATTTGATAATATCAATAAGGACGCTTTAAAAATTACCGAGCCGATCGGTTACCTTGATTTTTTAAGACTCCAGAGCCAGTCGAAATTCGCGCTAACGGACTCAGGCGGCATCCAGGAGGAAACTACCTATATGAATATTCCATGCCTTACTCTTCGAGAAAATACCGAAAGGCCTGTTACAGTTGAAACCGGCAGCAATACGTTAACCGGAATCGATAAAATAAAGATCTTCGATTCGGTTGATCGAATAATGGCGGGAAAGTATAAAACTGGCAAAATTCCCGAACTCTGGGATGGCGAAACCGCTAAACGAATTGTGGATATTCTCATCAAAAAGCTCTTCCGGTAAAACAGGCCATCAAAAAGCGAAGCGCAAAAATAGTCGCGAAACCATGTGGACAGGAAAACATGCCGGCGCTGCCAGAACTCCGAAATGCCCTTTAGATCCAATCCGCTTGAATATTGATTTTAATTACTATCTTAAGCGCGTAATTTAATCGCGGCCCATATAAAAAATTTACTCTGGGAAAGATTTCCCCATTATCCGCCGCTATTGTATTGCTCGATAAGATCAAGCACCTCCCGCAACGGGGCGTTCCCTTCTCGAAATTCCAGTATCTTTCGATCAATATCTCCCCGGGTTACCCCGGCAAGAATGATTTTCGAGAAATATATGTTGTATGATCCGGTGGTCGAGTTCCAGAAGACCGGGATATACTCGGCGCTCTCGGGAACCTGAAAACAACTATTGGGATC